>Ga0172380_10001928_pt1 | contig 34481 bp, 25 predicted proteins | sample Leawe162metaG_FD_119747 | JGI IMG/M metagenome (GOLD analysis project Ga0172380, IMG submission 119747) | Leachate microbial communities from a municipal landfill in Southern Ontario, Canada - Leachate well 162 metaG | ecosystem: Engineered > Solid waste > Landfill > Unclassified | place...
GGTGCTGTCGGTGGCCGGGTTGTTCTCGCTCAGCGACGCCGACGCCCGAGATATCGTCCGCGAAGTGGCCCAGGTGACCCGAGGGTGGCGGGACGTGGCGGCCGCGGCCGGCGCGCGGCCGGCTGAGATCCGGCGCATGGAGAGTGCGTTTGAGCATGAGGACCTGGCGCGGGCGTTGGCACTGTAGCGCAAACGAACCGCGTCCAGGTCGGTGAGGGGGAAAGCCTTCCCCTGCGGCCGAGCCAGGTCTCGGCCGACCCCTTCGAGCGGGGACACCCCGCAACGCCCCGGATTCGGAGAGCGGCCGGCGGGCGTGCTCGGTCCCGCCGCTTCGCGGCTCCTGCGGGTCCGCCCCTGGCGGGCGCCTTTGGGGCGCCGCCGGTCGCTCGACGGCGCGTCCCGCCGCGCGCGATGCGCGGGCTCCTTGCAGCCTTCTCTTTGCGTTTGGCGCCAGGGCATCGCCTGCCGCCGCGAAAGGCTTGCCGCCCGCTTGCAGCACCCCTACGCGCGAGTCATGGTGCAACTGGGGAGTGCGTCCTGAATGGTAAGCTGGGGAGAAGAAGGGCGCGCAATCATCGTGCAAGCCCGCCGTGTCGCGAAAGGGTTGAAAGTTGCGAATAGCAACTCAACCCAACGCGTCGCGTATTGTCAGCAGCTACTAACCGGCCGCGGATCTGATCCTTCCCTTTTAGAGCTTGCTAAGCTCCTCGCCGAACTCTCAACCGATGACCGCCATTACTGGGTAGGCGTGTTCTACACGCTTTTACTGTCCGACCAGCAGAGGCGCGACCAAGCGGCGTATTTCACCCCGCCCTATCTGGCGAACGCTGTCCTGGACCTCGCCTGCGAGTTCGGCTTTGACCTCGCTACGCACACGGCTTTGGACCCAGCGGCTGGTGGCGCGGCGTTTCTATCTACGATCGCCGGCCGAATGTCGGCGGCGGGGGTGGACACCGCCTCAATTTGCTCCCGGCTAGAGGGCGCCGAAATCGATCGCGGCCTGGCGCGTATATCGAGAATGCTCGTCGCCGAGCGGCTTCAACTCCGCAAGACTAGCGCAGTAAAAATCTCAGCCATGGATGCGCTCAACGCATCGTGGGAGCATGCCTTCGATCTGGTCGTGGCCAATCCGCCCTACGGCCGGGTGACCGCGGATTCGTTACCCAACGAGCGTTGGCGCGAGGTGGCGCACAGCGGTCACATCAACAAATACGCGGTCTTCACCGAGCTCTGCTTCCGTGCAGCAAGGGATGGAGCGCTCGTGGCCTTGGTCATACCATCGAGCTTCCGCACTGGTCCGCTCTACAAGCTCATGCGGACGTTCATCCGCGATCAGGGCGAGGTGCTGACCGTGGGCACCGTTGGAACGCGTGACGACGTTTTCGTGGATGTCGCTCAGGATGTCAGCGTCTTGCTTGTCCGCAAGACTTCGACACCGAAAAAGGTCGCAACTCGCTTTTCTAACATCGGGCCCGGCCCGAAGCTGGAGTTTCTCGCGGACAGGGCGCTTCCCGCCGACGCCAACGAGCCCTGGCCAACGCCCTCCTCCGGGGACGTCGCCATTGGGGGCGCAACGCTCGCCGACTACGGAGTTTCGGTCCGTGCGGGCTACTTCGTCTGGAATCGACAGGGAGACCGGCTTCGCGAAGCCGCCGACGCAACGACTTATCCACTCATCTGGGCGCGCAACGTGCGTGCGGGTGAGCCCTGCCATCCGATGGGGAAGAAGGGCAAGAAGGCAGACTTTGTCTGGTTCCCAAATGACGATGGCCCCGTCGTCCGCGAGCCGGCCATCGTACTTCAGCGAACAACCAACAATAAGCAGCCCAGGCGCCTCGTGGCGGCGATGGTCGATAAGTCCGTGATCGGGCGCTGGCGCGGGTTCGTGTCCGAAAACCACACGATCGTCCTGACAGCAAAACGACAGCGCGACCTCTCGGCGGTCTGCCGCTTGCTGAACACGGAAGCGGTCGATCAGCGCTATAGAAGGCTGTCCGGCACCGCGGCGGTGTCAGTACAGTTGCTTCGCATTTTGGACCTCCCGCCCCCTTCGAGCTTTGCGGCCGAATCCAAGCTCCACGCGGACGCGGAAGAGGCTGCGAGGGCGGCCTATGCCGCCGCGCCGATCGAAGCCGGAGCCCGTGATGTCGCGTAACAAGGGGTCCAGTCGTGCCCCGGGAACTGGATTCCGTGACCGCTTTGATCAGAAACAGGCGGCCGCGGGCCATCGCGGCGAGCTCGCCCGAAAAATGGCTGACAGGCTCGCCGAGAAAGCTCGCCAGGCCGCGCCGCCGGTCAGAATAATTCGACCCGCGTCCGACTTCGTGAGCGCCCTGAGAAAACTCAAGCTGCACAAGATTGGGATCGACGCCCCACTGGGGCTGACAGAGGAATATCTCCAGCTTGTCGAGGCTATCTGCGAAACTACGACCACTGGCGGACGCCAAACCCTCCTGTTTTGGCCGGCGGGCGGAATATCCGCGACCGCGGCAGCCGCTTTGACCTGCGTCGCTGATTGCTTGGCTGCAACCTTCACCACGATCCGCCACGGCGGCGAAGAGCTGCCTGCAGCGACGCCGCCGCTGGGCCTGCGGACTGTCGTTTTCCCGTTCGCGCGCACCTCGCGGAGCCCGCTGAGGGAGGTTTATGTTGATAAGGCTACGTTAGCCGCGTGCCACATTCGCCACGCGACCCGCGCCCTCGAGCCTGGCCAGGATTCGGCTCTGGCAGACTATCATACGGCCCTGTCGCGCGTGAAAACTCTGTCGGGTCTTGCCCGTGACGGCCACACCTACGATGAATTCAAGCACCCGAACCTCGATGAGATCGTCCCCATTGGTCCGGGTCATGGCGCGATGCCGGCCAACGGCAAGTTGCTCTGGCATGCCATCGAGAAGACCGATCTAAAAATCATCAGCCGGTCGGGGGACGCAGACCTAGGTGCGAAGGCGAGGTTTTTCGTCTTCGCCCTCCGCGCTGGAGACTCACCAGCTCAGCATATTCGAGGAATGGAGACGCCGCCGGACCTCCTGCTCTTGGACCTGACGCGCACCGGCCGAAATCGCCTGGGGCTGCGATGGAGGGCAACCGCCCGCGCGACGGTCGAGGACTTCGAGAAGGCGTTCCCCGGGATTGGGGTCGTCGCGCTAACCGACGATCCCTGGACCTTCGATGCCACCCGCTTCGAGGTGCTGGGCACCGCCCGTAAGGAGAAGCAAAAGACCAGCTTGACCCCGTCATCGTCTCGGGTCCTGTTCGCCCGCCAGAACCAGATTGCCGGGGAGGGGACTCCCGCCGACATCGAATGGCACGGGGCCGACAAGATCGTCGTCGAAGGATTTGGTGGCCCCCTGCAGGCGCAGATTGAAGCTCTGCGGGCGTTGGCGAACACCGCCGCAGCGGCCGGCGACGAAGCCTCCGAAGCAACTCTGCGAAAGGTCATCGGCCGCATCCGCGGCGCGGCGTCGCTGCCGGCGTCGCTATCGGCGCTGACGTCGTTCGTCTCTACGGAAATGGGCGATGCCGTCGCCGCCGAACAGCTGGCGGTCTACGAGATCGGCCAAGCCCTGAACGATCTGGCCGCCCCGGGATCGGTTCTGACTCAGGTTGCTCCGGAGGAGCTTCGCGCCGCGAGCGCGGGCGCCATCGCCGCGCGCCAGCAGAGCACCAAGGCCACCCCCATGGCGCTGCTGCTCGCCGACGTCATACAGCGCCAGCTTCGAGCAAGCTCAAAATGTCTCGTCGTCTTTCGGAGCGATCTGCTTGCCGAGCTGGCCTACAAGGAGCTCGTCAAAGAACACCCGTCGTTGGCCAACCGGATTGACCGTGGAATGATCCGGTTCACCGACAACGCTGGCGCCGACGATCTGGCCCGGCTCCCACGCGATGAGCGGAGCCACATCACCAAGCTGATCCTGGTAGCGCCGACGCGGACGGCGGTTCTGGCGGCGATGGCGCAGCCTTGGCTTCCCAATGACGTGGTCATCCTAGCCGACGTGGATACGGTGCGTTCGGTGGCGCGCGACGCGCATCGTCTGGCAGCCTACCCCCAGCTGGAGCCGCTCCATCCGAGATTGAAGTCCCTATGCGTCAAGGCCGAAGAGTGCGCCAATCGTCTAGGCACTTCGAAAATCGCACTCGATGGCCTGGACGCGCCAGCTGAGGACGTCGACTTTCCGGCCGGAACCATCGTCGATCTCGCGGGGCCGGGAAAAGGCGACCGCGAGCTCGTTGAAATCACCCTCGAAGGCGGCCAACGCATCGTGGCGCGCAGGCGGACGCGACTTGTTGCGCGCGACCGCGAGCGCTCCATCCCCACCTACGGCGAGGTCGACGCAGACTCGGTTTCGAGGGGTGACGAAATCGTGGTGATGGGCCAGGCGTTCATCGAGCGCATGCGGCCGCTTTTGAACATCACAGCCGTCGCCGCCGAGGAAATTCGCAGCTACCACGACCTGGTGGCGAAGAGATTTGCCGCCATGACGGGCGAGTCGACCGCTGCGAGACTTCGAGCCGTCGTGGCCGCGATGGGCGAGCCCGTCGTCCCGGCCGAGCGAGTGCGCTACTGGATTAATCTGGCGGAGGAAGCCGGCAAGGACCTCCAAGACGTCATTCCACACGCCCCCCAGGACTTTCCAACATTTCGGCGCTTCATGGTGAGCGCGCTTGGTGTGTCCGCGTCAACCGCCGAAAGATACTGGGCCTGGGCTGTGATCGCCCAGCGCTCAGTCCGTTTGAAGCTCGGCCTTGCCCTCTATGACGCCTACCGCGGGATTCTGGTGAATCCGTACGCGGCGCAAACGGCCAACTTTGACCGACGGGCTGAGGTGAAGTCCGTCCTCGCGGCGGCGGAGGGCTTTGTGGCCGTGGTGCAGAGCACAAGGAACTTCCGCGGATGACGGACGGCCTCACTTCGGCGGCCTTGGCGGCCATCGACCCCGAGCTGAAGGAAGCCGTCTGCGACGCGCTCGTGAACCTGACGGTGAGGCGGGTGAGCGGGAGCGATGACGAGGGACGAACGATCTTCGGGCGGTCACCGCGGCGGGCGATCTTCTCGGGCCAGCTGCTTCCTCGTTTTGATGAGGCCGGACAGGAAGATGAGACCTCGGACATCCGTATCGCGGCCTTGGGTCTCGACCTCTCGATGCATGCCGGTGTGGTTGGCGATTGCACGGCGCTGCCGCGGTTCTCGGTCTATATCCGTGTCCTGCCGACCTGGGAGGATCTTCAGGATCCTCGGCGTGGCATCGACATCGACTTCAAGCTCAACCGAGTCATCCAGGATGGGATTGACGCGACCATTCGGGCCCGCCGCGACCAGCTCTTTGCAGAACGCGGAGTCGACCGTCCGAACTGGCGCGATCTGACCGAAGCCGCGCGAGCAGAGGTCCGGCGCGTGCGCTCGGAAATTCAAGAGACTGTCCGACTGGAAGCCTACGCAGCCCAGGGCATCCGCCTCGAGCGGGGTGATGGTGCGATTGGAGGCGTTGAGGCAGAAGGACCCGACCAGGAGGGCGGGGCGGGCAGCGGTGAGCCGGATGCGCAGCTCGGGGGCGAAATCGATGATGGCGCCGCGCCGCGGCCAGCAATCGCCGCGCTTCTCAGGCAGGGTCGGCTGATCCCATTCGCACTGATCGAGCCGGCACCAATCCCCGGCAAATGGGTGCGTCTCGATCTCGATCTTCCAGTGGCCTCCTGGCCGGCCGGCGCATCCGATGCCGATCTCCAGGCCATCGAGGCCGCCTACAACGCGGAGCTCCGTCAAGCGGCCGCGACACAGGTGGCTACTTGGCTGGCGTCAGATGAGGGGCAGCGCCAGGCCTGGCGGAACGCGACCATCCGGCCCGAGCATGTGCAGGACGAGGCCGCATTCGACGCCTATCTGGCTGGCGTCCGCGCTCTTCCTATCCAGGCGAACGATGTGTCGCCGGACTTCACTCGGCTGACGCTGAAGGTCGAACGCCAGCCGGATTTTCTCGATCCGGCGACTCTCTCCGTGAGGGTAACCCTCGACAACCAGGCGCCGGAGCTGAATGCGCGCGCTGCGCTATTGCGCTGCAACGCCCTCTTCGCATCGAGCCTTACCGTGTCGCTGCCAACGGCCGCGCATCAGCCGCTTCGACTAGACCGGGTCGAACCGTCGTATCGCTTTCGCCATTTCCTCGACTATCCCGCCATCGGCTTGAATTGCGGTGTCGTCGCAAGTGGAGCTGGCGCAACGACTTGGCTGACCACAACTTGGTCACCACGCTTCGTCCAACCGCGGATCGTCCCCCGCTCGATCGATCTGCCCACGCAGTTCTCCCGACTGGCGGACCTTGATTTCGACGTCGAAGATCTTTTGGAACTGCCGCGGCTCTACGGAGAGTGGGTGTCGGCCAACGTCGGCAGTCTCGCCGGGCAAGTCCGGGAGGGGCTGAACGCTGAAGATGCCGACATCGAGTCGCTGCGGCTAGCGACCGATGAAGCGGGTCAGCGCGCCGAAGCGAACTACATCCGGCGGGGGGTGCAGCTCCTCGTGGAGTCGCAGGCCGCGGCGCGCCAACTTGCCGCCGGTGCGCCGCCGGCGAGGGCCGCTGAATTGACGGCCCGCGCCGCGCCATGGCGAGCCTGGACGCTCGTCAATCGATCGTTTTTGCAGCGCGACCGCGGCAACGTCACCAGAGGCTGGCGTCTCTTCCAGCTCGCCTTCATCCTCGCGCACATCCCGAGCTTGGCGTCACGGATGCCGGAGTTTCGCGCCTTCTATGACCAGGCCCTCGACGAGGACAGCGTCAGCCTCCTCTACTTCCCGACAGGCGGCGGCAAATCGGAGGCGTTCTACGGGACGCTGCTGTTCGGGCTCTTCCTAGACCGGCTTCGCGGGAAAGATCGCGGCGTCACGGCGATGGTCCGCTATCCGCTGCGCCTACTCACCCTTCAACAGGCCCAGCGCCTCTTGAAACTGCTCGTGCATGCCGAGATCGTGCGGAAGGCGGAGCAGATCGGCAGCTGGCCCTTCGAGATTGGTTTTTGGGTCGGCGCCTCCAACACACCGAACCACTACTCCGCGATCACAGCGGAAGTGCCCTTGTTCACGGACGCCGATTTTCTCGATGACAGGCCGCTAGAAGAACCCGCTGCGGAGGGGCAGGCCTGGGTCAACCGCGCCCGCAAATACCGCGACCTAAGGGCTGCCTACAACAAGGTTCCCTCATGCCCCTGCTGTGGCGGGGGTACGGGACTGCGCCGATATGAGGTGGAGGGTCCAACCGCCCGTCGGCTGGCCATCATCTGCTTCAACGACGCCTGCAGGTGGAATCAGGCGCACGGCCACCGCGAACCGCTCCCCTTCCTTTTGACCGACGACACCATCTACGCCCGCGCGCCGGCAGTCGTCCTGGGAACCGTCGACAAGTTGGCGATGCTGGGTCAGCACACCGAAACGATCACCAAGGTGATCGGCATGTTCGGGATGGCGAGGTGGATCGGTCCGACAGGGCATCTCTACTCGCCGCGCCGGACCGATGATCTCCGCGCCGGACCGGCCGCGTCTGGCTATGAGCCGGTTTTCCCGGCCTACAGGGGCGGTCGGCAGGTCTTTGTCGATCCGTTCCCATCGCTCATCATCCAGGACGAGGCTCACTTGCTCGAGGAGAGCCTCGGCACGTTCAGCGGCTTGTTCGATACGCTGCTTGAGCACGTCTTCTCGGAACTGGCGGGTGCGGTCGGCGACGATCTTCAGCTCGCGCGGCGGTGGACCGGCGACGAGTGGGGGGCGCCGCGTACGCCCAAGATCATCGCGGCGACGGCGACGATCTCGAATCCAGACCGGCAGATCGAAGTGCTCTATCAGCGACGGGCGCTTCGGTTTCCGTATCCCGGGCCTGACATCTACCACTCCTTCTTTGCCGAGCCGGCGCCGCCACCCGCAGCCAATGGCGATCGCCTGGCGCTCGCGCGCGAGCTAGCCCCGGCCCTTGCGCCCGAAGCGACTGCACCATGGATGCGGCTATACGTTTCGCTGATGACGAACGACGCCACCCACACGGTGACGTCTGTCCATGTTCTAGGCACCTTCCACGCCATCATTGCGGGGCTTTGGAGGGGCCTGCTTGAGGCCGGCTCTCGTCCCGCAACGGTGGCGGCGCTCCGAGCGGCAATTGGACCTGGTCGCGATGGGGACTGGCGGCGAGCAGCCATCGATCGGGCGACCGCAGACGGCCGCCTCGACGATCTCATTGCGGTCGTAGACCTGCACCGGATCGCCTTGGCCTATGTGACCAACAAGAAGGGCGGCGACCAGATCATGGACGCCCTCGACGCCGCCGTCCGGCAGAGCCATCGCGCGGCTGGCATTTCGATGGATCGGTTCGACAGCCGCCTGATCTCAGGCGGGATCGACATGAAGCAGATCCAACGGGTGATGGAAGACGCCGAGACATCCTTCGCGGGTGTGCCATACCCGGCCATCGACGCGACGGTGCGTAACATCGTGGCGACCTCTGCGATCAGCCACGGCGTCGACGTCGACCGCTTCAACAGCATGTTTTTCGCCGGCCTTCCGTCGGACATCGCCGAATACATCCAGGCCTCGAGCCGCGTCGGGCGGAGCCATGTTGGCTTTGTGATGCTGCTGCCGACGCCGCAAAATCGTCGGGACCGATATGTTGTCGAGACCCACGACATCTTCCATCGATTCCTTGAGCGCATGATCGCCCCGCCAGCGGTCGAGCGCTGGGCGGAGAATGCCATCCGAAGGGTTCTGGCGTCGTTCGTCCAGGCGTGGGCCATGACTCGAGAGGCCTGCGACTTTGCCCGCCGGTCTGATCAGACCAAGGATATGACCCCAGCGTATGACGTCGTCAGCCGCCTGGGCGCCATGGCCCGCCGCGAGCCGGTCCAGTTTCCCGACGAGGTCGGCGAGTTCATCCTGCAGGCCATTGGTTTTGCCGGGCGGGGGAGGGACGCCGTTGGGCGCCCGAGCTATGCCGAACACTACAGAGCTTTGGTCGATCGGGAGTCGCGAGACTTCTCGACCGCCATGCAGCGACAGGAAACGGCCAGCCGGTTCATGGAGTATTGGAAGGACGTCGCGCCTGTCTTCAAGCAACCGATGACCTCGCTGCGCGATGTTGATGAGGCCGGGTACATCGTGGCGGCCGCCTACGATCCTGGATCTCGCGGCAACAACACCCGCGTCGATCGCGCTGCGCTTGCCAGAGTGATGAAGGCCATCCGTAGCCAACGGGGCGACGGAGCGGAGACCGACGCCGAGCGGGACGGAGATACAGCTTGAGCCGCCCCCCATCAGATTCAAGTCAGCGCCCCGGTTGGCGCGAATCTCGCCGCCCGACGCGTTTCGGTGGACAGGACAATGCGGTTGACGACAGCAGTGAGCCGCCGATGATGTCGCGCTCTCGCGTGCAGCTCGCCACATCCTACGCCCCGGGGGTCCTGCTGACCTGGGAGGGTGGAAAGGGGATCTGCAAGTCAGTCCCGATCTCCCAGGACCTCGTGGTCGAACAAACGACCCGTCGCCTGATCTTCGACAGCATCGCCGAGTTTGTTGAGAACTGGCAGACTCGGGCGCTCGCAGCGCGGCCTGCCGGCGAGGTGCCGCCTATTCTGGCGCTCGATAGCGCGTTCTATGACGCCCGCACCGGCGCCGTGACGATCGACCAGCAGCACTTCCAGACAACAGACCCTAGCCGGATCGGCTATGTCCCGTATCCGCTGGTCTATCAGTGCGGCGTCTGCAGCAAGATACGTGAATACCTGAACGTCGAGGAACAGAGCCGCAGCCCGCTGCCGCGGCGGTGTGGCGACCACACGGCCCGTTGGTCGCAGGTGGACGTGGTCTATGCGCACTGGTCAGGAAACCTGGAGCCGTTGAGCCCGTCGTCGTACCGCTACGATGCCGCCAGCTCGGAGGTCCGGCGGATCGACGTTTGCAAGTGCGGCTCTCGCAATTTCACGCTGCACAACAAGGCGCCCATCTTCTCGGAGTGGCGCTTCGTCTGTGACGACTGCGGCGTGCGCCGCGACCTGAAGAGGCAGGACCGCGACACCTACGAGCAACTTGAGACCGACCGCCTTGCGGGCGGCCGGCAATATGAATTCATCGAAGTCGACATGCTGCCGGTGTCTTACCGGGCGAACTCGGCATTCTACCCACAGCGTAGCAGCTTCATCGAATTCAGGACCTCCGATGTCGTTGACTTGCTCATGGACACGCGGAGCGGCGACCTGACGCGTCGGCTGGCCCGAATCTACGATATCCCCTTCGCGGAGCCGTCCGACGATGAGGTAGCAGCCGCCCTTCGGGTGCTCGGCCGAGATGCCGAATGGGACGAGTACCAGAGCATGGACGACGTCGCGCGTGGGGCTGACGCTCGCGGTCAGGTCGACCGCGCCCGGAAGTGGCGCGGTGACATGCATGCCATGCGCGAGACTTGGTACGACACAGGGGTCATCCCACGCGGCCAGGTGCAGAGTCCGTTGTTGGGTCGAGCCGTGATGGCGCGCGCCGATTGGGCGCGTCGGTACGACCCGATCCGGTTGGCGATCCAGCACGATGCATTTGTCACCGAGCACATCGCCGAACGCCTACCCATCCACCAGGCCGTCGACGTTCGTTCGCCAGATGCAGAGCTCTCCGACGTGGCCTCGGACCCTGTCGGACTTGAACGCTATAGGGCCACGCTGAACGGTCTGCTGAGGCCGATGGGCATCGAACGACTTGTCCTGATCCGTGGTCTTCCGATCTGCGAGTTCAGCTTTGGCTATTCGCGGGTCTCCTCTGGGCCGATTTATCACCGGGAAACCCAGGGTCGTTCCGTGGCCATGCCTGTGAGGTTGAAGGCGTTTGACGCACTGCCGACGAACGCCGGTCGCAAGCATCCAGTTTACGTCACTCAGCAGAAAAACGAAGCGCTCTACTTCAAGCTCGACGAGGACCGGGTTCGGCGCTGGCTTGTCGCAAACGGCGTGCCCAATGTTCCGCCCGTAGGCCGAACCCTCGGTCAGGGTTTCATCGAGGGCTACATTGATTTCGGACCGTTCATGGAGGCCTACAAAGACCGGGAGCGCGGAGCGGGCACCCCAAGAACGCTTCAATCGTACGTGTACTTGCTGCTGCACAGCCTTTCTCACCAGTTGATCCACTCCCTAGCGGATGTGTCGGGGCTGGATCGCGACGGCTTGGGCGAGCACATCTTTCCGGCCGATTTGGCATTTGTGCTCTATCGCAAAGGAATGACGCCCGACCTGGGCAACGTATCGGCCATGTGGCGTAACCACTCCGCCGACTTCTTGCGCCGGGCGTTTAATCCCAGGCTCCTGCGCTGCGGCTCGGGAAGCCTATGCGACGCCCGCGGGGGCGCCTGCCCGGCCTGCATTATGGTCAGCGAAGTGACCTGCATCGCGTCCAACCAGTTGCTATCCCGAGCAGCTCTGCGAGGCGGGCCGGCCCCAACGTGGGAAGCGGCGACGGCACCGGCAATTATCGGATTCTTCGATCCGGACCTCGTGCGGTGACGGCCAACAACCTGATCTCACCAAAAGCGACGGCGCGCTTCGTTGTGACCTTGCCTCCGGGTCAGAGCCGGGTCGCTGATGCGCTTGCCGCCACCGCCGGCACCGCATTTACGACCCTGACCGACACACAGGACGCGTTCTTGCACCTGGCTCGCCGGGCCCGCGAACGTCTGGTGATCATGATCCCGTACATCGATCGCGCGGGGGCGAAATGGGCGGCAGAGCTGTTTGAAGCGACGACCGCGACCAAACGAGTCTTGATCCTTCGCGACCGCAGCCAACTCCTTGGACTAGGGACAGCGGCATCCAGGCTAGAATCGAGCTTGAGCGAAGTCCTCGACTACAACTTTGTCCCCGATGATGGCCAGCCAGGAATTGGAGAGACCTTCCACGCGAAGATAGTTCTTGCTGACGGCGTCGCCGCATATGTTGGATCCGCCAACTTATTGCGGCGATCCCGTGAGACAAACCTAGAATGCGGGATGCTGCTCGAAGGACCGGCCGTCCAATCAATTAACGTACTGATCAACGCAGTCTTGGCTACCTTTGCCAAGTCGGTGCCTTCAGTGCAACGATGACTCGCCCGATTAATCGGCCTGCGGCTCAACGGGCCGCTCGCAGGCTATCGGAAGCCTATGTGGGTCTCAGCCAACTAACTGGAACGAGCTTGATATTGTCCCTCCAGCGTTGAACCGTGGAGTCTCGGAACCAGTCCTCCAGCAGCTCGACGTGGTCCATCACGATGATCTGCATGCCGGGGAAGTGTTCCTGGCAATAATCGAAGAGCAGTCGATAGAGCCTTGCGACGGCCGCCTGATCCTCGTCGCTCTTGCCATCGATCTCCCCGACGTCCCGTTCGGGGGGATAGTGGACTTGCGAGGGCTGATCCAACATCAGAAAGGCCGGGACCGGTCGCTTGCGGGCGCGGAAAAGGCCGTGCAGCGCCAAGTGGGCGGCCACGTGATAGCCAACCCAATTTTCGCCGCTGCCAATCTGGGGCAGGGCGAGCGGCCCGTCGATCGTGTCTGCGACGACCGTGAGGTTCTTGCGATCCAGACGCAGGGTATTTTCGCCGTGTTCCAGGTCGAGCAGCCGGGCGAATTTCGTGAGGTCGCGGCCGACCAAGCCCAGGGCGGTCGTCAGCCGCTCCTCGAGCGCCTCCTGATCCAGCAACTGTTCGAGCTCGGCGACCTCAGCGCGGGCCCTAGCGATGGCCAGGCGGATGCCCTCGTCGGAAGACACCGTGCGGGCGTTCTCCAAGTAGTAGCCGATCCGCCCCGCCATCCTGGCCTGCTCGGTGAACTGGTCCTGCTCGATCCGAAGCCGCTCGTTTCCCGAGATCCGCGTCAAGATGTCAGTTTGGACCGCGCGAAGCTGCTCATCGAGGCCGTTTCGTCGCGCTTCAAGGTCGGCCTGCCGGGCCTGCAGCCGAGGATTGTCCCGACGGACGGATTGCAGCTGACCCTCGAGCGCGGTCAGGGACCGGCGGACGTCGGCGACCGATGGGATGGCGGTGGTCAGATGGCTGTCGCACAGCGGGCAGGTCTCGGCGTCGCCGCTGTCATCAGTCAGTAGGCCGATCGATGACAGTCGAGCCTCCTGCTCGCGGGCTTCGACCTGGAATTCCGACGCCTCGCGCTCTAGGCGTTGGACGTCGGCGATTTCCTCGCGGACCTCCTGCATTTCGCCGCGCAGACGCCGGCGACGGTTCTCCAGGTCGGTCAGGTCCGCGGCCGGATCATCGTTGCGAGCGTAAGCCAGCTCACGCGGCGCCGCGGCGGTGGCTAGCAGGGCCCGTAATTCGGCGGACGACTCGGCGAAGGCCTCGGGCGGCAGTAGGCCGACGCGCTTGGCCTCCTGCAACAGCGCCTGGGCGGTGCCTGACGCTTCGTTCGCCAGGGCGCGAGCCTCGGTAAAGTCGCGCTCGAGCTTGCGGAGGCGCGCGCGCGCTTCGTCGTAGCGCATGCGCTGCAGATAGTGGTCCTCGCCCATCGCGCCGACAAAGTAAGGGAGGGTGTCTTTGATGTGAGAGGGGATGAACTGCTCGCCCTGCCGGTGGAACAGGAGGCGCCGGTTGGCGATCTCGTCCTGGGCCTGCAAGCAAAAGAAGATCGCTTGGCTGGCCGACGCTTCCAGGGGCACGCGCGTCGCGCCGGGCTCAGGGACGTGCTTGTTCTCGGAAATGCCGAGCACCATCGATAGCTGGGTGCGCAGGCCGTCGCCGGTGACGTTCTTAGCGAAGCCCTCGGGCGTGTCCGGGAAGCCGGCGACGCCGCGTTCGAAGAAGATCTCGTCGCTGGCTTTACCGGCGGGCCCAGGATTGCGCCGGGCGACCAGGATGCCTTCGCCATCGCGGTCCAAGAGGATGGCGAACCAGGATACGCCGCGTCGGATTTCGCCTTCGGGGATGGTGCATTCGCCGCGGCCCCAACAGTAGTCGACGATGTCGAGCAGGGCCGATTTGCCGGTTTTCGACGCACCGGTGACGATGTTCAGCCGACCAAGGACGAACTCGACGTCGCGGCGCTCGCCGGCATGGGAATAAATCGCGATGGCGCGTAGCTGAAGGGTCACGGTGTCACGCCCATCGTCTGAAGGATTTGCACGGGCGCGCCCTGGTTGGCGAACCATCGGCCCAGGAGGGCCGCCGCTCGGCGAATGTCATCGACGTCTGGCGTAGTGCTTGCCGTCTTCGCGGATAAGCGCATCGGCTTCTCCCCGGTCCGCAGGCCCTCGGCGCCGACGGTCAGGGCGCGGTGTTGGGTCAGGAACAACAGGGCCTCGCGGCTGATGGGGCGCAGACGCAACGTCCGCTCCGGCAGATCCGCGAGGAGTGCCTCGTTATCGGCGGACCAGGTCGCGAAGGTCGTGTTCGCTCGGCCGGGCAGGACCGCGAGGGTCGGGGGGTGCAGGACAAGGGGCAGGACGACAAAGCTCAGCGGCAGCGGGAAAGCGGACCCGCGGAGTCGCTCATAGTCCTTCGTGGCGCGGGCGATCAGCTCGCCGCAGAACGCGGGATTGAGGAGGGCGGCTTCCTCGGCCGGACGATCGCGCCACGACAGGCTCCAGCGCGACGCCATTAAACCTCCTCGGCGGCGCAGGCCGTCTCGAAGTCCGGGTGCCATCCGACCCGGAGGTCGTTGGCCAGCATGTGGTAGGAGCCGACCGTCAGGAAGCGATGGGTCACCGAACGGAACGGGAAGCGGGCGTCCGCCTCAACCCAACCATAAAGCTCCTGGCCAGCCTGACGTAGCGTCGCATCGGTGCTTCGGCCGGCGGCGACCTTGTCGCGCATCTGCTGGAATCGAGGTTGCCACTCCTCGATCAGGGTCAGCTCGTACTTCGCGATCTCGCCGTCGAACACCAGGTGCTCGCGGACCCATTTCGACCGCTGGGTGAACGCTCGATAATAGTCACGCTTGGCGTATTCGATGCGATTGCCACCCAGGCCGACGACCTTCAGTTGCCGGACGAACGGACGGCCTTCGTAGTCGGCGATCTCGTCGGCCGGCGGGTCGACATGCTCCTGGTCAGCGACCAAGGCGTCACGCTTCAAGCCATCGCGGATATCGTCAAGCTTAGCCTCGACCTCGAGCACCGAAATCGGCGCGGCCGGATTTTGCATGAGAGCCGCGCACACTTTCGGCCACCACCAACCCTCCAACCGCTCGCGCGCGATTGAAGCCTTGCCGCGCGGCGCGATTAGGCGGAGCTCATTCTCGATCACCTGGCCGAGGTCGGTCAGCAGGGGCTGATCGTCGAGCACCTCGATCGAACTCAACAACGACGCGCGCATGGTCGGGCTGAGGGCCAGGAAGGCTGCGTAGGCGGCCTTGAGCTCCTGATTGCCGCCGGCCTCGGCGACCGCCTCCAGGAGCGCGGCGGCCGCCTTGGGGTCACGGCCGTGTCCCGCAGCGTAGGCGCCGGCCGGACGAAGCATAGAGGCGGCGCTCTCGGCGGGCGCCGAGCCGGTGGTCACCAGCGCCAGTCGCGTCCGCGCCGGTACGGTCGGGTCCTTGGCGGCGGCCTGGCTCCAAACCCGCAAGGTCTTCCAAAGGTCGACGCTCTTGTCCGAGAGGCTGGCGACCCGATCGATGTGATGCTTGGCCTGCAGGAGCTCGAGCGCGGAGCCGCCCGACTCGAACGAGACATCGTCCAGTCGCTCGATGCCGACCTCGACGCCAACATCGCCGTTCACATATTTAAGGCACAACGCTAGCGCCAGGCGAGCCTGATAGAGGTAGCCGGCGGCGGACGGAGCAGCATTGAAGTTTGGTGGTTTAGCGGACAAGCGAATACCTCTGGAGGTGCAAGCTTCACCATTTTTCCGCGCGCAGCAATCTTAAGACGGTCAATCGGGGATTCCACAACCAGTCCCAGTCCTTGATCGTTAGTTGAGGACCTCATTGAGGCTGGGAACTCGGTCGCCGACGGGCGAGCAGGCGGCCTAGGCCAGGGCCCCATGATTTCGCGTCTGGTATATCGCATCTGCAAAAAACGCCGGAAAAACCGTAGGTTACTAATAACGCATAATTATCATTATCAGAAATAATAGATGAGGTATCGGGCTTGGGGCTTGCGGAACACCTAACCGACATTGCGTGAAGTCGGCGGCCGCGGCCGCTCCTGGCCCAGAACCTTTCGGAATGCGTCGGTCAGTCGGGCCAGGTCGTTGTCACAGATCACAAGCGCCGGCGTCGCGTAGACCACCTTGCCCATCGGACGAATCCAGACCCCCTCGTCCGCGAAAGCGGCGCATAGACTGCCCACATCGACAGCCTGCGCGAACTCGACAACCCCGATGGCGCCACGCACCCGGACATCGACCACGCCGGCCATCTGACGACAGGGCTCCAGGCCCTCGGCCAGTCCGGCCGACACCCGCGCGACATCAGCCCGCCAGTCTCCGCGCTCGAACAGGTCCAGCGAGGCGTTGGCGGCGGCGCAGGCCAGTGGATTGGCCATGTAGGTGGGGCCGTGCATCAGGGCGGCCCCCGGATCGTCGGACCAGAAGGCCTCGAACACCCGCCGGCTGGCGACGGCGGCCGACAGGGGCAGGGTTCCGCCGGTCAGCGCCTTGGACAGGGTGACGATGTCCGGCTCGATCCCCGCCGCCTCCATGGCGAACAGGGTCCCGGTGCGGCCAAATCCGGTGAAGATTTCGTCGAAGATGAGCAGGACATTGTGCCGGTCAGCCAGCGCGCGCAGGCGGCGAAGCACCTCCGCCTGGTGGAACAGCATGCCGCCCGCGCCCTGCACCAGCGGTTCGACCAGGATGGCGGCGATCTGGCCGGCATGAGTGGCGAGGACCGCGTCGAGCGCCGCTTCGCTCCGCGGATCGAGTGGGAGACCGGCGATGACCTGATCGGGCAGCACGCCGGCGAACAGGCTGTGCATGCCCTCCTCCGGATCGCAGACCGTCATCGTCGCCAGGGTGTCGCCGTGGTAGCCGCCGCTGAAGGCGAGGAACCGGGTGCGACCGGCAACGCCGCGATTGATCCAGAATTGCAGCGCCATCTTCATGGCGATCTCGACCGAGACCGATCCGGACTCGGCGAAGAACACGTGATCCAGCTCCCCCGGCAGCAGGGCCGCCAGCCGCGCCGCCAGCCGATAGGCGGGCTCATGGGCCAGGCCACCGAACATCACATGCGGCGCCAGCTCCAGCTGACGACGGACCGCCTCGGCGATGTGCGGATGGTTGTAGCCGTGACAGGCCGTCCACCAGGAGGCTAGGCCGTCGACCAGTTCCCTCCCGTCCTCCAGCACGATCCGCGACCCATGGGTGCGCGCCACCGGCAGCGGCGGGCGGGCGGTCTTCATCTGACAATAAGGCCGCCAGACGTGGCCTGCGCCAGCCTGGAACCAGGCGGGTTGGGACGAAGACATGAGTGAACTCCGATCAGGAAGACGTTTGGCCCAGAACGGGGTTTCGGACCGCCGAAAGCCTTGCTAAGCGGTCCGCGCGCTTGCCGCCAGCCGGGGATTGAATGCACAGCCTGCAAGACTTCGCCGAGGGCAAGCTCGCGGCCCTCGAGACCCGCGCCCTGCGCCGTACTCTGGCGCCGACACACCGCATCGACGGGCTCTGGGTCGAGCGGGATGGCCAGCGGTTGCTGTCGTTCTCCTGCAACGACTACCTCGGCCTCTCCCATCATCCGGCGGTCAAGGCCGCCGCGGCGCAGGCGGTCGAGACCTACGGCGTGGGCTCCGGCGCCTCACGGCTGGTCACAGGGGATCACCCCCTGATGAGCGCGCTTGAAGGTCGCCTAGCCGACCTCAAAGGGACCGAGGCCGCCTGCGTGTTCGGGTCGGGCTACCTGACCAATGCCGGCGTCATTCCGACCCTCATCGGGCCCGGCGACCTGCTGATCGCCGACGAGCTGGCGCATGCCTGCATCTGGGCGGGAGGCAGGCTTTCGGGCGCCGAGACCCTGCGGCTGCGGCACAACGATGTCGGACATCTGGAAGAGATCCTGACTGCGCGACGAGGCGAGGCGCGGCGCGTCCTGGTGGCGACCGACGGGGTCTTTTCCATGGATGGCGACCTCGCGCCCCTGGACCGGCTCTCGGCGACCTGCCGGGCGCACGACGCCTGGCTGCTCAGTGATGACGCCCACGGCATCGGCGTGCTCGCGGACGGCCGGGGCTCGGCGCACGTCTTCCCGGGCGCGGACATCCCTCTGCAGATGGGCACCCTGTCCAAAGCCGTCGGCGGCTATGGCGGTTATCTCTGCGCCTCGCGAGCGGTGATTGACCTGATCAAGACCCGGGCGCGGACCTTCGTCTATTCGACGGGCCTTCCGCCGGCGAGCGCGGCCGCGGCCATCGCCGCCCTGGACATCATCGCACGCGACCCGGCGCTCTGCGCCTTGCCTCTGGCCAAGGCCCAGGCCTTCACGTCAGCCCTTGGTCTACCGGCGGCGCAAAGCGCCATAGTTCCGGTGGTGATCGGCGAGGCGGACGCCGCCCTGGCCGCGTCGCGCCGCCTGCGGAAACAAGGCTTCCTGGTCGTGCCGATCCGGCCGCCGACGGTGCCAGAGGGCACGGCCAGGCTCCGCATAGCCTTCAGCGCCGCCCATCCGGATGACGAGGTCGCCCGGCTGGCCGCGGCCGTGCGTCCCTTGCTGGCGGCCTGATCCATGGCCGCGCTGTTCATCACCGGCACCGGCACGGATATCGGCAAGACCTACGTCACGGCGGGATTGATCCGGGCCCTGCGCGCCAGCGGCCGAGCAGTCGAGGTGTTGAAGCCGGTGGTCAGCGGGTTTGATCCGCAGGCTCCCGACGGCAGTGACCCCGCCGTCCTGCTGGAGGCGCTGGGTATGACCTGGTCAGCCGAGGCGCTGGAGCACATCTCGCCCTGGCAGTTTTTGGCACCGCTGTCCCCTCCCCTCGCAGCAAACCGGGAGGGCCGGGCGCTGGACCGCGCCGAGGTAATCGCCCTCTGCCGCGACCGGATCATCCGGGCGGAAGACCGGCTGTTGCTGATCGAGGGCGCGGGAGGCGTCATGTCGCCGCTGGACGACGACCACACCATGCTCGACCTCGCCAGGGCGCTGCAGATTCCGGTTCTGCTCGTCTCCGGATCCTATCTGGGAACCATCAGTCATACGCTGACGGCGGCCCTCGCCTTGCGGTCAACTGGCGTCGAGATGCTGGCGGTCGTGATCAGCGAGAGCGTCGACGGGCCTCCGCTCGACGAGACCGTGCAGATCCTGCGGCGGTTTCTCCACGACGTCCCGGTGATCACGATCCGAAGGGGAGAGGCGGCGCCCACAGACTTGCTACGTCGGATCGCCGCGGTGCTCAGCTGAGCAATCGTCAGCCCAAGTCCAGTTGCTAGTGCCTTACGTCTGAACCATCCACGATCGAGACAACATCGTCGATGAGCAAAAGCGCCGCGGCCTCGCCATGCGCCTCCTCGACCACGCCAACTCTTCGAACCAGCACATCAAAGACGCGCCGCCGATCGGGTGTCAGATTGCAGATCAGATCCACAAATTCCTGATCATCTGAGGTACTGCAAACTGCCCAATCGCGAACCGCCTTCTAGCTATGGCCTACGCGGTTGGCAAAGCCGACACGAATGGCCTCGGCACCGTCCGTGCCGTCGCCGGTAAGCATCATCTCCATGGCCGGCTGCAGGCCGCATAGCCATGAATGAAACTGGTTGGCCAGCGGGCTCATGGATCGCACAGGCGGGTAGCGCATCCTTCCAACCATCGGAAAACGATGCACCATCAAATTCTGGGGCTGAACATCTAGTCGGGCGTTCGCCGCCGTCGCGCCGGGGTTCCTAAACGCAGTTTCTCGGCCCGGACAAATCGCCAAACGGAATGATAGTCGACCTTCAGCCCGCGTTCGGACAACTCGATCACAAGGCCGCGCAATGTAAATTCCCCTTCTTGGCACCGGCGGAGGAGCCAGTCGCGGTGTTCGTCACGGATTGCCCTGCGCCTATGCCCGCCAACCCGGCCAGGCTCCAACTTGCCCGTTTCGCGAAACAGGCGCACCCAAGCTGTCACCGTTTTCGTGGCAACACCGAACCTTGCCGCGACATCCCGGCTAGGCAGTCCGTGCCGCTCAACAGCCCAAACTACGCGTTTGCGAAGATCAAGAGAATAAGGCTTCATGGCTCCATCTTCAGTTCTTTAGTTTCAGCGTCAATGCCACCCCGAACGCACGCCACAGCGCGAAAGCATTTCCGTCGCAGAATCATAAATAATCAATATTTATTATTGCAGTATCTGCTAATTATTTCCGCAATTTCGCGGCCATATATAGTTAGAGAATATCTCGCGTGTCCAATTTCTTTGTCTCCCGATATGTATCCGTTCTTTTTTAATCTTTGAAGAACTTGACTATATGAATACCCTAAATTTCTAAATATGTCTTCCGAAACCCTTAGTCTCAATTCCCGCGAGTTCATTTTTCCGTACGTTAGAAACGCAATAAGAAATTGTGATCGTATTTCCCCAAAATCCTTGATTATATTTGCCCGTTTTATCTCTTTCAACGCAAGAGGCGTTATAGGGCGACAGTGCTCTAGAAGTGATACTAAATATGAGTACCTACCAATATTTATCCGTTTGGCAAATCCTGCATTTATGAGCGTGTCGACGTCGTCGAGATATTGTTTATGACCGTGGGATATTTTAAGATCCCTTTCGTCGACTGGACGATCGCAATCAAGATATGAAAGTAAATTGGAAGCGCGGTCTGACAGGATCAAATTTTCGGCGGGATGGAAATTTATATTACTTATGTAATATATCCAAGCTCTACGGTATCTCGCTTTTCGGCGACTTACGACGCCTGATGACAGAAGTTGTGCTAGAACATACGTTACCCGTTGCCTTGAAATACCAAGATGATCTTGAATGTCGGCTACGCTCGATGGGGTTGATAGGAGAAGTATGATTCTCTCTTGGGCTTTGGTTGCCATCACGTAAATCCGCACGACCGGCACGGTAGCTGCCGAAAATTTGTCCATCGCGCCTAGGCGCTCATCGTTTGTGTCGCGATCCCTGGCGAACCCTAGGTCCGTCGCGAGTTCTAGCAGCCTGTCGGAGTTTGCCCCAGAAGATTGATTCGAGAGCGCTGGGGGCGTGGGTTTTCGGTTGAGGGGGTGCTTTGGGCTGGATTGATGCTGGATGGAGGGTTGTTGGGATTGCCTTGGGCCACTTTTGACGCTGCCGGCGACTCAGGACCTCCGCAGGACGCTGAGCCGCTTCACGTTCCAGGCCATGGTCACCAGGGTCCACTCGCCCCTGGCGGCGTCCAGGCCGGGCATGGACATGCGCGGACTGCCTATCGGCAGTTTGATGACTCCGAACAGGGGCTCGACGGTCTGCTTGCGCAATCCATAGAGGGTCCGACCCCTCCTCGTGGTCAGCCGATGAGCCATCTTGACGACCGGATCATTCGTGACGGGGGCTGGCGTATCGGCGGCGAAGCGTTCGAACCCCGGCAGGTGGTGGCCTTGGCGTCCGATGGCGATCATCAGCTTGATGCCGGCGGCCTCGCAGCGTAATTATCCTCGACACCCCGACATCCTGCGACCTGGCCAGGGCGCTCCAGAACAAGTTCAGGCGAGCCAGGGATCAGCTCCTGACCGTCGCGCTCTGGCCCGGTCAGGTCGAGCCCACCAACAATGGCTGCGAGCGGGATCTGCGGCCGGCGGTCGTCCAGCGCGCAAGGTCACCAACGGCTATCGCGCCATGTGGGCCGCCCAGGGCGAGGCCGATGTCCGCACCGTCATCGACACCGCCCGCCTCATACCCGGCGTCAACAGGTTCCAGACCTTCCTCGGTGTCGTTAGCACCTGATTTTACGCCCCCAAAAGAGCGTGGGTAACTCGAGGGCAGCGCGACATTTGTTAGCTGAGCAACGCTAAGGACGAACGGAGCGAGAACGCGCCAACTTCAGGCCGCGCCGCGCATTCGGCGACCGAGGGTCAGTTGCCGGCGCCCCGTTTGCAGCGCCGCGGCGTGGTCCCAGAGGAAGTCGCCCGAGAACGCGATCTGCTCCCAGCCGACCGGCGAGGTGTGGGCGAGGAGATCGTCGGGGGCAGGCTCGCCAGCAGCCCGCAGGTGATCGACGGCGTCCGCCATGTAGGTCGAGTTCCACCAGACGATGGCGGCGATCACTAGGTTCAGGCCCGACGCGCGGCACTGCTGAGCGTCGCGGGTCCGCTCAGAGATGCGGCCCTGGCGGAAGGTGCAGATCGCCTGCGTCAGCGCGTGCCGCTGCTCGCCCTTGTTGAGGCCCGCCTGGCAACGCCGCCGAAGCGCCGGGTTCTCGAGCCAGTCGAGCATGAACAAGGTCCGCTCGATCTTCCCGACCTCCTGGAGGGCGACGGCGAGCTGATCTTGCCGCTCATAGGCGGCGAGTTTGCGCAGCATGGCCGAGGGCGCGGCGTGGCCAGCCTTGAGCGAGGCGACCAGGCGCGGGATCTCGCCCCAGTGCTCCTTGATGACATCGGCCCGCACCTTCCTGCCCATGATCTGCGGATTCCGGGCTGATCGCGCCCACCATTCCGATCTGATCCCACCCACCGTTCCGATTAATCCCCGCGCGGCATTCCGAGATGATGCCGCCCAGGGCGCGGGCTGTGAGGGTCTTGGTTGGCTTTAGGGTTCCTCCTTTTGGGAGGGACCGATGCCAACGGAGAGGATCGCCATGCGCCGCGTGCGCGAGATGTTGAGATTGAGCCGGGACGCCGGCCTGGCGACCCGCGAGGTGGCGCGGCGGACGGGGGTTGCGCCCTCGACGCTGCGGGAGATGTTCCGGCGCTTCGAGAGGTCCGGGCTGGCGTGGCCGCTGCCGTTGGATTTGGCCGACGCCGGTCTTGAGACGCTCCTTTACGGCGAAGCCGGAACCAAGCAGGGCCGCCGGCGGCGGGTGGAGCCCGACTGGGCGGCACTGAACCGCGAGCTTAAGCGCAAGCACGTCACCCTGCAGATCCTGTGGGACGAGTATATCGAGACCAACCCGGACGGCTATCGCTACAGCCGGTTCTGCGACCTCTACCGTGCCTGGGAAGCGCGCCTGCCGGTGACCATGCGCCAGACCCACCTGGGCGGCGACAAGCTGTTCGTCGACTACGCCGGCGACACCGTGCCGGTGATCGTCGATCCACGGACCGGCGGGACGCGAGGGGCGCATATCTTCGTGGCGGTGATGGGCGGCTCAAGCCTGTCGTTCGCCCCCGCCAGCTGGACCGAGACCCTACCCGACTGGATCGATGCCCACGCCCAGACCTTCACCTACTTCGGCGGGGCAGCCCGGCTTCTGGTTCCCGACAACCCCAAGGTCGCGGTAATCAAGGCCTGCTTCTACGACCCGCAGGTCAACCGCACCTATGCCGAGATGGCGGCCCACTACGACACCGCCGTGCTGCCGGCGCGTCCCCGGCGCCCGCGCGACAAGGCCAAGGTCGAGGCCGCCGTGCGCATCGTCGAGCGATGGCTGCTGGGGCGGCTGCGCCATCGACGCTTCCACAGCTTGGCCGAAGTGAACGCCGCCATCGCCGAGCTGCTGGTCCGGCTCAACGATCAGCGCGTCTTGCGTTACGTCGGCCGCACCCGTCGCCAGCTGTTCGAGGAGATCGACGCCCCACGGCTCAAGCCCTTGCCGGCCGAGCCCTATGGTCTGGCCGAGTGGCGTCTGCGCAAGGTCGGCCTCGACTATCATGTCGATGTGGAGGGCCACTACTACTCAGTCCCTTATCGCCACGCCCGGGCCAGCGTCGAGGTGCGTCTGACGCCCCGGACGGTCGAGGTGTTCCTCAAGGGCGAGCGGATCGCCGCCCACCTGCGCGGCAGCGGCGACGGCAAGCACACCACCATCACCGAGCACATGCCCTCCAGCCATCGCCGCTACAGCGACTGGACCATCGAGCGGATCATCGGGGAGGCGATGCGGATCGGCCCCTCGGTCGTGATGCTCTGTCAGCTCATCCTGGAGCATCGCCCCCATCCCGAGCAGGGCTTCCGCACCTGTCTCGGCATCGTGCGCCTGGCCAAGCCCTTCGGGCCGGCCCGTCTGGAGGCCGCATGCTTACGCGCCCTGCAGGTCGGCGCGCGCAACTACGGCTCGGTCAAGTCGATCCTCGACAACCGGCTCGACGGTCAACCCGTCCGTCGGGCCCGCGAAGGGGAAGATCAAGGCCTGGCCATCCTCCACCCCAATATCCGCGGCTCTGGCTACTACCACTGAGGAGAATATCCATGCTTATCCACCCCACGCTTGATCAACTGCACAGCCTTGGCCTGCAAGGCATGGCCAAGGCCTTCAACGAGCTCGCCGACAACGACGAGGCCGCCGGCCTGGGCCATGCCGACTGGCTGGCCCTGCTGCTGGAGCGAGAGGCCGTCCATCGCCAGGACAAGCGGCTCGGCGCGCGCCTGCGTCACGCTAGGCTGCGCCATCACGCCGTCCCGGAGGACATCGACTACCGCGCCCACCGGGGAATCGATCGAGGGCTGCTGGCCAGTCTCGTCAAGGGCGACTGGATCGATGCTTGCGACAACCTGATGATCACCGGGCCGACCGGCGTCGGCAAGAGCTGGCTGGCCTGCGCGCTCGGTCACAAGGCCTGCCGCGACAACCGTGCCGTCCTCTACGTGCGCGTGCCCAAGCTCTTCGATGAACTGGCGCTCGCCCATGGCGATGGCAGCGTCGGCCGCCGCCTCAAGACACTCGGTGCCGCCCAGCTGCTCATCCTTGACGACTGGGGCCTGGAGCCCCTCGGCGCCCAGGCCCGCCACGACCTGCTCGAAATCCTCGAGGATCGCTACGGCCGGCGCTCCACCATCGCTCATCCCGCGCGCGTACATCGAGATGATCTTTTCGTCGAAGCCCGGGAAGCGTCGCTGGTACTTGGCGATCAGCTGCGGATCGAAGCTGCCCGCACGATCACGCGGGACCTCCAGTCCGATCCGGCCGGTCTCGGTCAGCACCGTCTTCTTGCCAAAGCCGTTGCGCCGGTTGGCCGACCCCTCAGCCGCCTCCACCTCAAGATGGTGGTCCATCTCGGCGTTCAGCGCCTGGGCGACCCGGACGTCGAGTATCCACGTTACATCGCCGGCCAGCGCGCCGCGCCGCCCGAGGACCGCGTGGCATCCCGGGCTTTTACCACGCCCTCGATATCCTGGCTGACCCCAAGCATCCTGACCATGCCGACATCGCCGACTGGTTCGACGGCTACGATCCCGACACCATCGACGAGCAGGTCCTCAAGATCGCCCTCAGCCGCATCGCCCGCCGCCGAAACCCGGCCAAGGCGACGTTCGCACGGAAAGCCAGGCCCTGAGCTCAGGCCGGCGTGGCGCGCGGACGACGCTTACTTTGGAAACGCGGACATAGCCGATAAGTATCCGCGCGCCATACCCCCGCCAGAAAAGACGAAGGCCAATCTGCAAGCTCACGATCATTTCCGCACTGGGTTTTCTCGCGGGTTCGGATCGCCAGAATACCGGCCGTTTTCCTTGCGCGTCGCCCCGGCTCGCTCCGTCTCACCCAGCGCGCGTGTTCAATTTGCGCGTGCCTCAACCAATCACCGTCGCCGACGCAGCGAATAGATCCGCGTAGGCCAGCAAGCGCTGCCCCTGAACCCTTGCGAACGCCTGTCTCGCGCCATTGGCCTGGCGCTGAGCGTCAAGGACATCGAGCAGGCGCAGGGACCCCAGGTCATAGGCCCGCCTGGCCAGCCGCAGGTTTTCCTCGGCTGTCGCCAGCGCGGTTTGGCGCAGGCGCAATTCTGACTCGCTGGCCGACACCGCTTCCAAGCCGTCCGCGACCTCGACAAAAGCCTTCAGCACGGTTGCACGGTAGCGCGTCTCGGCCCGTCTGGCCTCGGCCTCAGCCTGACGCACCTTGGCCCTCAATGTGCCGCCGTTCCAGAGTGGCGCGGTAAGGCCCGACGCGAGATTCCAGCCCGTACCGGTCGAGTTGAACAAACCGTCCGGGCTGAGCGCCGTCTGCGCGAACTGCGCGGTAATGTCGAGGTTGGGGTAGAGACGTGCGCGATCAACACCGATCTGTGCGGTGGCGGCATGATATGCGCTCTCCGCGGCCAGAATGTCCGGACGACCGCGTAAGAGCGCCGAGGGGATTGCCAAGGGCGTGCTGGACGGCGCCGTGAAGTCCTCCAGCGAAAAGGGTCGCTGTATCGAGTCTCCGGGCGCGCGGCCGGTCAACGCGGCCAATGCATTCTGGGCGGCGGCGAGATCACGCCGGAGCGCGGGCAGCACCGCTTCGTCCTGCGCCAGCTGTGTCTGCACCCCTAGCAGATCGATGCGACCCGAAGCGCCGGCATCAACAGACCGTTGGGCCAGCGCAAGGGTCTGTCGGTCATCGGCCACCACAGCCTCGCTCGTAGCGATCTGCGCGCGAAGCGCGGCGATGAGGATGGCCGTGCGCACCGTGTTTCCGGCGATAGCCAGGCGAGCGGCTTCGAGCTGATATTCCTGCCCCTCCAGTCGGGCCGACGCGGATTCCCGGGCACGACGATTGCCGCCGAAGAGGTCCAGATCGTAGGATATCTTACCTCCTACCGAGTATCGGGAGATCGTGCGGTTCGGGAACCCATCGAAGCCGAACGCGGCGGCATTGATGCGGGTCCGCTCCGCGCCGCCGGATAGTCCGACCTGTGGTGAGCCTGCGCCTTGGACGACAGCAGCGGCGGCGCGTGCGGATTCCAGCGCCGCCTCCGCCTCCGCAATCGCCTGACTGCCCGTCAGGGCATCAGCGACAAGGGTGTCGAGATCGGCCGCGCCGAACAACGTCCACCACGGCGCTTCGGCGTTCTCGTCAGCGAAGGCAAAGCCACCCGCGCCTCCAATGGCCTGATAGCGAGAGGGGGTGAGGGTCGATGGGGAGATGAAGTCCGGCCCCACCGTCACACAGCCGCCCAGAAGCGCTGCCGACATGCAGACGCCCATGACCAACCTAGTCCGGTAACGCATGGTCGCCTCCAGCCGCGACATTGCGCGGCGGCTTTAGGAACAGGATGAGTGGGATGGTCACGATAGTGAGCCACATTGAGAGGTAGAAATCGTTCACATAGGAGACCATCGAGGCTTGCCGACCGACCTCTGCGGCCATCGTGGAAAGTCCCTGAACCGAGCCCAGATCAATCACACCGCCCATCTGGCCCTGGAACACCGGATTGTCAGGGCGGACGTTCTGCACCAGAACCGAATAGGAGGTCTGAAGATTGCGCATGAATACCGCCTGCATGAGGGAAATCCCCACCGAGGACCCAAGGCTGCGGGCCAGAGTGATCACCGAAGACCCATCGGTCCGCAAATCCCCCGGAAGGGTCGCGAAGGCCAGGGTGTTTGACGAGACAAAGATCAGCCCGAGGCCAAGCCCCTGCAGCAGGCCGGACACCATGATGATATGGGCGTCCATCTGGGGCGAGGAGGTGGACATCTGCCACATCGCCGCCGCATTCATGGCGAACCCGGCGACGAGAACAACCCGGGGATCGGTCCGTCCGATGTACCGGCCGACAACCATCATGCTCACGAGCATGCCAAGGCCGCGCGGCATCGTGACCAAGCCTACGGTGATCACCGGATAGCCGAGAATATTTTGCATCATGGGTGGGAGCAAGGCGAGGGTGCTGTACATCAGCATCCCGGTCGCCAGACTCAGCACAATTCCGGCGGCGAAATTCCAGTTTCTCAGCAGGGCGCGAGAAAAGAAGGGGCGCTCAGCCGTGATCGTATGGACGGCGAACACGTAGAGACCGATCACCACAAGGGCCGCCTCGATTCTCACCTCCCAGGACTCGAACCAGCCCTGGCCCGGCCCCCGGTCGAGCATCAGCTGCAGCGCCGCGATAAAAAGGGCGAGCGCACCGAAGCCGAGAAAATCGAACCGGCGGGGCGCGGTCGATCGACTTTCCGGCAAGAACCTGAGGATGCCGAGAAGAGCCAGGATACCGACCGGCAGGTTAATGAGGAATACCCAGTGCCAGCCGAACTGTTCGGTGATCCATCCGCCCAAGGCGGGACCAAGCACGGGACCCAGCACGACACCGGCTCCAAATGTCGCCATCGCCTGTGGGTGCCGCTCGGGCGGATTGATTTCAAACAGAATGGCCTGCGAGAGCGGCACGAAGGCCGCGCCGCAGAGGCCCTGTATGATCCGGAACACGACCATCTGGGGTAGGTTGGCGGCGAGCCCGCAGGCTAGCGACGACAGCGTGAAGCCGACAATCGAAATGACCATCAAGGCCCTGCGCCCGATGCGTTCGGACACCCAGCCGACCAAGGGTGTCATCAGAGCCTGAGCGACGATAAATGACGTCAGAACCCAAGTAATTTGGTCAAGGCCAGCCGAAAGGCTACCCTGCATGTGCGGCAGGGCGACATTGGCGATCGTGCTGTCCAAGGTGTACATGCTGGTGGCCAGCATGACCGACAGGGTGATCGGACCGCGCGCAATCGGCGGCGGCGTGGTCACGGCGCGCCCTTCCCCTCGGTCGTGGCCTTCTTGGGTCGCGTGTCAACGCGGACCTTGGCGCTCATACCCGCGCCGATCAGGAAGCCCGGAGGCGGATTGACCAGGACAAGACGCACGGGGATGCGTTGGACGACCTTCACCCAGTTGCCCGTCGCATTCTGTGCCGGCAGGGCGGAGAACACAGCGCCCGTTCCCGGACTGAAACTGGCGATTCGGGCCTCGAAGACCGTTCCGGGATAGGCGTCAAAGCGCACCGTGGCGCGCTGGCCGGCCCGCATGTCCCCGATCTGGACTTCCTTGAAATTGGCATCGATCCAAGGCTCACCGGCAATCAGCCAGAACAGGGTTTGCCCTGCGTTCACAAACGATCCGCGCTGGACCTGATCGACCTTGGTCACGACGCCGGTCTGCGGTGCGATGACCGTGGTATAGGACAGCGCCAGCCGCGTCCTTTCCAGGCGGGCGGCGGCTTCGCGGACGGTCGGATGATCGTCAATCGTGGCGTTCGCCCGGCCCCCGAGTTCCGCGAGCGCCACCGCCACGCCTTGTCGGGCGGCTGCCAGTGCGGCGGCTGCGGCGTCCACCGCGTGGTCAGCAGCTTCCACGTCTTGTCGCGACGCAATGCCCTCCGCAGCGAGCAATCGCGCGCGTGCTTGCTCTTTCCTCGCGAAGGCCAGTCCTTCGTCAGCGCTACGCTGAGCCGCCACGCGCGCGCCGAACGTCGCTTCGAGGGCTGCCACCCGGGTTCGTGCCGCAGCCAGCGCGGCCTGTGCCTGGCTCAGGTCGGCTTCCGGATTCGCTCGATCCAGAACGAACAACACCTGTCCAGCCGTGACATACTCGTTTTCGCGCACCCGCATGTCGACAATCCGACCGGTGACGCTGGTGCTGATCGGCACTCGCGCCGCCTGGACATAGGCATTGTCGGTTTGCTCGTAGCGGCCGGCGGTCAGCATGAACCAGGCGATCACGGCAAGCACTGTGACAGGCGCGGAGATGATGAACAGCAGGCGGCGACGACGCAGCAGCCCTTGAAGGCCTCCCGCTGGCTTTGCGCCCTGGTCGCTCTCGGCTTCAGCCGCGTCGCTCATGATCTAGGTCCCCTACCCGGCCGATCCAATTTTCATCTCCACCAGCCGCTCCCGCAGCCTCGCAAGCAACGCGTGCAGCTGGCCGACTTCGAGGTCGGTGAGTCCGCTGAAGCACTCGGCTTGCAGCTCGCTGGCAGCGGTGAACACCGTCGGCAAAAGGTCCACGGACGCCTGCGTGAGATGCACGCGCCATTTTCGGCGGTCCATTGGATCGCCGCGGCGCTCGACATGGCCCGACCGCTCCAGGCGGTCCACGACCTCCCCGACCGCAACCCGGCTGATCTCCAGCCTCTGGGCAAGTGAAGCCTGCGTCTGTCCGTCTTCTCTCGAGAGGTAGACGAGCACCCGCCAGGTCGTCCCGGTGAGGCCCACGCCCCGCATCCGTTGGTCGAAGGCGAGCCGAAGGCGGCGCGTGACTTCGGCCAGGGCGAACCCCGTTTCGAAGCGCACATGGGCGGCCTCCAGCCAGCGTTCCAGTTCTGCAATTGATCTGCGATCGGGCAACTTGGACCTTGGCGGCAATCGTATGTAATGGTCCTTACCATCAAGCGCCTTGCAAATGGAAGTTCCATTCATGATCGAACCTTCCCGGTTGAAATTTTGTGGGGACGAGGCGGTCGCGCTCGTGGCGGACTGCTACGGGACGCAGGACAGAGGGACGGTCCTGCTTGCCCATGGCGGCGGCCAAACCCGGCACGCCTGGGCGAAGACCGGCGAACGTCTTGCCGTCGGCGGCTGGCGCGCCGTGGCGCTCGACTTGCGCGGTGACGGCGACAGCAGCTGGTCCCTGACCGGGAATACGGAATGCAACGGATCCTCGCAGGTGTGGTAGGCGTATCTGGGACGGCGCACCACCAGCACCCGTAGTAGGGCCGGCGGCCTTGTGGCGCCCCGCGTGCGGCCTGATTCACTTGGTCGCAGCCTAGGCTGTCGCCTGCGGCGCGCGCGTTCGGCGTGTCCGCTGCACCCGCCGCCAGCCCAGGCCCTCCAGCAGGGCCGACAGCTACGCCGGGGTCAGCCGCATCACCCCATCCTGCACCTTCGGCCAGTTGAAGGCGCCCGCCTCAAGCGTCTTGGCTATCAGCCACAGACCCGTTCCGTCCCAGTAAATCATCTTCACCCGGTCGGCGCGCTTGGCGCGGAACACGTAGACCACGCCCGAGTAGGGATCCTTGAGAACCTCATCCTTCACCAGCGCCGCCAGCCCGTCGATCTCCAGCTCGATGTCGCCGCGTCCAGCTCCCACCCGCCTTGGGCGCGGGCGCTCAACCTTCTCAGGCGCCTCGACCAGCGCCGGCACGAACGTCATCCGCGGCTCAGGATCCCCGATCCGTATCCCGCAGCGCCCGCCGAACAACTGCTGGGGCGGATGTCGTGGCGTCGCGCAACGTCCGACGACCATCGCCGCCGGCCGCCAACCCCTGTCAGTACTTCCAGCGGGCGAACCTGCGCCTGCTTAAGGTCAAGCGTAGGGCAAAATCCAGGCATGAAACGATCCACCAAAGGGGATCGCCAAACTCGCAAGTAGGTTCGGCGCGCCGCGGACAAAGAAAAACGGCGGGGATTTGCATCCCCGCCGTTCCAGTCTTCAGTGGGCTTTAGGCTTAGAAGGTCTTGCTAACCGCCACGCCGTAGGTGCGGGGATCAAGGAAGAAGCCGTTGCGATACATGCCGGACGAGTCGTCCGTCAGATAGGTATCGACCATGGGCGCATCGTCCAGCAGGTTCTTGCCGTAGACTTCAACCGACCACCCCGATTCATAGTTGGCCAGCGTGAGAGTCGCGTTGACGTTTTCCCAACTCGACAGCGCGTCCGCAGTGGAATTGTAGATCCGTGCGAACGAATCCGTCTGCTTGTAATAGTCGCCGCGGATGGTGCCTTCCCATCCTCCGCCGATGTCCCAATTGTACTGGGCGCCGAACGAGAACGTCCAGTGCGGCGCGTTGGGAAGTTCCTTTCCGGTAAGATCGACAGCCACACCATCGCTGACCAGGCCACCGAAGGCGTTTCGACCGATCGACAGTGGTCCGCCCGGGACCAGCGGCTGGTTCACGTCAGCCGCCGTGAACGACGTGGGCGTGCAGACGCCCAGGATCGCGAAGGGGTTATTGGTCGCGGTCGAGAAGCCCAGCGCGGTCTGTGCCGCCGCCGTGGAGACCACGCAGTTTCCCGCCGCGCTCGACTTGACGAGCGTCAGGAGTGGATCGCCGCCAGTGCGGTTGAAGCTGTCGATCGACGTGCCGCCGGTGATCTCCGTATCGAGATAGCCAACCTGCATATTGAGGCGCAGGCCGTCCAACGGCGACCATACGGTTTCCAGTTCCAGCCCCTTGATCTCGGCATCGATGTTCTCATTGACCGACTGTCGATTGACGATCTTGGAAACCTGATAGCCGATGTAGTCGTACTTGAACGCCGTCAGGTTGAGGACCATCGCGCCGCCCATCAGGGTATTCTTGGAGCCTAACTCCAAAGCATCAACGAACTCAGGATCAAAGGTGGCCGACGGACAGGAGCCAAACGCGGCGAGGGAGCAGGGAGGGTTCATGCCACCGCCTTTGTACCCGCGAGAATAAAACAGATAGATCAGGGTTTCATCGGTGAAAGAAACTTCAGGCTTCCAGTCGAAGCCCAGCCGCCCCGTCATTTCCTTGAAATCGACCGTAGAATAAGGGGTCGTCGGGTCAAGATTAACACCGCCGCCGCCAGCCGCCGCGAGCACGACCGGACGATTTTCGACGCGCTTCATATCGTGTGTGTAGCGAAGGCCGCCCGTGATCTTGAAGTTGTCGAACAGTTGCCAGTAGACTTCACCGAACGCCGCGCGGGATTTCAGATGATATTCGCCCGTGCTGTCATAGTAATTATGGCCCGACCGGTTCGGATTCTGGTTGGGATCAATATAGATGCACGCCGGATTTGTCGCGGCGCAATTCGCGGAGCCCGTGGCCAGCAAATTGCGCATTTGCGCATATCCAGTTCCAGTGTTGAACATGACATAATAGTCACCGTTCGACACGAAGTCGATGTAGATGGCCCCGACGTTGAAGTTCAGCGGCCCGTCGAAATTCGACTGCAGCCGAAGCTCTTGGGACCAGTTCGTGCCCTCACCGCTGGAGATATCCAGGGCGGTGAAAAGGTTTCTGTTACCAATTTGGGGATCGCTGACGACGCCGCCGGGATACAAGGACGCATAAATCCCCGCGTACCCCGGAACCGCCGCGAAAGCGTTGACCGGGTTGGGAGTCGCGTTCAACGGGATCGTCGGGACCGTACGGTTATAGTCTTGCCGGGTGAAAAGTTCGTTCTTGCTATAGCCGGTCAGCGACGTGAGTTGAAGGTCGTCAGTCAGATCCCAGGAGATGTTGAACTGAACGATGTCGGTCTTGGCCTGGTATACGGGGTCTTCCGAGGACGCGATGTTCCGAATGTCGGGATTTTGCACCTGCCCGGCATAGGAGTCCCCGGTGGTCATGCCGGTGAGCGCGCCAAACAGGCCGCCGAGGGTGCCTTGCGTGTTGACGGTCCCGAAGATCGCGGGATCATCGACGCGGGCATTCTGGCAGCCCTGACTAAAGAAGCCGCGCTGAATCTGACCGATAAGCCCCCCAAAGGCCCCGGAATAGCCGAGGCCGCCGATGCTGGCCGGACCGGGGTCTTTCACACAGAGCTGCTTGCCGATGCGCGACCGAGTGTCGTCTTCCTCGAAGTGATCCCACATCAAGGTCGTGCGGAATGTATCAGAGGGGTTGAACGCCAAGGTGGCGCGCACATCCCACAGGTCGCGGTCGTCAACGTCGCTGCCGGTAGTCAGGTTGCGGCTGAAGCCATCACGCTTGAGAACCGCGCCAGCCACGCGAAGGGCCAGCGTATCTCCGAGCGGCAGGTTAATCATGCCGCGGACCTTCTTGGAGCCAAAGTTGCCGGCTTCAAGCCGAACCATGGCGTCGAATTCGTCGGTCGGTTTCGCCGAGATGATGTTGACCACGCCGCCGGTGGCGTTGCGGCCGTATAGCGTGCCTTGCGGACCACGCAGAACTTCCACGCGCTCGACGTCGAAGAAGTCGGCTTCGAACAGGTTGTTGGCCGTCAGCGGGGCGTTGTTCAGGTGGATGCCGGTGCCGGCGTCGCCCGAACCGGCGACCAGCTTGGAGCCGACGCCGCGGATCTGGAAGTTGTAGCCGGTGAAGTTCCCCTTGGAGAAGTTCACGTTCGGCACGGCCAGAACCAGGTTCGGACCGCCGTCGATCTTTGCCTTTTCGAGGCTTTCAGCGCTGAACGCCGAAACGGCGATCGGCACGTCCTGGATCGCCTCTTCCTTTTTCTGGGCGGTCACGACGATCTCGCCGACCGTAGTGTCCTGGGCAAAAGCGGGTGCGGCCACGCCAAGCATGGCGGCGGCAGACACGCTGGCGATTAGCAGGCTCCGCAGGCGCAGAGATTCGGACATTCGTAACCCTCCCCGGACGGCGCGACCTCTTCTCGGAGGTTCACGGCGTCGATGTTTCCTCGTGTGTCGATCACATCATGAATGCCAGCCCGCGCGACACATTCCCAATCGGACCTAACTCAAATGCGCACTGAAAACCATTGTAAGTCAACCTGCGCAGCCATGAGCCTGCAGCGGGGTTTTGACTTTTTGCTCAGGGTGTTGCCCGGCCACCGCTGTTCGCCATCGACATACTGTCGAGCAGCGCCCTGGTCTGGGCGGCATCGTGCCAGACGACGCCCACGGGAACAGTCCTCCGCAGGCGTCAAATGCGGGGATGCGGAAAGTCTGGAACGCCACCCCGCGCCGCGACTGGCCGGCGCCTCGACACCAGGCAACAGGTACCGCAACACTGGCGTTGGGCTGAATCCACCTTCGGTTCGGCGCCGTCATGCAGGCGCGA
>Ga0172380_10001929_pt1 | contig 34456 bp, 34 predicted proteins | sample Leawe162metaG_FD_119747 | JGI IMG/M metagenome (GOLD analysis project Ga0172380, IMG submission 119747) | Leachate microbial communities from a municipal landfill in Southern Ontario, Canada - Leachate well 162 metaG | ecosystem: Engineered > Solid waste > Landfill > Unclassified | place...
GCCTTCAATTTTTTCAGGATCTTTCATCCCTTTTTCATAGAGAAAAGGTTGGTAGATTGCTCCTTTAAATTCACGACTTTCTTCCCCGAAGTATTTAGTGATTACTTCTTCATAAAATTCAAGTTGTTTAGTGTTTAATTCAAACAAAACTTCTTTGGGATCTTTGACGTCTGAAAGATTAAATACTTCTTTGCTGTAGATAGGATCTTTTTGTAAATCAAGACGGTTTCTTCTAATCATAACAGGTTCCAGAATACTTCTAATTTCTTGAGACATTTTTTTGCTTCTCTCATTTACTAAGGTCAGATTTATATTACTGTTACCGAATATCCTTTCATAATCTCTTGTGGCTTTTTCTTTTTGTGCTTTGGTAGGAGATTTATGATTTTTTATAATACCCGATAACTTTTTATAGAGTTCATTATAAGTTCTAAATTTATCACGCAAATTATTATCCAAAGTTATACTGGATTTACCAGGGATAATAAAAAGATTCAATAAAGAAAAAATATCAGCTGGGGAATTGTTAAATGGGGTAGCTGAAAGCAAAATTACTTTTTTATTTCGACAAATATTTTTTAATAACTCATAATTTCTCGTATCTTCATTACGGAAACGATGAACCTCGTCTATTAATACAATTTCGACATCTTCATTTTTTTGTACAAAATCTAAAGCTTTTTCCAAATCACCTGATGACATTACTCGCCAGTCATTGATTTTAAAGTCTGATTGATATTTTTTCCAACCCGAATCTTCTTCCCCGATTAATCCTGGTGGACTAATAATTAAACCTCGTCGATTTAAAATATTAGCCATTGTTCCAGCGATCACACTTTTACCAAGGCCAACCACATCACACACCATTACACCTCCGTGGCTGTCAATAGTACTCAATCCCTGTAAAACAGCATCAATTTGGTAATCATATGGTTTGTAACCGGCTGTTTCTAAAACATTTTTTACTCGTTGATTGGTTGTTTTGCCGGAATAGCGGTCTAAATAGTTTTTTAAAACTAAAACAAAAGCTTCGAATGGGGTAAATTCGGCGGCCATTGTCTTGTTTTCTATTAAATCAATAAGTCTAGTTTTATATTCTATTATTTCTGTAATTTTATCTGCATTACCCCATAAATCATCAAAATATTTTTTTGCTTCTTCTACACCAGAATCTGATATTTCTACATTAAACTCATGTTGTCCAGACAAACCAGCACTCGTTAAATTACTGCTACCAGTAATGAATATGTCTCTACTACCAATTCCGGCTTGTTCTGTTAATTTGAATAAGTATAGTTTTGCATGGTTTGGTTCTCTGGTTTTTCTTATTCTAATTTTATCTTCTTTAATTAATTGTAAGAAAAATTTAATTTGTTCATAAAAATCAAAATTATCAAGATCGTTTCCTGTCAAGCTTTTATGCACAGAATCGAGAAAACGACCAAAGGATTCTTCACGAGATAATCCCTTATCTTTATCACCATACTCAACTAAACCATAAATTTGTTTATCAACGTTTAGTCCAACCAAAATATCTATTTGATTATTAGGATTCTTTTTTATTGATTCATACAATTCTCTAATGCCAGAAAAATAAAAAAAACCAACTAAAAATCGCATTTCTTCGCTATGCTCAATTAATTGGCTTATGCGTTTTTTTAAGTTGTTTTCTTTGTCGTTAGTGATAAATTTTGATGACATAGAGTAAATTGTAAATAATTTTAATTAAATTCGTCCCGACTGAATATACAGGAGGGACACTATATTTCCCCTCAATCACATTCGTAACCGCCCCCCCTTCAATATTATTAAAATGTAAAAACAAAAGGTGAAAAAATAATTTATTTCTGATAACACCCGTTATACGAACTCCTTAAAATAATTGCTAAAATATGATATAATTTTTATATAAATTTCCATTCATAACATATATATGAACAGAAGCACTCTTTATCCAAGTAAAGATCCTATACAAAAATTCAAACAAGAAATGAAACTTCGCAACTTTAGTAATAAGACTATAAAAAGTTATTTGTATTATACACAAGAATGCCTTAGGTATGCAAGGGTTGGAGCCAGCGAAGTGAATACAAAAATTGTTCGTAATTATTTGGAATTTTTAACAGATAACAATAAGTCAGCTTCCACGCTCAATGTGGCTTATAGTGCTCTTGATCTTTATTTCGGTAAAATATTACATCGGAAGTTTTTTGTAAATATTCCCAGAGCCAAGAAAACTAAAAAATTACCAGTAGTTCTATCCAAACAAGAAATTAACAGGATGCTTGAAGTGACCCAAAATAAGAAACATCATTTCATTATTAGTCTTTTTTATGGCACAGGTCTCCGTTTGGAAGAATTACAAAATATTAAGATGAGGGATATTGATTTGGATAGGGGGATGCTTAGAGTATTTCAAGGTAAGGGCAAGAAAGATAGAATGGCAATAATACCAAAAAAACTCATGGAAATTTTGGCAGCTCAAATAAAATTAAAAATACCAAGTGATTATCTATTTACTAGTAATCGTATAAAGAAAATGGATACAAGATCTATCCAAAAAATAGTAACTAATTCAGCAACCAAAGCTAGTATAATGAAAAAAGTCTCACCACATACTCTTCGTCATAGTTTTGCTACTCACTTGCTTGAAAATGGTACAGATATTCGTTATATTCAAGAATTGTTGGGTCATGCCAAAATAGAAACCACTCAAATATATACTCATGTCGCCAATAAAAATTTGTCCATGATTGTGAGTCCGTTGGATATTTGATTTTATTTACTTTTATCCACATTTGCTCTAAAATAAGATAGTCGTTATTATATATTAATAATATTCTATTCATGACTAAAGTACCTAGAAAAATTCTAAAAAATAACTATGTTAAGATAGTGTTTTTTTTGTTTTTTATTTTTAGCTTTTATATTATCCCTCGCAAAATATTTACTGGTTGGTATACGTTGTTGGGGGTTTCTTTTATGATTACTTTCTCTCTTCTCATGACTTATTTTAGTTTTGGTCTGAAGGAAAGATTCAAAAAATGCTAGGAATGCTGGCAAAAATATTGTAGGGATTGTAGCGGGATTATTTGGTTTGTCAGCTTTGCAAGTATGTAGTGTTGGAGCTGCTTTTTGTGGAGTATCGTTTGGTAGTACGATTGTAGCAATCATTTTTCCTGAAGTTGCTTTTCATTTTTTGTCTAGGTATGCTGTAGCTATAATTATTATTTCTATTTTGATTCAAATTTATGCTTTGTATAAGATATATTGTTTAGAAAAAAATAATTAGAATTTAATAAAATAAATATGAAAATCGCGATAGTGGGTGGAGGTGCAGCTGGTATGATGTGTGCTGCGACAATTGTAGAAGAATATCCAAATGTGGAAATTTTTTTGATTGAGAAAAATAGTTCATTAGGCAAAAAGGTAATAATTTCTGGTGGGGGTAGATGTAATGTTACGACAGGGATAGAAGATTTGAAATTGGTTTTGACCAAATATCCACGTGGAAACAAATTTTTGCAATCAGCTATGCATAGATTTTCACCAGCTCAAGTTTGTACTTGGTTCGAAAATCATGGTGTAGCACTCAAATGTGAAGAAGATTTGCGTGTTTTTCCAGTATCAAACGATGGTCATGATATTGTCAGGGTTTTTGAAAATATTTTCAAAACGTCCAAAATAAATTTGTTGTTCAAATATAATATGAAAAATATTGTAAAAGAAAAAAATAAATTTGTGATTTCTTTTGATAAACAAAAAGATTTGGAAGTTGACAAAGTTGTTATGGCTCTGGGTGGACAGGCTTATCGTCAGACTGGTTCGACAGGAGATGGTTATGGTATTTTGGAGCGTCTTGGACATCATATTACAGATCTTGCTCCTAGTCTCAATTCTTTTATTACACAAGAAAAGTGGCCAAAAGAATTGTCAGGTTTGTCTTTTGAAAAAGTGAATATAAAAGTAAAAGGACAGAAAAAATATCAATTTGTTGGGCCATTTCTTTTTACACATACTGGTATTAGTGGGCCAGCAGTTTTCGCCTTGTCTTCATTGATTGCTTTTGAAAAATATGATAGACAAAAACCTTTGGATATTTTGATAGATGTTTTGCCAGATTTGTCTTTGGAAAATATTTTGGTTAGTTTACAAAAAATGCGTGCAGAAAATTTGCAAAAAACTTTCAAAAATATTTTGCATCGTCTATTGCCATTGTCTTTGTCTGAAGTTGTTTGCAACAATTTGAACATTAGTCTGGAAAAGAAAAATGTAGAGATGGGCAAAAAAGATTTACAAAAAGTAACAGAATATATCAAAAATTTACCACTGAAAATAATTGGACGTGGGGCAGGGGATGAATTTGTAACTGCTGGTGGGGTAGATACCAGAGAAGTGGATCCAAAAACTATGCAATCCAAAGTTTGTATGGGATTATATTTTGCCGGGGAAATTTTGGATATTGATGGTTTTACTGGTGGTTTCAATTTACAGGCTTCTTGGACAACAGGGAGAGCGGCGGGACTAGGCATATTTGATTAGTTGTGTTAAGATATTGGTGATAATTTAGGAATTTTAAATTTTGAATTTTAATTTATCCGCCTAGGGTGGAAACAATTTATAAATGATTAAATTTCAAATAACTTTTTTGATAAAGATTTTTAAAATTAATAAATTCCAAAATTGTTTCAAAATTTAAAATTACTAAATTTAAAATTTTATTAATAATATGGATTTACAAATAGAAGTTTTACAAGAAGGTACAGGTCAGGAAGCACAACATGGTGATAATGTATCTGTACATTATGTAGGTACTTTTGAGGATGGACGTAAATTTGATTCTAGTATTGATAGAGGTCAACCTTTTGAATTCTTACTGGGTATGGGTATGGTAATCAAAGGTTGGGATGATGGTGTAGTTGGTATGAAAATTGGAGAAAAAAGGAAATTGACTATTCCTTACAATCTAGCTTATGGTGAAAGTGGACATGGTCCAATCCCACCAAAAGCTACTTTGATTTTTGAAATAGAGTTATTGGAGATTGAATAAATTTTGATCTAAAAAACACGGAGGCCTCCTACGTGAAAACGTGGAGGCCTTTGAATTTCTCATCACACGGACCAAGCTTAGCTGTAGAAGCCAAGACGTTGGTACCAGCGTGGTGGATAGATAACATCTGGTGAGAGTTGTTGGTCGTCGTCGCTTGACGTTATGGTAATGGGATTTACTTCATACTTCGAGTGTACAAAGAAATGAAACTCGGACATAGCTTTGCCCATATAAGTGTAGAGAACGGTAATACTATCGCTATCTGATTTGATAAAAATATATTTGTCAAATCCAAGGTAGCTGAGCAGTGGTATGCAAGATTGAACGCGGATAAGTACAACAAAGGGTTCTCTTCCTTTTATGACAATGTTGTACATATTTGGTTCTCTTGTTTCCCCACAAGGGTGATACCACGACATGATTTGTTTTGAGTTTTCGATAAAACTCATTACCGGTTGTATTTTTCTGGAGTAGAGCACTCCAAAAAAAATGGCAGTTAGAACAAAGACAATGGTCAAAATGATGAAAAACCCCAACATTGTTATGTCCTTTTTGATTGAAAAAAAGTCAATCAGATGCAAAATTATGGCATAAAAATAATCTTTTGTCAAGATTTTGAGGTCTAATGTTTTAGTATTTTTCTTCAAAACTTGTTATAATAAAGCTGTTACAATGTTATAGATGTTATAATTGTTATAATGAATGTTTCAATTACAACAAACGAAGTGGTGCAACATCTAGAACATTTTTCAAAATTATTTTTAAGAAATTAGGATAAACAAAACTTATGAAAATACTTTTTTTAGATACAGAAACCACAGATTTGGACAAAGATACTCGCATGATTCAGCTAGCTTACAAAAATAGACTTACCGGTGACACTGTCAATGAATATTTCAAACCACCAAAAGAAATTTCTGTGGGAGCAATGTCTATTCATCATGTGACCAATGAAATGGTAAAAGATAAACCATCTTTTGCAAATAGCCAATTCAAAAAAGATTTAGAAATTTTGCTTGAAGATTATATTGTAGTAGCACACAACGCTATTTTTGATATTGGAGTGTTGCAAAATGAGGGTCTAAAAACTAAAGAATATATAGACACTTTGCGTGTGGCTAGACATGTAGTCGAAAGTCCAGAACACAAATTGCAATATCTCCGTTATTTGCTCAAATTAAATGTTGAAGGTTTGGCTCATGATGCATGGGGAGATATTTTGGTTTTGGAAGCTTTGTTTGAGTATTTGTTTCCGTTTGTCAAAAACAAATTTCTATTGATTACTGATGAAGAAGTATTGGGTAAGATGAAAGAATTGACCGTGACACCAGTACCTCTTAAGAATTTTACTTTTGGTAAACACAATGGAAAATCTTTTGAAGAAGTAAGTAAAATTGACAAAAGTTATTTGGATTGGTTGTACAATAGTGAAATGCAAAAACCAGAAGAAGAGAGAAAAGAAGATATGATTTTTACACTGAAATTTTATTTGGGAAAGTAATTCATTTGTTTTATTTTCTAAAAATTTTGTCAATTTAGTTCAAAGATGATAAAATAGTAGTAGGTAATTTGATAGTGTTAATTTTAATGTTAGTATATGATTCATGAAATGAAATTATTAGAAGATCCTTTTGAGCAGATTAAGTCGGGTGCAAAGACTGTTGAAATAAGACTTTTTGATGAAAAACGTAAAGTTTTAAGAGTTGGTGACATTATTGAATTTTCAAAATTGCCCAATTTGCACGAAAAGATAAAGGTAAAAGTATTAGAGCTTTTGCAATGTGAATCTTTCAAAAGTTTGACAAAAAACTTTGATATCAAATCTTTTGGTTATAAGCAAGATTTTTCAATTGAAAAATTTTTGGAAAGTATTTACAAAATTTACTCTAAAGATGAAGAAAAAAGATATGGAGTTTTGGGTATTAAATTAGAAATTTTGAAATAAATTACCACAATCAAAATCTGTTCTTTGCTGATAAAAATAAAAATTTACTTTTAAATATTTTAGTATGAAGTATGTTTGGGGATTTTTGATTATTGCTTTGGGTGCTGTCATGGTTATCAAGACTGATTGGTTTGTAGAAAATTTTGGACATAGCGAATGGGCTGAGGAACATCTTGGCGGAGGTGGTACAAGATTGATGTACAAAATTTTGGGAATTGTAATCATCTTTCTTTCCTTGATGGGTATGACTGGTTTGCTAGGTGAAGTGATAATCAAAGTTTTTGGTAGATTATTTGGAATGTAAACTTTAATTATAAAGTTGAAAGTTTGTAAAGTAATTTGTAATTTGGATTTTGTAATTTTTTATAGTATGTCTTATCACTCTGGTAACAATTTGATTGACTCTACAACAATTTTAGAAAAATCTCATGTGCATGAAAGTATGCACGTTGTTGATTTTGGTTGTGGACGTACTGGACATATTGTTTTTTCAGTTACAAAAGCTGTGGGTGAAAAAGGGATTGTCTATGCTGTAGATATTTTGAAAGATGTATTAGAATCAATACGTAGAAGATCTGCCATAGAAGCAATTCACAATGTAGAGACTATCTGGGGTGATATTGGCAAAAAAAATGGTGTAGCTATTGCTCCAAAAACTATTGATATTGTTTTTTGTATAAATGTTTTATTTCATTTTTTTGATTATGATGAAGTATTGAATGAAGCTACTCGTCTACTAAAAGATAAAGGTAGAATTGTCATAGTTGATTGGCAAAACAATTTGTCAGGCATTGGTCCAAAAGTAGAAAACATGGTGGACTTTGACAAAATAATTGCCTGGGCTCGTCAAAATAATTTTTTTGTACAAGAGGACACAGCTCTTGGCAATTATCATCGTGGTTTATTTCTTTATAAAAATTTTTGAGGTTTTTATGTCATTGACAAAAAAACAAGAATTGGGAAAATGGGGAGAAGACGAAGCTGTCCATTTTTTAATTAACAAAAATTATGAAATTATAGCTAGAAATTATAGTTTGCCAAAAAAAGGTGAGATAGATATCATAGCTTGGCATGTAAAAAATAAGATAGAAAAAACTTTGTGTTTTGTGGAAGTAAAGACTAGAAGTGTTTCTGATGATAGTGCTGAAAGATCAGTGGGAAAAAGAAAAATGTCTGCTTTGTTTGTTGTGGCCAAAAATTTTTGTTTTGAAAATAATATTGATTTAGATACTACCTATATTCAATTTGAACAAGTAAGTATTTATAAAGTGAATAATAGTGTAGAGATAAAGCATTATGAGATACCATTATAAAATATGTTTGATTTTTTGAAGAAAAAAAATATTTATAATCTAGCTTTTGTTATTGTAATATTATTTTATATATTTACTCGTGTTTTGATGTATTTGAAGTATGGTCAGATAGCTTTTGGCTATGATACTGGTATTTATAGACATTATATTATTGGTTATTTTGAACGTTTCGGAGATAAGACGTTAGTTCCTTTTGGTTTTGCTTATTTTAGTAATTTGTTTAGAATAATGGGTTTTTCAGTGAATTTTATTTTGTATGATTTGTATATTTTGCTTAGTGTGGGTATTTTGCTAGCCTTTTTTTATGTGGTCAAATTGTTTACTGAAAATAAATATATAGCACTTTTGGCAATGTTTTTGTATAGTATTTCAGTTGTTCAGTTTGAATTTTATTGGTGGTTTTATTATCGTAATTTTTTATCTTTATTTTTCATATTGTTTTCTTTTATTTTGTTAAAGCGCAAATCATATTGGATTACTTTGAGTTTAATTATCATTGGTACTATCCATCCTATATCTTATTTTTTTGTAGTTTTGTGTGGTTTTGTTTATTCTTTTTTTGATAAAGAAAAAAGAAAATTTATTTGGTTTACTGGACTTTGGTCTTTGTTTTTGGTTCTACTTGTCAATTTTAGAGAATGGCAACTATATTTGGTGACAGCTTTTAGTAAAAATGGTTTTACTTTCAAATCAAATGGCACAATGAATGAATTTAGTGGTCAGTTTATAAGTGGTAATTTTTTTTGGAGACAAGTTATTTTTTATTTACCTTTTGCAGTTGTAGGTTTTTGGAAATTTTGGAAAAAACAAATTTTGTTTTCAGTTTTTACTTTTATTTCTTTTATATTATTGGTTTTGCAAGTTTTGTTTTATAAGAGAATATTTGTATTTGTAGATTTGTCTATTATTTTTTTTGCTAGTTTGGGATTGTTTGAAATTTTTAATTTTTTTACTAACAAAAAAAATTGGAAGATTGTATGGTCTATTATCTTTGCTATTTATATAGTAGTTTTATCAGTATTTTTGTTTAATTATGTCTTTAGCAAGAAAACTTTAATTTCAAAAAATGATTTTTCAGCTATAGCCTTTATAGATTACGATGTGGCTCCTAGTAGTTATTTGTTGGCTGTAAGTTCCAATTATGGACCTTGGTTGTATGGTTTTACAAACACTAGAGTTATTGCACCAGGGCTTTTTGAAAATGACAAATGGAGTATGGCTGATTGGAATACTTTTTGGTATTCCAATGATACTAATAAAATAAAAGATTTGTTTAGTGTTTATAATACAAAAACTATTTATGTTTATGTGGGTGAACAATTTAATTATTTTTCTAATATTTTAAAACAAAATGATATGTGTCAACATATAGATATTTTTTTGTGGCAGTGTGATTTGTAATAACTGTGTATAAGTAGCGTTTTAGTATTACATTTATAAGTTGGATATGTTATTATGTAGATATATTTTATTTATTAAAATAATCTTAACTCTTAATTTCAAAATATGGACGAAGAAAAAACGCAAATTCAAGTCAAGTCGGCTTCCAAAACCAAAATGGCGATTGCTGTTGGTTTTCTAGGTTTTGCAGCATTGGCAGCAGGCTTTGCTGGTTTGACGTTAAAACCTCTAAAGCCGGATCTAGTTTATAGCAAATCTACTGTTGCTACTGACGGAAGTCTAAATAAGTTTTCTATAACATTGAAGAATGCTGGAAATGCTAGTGTAGTAAGTCCTTTTGCGCTAAATATCAAATTGGGTGATGGGGTAAATGTTGTTAGAAATTTGAAAGTTATGAATTCTTTGTCAGTTACTACCAGAGGATCTTATGAAAATTTGGAATCAGCCACTGGTTCTTTTGATATTTTAGTCAAAAATTTTAGGTTAAGAAGTGGTCAATCTACTACTATAACTTTTTGGTTTGTAATACCTAGTGATTATAATTCAAATGTTTTATCTTTGAGATATACTTGGGATACAACCAATGTTGTTAGTGAATCAAATGAATTAAATATCAATAGAGGAAGTTTTAATATTGTCAAAGCAAGTTTAATTAAAGAGAGTCTTCCTGTATATGGTTATGGGTATAATTACGGCTACGGTTATAATAATCCTACATATACATACGGTTATGGTTACAATTATGACTATGGCTACGGTTATGGCTACAATCCTAAATAACAATGAGTTGACTAAAAATGTAAAATTTTAAATAAAAGTAAAAAAATAAAAACTCTCTAATCTGAGAGTTTTTGTTTTAGAGTATGTTCATGATATTTTTTAAATTGTAATACATAAAATTGGTTTATCTGTTTTTATATGCTATAATATTATAGACGTAAATTTTAAACTCACAAAAAATATGGATTATTTTCAAATTATTCAGTGGATTGGTATTGTTTTGATAATTGTTAGTTTATTGATTTATTTTTCTTCCAAAAAAGGTTATGCTTTTTTACCAAAAAATAGTAGTTCTTCCAATTCTGGTATGGCTGGTGGTTTTACCACTGATATCACTGAAATGGCAAGGATTGGTAAGATTGATCCAGTGATTGGACGCGATGAAGAAATTTTACGTGTTACTCAGATTCTCACTAGACGTCGTAAAAATAATGTAATTTTGGTTGGTGAACCTGGTGTTGGTAAGACTGCTATTGTGGAAGGTTTAGCTTTGAAGCTTGTTACCGATGATGTCCCTGCTGTTTTGAAAAATAAAAGAGTTTTAGTTTTGCAAGTAGCTGACCTTATTAGTGGTACCAAATATCGTGGTGAATTTGAACATAGAGTCAAACAATTAGTTGATTATATCAAAAATTCTGGTCGTAGTGTTATTTTGTTTATTGATGAAATACATTCTATCATGCAGACCAAAGGTGCTGAAGGCTCTGTTAATATTTCTGATATTTTGAAACCAGCTTTGGCTCGAGGTGAGTTGCAAGTGATAGGTGCAACTACAAAAAAAGAATATGATCAATATATTTTGCCAGATGAAAGCTTGGAAAGAAGATTTCAAAAAGTGATGGTTGACGAGCCAACTATTGAAGAGTCAATTGAAATTTTGAAAGGTTTGAAAAAGAATTATGAATTGTATCATAAAGTTATTTTTACAGACGAAGCTATAGACAAAGCTGTCAGATATTCTGAAGAATATATCAAAGGACGTCATCTACCAGACAAAGCAATCGATATAATGGATGAAGCAGCAGCTATGATTCATGTTCATGAAAAAGAAATTCCAGATCATGCTGTAGCTTTACTTTATGGTGCAGCTGATAATGTAGTCAAAGACAATGGTATAGAAACAACTGTGATAAAAAATCTAAAAAAAGAATTGTTGGGTTTACGTCATCAAGAAGCGACTTTGACTGATACTAAAGAAATAGAAAGTTTGCGTAAACATGTTGTAGAAAAAGTAAAAGAAATTCAAAAAGAAGAATCAATAATTTTGGAAAAGAAAGGTTGGCCAAAAGTTACGGCTGAACATATTAGAATCGTGGTTGCTGAGTGGTCAGGTATGAAAGAAAAAGATATAAAATAGTAGTTTTGTTTTATTTTTTAATGGAATTTTTGTACACTTTGGATATCTGGGTGTTTCTTTCAAAACTTGACAAACTAGCTATTCTTTGTTATCATGTATTTCGTAAGCTAGCATCATAAAATGCTAGCTATTTTAAACTAAAACTTAATTCATTTATTTAAATTAACAAAAAATATGTCATCAGAAATCGCAAAAAGTTTACAGTTTCTCTGTGATGAAAAAGGTTTGGAATATAAGGTAGTATTAGATGCTTTGCAAACAGCTCTTGCTGCTGCTTATCGTAAAGATTTTGGTAATAAACAACAAAATATCCAAGTTATTTTTGATCCAGAAACTGGTGATATGAAAATTTGGGATGAAAAAGAAGTAGTAGAAGATATTGATGAAGAAACTTTGGTACATGATCAAGAGGAATTATCCAAACGTCGTGAAGATGCTCATAAGTCTGGTAGAGAATTGAATGACGAAGAAATGGAAGGCTTGATGCGTTTCAATCCAAAAACACAAATCATGTTGGCTGGTGCCAAAGAACATAGTAAAAAAGCCAAAATTGGTGATACTATAAAAATTGATTTGGAACTTCCAGGTGATTTTGGTCGTATGGCAGCCCAAACTGCCAAACAAGTCATTATCCAAAAACTCCGTGAAGCAGAACGTGGTAATGTTTTTGAAGATTTCAAAAATCAAGAAAAAGGTATTGTTCAAGGTGTGGTCCAGCGTCGTGATAGAAGTGGTGGCTTTATTATTGATCTTGGAAAAATTACAGGTATTTTGCCAAGTAATGAAATGGTACCACGCGAAAGATACACTCTAGGGAATCGTATGCGTTTTTTTGTTTTGTCAGTTAATATGGGTAATCGTGGTCCTGAAATTATTTTGTCTCGCAAAGACAAACGTATTGTAGAAGTAGTTTTCAGTCAAGAAATTCCAGAAATTTCTGCAGGGGATGTAATTATCAAAGGTATTGCTCGTGATGCTGGTAATCGTTCCAAAGTTTCTGTCTTTACAGAAGACGAATCTATTGATCCGATCGGTTCTTGTATTGGTCAACGTGGTAGTCGTATTACTACTATTATCGAAGAATTGGGTGGAGAGAAAATAGATATTATCCAATATAGTGAAAAACCAGTAGAATATATCAAAAATTCTTTATCTCCAGCTAAAGTTGATAAAGTAGAATTGAATGAAGAAAATAAAGAAGCCTTGGCTATGGTAGCTAGTGATCAATTTTCTTTGGCTATTGGTCGTGGTGGACAAAATGTTCGTCTGGCGGCTGATCTTACTGGTTGGAAAATAAAAGTTCAAGATCTTGGTGGCAAAAAAGAAGTTAGTAGCGAAGATGAGTTAGCTGAAGTAGAAAAAGCTCTAAAAGAAAAAGCAGAAACAATAGAAACAAAAGAAGATGTTGTTGAATAATTGTTTTGTTCAACTGTGCATGTTATAATTAATTTCTCTTTATATTTAATTTCTATTTATGCAAGCATTATTTCAAGCTATACTTACACAACCTATTTTCAATTTGTTTGTAGGTTTGTACAATCTTATTCCTGATGTTGGTGTAGTGATTTTGATTATCACAATAATTATCAAATTATTATTATACCCAAGTACCAACAAATCTATCAAGGCTCAAAAAGATTTGACAGAATTACAACCAAAATTGGAAGAGTTAAAAAAGAAATATGTAGGTGATCAACAGAAAATTGCCACAGAAACTATGGCTCTTTACAAAGAACACAAAGTAAACCCTTTTGGTTCTTGTCTGCCTTTGCTTATCCAATTGCCAGTGTTTCTAGCTCTTTATTGGGTTCTTAAATCAGTTTTTGATGGTGCTAATTTTGATTTACTTTATTCTTTTATAAAGAATCCAGAACAAATAAATTCAGTCACTTTGGGTCTGTTTGATCTTAGTAAAAATGGTAATATTTTCTTAGCATTATTGGCTGGTGCTGCTCAATTTGCCCAAGCAAAAATGTTTACTCGCAAGCAACCTCCGAAAACAGCTGGTCCTGGTGCCAAAGACGAATCCATGACAGCGATGATGAACAAACAGATGACTTATTTTATGCCAGTTATTACTGTTATGATTGGTTACCAACTTCCTGGTGGTTTGGCACTTTATTGGTTTTTGTCCACTGGTATTACTGCTTTGCAACAAGTAATTTTGTTCCGCAAACACAATGGTGCTAGTCCAAGTGCTACCGCCTCAACAGATAAAAAAGAAGATAAAGATAATGTAATTGAAGGAAAAATTAGTGAATAATTTAGCTAATTAGAAGTAAAATAGACAGATTTTTGAAAATCTGTCTTTTATTTTTGTTTGTTTTGGGTTAAAATGGTAGTATAGTTTTAGATTTGATCAAATTAAATGGTTTTTACTTTTTGCAATGGGTAGTGACAGGTTGCGACTTGTCACTACGGATGTTGCTAAAAGATTTTGTAGATTATGAATAATTATAACAACACCCAAATTCAAGAAGCCATACTAAAAACATTAGCTTATTTTGATATTTTTTCTTATCCTTTGACAAATGAAGAATTGAAACGTCTACTTTGGTTTCCAAACAATTTGTCTAATGAAAATTTTTTGGTTAATTTGCAAATCCTGTTGAATAATAAACAAATTGTTTGTGAGCGTAGCTTTTATTTTTTGAAAAGTAGTAAAGAAAATATTACAAGTCGTCAGACTAGAGTGAAATTAGTAGAACAAAAAATGTCTATTGCCAAAAGAGCTGTAGAAAAATTACGAAAAGTACCATTTTTACGCGCTGTCTTTGTTTGTAATACTGTAGCATCTGGTATACCTAATATAGATAGCGATATAGACGTGTTTGTGATTGCGCGTCAAAATTATATTTGGTTAGTGCGGTTTTTTTCTACTATTATTCTCAAGTTTTTTCGTTTGCGTACCTCAAAAACTAATCATAAAAATAGGGTCTGCCTTAGTTTCTACACTACAGACAATAATCTAAATTTGGAAAAATTAAAAATGAAAAATAAAACAGATATTTATCTCGTATACTGGCTTTTGCAGTTGGTACCTATCTATGATCCAGAAAATCTATATACTAGTATCATGCGTGCCAACAAATGGCTTGGTGAATTTGTCAATGTGAAAGATTATAATTATGATTTGGTGGATTATTTGAAAATAAAAAATAATAAAAATGATTTGAAAATAAAAAATATACTAGAAAAATTTTTTGTTGAAAAAAAAATTCTTGTAAATTTTTTGAAAAAAGTGCAAATACCGAAAATAAGAAAAAATTATGGGTTGTATGCTGATATGTCAGATACGCGAGTAGTTATTTCAGATGATTTTCTCAAGTTTCACGAAAATGATAGAAGAAAAGAATATTGTGAAAAATGGGTGAAGAGTTGTGAGAATGTATTATAATCCGCCAAAGGCGGACAAAGTTTAATTCGGGGACGAGAAATATTCAATTTATACCTCATCTTAATCTAGGCGATGCTACGAGATAGTTCATAATTTTATGCTAAATAAAATAAAAAAAACATTATTTCAGGTTTTCCTTTTTCTTCTGCCTTTCCAAACTATTTTTATTGTCCAAGAACAATTTCTAAATGGTAGTAAGTGGCAGTATGGAACTTTGGGATTTTATTTGACAGAAATTTTGTTGTGGTGCTTGATTATACTTTTTATAATTGATTATTTCTTTTTACTAAAGAAAAAAGAAATAAAAATACAGTATGGTTTTAGCAAAGAAAAATTATTTTCAATAGCTATTTTGTTTTTTTTATTATATCTTATTTTCAATACTTTTTTTGTAGCTTTGAACTTACAAGTGGCTTGGCAAATGACACGTTGGTTTATGCTGGCTTTTTTGTTGTTTATAATTTTGATAAGTGGATTTCTCAAATTGCCAGATATTTTGTGGCCAGTAGTTTTGGGAAGTATTTTGCCAAGCATATTGGGTATTTGGCAATTTTTGTTTCAGTATTCTTTTGCTAACAAATTTTTGGGAATAGCTCTGCATGCTCCAGAAGTTGCTGGTGTCTCAGTCATAGCAAGTGACCAAATAGGGCGTTGGCTTAGAGCTTATGGTAGTTTCAATCATCCAAATATTTTTGGAGGGTATTTGGTTTTGGTAATTATTTTTACATTTTTATTGCTAAAAAAAATAGAATCAAAAAAACAAAAGATTTTTTTGGTAAGTATTTTGTTATTACAAACTATGGCTTTGTTTTTTTCTTTTAGTCGTACAGCTTGGTTGGTTTGGTTGTTGTTTGTTTTTTTTATTTTGTCGTATTATTTGATAATCAAGAAAAGAATTGTTTGGTCAGTATTTTTTAGTCTAATATTTTTTGGCATTTTGTTTTTTACGTTTTTTAATTTGGTACAAAACAGGGTAGAATTGAAATCTACTTATGAAACCAAATCAATTTCTGAAAGAGTTAGTGGTTATAGAGAAGCTTTGGAAATTTGGAATAATCACAAATATCTTGGAGTGGGTCCTGGTAATTATACTTTGGCTAGCCATAATTTGGATACAAGTAAAAATGGTAGTAGCTATCAACCAGTCCATAATATTTTCTTTTTGTTTATTGTTGAAAATGGTATTATTGGTTTTATTTTATTTTGTTTTATTTTAATTACTTTTTTTATTTATTATTTTAGTATAGCAAATAAAAAGAGAATAGCTTATGGAGTTTTTTTGGGTATTATCTATCTTATTTTAGGTATTTTTGACCACTATTTAGTATCTTCTTATGTGGGATTGATGTTACTAGTACTATATTTGGCAGTTATCAGTCGTTTGTCCACAGAGTAGTCCACTTGTCTATCCCCAGAAAAATTAAATTGGCTTGGAATAGCCAATTTTTTATAATTGACACTTAGGTTTTTTTTGTTTACAATACTATCATAAGTGAATTAATCTGTTGTCTTGTTAATTTCACTGGTAATGTCTTTTTTCATAGACATGTGCTAAAAATTAGTAGTGTTATTTGAAGTATTTCACATAACTAATTTTAGCACATTTTTGTGAAAAATCTTAAATGAGTTAAAGTTACCAATTTGAATTTGATAAAGAAGCCAGTGTTAGCAATTAGCGTGAAGCGTACGCTGTTTTCAATTCGTGTTTTCTGACAGGCATCACGAATTTTATATACGGTCGTCGTATCAAGCTATTGCTAACATTGGTTTTTTGAACTACTAATCTAAACACGAATTTACACTAATGTTTTTATAGGACTAGCTTTGAGAAGTTAGTTTTTTTGAGTCAAGATTAGTATTTTTTTGAGTTTGGATTTGGGGTGCTTGACATTTTGGATAACTAGTTATAAGATATTATCACTCACTAACATTGAGTGACAAAAATTAATTTTTAATCATAATGTAATATGAATATTAGACCACTTGGTGACCGTATTTTGGTCAAACCTCAAGCAGAGGAAACAAAAACAGCTTCTGGTATTTTTTTACCAGATACAGTAGACAAAGAAAAAAAAGCTGAAGGTGAAGTAATCGCTCTTGGCAATGGTGAAAAACTTGCAAAATTGGGTTTGTCTGTTGGTATGAAAGTTTTGTTCAAAAAATGGGGAGGAGAAGAAATAAAAATGAATGATGAAGATTATAAGATTTTGGATCATGTGGATGTGATTGCTGTTGTGGAATAGTCAAAAGTCTATAAAGTCCATAAAGTCCATAAAGTCTAAAGTCATTTGTAATTTGGATTTTGTAATTTGAAATTTATTTGTATCTTGTGAATTGTTTTTTAATCTAAAATATTAATTTTACAAAAATAAAATAATTAAACATAAAAAAGTATGCCTAAACAAATAAAATTTGATAATGACGCCAGACAATCTCTTGTTAATGGTGTAAATATTTTGGCTAATGTTGTCAAAGTTACTCTTGGTCCAAAAGGACGTAATGTAGTTTTGGATAAAGGTTATGGCGCGCCAATTATTACCAAAGATGGTGTGTCTGTAGCTCGTGAAATTGAATTAGAAGATAAATTTGAAAATATTGGAGTTGAACTTATCAAAGAAGTTGCCAATAAAACCAACGATGTCGTAGGTGATGGTACTACTACAGCTACAGTCCTTGTCCAAGCAATTGTCAAAGAAGGAATGAAAAACGTTACAGCCGGTGCTAATCCGGTTGCTCTCAATCGTGGTTTGCACAAAGCAACAGAAGCTATTGTGGCAGAACTTCACAAGACGGTTTCCAAACAAGTAGAAGACGATGAAATTGCCAATGTAGCTTCAATCTCAGCCAATGATCGTGAAATTGGTGAAAAAATTGCGCAAGCTATGAAAGCTGTTGGCAAAGATGGAGTGATTACTGTAGAAGATTCACAATCTTTTGGACTGGAAATTGAAACTGTAAAAGGTATGCGTTTTGACAAAGGTTTGGTATCTCAATATATGGTCACCAACAACGAGCGTATGGAAGCTGAATATACAGATGCTCTAATACTTATTACTGACAAAAAGATTTCTTCTGTAGAAGATATAGTACCAATTTTGGAAAAAGTAGCTGAAAGTGGTCGTAAGGAATTAGTCGTAATTGCAGAAGATGTAGATGGTCAAGCTCTAACAACTTTGGTATTAAACAAACTTCGTGGTACTTTCAATGTACTTGCAGTCAAAGCTCCTGGTTTTGGAGATAGACGCAAAGACATGTTGGAAGATATTGCAATTTTGACAGGTGGCAAAGTCATTACTGAAGAATTGGGAATGAAACTCGCCAATACTACACTAGAAGATTTGGGTCATGCTCGCAAAGTCGTGGCTACCAAAGATACTACTACAATAGTAGAAGGAGCTGGTGAAGTAAACAAAGTAGAAGGTCGTGTAGCTCAAATACGAAAAATGATTGAAACTGCTGATGGAGAATTTGATAAAGAAAAATTACAAGAGCGTCTAGCCAAATTAGCTGGTGGTGTGGCTGTAATTCGTGTTGGTGCTGCTACTGAAACAGAAATGAAAGAAGTCAAACATCGTATTGAAGATGCTGTCGGTGCTACCAAAGCTGCTACTGAAGAAGGTGTTGTGCCTGGTGGTGGAGTTGCTCTAATTCGCGCTAGTCGTGCTTTGGATAATTTGAATTTGCCAGATGAAGAAATGGTTGCTGTCAATATTTTACGTCGTGCTCTAGAAGAACCACTTCGTGTGATTGCCAACAATGCTGGTTTCGAAGGTGCTGTAGTAGTAGAAGAAGTAAAAAGACATGAAGGAAACTTTGGTTTCAATGCTGCTACTGGTCAATATGAAGATATGGTTGTGGCAGGTGTGATTGATCCTACAAAAGTTACTCGTTGTGCTCTAGAAAATGCAGTATCTGTGGCTGGTATGTTCTTGACTACTGAGGCAGTCGTGACTGATATACCAAGTAAAAATGAATCAAGTGCACCAGCTATGGGTGGTGGAATGATGTAAAACATTGATTTTTATCCACCTTTGGTGGAACACTGATTGTAGATTACAGATTTTACTGAGGATACTGTTACAATACTTCGTACATCTGAAATTGAAGAATTAAACAAACACTATAATATATAGTGTTTGTTGTTTATTGAAGAATTTTATTTTTTAAACTATATTTCATTCACTCCCTTGTTTTTTATCTTCAAATCAGGCATAATAAGATAGAAATTAAGAATAAAATATGGAAATGCATGAGGTCGTAAAAAGTCTGGCAAATCTACAAACTAAGCTTGCGGAAATGCGAGTTATTTTGGATATTTCAGGAAAACAAAAAAAAGTTGCAGAATTATCCAAATTAGTAAATGCTCCAGATTTTTGGAAAGACCAAGAAAATGCCACCAAAAAAAGTAAAGAAATGAGTGAATTGCAATCTGAAATTGATATGTTGAATAAATATGAAAAAGACGTAATAGATTTATTGGAAATTGCTAGACTTGATGAATTAGATAGAGATGTAAATATACGAGAAGATGTTGAAAAACAGTATTTTATTTTGGAAAAAAATGTTTTGAAATTGGAATTCAATACTTTATTTGATGGTAAACATGATAGAGAAAATGCTATCGTGGCAATACATGCTGGTAGTGGTGGTACAGAGGCTCAAGATTGGGCCGAAATGCTTCTTCGAATGTATTTGCGTTATATTGACAAAAAAGGTTGGAAAACAACAATTTTGGATGAATCAAAAGGTCAAGAAGCCGGTATCAAGTCTATTACTTTTCGTGTTGAAGGTACTTTTGCTTATGGACATCTAAAATCTGAACATGGTACTCATAGACTTGTGCGAATTTCACCATTTGATGCTGAAAAAATGCGTCATACTTCTTTTGCTTTGGTGGAAGTCATTCCAGAATTGGAAGAAGCTGAAGATGTCAAAATAGCTGAAAAAGATTTACGTATTGATACTTTTATGGCTGGGGGAAATGGTGGACAAAGTGTCAATACTACTTATAGTGCTGTACGTATTGTACACATACCGACCGGTATTACAGTAAGTTGCCAAAATGAAAAATCACAACAGCAAAACAAAAAATTAGCAATGAAAGTTTTACTTTCTAGATTACAAAAATTACAAGAAGAAAAAGAAGATGAAGAAAGATTGAAACTTCGTGGTGAATACAAAAGTCCAGAGTGGGGAAGTCAAATTCGCAGTTATGTTTTGCATCCTTATCACATGGTCAAAGATTTGCGAACTCGTTATGAGACGACTGATGATGAAGGTGTTTTGAATGGCGATTTGGACGGATTTATTGAAGCTTATCTTAGATTTTTGAAACAGACCTAAAAGCATTGGATATTGGAGAAGAAATTGGTGCGATGCTTTGGTCTGAAATAAAGTCCGTAGAAAAAAATATTAATTAATTTACCTAATTGTCCTGTTCGTGATCAGGTGATTAAGTGATAAAGTGATCAGGTGATATGTCTTTAAGCCAAAAACTATTCTTCAAAATAAATTCTCAAATCGGCAAATGTGCGTGGTTTGATAGACTTATGTATTTGTCAGCCAATCTTCTAATTTATGTTTTAGCTTTTTTTGTAATTAGTTGGGGTGTTTTTGTTTTGGGAAGTGTTTCATCAGATAAATTTGAAATGATGGTAAAAATATTGTTGACTACTTTTGTTTTTTCTTTTGTTATTAGTTATGGTGTTGCTTTACTCTGGAAACATCCTCGTCCAATCGTGGAATTTCCTGAAACAAAAATGTTGCTTCAGCCTATAGAAGTTTGGAAATCTTTTCCATCTGATCATACTAGTATGTCTTTTCTTCTGGCCGGTATTGTAGTTATGTTTGGTGGAGGGCTGGGATTTTCTATTTTTGTATTAACAATTGCTTCTATTATTTCTTTTTCTAGAGTTTACGTCGGAGTACATTATCCTCGAGATATTGTTGGAGGTTTTTTATTAGCAATGGTTTTGTTATTTAGCTCACAATGGTTATTGAGTCATATCACCCAGCCCTTGTATACTTTTTTGGCTAACTTAATCACTTAATCACCTTATCACTATTTACTAATAATCAAAATATGAAGATACTTATTTTTGCTGGAGGGGCAGGTACCAGACTTTGGCCAATTAGTCGTAAGTCTAGTCCAAAACAATTTGAAATTTTGAAAGGTGACAAATCTACTATTGCCATGGCTTTGGAAAGAGTAAAAAGTTTTGATATAAAAAATGTATTTGTTTCAACCAATGATAAATATGTTGATTTGGTACATAAGCATTTACCAGAATTAAATAAAAAGCATATTCTTGGAGAACCAGCTAGACGTGATTTGACTGCAGCTGTTGGACTAGCTTTGCTGAGACTGAAAAAACAAGGTGTTACTGGTACGATAGCTATGCTTTGGGCTGATCACTTCATGAAAAAACCAGAAAATTTTGTGAAAGCCTTGAAAACAGCAGAAAAATTGATTGAGGAGAATCCTAATAGATTTGTTTTCTTGGGTGAACAAGCGCGTTTTGCCAATGAAAATTTGGGTTGGATACATTTGGGAAAAAATATTGCAGGTGATTTGTTTGAATTTAACAAATGGAAATATCATCCAGATATTTTGGAATGTCAAGAAATGTTTGAGAGTCAAGAGTGGATGTGGAATCCTGGATATTTTATTTTTGATATTGATTTTGTTTTGGAACTTTACAAAAAACATAAACCAGAAATGTATATAGTATTAGAGGATATTGTAAATGGTAACAAAGATTTGGCAATAGAATATCCAAAATTAGAAGCAATTTCTTTTGACAATGCAATTGTAGAAAAGATAGACAAGAATCAAGCTGTAGTATTGAAAGTTGATTTGGGCTGGACTGATCCTGGTACATTGTATTCTTTAAAAGAAGCTTTGGTAGATGGTCAAGACAAAAATTTTGAAAAAGGAAATGTAGTTGATTTGGATTCAGAAGATTGTCTTATTTTGAACGAAGAGAATGGTCGTCTAGTAGCTACTGTCGGACTAAAAGGCATGATAGTGGTGAATACCAATAATACAACTTTGGTTTGTCACAAAGATAATGTACCAAGAATAAAAGAATTGTTGAAGAAGATTGAAGAACGTGGATTAGAATCATATCTTTAAGTAGATTTTTTGAAGTGTGTGTTTAATTATTCTAAACGTTTTTATCACGTAACTCATAGCACGTATCATGTACTATAAATAAAAATTTGATACGCGGTATGTGTTATGTTATACGTGTAATATTTTTTATGAAGAAATTAGTTTTTTTAGTTTTACTTATTTGCATAGGTATTGGTGCTTGGTTTTTGTATTCAGAAATTTTTACTGAACAAGCTCAATATACTGACAAAGTTACTTTCCAAATTATCAAAGGTGAAACTGTTTCACAAGTTGCTGATAAACTTGAAAAAGAACATATTATTCGCAATGCTTGGCTTTTCAAAAAATATTTATCTTTTGAAAAATTGGATAAAGAAATTCGCGAAGGACAATTTGAAGTTAGTTCTCCAATTACCTTGAAACGTGTGATAGATAGTTTATCTCGTCCGACCCAAGCTGAGCTGACTATTACAATTTTACCAGGATGGGATTTGCGTGATATAGCTGATTATTTTGAAAAAAATGGTGTGGTTAGTAGTACAGATTTTTTGGCAGTAGTAGGGCAATCTGCTTATAATTACAAAACAGCTCGTGAAATTTCTCCTGTTGTAGAAGGTAATTGGAAAGTAATAACAGACAAACCAAACTTTGTAAGTTATGACGGTTATCTTGCACCAGATACTTATAGGATTTTCAAAAATGCTAGTGTCAAAGATATTGTTGAAAAATTGATTACCCAAAGAGAAAGTCAATTTACTGATCAAATGTACAAAGATATTGAAAAATCTGGTCATAGTGTTTTTGAGATTTTGACCATGGCAAGTATTTTGGAAAGAGAAGTACGTGATACTAAAGATAGAAAATTAGTTTCAGATTTATTCTGGCGACGTTATGATCAAAATTGGGCTTTGCAAGCTGACTCTACTGTACATTATGCTGTTGGTAAAAAAGGTAATGTTTTTACTACTGCGCAAGATAGAGATTCACTTTCACCTTGGAATACTTATAGATATCCGGGTCTTCCTATTGGACCAATTTCTACCCCAAGTCTGGATTCTATTATGGCTGCTATTTATCCAGAAACAAATGATTATTGGTATTTTTTGACAGATAAAGATGGTGTGGTAAGATATGGTAAAAGTTTGGATGAACACAATGTGAATCGTAATAAATATTTATAAAATTAATAAATTAATTACATTCGAATTACGAATCCTTTAGAATATTCGAATTCGTAAATTCGTAAGAGTTCGTAATTCGAATGTATAATAAGTAAAATATGTCAGACGCTTTAGAATATCACAAAAATCTCAAAGGAAAAATTGAAATTATTTCTCGAGCAAAAATTACTACTCGTGAAGAACTTAGTTTAGCCTACACACCTGGTGTAGCTGAACCTTGCAAAGAAATAGCGAAGGATGTTTCAAAAGTTTATGAATATACTAGAAAAGGAAATTTAGTTGCAGTAGTTTCTGATGGAAGTGCAGTGTTGGGATTGGGAAATATCGGACCTGAAGCAGGATTACCTGTGATGGAAGGAAAAAGTGTGTTGTTCAAAGAATTTGGTGGAGTGGATGCATTTCCGATTATGCTCAATACTCAGGATGTTGACGAGATTGTAGAAACAGTTGTGAGAATTTCACCGGGGTTTGGAGGAATTAATCTTGAAGATATTTCTGCACCTCGATGTTTTGAAGTTGAGCGAAAATTGATTGAGAGACTTCAGATTCCTGTATTTCATGATGACCAACATGGTACTGCAATTGTAGTTTTGGCAGGACTTATAAATGCGTTTAAAGTTGTTGGGAAAAAAATTGAGACTGCAAAAATAGTGATCAATGGTGCAGGAGCTGCAGGGATTTCAATTGCAAAATTACTTTTGGCAGCAGGAGCACGCTCAATTATTCTCGTTGATTCCACAGGAACTATTTATGAAGGACGTGAAGATTTGAATGATGAGAAAATTGAAATGGCAAAAGTTACGAATAAAGAAAAAATTAAAGGAAAACTATTTGAGGCAATTGTTGGTTCAGATGTTTTTGTTGGAGTTAGTAAAGCTGGAGTGTTGAGTACTGAAATGGTTCGGACTATGGCAAAAGATGCGATTGTGTGTGCGATGGCAAATCCAACTCCAGAAATAATGCCAGATGAAGCGAAGGCTGGTGGAGCTAGAATTGTCGCGACTGGCAGAAGTGATTTTCCAAATCAAATCAATAATGTGCTTGCATTTCCTGGAATTTTTCGTGGACTTCTTGATGCACGAATCCGAACTGTTACAATTGATATGAAACTTGCTGCAGCACGAGCAATTGCGTCGTGTGTGGAGAATCCGACTGAAGATAAAATTGTTCCAGATGTGTTTGATAAGCGTGTGGCAGAACGAGTTGCGGAAGCTGTAAAATCTGCTAGTATTTAACTAAGACTTGCTGCATGGCAGGAGCGATCATGTTAGTTTTCAAGGAGGCGCTTGATGAAAAAGTTTTTTTCATGGCTCAGTCGATGGTACTTCGGTCCAACCTCTGAAGAAGAACACGAAATTTGGAGGAAGCATAGACTCAAGATTTCGCGTGAATTCGATGAGGCACTGAAGCGTGATCCAGAGTCTCGGCGTCGGCTCGAGAGGTTTTTCAACATGGAAAGCTATAGAGCTTTTGGTCGCAAGGTCTGGTATCATCGTGCCAGGCGTTGATGAAAGGGGGTATGCATGAAAATTGCTACCCCTTTTCCCCCTATATATTTATTATGGATTATAATTTACGTAGACTATCTCGTTCAAAACGAATTACTTTATCTGTAAATTCCAAAGGAAAAGTACAGGTAACTGCACCAAAATATGTTCCAAAATTATTGATTACTCAGTTTGTAAAATCTAGACAAGAGTGGATTGATGGAGTGTTGGAAAAAATGAAAACAACAAAGAAACCAGAATTTTCTGGTCCACAATACTCGTACCATACAAATAAAGCTCGTGCGAAGAAAATAATTGTGGAGCGAGTAAAATATTTTGCGAAGTTGTATGGTTTTTCGTTCAAACGTATTTCAATTAAAAATACATCAACTAGATGGGGTAGTTGTTCTACCAAAGAAAATTTGAATTTCAATTATAAGCTTATTTTTTTGTCTGAAGATTTATTGGATTGTGTAGTTGTTCATGAGCTTTGTCATTTGCGACATCATAATCATTCATCAAAATTTTGGAAAGAAGTTTCCTTGATTCTACCAGATTATCGAGTACGGGAACGGGAGTTGAAAAAGATTCATCTGTAGAGTACAATAATAACCTATGCATACCTCTGACTTTGATTACAATTTGCCAGAAGAACGGATTGCCCAAAAACCAGTGGAGCCTCGTGATAGTTCCAAGCTTTTTTTGGTTGATAGAAAAAATAAAAAAGTTGACCATAAACATTTTTTTGATATTGTTGATTATTTTCAAGCTGGCGATTTGCTTGTTTGGAATAATTCCAAAGTTTTCAAAGCTAGACTTTTTGGTAGATTAGAAGTTAGTGACAATGATATAGACCGAGATGGTATACCAGATAAAGCTTTGTTGAACCAAAAAGAAGTGGAAATATTTCTCGTTCGTCCGATGGAAAATATTGGTGTTTGGAAAATATTGGCCAAACCTGGTAAAAGAGTTAAACCTGGTATGAACGTGAGATTTGCGCCAGATTTTTATTGTACTGTAGTATTCAAAGAACCAGAAGGAACAATTCTAGTACAGTTTGAAGAAAGTGACAAAGAAGTCATGAAAAAAGCTAATAAGTATGGTCATATTCCAGTGCCACCTTATGTCAAAGACGAACCTGATCAAATAGAAATTTATCAAACAGTATATTCAAAAAAAGAAGGATCGGTGGCTGCACCAACTGCTGGTTTTCATTTTACTGAAAATTTAATAGAAAAATTAAAAGCCAAAGGTGTAGAGTTTGCTGAAGTTACTCTTCATGTGGGACTGGGAACTTTTTTGCCCGTGAAATCTGAACGTGTAGAAGATCATACCATGCATAGTGAATGGATAGAAATTTCAGAAGAAACTGCCAACAAAATTAACCAAGCAAAAAAAGAAAATCGAAGAGTTGTAGCTGTGGGCACGACGACTGTGCGCACGCTTGAAGGTGTTGTTATTGAGGGGAATGGGGAACAACCATCCTATCTGGCGGGCAAGCGAGGAATGGGGAATGAATTTATTCGTCCGTTTACAGGTAATATAAATATTTTTATCAAGCCTGGATTTGAATTCAAGATTGTGGATGCGATGATTACAAATTTTCATTTACCAAAATCCACTTTGTTGATATTGGTAAGCGCTTTTGTGGGTAATAGACTTGCCGGCCGAAGCCCTAGTGAAGGACGGGAATTTACTTTGCAATGTTACAAAGAAGCTGTAGAAAAAAAATATCGATTTTATAGTTTTGGTGATGCGATGTTTATATATTAGTCGAAAGTCATTTAAAACAAAAACCACCCGAAATCCTCCCACAAGATGTTCCAATTTTTTAGAATATCTTGTGGTAGCGGGTGGTTTTTGATTGTCTTTTTGTCCCTCCGCTTCCCACTTCTCACTTCATTCGCGTCTTATTTGAATCCACCGAGTGGATTATGTTTGCCAAAGGTCTTGGCGAACAAGAATGCCCCGATTTTCAGGGCTAGAGTGGGTTTGGTGGTTTGCAGTTTCATTCGGTAAGTCGAGGGGAAGAAGGGGGTGGCGGGAATATGACGGACTGTCATTGTCATTGTGACGATTTCCTTCAAGAGAACTTAAAACGCATACACTCGTATACGTTTTTTAGAGACCGTGATAGTCTACTTGGTTTTTTTAGTTTTGTCAAGATGAATACTTGCTAGTAATGATATTTCCTATTTTTACTAATCATAAAACCTCGATAAATTTGTTCTAGTAATATTACTCTTATCATCTGGTGAGTGAAGGTGAGTTTGGAAAAAGACCAAACTTCTTTGGTAATATTTTTTATTGATTCATGCAGACCAAGCGGTCCTCCGATGATTATTGTCAAATTGCCAGATTGCCACATTGTTATTTTTTGTGAAAATTCTTCTGAACTAAATTGTTTGCCGTCTTTGTCGAGGATTATCAAATGACTATCTTTTGGTATAGCTTTCAAGATTTTTTCAGCTTCTTTTTGTTTGATAATTTCATGATTACTTTTGTCATCAAATTTTTCTTCTTTGAGCTCTATAATATTTATTTTAGCAAAAATTTGAAGACGTTTCAAATATTCTTTTTCAGCGTTAGACCAGTATTCTTCTTTGAGTTTGCCTAATGTTAAAATGTTAATATGTAACATATTTATTGAAATTACAAATGTCAAAGCTAAAATTTCAAATCAATGACAAATTATTAAATGATAAATTTTTGGTATTAATTTTTTGGATTTGATTTGTCATTTGGATTTTGTAATTTGAAATTTGTTTGTTATTTGTATTTTGTAACTTATTTTCCTAATATATCTTTCTTTAGCTCAACGAACCTATCTTCCTTGATAGCTTTTCTAATTTTGCGCATCAATTCCAAAAAGAAATAAAGATTATGAATAGTTGCTAGGCGAAGTCCTAGTATTTCTTCAGCTTTGAAAAGGTGATGAAGATAAGCACGAGAATGATTTTGACAAGTAAAACAGCCACATTTGTCGTCAATAGATTTGTTATCAGTTTTGAATTCAGAATTTTTGATATTGATATACATTTTTGAGTTTATTTCTTTGTGTACAAATAATCTACCATTGCGAGCTACACGAGTCGGGGCAACACAATCAAACATATCTATACCACGCTCTACGACTTCAAATAGATCGCTAGGATTGAAGCCTACGCCCATTGTATAATGTGGTTTGTTTTCTGGAATAATATCACTTATCCAATCTAAAATATTTTTGGTTGCTTCCATATTGTAGCCAATAGATTCTCCGCCAATAGCAATACCATCGAAATCTAATGAAGAAATAATTTTGGCAGATTCTTTTCTCAAGTCTTCATGATTAGCACCTTGGATAATTCCAAACAAAAATTGTTGGTAGCCATGGTACGTGGTATTTTTTTTGTGTTCAGATATACAACGCTTGGCCCATTCGTGCGTACGTTTCATAGCTTTCTTAGTATAGTCAATATTAGCGTCATCAGGTGTACATTCGTCAAAAGCCATAATAATATCAGCACCAATTTTGTGTTGGATATTGATAGCTTCTTCTGGAGTGAAACGGTGTATTGAGCCATCAAGATGAGATCTGAAAGTAACGCCATCATCATCAATACTCACTAGCTTTTCATTGCTTGTAGCATCTTTGGCTTCTTTTTGTAAACCAAGTGAAAATACTTGGAAGCCACCACTATCAGTAAGAATAGGTTTGTTCCAATTCATGAATTTGTGCAAACCTCCGAATTTGGCAATCAAATTTTCTGTTGGACGTAAGTGTAGATGATAAGTATTACTCAAAATAATCTGAGCACCAATATTGTTCAGATCTTCTTTGTCCAAAGTTTTGACTGTAGCTTGTGTACCGACTGGCATGAAATCTGGAGTTTCAATTATACCGTGGTCAGTCTTAAGTAAGCCTGTTCTGGCTTTGGAATTTTTGTCTTTGTGAGTGATTTCAAAAAAATTCATATAGAATTGTTATGATAAAAAGTTTTTTTAGTTTTCAATATTTTATCTTTCAAATTTTACTTTTATTTAAGAAAGATACCTCATGTATTCTCATTTCAGTATAACAAACACCTATTTTGCTTATCTTAGCCTATTTTGAAAGAAAAATCAAGATGTGATAGTATTAGGTAGATTATTATTTTTAATTTTTATAATATGCCAGAAAGAGAATTGAGTTTGGAAGAGAGAGGTTATGTAAAAATGGGTGGATCTGGGGATGTGTATATACACGGGGGTTTGATTGGTAAACATATAAAAGGTTTTGGAAAAGTTGATATTTTTAATGAAGATTTAAGAGTAGCTTTGGAAACAGGTTTGATTGACAGAGATGGAAAGGAAATTGTCCAAAAAGAACAAAAAAATAAAGTTGTTGTCGATGTACCAGAAAAAAAAGGTTTTAAAAAAGAACCTGGAATTGATAGGTCAAACGCAGGAAATAAACCTGGAAGTCGCGGTGTTAACTCAAGTTTTGTAAGTTGGTTGGAAAATGGATCTGGTAAACATAATATTGAGATAGAAAAAGGTTTGACACAAAATACTATTAATCTATTGTGGGATATTTTGTTAGAAGAGACTTCAGATTTTTTTGAAAGTGATTTAGATTTTTCTAAAAAATTAGAAATTTTAGAACAAGAAAATTTGATTTCAAAAAATGATGATGGTGATTATGAAATTTCAGAACAAACTAGAAGAAAATTAGATTATCTTAAAAAAATAAAACAAACTAAACTGAGTTTGAGACACAAAATAAGTGTAGAAGATAGACAAGAAATAACTAAACCTCTTCAGCGTATTGAAGAAGCTTTGAAAGGTATGAAAAAGGTCAATTCATACATTATAGAAAATGGTGTTGATGATTTATTTGAAGTAAAATTAATTTTACAAGATGGTTCTAATATTTCAAAAAATATTGAGGTGAAAGAAAATACAACATCAAAAGACGTAAGAAAAATATTTTTAAAATTATTAAAAAATAGCTAACATGATCAATTTTTCCGAAGAATTAAATCAAGAACAATTGGAAGTAATCCACAATGGCGATGGGCCTTGTTTGGTTTTGGCTGGTGCTGGTAGTGGTAAGACTAGGACTATCACTTATCGTGTGGCTTATTTGCTTGAACACAATGTAGAACCTGAAAATATTTTATTACTCACTTTTACCAACAAAGCTGCCAAAGAAATGACTGATAGAGTAAACCAATTGACTAGTGGAAAAATAAAAATGCCATGGTCAGGAACATTTCATCGTATTGCTTACAAAATATTGCGTCGTTATGCACCTTTGCTTGGTTACAAAAATAATTTTAGTATTCTTGATTCAGAAGATTCTCGTGATGTACTTAAACTTTGTATCAAACAAGAAGGAGTTGATAGGAAAGAACGTCGTTTTCCTTCGCCAAATGTTATTCAGTCTATCATTAGTTATTCACGCAATGCTAGCTGTAATATCAAAGATGTGTTGGAACAAAAATATCCAAATTGGGTTGATTTGGAAGAAGTTTTGTCACGTATTTCATCGGAATATGCCAAGCGAAAACTATATGCCAATGTCATGGACTTCGATGATTTGCTTGTAAATTTATTTTTGCTGTTGTACAAAAATGAACATTTACGCAAAAAATATTCTGAAAAATTCCATTACGTCCTTGTTGATGAGTATCAAGATACCAACAAAATTCAAGCTTCAGTAATTGAGCTTTTTGCCAGTCATTACAAAAATATTTTGGTAGTAGGGGACGATGCTCAGAGTATTTATTCTTTTCGTGCAGCTGACATCCAAAACATTTTGGATTTTGAGAAACATTATCCAAATGCCAAAATTTTCAAACTAGAAACAAATTATCGTTCAACTCCAGAAATTCTTAGTGTTGCCAATGTGGTCATTGCCAACAACAAAAATCAGTATAAAAAAGAATTGCGTAGTGTGGTAGCTACTTTTGCCAAACCAGAAGTGCATGCTTTTAGTGAGAGTAGTGAAGAAGCTGAATTTATTGCAGGGAGGATTTTGGAACTTCGTGATGAGGGAATAGAGTTGAATAAAATTGCAGTCTTGTTTCGTGCAGCCTTTCATTCGCAAGCTTTGGAAATGGAATTGACCAAACGTGATATACCTTATGATTATCGTGGTGGAACAAGATTTTTTGAGCGTGCTCATGTCAAAGATGTTTTGGCTTACTTAAGAATTATCAATAACAAAAATGATAGTGTGGCTTGGAGTAGAGTACTCAATATGCAAGTTGGGATTGGTCCAGCTAGCGCTGAAAAAATTTATAATCAAATTTCAGTAGCACAAGAAAGTTTAGTTGATTTTTTACCAAATTTATCAGACTCACTTTCGGCTCGTGGCAAAATTGGTTGGTCAGATTTTATAAGTGTTTTCAATTCTATGCAAAGATCTGGAAAGAAGTTTCCGAGTGATTTGATTCATGGAATTTTGAAATCAAAATATTTGGAATATCTTGAAAGTGAATATCCAGATTATCGTGAACGTTTGCAAGATTTGGAACAATTGGCTGTGTTTGCTGAACGTTATTTGACTTTAGGAGAATCTCAAGCTTTGGATAGATTTTTGGGTGAAGCTAGCTTGCAAGAAAATTATAATAATAATCAAACTGAAAAAAAACACAAAGAAAAAGAAGATGAGAAAATTATCTTGTCTACAGTCCACCAAGCCAAAGGTCTTGAATGGGATGCTGTCTTTATTCTAAATGTTTCTGCAGGTCAATTTCCCAATGATAGATCTACTGGTAGTGACAAAGAATTGGAAGAAGAAAGAAGACTTTTTTATGTAGCTATTACGCGAGCCAGAAAATATTTGTATATTACTTATCCTTTGGTTAGTAGTGCTTATAGTTTGCTCCAAGGTCCTAGTATTTTTCTGGAAGAAATTGATAGAGATTTGTTGGATATGAATTTGGTTGACAATAATAGTGGTAGTGCTTTTTTTGATCCTTCAGATGATGAAGATGATGTTACTTATGAAGCACTTGATGAAGACAAACCAGCGGTGAGGAGTTTTTTGAAGAGTCTTGATGAATTGTAATTTTAAATTGTTTTTGTAAAATAAAAATGTCCAATATTATATGGACATTTTTGATTCTATAAAACAATGAATTTATTTTGTACGTTCTTCTTCAGCATAGACATGCTCGTAATCAGTCTTGTCATATTCATGAATATCATCTGCATCAAAAAATCTTACAACTTCTTTTTGAGCATTTTCAATTGAGTCAGAAGCATGGATTACATTGCAAGCAACACTCATAGCATAATCACCACGGATAGAACCAGCTTCAGCTTCACGAGCTTTGGTAATACCAGTAATAAGTCGAACAGTATTTACAACATCCAATCCTTCCCAACATTGGACAACAGCTGGAGAACTCATCATAAATTTTTCAACAGCTGGATAAAATGGTTTGTTAGCAATATGAGCATAGTGTTCACGAAGAGTTTCTGATTTTAGATAAACCATTTTTACTCCGACTAGTTTCAAACCTTTTTGTTCAAAACGAGAAGTGATTTGACCAAAAAGACCACGCTGTATGGCATCTGGTTTGATTATCACTAGGGTTTTTTCTTTGACGCCAAATGATTCCATATTTTTTAATTAAAATAAATTAAGGTTGATTTTGTTGGTGACAATATATCCTTTTTTTACGGAAAAGTCAAGATTGCTATTGATAAAAGCTTGAAAAGATAAAAAAGTTTTGTTTTCAGATTGCCTTTCAAGCCTTTCTGGCATTTTCGGCATTTCAAGCCTTTTTACACTTATCCCCAATATTTCTTGACCATATTTCAAAGTCTTGGTAATGTAAATAATGTGCTATCCGCAATAAAATATGAACAAAAATTTTTCAGCGACAACTTACTATACATGCAAGAATATTAATAAGAATTGGAATCTCTTTTCTTTTATTATTGTCAATATGTATCCAAAAACGGAGTTGTTTGTTTGAAAAAATAGTGTACAAAAATATTTCAAATAAATCAAAACAAACTCCGCTCCCAAAGCTGAGTTTTTTTATAAATTTGTCTGTCTTTGAAAGTTAAAAAATATTTTGATTTTCAAGGCCATGCAAAGGAGGAACATCATGGCGCAAAAGTGGTCTTGTCCGATGTGCGGACAGGATAATAAGAACAAAAGAACAATTTGTTACAATTGTCAGACATCGCGTTTCGAACTAGTTTTGGATCGGACCCCGCCCGACCCAGACGGTCTCGAAATTGCGAGAGCTGTTGCGGCGGCATTTATCACGCGTAAGTCGAAACGACCAAGTCCGGTCGCGATTTCAGTATCTGGAGGCGTTTAATTACGTCTCTGGATCTATTTCTTGGTAGGTGGATGTATGTGAGATGAAATTCTCATGTATGTCCACCGCCTCTTGTACACTATTATTATCAATATTAAAAAATATGATAAATAAAAACATCAAACAAAATAATTATTTTTATTTTTGGTTCTACCTTCTTGACTGAGTGAATATTTTGTTGTAGTATAAAAATATTCCCTCAGATTTGAGGGTTTTTGTTTTTCTGGAATTGTTTATTTTTCTAAATAATTCTAGGAATGCAAGTTCCTTAACTCTTTCAAACACTTATCTTTATTTACGAAGTTCGTGAGTGAGGATAGTATATTTGGCAATGTGAGGTCTAAAGTGAAACTAGCTTATGCTCGCTATTTTTATCTCAAGTATTCTTTTTCTCTAGCACAAACCATTGAAGATCTCTCAATTAGGGAGAAATATTTTTCACAGGTTCATGCAAATCAGCTTGAGTTTTTGATGAATATTTTCTTTCAAGTCACTGATTTTTTCGAAGAGATTGAAGCTTTGCGTTTACAAGTCAAAGCACTCAAAAGACTTCGTAGTTTTGAGAAACAGAAGTATATCTAGCACTTTGCAAAAAGCGGGTCGCAGATTTTCATTTCCATTGCCACCCGCCTATTGGTAAATATATTATTTGCTAGTAGGCGAGTTTTTTGTTACACTGTATTTACGTTATTATTTAATATATATAATATGTCATCACGTCATCCTTCTGAACAAAAACCAATTCATGTTCATGTACCTAATCCATTTTCTCCAGATGAAAGATTTCCAGGTCAAGGACAACCAGATAATTTAGAAAAAAAAGAACCAGAAAGGGTAATAATAATAAATCCATACGAAAGTGATGAAGAAAATGATAATAAAGATGGTAAAAGTATACACAATTGACATATTTATTTTTCAATTATATAATAAGAGTGATCCTAAACTTCAGCAGTACAATACTATTCTACAAAGATACTGCAATGGGAAGCCTATATCGGTTTGGTCCGTGGACTAAACTTGCGGCCACCCACCTATTATATTTAGGGGTAGTATTCTAGTACTCTGTCTAGGGTCAATAAAAGAACTCTTTATTTTCAAGAGTTTTTTTGTTGTCAAAAA
>Ga0172380_10001930_pt1 | contig 34409 bp, 38 predicted proteins | sample Leawe162metaG_FD_119747 | JGI IMG/M metagenome (GOLD analysis project Ga0172380, IMG submission 119747) | Leachate microbial communities from a municipal landfill in Southern Ontario, Canada - Leachate well 162 metaG | ecosystem: Engineered > Solid waste > Landfill > Unclassified | place...
CGAGTGGTGGCTCGGGTGCCGCCTCAGCGGCGGCGACGTTCATCGGCGGTTCAGCGGGGGAGACGTCCTCGAGGTGCGGCCCCAGCTCGCGTGCCAGTTCGCGGGAGTGCCCGGCGGCGGGATTCTCGAACGGCGGGGCGAGCTCCACGGCGGGATCGATGGCCATGCCCATCGCCGCGGCCTCGGCGATGCCGCGGACGAGCTCGTGCGCGGCCATGTCCTGGTCGAATGTGGGCCGGCGCCCGGGGCGGGGCTCCTCCAGCGGCTCGGGGAGGTGTGCGACCACCTCGACAAACTGCCGGCCGGGCTGGCCGAAGAGGCCCGGTGACGCCGCCTTGCGAGTGGAGAGAATGATGGCGTCCCCGCCGAGCTCGGCGCGGACCATCGCGTAGGCTTCGCCCAGCGTGGCTGCCTGGAAGCGCTTAGGCTGCTGCATACTCGACCTCCACCATGCCGACCGCTTCCACCTCGGCCTCGCGCGCGACCTCGCTGAACGAGAGCACGGGGAGCGCCGGCAGCGCGCGCTCCAGCAGCTTGCGCACGGGGCGCCGGATGCGGGCCGAGGTCAGGAGCACCGGCTGGTAGCCGGATGCCGCGGCGTGTTCCATCTGCGATGCGGCGGATGTCAGCAGCCGCTGCAGCAACTCCGGCGACACCGCCACGGCAGCGCCGGTCTCCGTCTGGGTGAGCCCCTGTGCGAGCATCTGCTCCAGGCGAGGGTTCAGCGTGATCGCATGCAGGCGCTCGTCGGCGCCGCGGTGCTGCATCGTGAGCTGGCGCGCCAGCGCGGCGCGCACCCCCTCGGCCAGCATCTCCACGTCCTTCGTCTGCCGCCCGAGGTCTGCCAGCGTCTCGGCGATCGTCACCAGGTCGCGGATCGAGACGCCCTCCGCGAGGAGCAGCTGGAGCACGCCCTGCACCTCGCCGACGGTGAGCACGCCGGGGACGAGCTCCTCGACCACGGTCGGATAATCCTGCTTCAGGTGGTTCAACAGCGTCTGCACGTCCTGCCGGGAGAGCAGCTCCGGCGAGTGGCGCCGGATCAGCTCGCTCAGGTGGGTGATCAGCACGGACGGGGCGTCCACCACGGTGTAGCCCATGAGCTCGGCGCGCTGCTTCTCGGACGCCACGATCCAGCGCGCGGGCAGCCCGAACGCCGGTTCGACGGTCTCCAGGCCGCTCAGCTCGCCGTTGGCCAGCCCGGAGTTCATCGCCATGAACTGGCTCGCCATCAGCAGGCCGCCGCCGACCTCGATGCCGCGCAGCTTCACGGAGTAGCGGTTCGCGGGCAGCTGCAGGTTGTCGCGGATCCGGATCATGGGCACCACGATCCCCAGGTCCATGGCGATCTGCCGACGCATGATCGTGATGCGGTTCAGCAGCGTCCCGCCGCGCTCGTCGTCGACGAGCGGGATCAGGCCATAGCCGACCTCGACCTCCAGGGGATCGACCTGGAGCATCGAGATCACGGAGTCGACGCTCTGCGCCTCCTCGACCTGCTCGACCTCGACCGCCTGTGCCATCGCGTTGCGCTGCGCCTTCTGACGTTCCCGTACGAGATACCCCGCGCTCCCCATGATGGCCGCCAGTAGGAAGAACGGGGATAGGGGAAGTCCCGGTACCAGCCCGAACGCGGCGAGCATGCCGGCGACGATGAACATCGCTCGCGGGTTCGCAAACAGCTGCCGCCCGATGTCCTCGCCCAGGTGGCTGTCGGAGGTCGACCGGGTGACGATGATGCCGGTCGCCGTGGAGATCAGAAGCGCCGGGATCTGCGTCACCAGGCCATCGCCGACCGTCAGCAGCGAGAAGTGCTTCACGGCGTCGGTGGCGGAGAGCCCCATCTGGAGCATGCCGATGGCCATGCCGCCGACGAGGTTGATCGAGACGATGATCAGGCCGGCGACGGCGTCGCCCTTCACGAACTTTGAGGCGCCGTCCATCGCACCGTAGAAGTCCGCCTCCCCGGCGATCTTCAGGCGGCGGGCCTTCGCCTCCGACTCCGTGATGATGCCCGCGTTCAGGTCCGCGTCGATCGACATCTGCTTGCCGGGCATCGCGTCCAGAGTGAAGCGCGCGGCCACCTCGGCGACGCGGCCGGCACCGTTGGTGATCACCACGAACTGGATCACCAACAGGATCAGGAAGATCACGATGCCGACCACCAGCGATCCGCCCAGCACGAAGTTCCCGAAGGCCTCGATGACGGTGCCGGCGTCGCCGTGCAGCAGGATCAGGCGCGTCGTGGCGATGTTGATCGCCAGCCGGAAGAGCGTGACGACCAGCAGCAGCGCCGGAAAGACGCTGAACTGGAGCACCTCGTGGGTGTACATCGCGATCAGCAGGATCATGATGCCGAGCGCCAGGTTCAGCACGATGAGCATGCTCAGCAGCGACGAGGGGATAGGGATGATCATCAGCGCGATGATCAGGATCGCGCCCAGGGCGACCGCCACGTCCGAGTTGTGCGTGAGCGAGCGCATCAGGCCGCCGGAGCTGCCGGTCGTCGGTGCAGCGAACGCCACTGGATCCTCCTCGTGCCCTACGCGGCCGCCCGGCGTGCGCCCGTGCGCAGCCGGTACACGAACGCGAGGATTTCGGCGACGGCCTCGTACAGGTCAGGCGTGATCTCCTGGCCGATCCGGACCGCCTTGTAGATCGCCCGGCAGAGCGGGGGGTTGGTAATGATCGGGATGCGGTGCTCCTCGGCGATCTCCCGGATGCGCTGCGCCATGAGCTGCGTGCCCTTCGCCAGCACGATCGGAGCGCGCGAGGTGGCCGGGTCGTAGCGCAGCGCGACGGCGAAGTGCGTCGGGTTGACGATCACCACGTCGGCCTTCGGAACGTTCTGCATCGCGCGGGCCAGCAGCGACCGGCGTGCGCGGGCCAGCTGCGCCTTCACCTGCGGGTCGCCCTCGTTCTGGCGCGCCTCGTCCTTCACCTCCTGCAGCGTCATGCGCAGCTGGCGGCCGACGTCGTAGCGCTGGAACAGGAAGTCGAACGCGGCGAACACCGCGAGCGCGAGCGTCACCTTCAGCACCAGATCGAAGGCGATCGAGGTCAACAGAGACACCGACTCGCCGAGGCTGAAGGCCACGCCCAGCGCCGTCATCTCGCTCCAGTGCGCCTGGAAGGTCAGTGCGGCCGCGGCGCCGAAGACCAGGAACTTGAGCAGGGTCTTCAACAGGTTCATGTACGACTGCTTGGAGGCCACCAGGCGCTTCGCGCCCTGCAGCGGATTCAGGCGCTTGAACTGCGGCTTCGCGGCCTCCGTGGAGAACATCGGGCCGCCGGTCTGGGCCATCCCGCTGATCAGCGAGAGCGCGAGCACGCCGATCATCAGCGGGGCCAGCAGCAGGATCGCGCGGCCCATCAGGCTGAGCCCCATGGTGGCGGTCAGTTCGATCGTGAGCGGCTTCTCGTTGAGATGCTCGAAGCTGTCGATCATCAGCGACTGCAGTCCGCTCCACAGCGCCCCGCCCCCGACGCGCATCACGGCGAAGGCGGCGAGGATCACGACTGCGCTGTCCACCTCGCGCGAGCGGGGGACCTGTCCGCGCTTTCGTGCGTCGTCGCGCCGCTTCTGGGTGGGGGCCTCGGTGCGCTCGCCGGCCATCAGGGCACCAGCAATCGGTTGACGTCCACGAGCGCGCGCCCGAAGACTCCGCTGATGAACAGCACGGTCAGTGGCATGGAGGCCGCGAGCACGACAAGCCCGACGCCGATCTTCACCGGGAAGCCGACGACCAGCACGTTCAGTTGCGGCACGGTGCGCCCGACGAGCGCGAGCGCGAGGTCCGTCAGCATCAGCGCGCCCATGGCCGGGAGCGCCACCTGCACGGCGGCGACGAACAGCGACGCGAAGAACGGCACCACGCGCGCCCCCGCTATCAGCGACAGGTCGGCGGTCCCCGCCGGGACCACCTCGAAGGTCTGGATCAGGCCGCGGATGACCAGGTGGTGGCCGTTCATCGCGAAGAAGATCAGGGTGACGAAGACGCGGTAGAACTGCTCCAGCGCTCCGGACTGCGCCCCCGAGATCGGGTCGAACACCCCGCCGAGGCCGAAGCCCATCTGCACGCTGATCAGCGACGCGCCCATCTCCATCGCGGAGAACACCAGCGAGACGCCGATGCCGAGCGCGATGCCGATGAGCACCTCGGACCCAACGAGGGTGACGAAGACGAACAGGTTCGTGGGGATGGCGGTGAGCTGCGCGCTCTGCAGCGGCACGACGATCAGCGAGAGCAGCAGCGCGAGGCCGATCTTCGCCTGCGCGGGCACGCTGCGCGCCCCGAGCAGCGGCGCGGCGACGATCGCTGCGCTCAGCCGCGCCAGCACGAGCAGGAAATGCGCCGACCATTCCGGCGAGACGGCGAGCACCTCGGAGAGCATGCTGCGCTAACGCGCCAGCGTCGGGAGCGTGGCAAGCATGCGGGCGGTGTAGTTCACCATCGTCCCGATCATCCACGGCCCGAGGAACGCGGCGACGGCGAAGACGCCGAGGATCTTCGGCACGAACGTCATCGTCGCCTCGTTGATCTGGGTCATCGCCTGGAAGATCGAGACGAGCATGCCGATCACCAGGCTGACGATGAGGATCGGCGCGGAGATCATCAGCGTCGTCCACAGCGCGTCCTGCGCGAGCGCGATCACAGTGGCGTCGGTCATCGGGGTTACTCCTCTGCGGACGCGGTCACTAGACGACGAAGCTCGTGACGAGCGAGCCGATGATCAGGCTCCACCCGTCCACGAGGACGAACAGCAGGATCTTGAATGGCAACGACACCACCACCGGAGGCAGCATCATCATCCCCATCGACAGCAACGCCGAGGAGATGACGATGTCGATGATCAGGAATGGGACGAAGATGATGAACCCCATCAGGAACGCGGTCTTCAGCTCGCTCACTATGAAGCCCGGGATCACCACGTACGTCGGCACCTGATCGATGTTGTCGGGCCGGGTGTCCTGCGACAGCCCCACGAACAACGCGAGATCGGACTCGCGCGTCTGGGCGAGCATGAACTTGCGCACCGGTTTCTCTGCGGTGGAGATCGCGTCCCGCTGCGACATCTGCCCCCCGAGGTACGGCTGCAGCGCGTCCCGGTTCACGGTGGTCCACACGGGGGCCATGACGAACACCGTCAGCAGGAACGCGATCCCCAGGAGCACCTGGTTCGGCGGCAGCTGCGGCACGCCGAGCGCGTTCCGCACCAGGGACAGCACGATGATGATGCGCGTGAACGAGGTGACCATCACCAGCAGCGCGGGCGCCAACGACAGCGTGGTCAGCAGCACCAGCAGTTGCACGCCGGTCGCGGCGCTGCTCGGCTGACCGGGACCGCCGCCGCCGATGTTCGGGACCGTCGCGGTGCCGTCCGCAGCCACGCACCCCGTCGCCACGAACATCACGCCGAGGCCAAGCATCGCGAACGCGACGCCTCGACGCGTCGGGCGCAGCCGTGCCGGGACGTGGATCACCCGGCGCTCCTTCGAGCCATGGCGATCGCCCGCTGCAGTTCGTTGATGCGCGCCTCGCGCGCGATCTCGTCCTCCCCGGGCGTCGCCTGCTGGTAGCCGGCGCGCGCCCGCAGGCCCGCGGCGCTGAGGCCGGATCCCTGCCGCGCAAACATCGGCGTGTCGAAGTCCGGCAACGGCGTGCCGAACATGCCGCCGCTCTGCACGCGCTGCGCCTCCGCCAGCGTGCGGTCGAAGAGCGAGCCCGCGCGCGACGCACCGCCCACGATCGCCGCGTCCAGCGCAGCGAGCGCCGGCGGCAGGGGCGGCATGGCGGTCATGGCTGGCTCAGTGCCGAGCGGAGCGCCGAACATCCCCACGCGGGGCGCCGGCTTCGCGTTCGCGGTCTTCGCGTGCGCAGGCTTCGCGCCGCCGCGCATGCGCCGGCCGAGACGTGCGAGGACGTCCGTCAGCACGCCCGCCGGGCGCGCGGCGCGCGGCGCGGAGCGCGCTATGGAGCGCGGCGGCTGCGTCGAGGGGGCGAGGGCAGGCGCCTCCGCCTCGAAGGTTGTCGCGAGGAATGCCTCGGTCTCCTGCGCGTGGAGCGCCGCCGCACGATCCGTGGCGCGGCGCGCTGTGCGCTCGGCGCGACGGGCCACGATCGAGGTGCGGGCCCGCGCCGCCAGCGGAGGCAGCATCGCGAGGCCGGTAAGCAGTCCGGCGAACAGCCCCGGCGCGCCCTGGAGCGCCGGCTCGCCGCCGCCGGCGAAGAGGCGCTCGAGCTGCGCCGGGTCATCGATCTCCATGAGCGCATTGATGCGCTCCGGGGTCGCGCCGATGAGCACCGCACGATCGCCCAGGCGCACCAGGTGCAGTGCCCGCCCGGGGCCGAGCGGTCGCGTCTCCACGATGTGGAGGGCGCGCGTGAGCCCGCCGCCGGCCTCGCCGTTCATGCGGCGGACGTACCAGCGCATCGCGACGACCGATCCCCAGATCACCACGAGCACCGCGGCGATGCGGAACGTGAGGCTGATCCAGTCCCACGCGCCGTATCCGGCGACGCCTGTCACCTCGTGCGCGGTGCCGGCCGTCTGCGCCAGCGCCGGCGCCGACGCCAGCAGGGGCATGACGCCGCCCAGGATCAGCGCGCCGAGCCGGACGTGCAGGGATCGCGTGCCTCGCATCATCGCTCGTTCCCCATCGCGTGCGCGCGCCGGCGCGGCGAGACGATCTCGGTCACGCGAACGCCGAAGTTCTCGTCGACCACCACCACCTCGCCACGGGCGATCAGCTGGTCGTTCACCAGGATGTCCACCGGCTCACCCGCGAGCTTGTTCAGCTCGATGACGGAGCCGGGGCCGAGGGCGAGGACGTCCTCGACGGTCATCGTGCTGCGCCCCAGCTCCACGGTGACGCGCATGGACACGTCCATGATCAGGTCGAGGGATCGCGGCGACGGGGTAGAGGCGGCGCTCGCGCCGGGAAGCGGGGGGAAGCGCACGGGGTGCACCGCCGGGTCGTCGCCGGCGCTCACGCCGAAGGTCCCCGCGGGACGCAGCGGCGAGATGTTGCCCGGGTCGTCGGTGAGCCCGAACCCGCGCGGTTCCTCCGTCCGGTCGCCGCCACCCGCCGCAGACGCCACGGGGCGGCGGAGCGGCGTCGGCGAGGCCGGGGCGGCCTCGACCGCCGGATCGAGGCGCTCGGCGATCGCCGTCAGCAGCGTGGACGGGATGACGAGTTGGATGGCGATCACGCTGCCGTCCGTGCGCGCCAGCGCCAGGTGCGCGCGCACGGCGGGTGCGTTCCGCGCCACGTCGCCCAGGATGCCCATGGTGTATTCGATCTGGCCGATGCGCAGGTCGGAGAGCGTCGCCTCCACGCCCTGCAGCTCGTCGCTGAAGAGCGTCAGGCTGACCAGGTCCAGGAGCTGGCGCATCGCCGCACCAGCGGCGTCCGTCTGCGCCCTCGCGGCGCCGGCGTCCTGCAGCGTGGCGGCGCTGAGGTCCAGCGACAGCAGCGCGCCGAGGTCCGCCAGCGGGATGAGCACGGCGGCGAGGTGCGACTCGCTGGGCGAGAGAGCAACCTTCACCTCGAAGCCCATGTGCTCGATGGTCGCGAACTCGGCCTCGACCGTGGCGTAGTCCGTGACGCTCAGGCTCGCGTCCACGAGCACGGCGCGCTGGCCCGCGACGCTGTCGATGGCGACGGTGAGCACGTCCATGGCCCGCGCGGAGAGATCGGACAGTGCCTTCACGGCATGACTGCCCAGCACCGTCTCCACCTCGGGCGACACGGCAACCTCCACGCCGGGAGCGGCGCCGGCCGCCTCGTGCGCCGCGAACAGCGCATCGAGGTCGTCCTGCGGCGCGCCGGGGGTCTCGTCCTGCTCATCAGCCATGGCCGGTCTCCTGTCGATCCGCCTCCCGGCGGACGTGCCTACTCGTCGTCGGTTCGCACCGGAAGTGCCGCGGGGGCCAGCTCCAGCGCCGGCACGGTCAGATCGTTGAAGTGCACCCCGGAGCGGTCGAAGAAGCCGAACGTGTCCTCATGCACCACGTCTGAGACCTGCAGCGCCACCCGGTTGCCGACCATCCCGGGCAGGCCGCGGAACCGCGTACGCTCGCCGATGAGGATGTCCAGCGGCTTCCCCAGGCGCGTCTCCAGCACGAAGGTGTCGCCCTCCTGCATGTCCACGATGGTGCGCGCGGGGAGGTTCACGCCGCCGAGTTGCACCGCGACATCGAGGTGCGTGCGACCGATGAGCGACGCCATCATCGCGCGCTCCTCCGCAGTGACCTGCGAGCGGACGCCGGACGTGATCCACACCTGTGCGGACAGATGCGTGGCCACGGGCTCCAGCACGGTGTACGGGATGCACACGGACATCGCGCCCAGGCGGTTGCCCACGTTGACCTCGAAGAACACGGTGAGCACCACGTCCGTGGGCGCGGCGACCTGGATCAGGCTCGCGTCCTGTCCCAGATCCTGCACCTGCGGATCGACGGGCTGGATCTGGCCCCACATCTCCTGGAGCGTCAGCGTGATCGCGCGACCGAAGGAGCGGAGCAGCCCGATCTCGACCTCGCCCAGCTCGCGGCCGCGGTCGACCAGCACGCCGGTGCCGCCGAGCAGGCGGTCGATCACCTCGGCCGCGACGTCCATCGTGAACTCGACGACGATGTTGCCGCTGAGCGGACGCATGGAGAGCACGTAGCAGACCGTCTGGCTGGGGACCTGCGCCTGCCACTCCTCGTACAGGCCCTGGTCGATGCTCGACAGCCGGACGTTCACCAGCGTGCGCAGCCGCGAGGAGAACGCGGCGCCGATCAGGCGCGCGAAGTGCTCGTGCATCGCCTGCAGCGTCGCCCACTGCTCCTTCGAGAACTTGTCGGGGCGGCGGAAGTCATACGTCTTGATAACGCGGGCGAACGCGCGATCGGGCTGGTTGGACGTGGCCCCGCCCGGCGCCGCATCCTCGGACGCGCCGGGGATCTGGTTGAGGAGCGCGTCGATCTCCCACTGTGACAGCGCCCGGTTCTCAGGCATCGTCTTGCGTTCCCATCGACGGCCAGGCCGCCCGCATTCGTGTTCGCATGGTGGTGGTGCCGGTGCGAATCGCTACTGGGTAATGAAGTTCGTGAAGATGACGCGGGTCACCTTCGGCTCGTGGATCAGCTTCTCGACGGCCTTCTTGATCTCGGCCTTCAGTGCATCCTTGCCGTCCGGCGTGGAGATCTCCGCCGCCGTGTGCCGCGACACCACCGTGAGCACCGCGTCTTCGATGAGCTGCTGCCCCGTCCCGATCTCGCGCGCGAACTCCTCCTGGAGCTTCTCCTCCGCCGCGGTGCACGGGTCGACCTTCGCACCCTCCAGGACCAGCGCCGGATCGACGCTCGGGCGCGGCGCCGAGGAGACCATCGACTCGGAGGTGGATCGGCTCGCCGCCACGCAGCCGTGGAGGACCTTCGCCCACTCCTTGCTCGTGGTCTCGAACTCGATCACGGTCTGCAGCTTCACGTACGTCTGCGCCCCGGCAGTCCCGCCCTGCAGGTTGAAGATGCGATCCTGCAGGGTGATGTGCGGCCCGAGCTTGCCCTCGACGCGCACGGGCGTCGGCGACGCCGTCGCCTCGGCGCTGGCGCCACCGCCGCCGCTGAAGAAGACGAAGAACACACCCAGCGCCACCGCGACGCCGGCGACCACGCCGCCGACCGCGATGATGACGGTCTTGGTCACTGTCCCGCTCCGTTCCCGGAAGTCACCGGCTGTGGCGTGGCGCCCGGCTCGGGCAACGTCGCGCGGCCGCCGATCTGCGCCTGTGGATAGAGGATCACCACGTCGGCGCGGCGGTTCAGCGCGCGTCCTTCCGGCGTGATGTTGTTGGAGATCGGCCTGTTCGGCCCGTACCCCGCCGCCGAGACGCGCCGCGAATCCACGCCGAGCTGCTCCGTCAGGTAGCGCAGCACCGCGGTGGCGCGCGCGGACGAGAGCTCCCAGTTGGAGGGGTAGCGGTCGGTGACCACGGGGATGCTGTCCGTGTGGCCTTCCACGCGGATCTCGTTCTTGTTGTCCTTCAGCGCGTCCGCGACGATCTTGAGCAACGGCTTCGCGTCGTCGCGGATGTCGGCGCTGGCCGAGGCAAAGACCAGGTTGTCAGCGAGCCGGATCGTGATGCGGTCGTCGTCCCTGCTGACGAGGATCTTCCCCGAGACGCCCGCTGCCAGTGACTCCTGCTGAACCAGGTTGCGGATGCTGCTGAGGTCCATCTCGATCTTGCCCTGCGGTCCGGAGGGCACGAGCCCGGAGCCGCCGTCCAGCAGCTGCCCGCTGGCAGACCCCTCCTTGACCGGGACGTTGAACGCCTGGGCCAGGCCGGAGGACAGCTTGATGAACTTCGCCGCGTTCGCGTCCGCGGTCGCGTAGAGCAGGATGAAGAATCCCAGGAGCAGCGTGACGAGGTCCGCGTACGAGATGACCCAGCGCTCGTCCGCGTGCGCCTCGGCGTGCCCGCCGTGCTTGCGGCTCATGCTGCGAGCCGATCACTGCCCGCGGCGTCACCCTCCGCGTCCTCGGAGGCGCGGTCGTGCAGCGGGAGGAAGGACTGCAGCTTCTCGCGCACGATGCGCGGGTTGTCGCCGGCCTGGATGGAGAGAATCCCCTCCAGGATCATCTCGCGGGTGACCTGCTCCTCGGTCGCGATGCCCTTCAGCTTGGTCGCGACGGGCAGCAGGATGACGTTCGCCATGCCCACGCCGTAGAACGTGGCGACGAACGCGGTCGCGATGCCGGCGCCCAGAGCAGCCACGTCGCCGCCCAGTCCGCCCAGCACGTGGATCAGGCCGAGGACGGCGCCGAGCACGCCCAGCGTGGGCGAGAAGCCGGATGCGACGCGGAAGACCTCCGCCTCTTCGCTGAGGCGGGCGGCTGCGCCATCGATCTCGATCTCCATGATCGACTTCAGGGCCTCGGGGTCCGTGCCGTCGATCATCAGCATGAGGCCCTTGCGGGCGAAGTCATCGCCCACGTTCTGCGCCTCGTCCTCCAGGGACAGCAGGCCCTCGCGACGCGCCTTGTCGGCCATGCCGACCAGCCGCTCGGCCATCTCGGCCGGGGCGAGGGCGCCCGATCCCTTGAGCACCTTCATGTAGGAGGCGGGGATCGTCTTCATGGCGCTGAGCGGGAACGACACCAGTGTCGCGCCCAGCGTGCCGACGATCACGATCATCGCGCCCGGGATGTTGATCAGCGACGCGATCGATCCGCCTTCGATCATGAAGCCGCCCACCACACCCAGGGCGGCGACGACGAGACCGATGATCGTTGTGATGCCCACGGTGCCAGCCCTACTCGTTCACAACGTGCAGCGCGGGGCGGCCGGTACCGCCGCCGTACACGGCCTGGCGGTACCGCATGATGCGATCGACCACTTCCTCGTCGCTTTCGGTCACGACGTACGAGTGGCCATTGACCAGCACGATGTGGGTGTCGGGTGTGCTCTCGACGCTCTGGATGTACTCCGCGTTGAGGTAGAGATGACTCTGATCGAGTCGCGTCACCTGGATCATCGGCGGCCCCCTTGCCTGCGCGCGACGTGATCGCCGCCGTGTGCAGGGTCGGATGCCATTGTTCGGTGGAGGGCCGGTGTTCCGTATCGGGAAGAACCCGAGGGAGACGAACGCGCGACCCCGAGGTTGCGGGAAACCCCGATCTCACGCGCTCCGGACGCCTGACTTCGCGCGGCGCGGGCCCGCAGCGCGCGCCTAGCGTGCGAGCAGGGTGTTCAGCGCGCCGGACAGATCGGTGACGGTGAACGGCTTAGCGAGGAACGCGTCCGCGCCGGCAGCGATCGCCTCCCGCTCCTGCACGTCGTCGTTGTACGCGGACATGGCGATCACGGGCAGGGTGCGCGTCTCCGGATGCTGGCGCAGCAATCTCACCAACTCCAGCCCACCCATCCGCGGCATGCGCAGGTCCATGAGCACCACGTCTACGCGCGTGCCCGCCTGGATGCGCTCCGCGGCGTCCTGTCCGTCCGCGCAGAGGATGCTGTCGTACCCGGCGGCACGCAGCACGAGTCCGATCATGCGGCGCACGCTCTCCTCGTCCTCGGCGACGAGGACGGTGCGGCGGCTGGAACGAATCGCGTCGGGGGACGTCACCGGCACATCCTGACAGATCGCCGCCGCAACGGCGATGGACCGTCGAGAGGTCGTCGAGGCCGAGGCCAGGGCGAGGCGATGCACACAGAACGGCGGCCCGGGGGCCGCCGCATGCGCGCTGCGTGGCGTCGTGGGCTAGACGGCGCTGCGCTCCTCGCCCGCGTCCGCGCTCTCCAGGCCCACCAGCCCGCGGCGGATGGCGTAGCGGATGAGGTCCGTGCGGTTCTTCGCGTGGAGCTTCGTCATGATGTGCGAGCGGTGCGCCTCCACGGTCTTTACGGAGATCACGAGCTCGTCCGCGATAGCCTGGTTGGAGAGCCCCTCGGCGATCAGCTGGAGCACCTCGCGCTCACGGTTGGTGAGGAGCTCGTAGCCGGTGCGACCTTCCGGCTGCTTCGCCTGCAGGAGCACTTCGTTGACGGCGATCTCCTCGGACACCGAGGTGGAGAAGTACGTGTTCCCGCGGAACACGGAGCGGATGGCGAGCAGGAGCTCCTCCATGTCGGAGTTCTTGACCACGTAGCCGGCGGCGCCCGCGCGCAGCGACTGGAGCAGCCGCTCGTCCTCCAGGTACGCCGTAAGGATGAGCACCCGCGTCCCCGGGGCGCGCTTCAGGATCTGGCGCGTCGCCTCGATGCCGTTGAGGCCGGGCATCACCATGTCCATGAGCACCACGTCCGGGAGCAGGCGCTCGGCGGCGTCCACCGCGTCCCGCCCGTTCGTCGCCTCGCCGACGACCTCCAGCCCCTCCTGTGCCTCCAGCAGCACGCGCAGCGCCTGGCGCAGCAGCGCGTGGTCGTCCGCGACCAGCAGGCGGATGCGCTGCGAGCTGCGCACCGCCGGGCGGTTGCGAGTGACGGGGGCCATGGACAGACGGTCGTTCATCGGATTCCTCCAGCGCTTGAGCGCGGCCTGTTGGGGACGGGGACGGGATTCGCGATGCGAACGTCAGGCGCTGGCGCGCTGGGCGTAGTAGTCGCTGCTGGCTGTGATCTCGCGGTAGTCGTCGAAGCGATCCGTGCCTTCGATGGAGTTGCTGTAGACGCGGCGCGCACCGCAGCGTTTGCAGCGACCCGGAACCTGGTTGCCGACCGGTTCGCCGAGCAGCCAGTGATGAACACAGGCCGGGGCTCCCGGGTCGAGCGCGTGTACTTCGTGCGGTTCCTCACCCATTCCGGGCGCTCCTCGAGGGGTTCATCTCATGGCACCGCCGACATTACGGTCGGGCCGAGATCATCCCTATCAGGAGAAACCCGCAGATCCCTAGGAACTTCCCCCATAAGCCGGGTGGCATCTCCCTCGACTTCGCGCCATGTCCGGCGCGACGTCGGGTTTCCACTCACCCGGCCTCCACATCAGTCGCTTCCGCGGCCGCGGTCCCCGCTACCCGGCCCTTTTCGGGTCAGGCTCGCCGATGAACGTGTACTCGAGGTGAGAATCCTCCTCGATCAGGCGCAGGAGCTCGGCCCGCAGGGCCATCCCGTGCTCCGCCTGCGCGGCTTCCTCGGCGGAGTGGTCGTTGTCCCATACCCCCACGCGGCCCATGGCGTGATGGGTGGTCTCCGGCGTGGGCAGCAGTAGGTAGCCCTCGATGTAGCCGGGCTGCTCCGCGAAGTAGTCGGACAGCTTCTTCAGCTGGGTCTTCACGCGCTCGACCTGGCCCGGTCGTGGGATGAGGTACGTGACGCGGACAAATGTCGACATGCTGTAGTGCCCCTATCTTGGCGCGCCCCTGCGCCTCATGCGCGCTCAGCAGCGCTCGGGTGCCCTCTTGTGGCGAAGCATACGTGCATCCGTGCGACTTCGGAAGGGCAACCTCGATCGCGCGGGCACGGCGAAGCGCCCGGGGAAGGCGGGGCGCAATCGCACACGCGGAGTCAGTGAACTGTGGAGCGGCCCGGGAAGCGGACGCCGGCCCGCCCTCCCGGTACCCGCAGGCCGAGGCCTACAGGCGGAGCTTGCCGTGCGAGGGCTGGCGGCGGCGCTGCTTGCCGGCGGCCAGGCGCTCTTCCTCCACCAGGTCGTCAGGGTTGCAACGCTCGTTCTCGTGCACGTAGCCGCAGGCCACGCACGTGCCGAACTTCCCGTACCAGTCGTCTTCGATGATCATGAGGCCGCGGCAACGCGGGCACTTCTTCGGGGGAGCGCTGTTCAGCACTTCCGCCCTCCTTCTGGATGTCCTGCCGTCGGCATCCCGCCGGTGAGGGCTGATCCTGCTAGCCGCCGAGGTTAGCTGTCGGGTTCGGGCTGGTTCAGAATCGCCCGTCCTTCCGGATTTGGGAAGGATTCACCCCAGTTATGTTGGTTCCCCCGGTCCCCGCCGAAGCGAGGATTTGGCTCCTTCTCCGTGACTCAATCACATTTGTGAAGAGTTCGTGATTGTGACGACAAGAGCATACCGGACCGAGAGGGCCTGTCAACCCGTGTCGTCACTACCATTAGGAAAGTATCGACAGACCCAGTGCCGCTTCAAGCCCTTTCGTCACCTGGTAATCAGGACCTTCGGACCGCTATCCACACGAGCTCGGTGTAGCCCTCTTCGAACGGCGCTCCATGGCAATCCCCGTACAGCGCCTCGACCGTAAACCCCGCCGTCGCCAGCAGTCCCTCCATCTCCGCTCGCGTGACGTAACGCAGCGTCAGGCTCCCGTTCCGAACGTCACCACCCTCCCGCCAGCGCAGCCGCGAGGTGACCATGCGGGCCGCCGGCCGGAACTCGTGGTGCGCCTCGATACGCCCCTCGCCATCGAACGGCTCGACATGACGGGCGCCTTTCGCCTGCCAGCGTTCGATGATCCGCAGGTCCGGGTTGAAGACGTTGAGGGCCAGGCGCCCGCCGGGACGGAGCGCCCGACGGCATGCCCGGAGCGTGGCGGCCTGATCGGCGTCCTCCAGGTTGTGGAGAAACGCCCGGTACGGGATCGTGACCAGCGGCACCGGTTCCGCAACGGTGAATGACCGCATATCCCCCGCCTCCAGGCGCAGCCGCGAGGTGACCCCGGCCGCCTCCGCGCGCGTGCGGGCGACGGCGAGCATCTCCGGCGACCGGTCGATCCCGATCACCTCGACACCCGCGGCCGCGGTGGGAATGGCGATGCGCCCCGTCCCCACCCCCAGCTCGACCACTGGCCCGCCCGACGCCACGGCAAGGTCGCGATAGAACTCCACGTCGCCCGGGATCCCGCGCGCGGTCTGGTCGTAGAGGTCCGGGGCGTCGCGGTAGTAATCGTTCACGTAGAGAGCGTACGCCGGCCGGGCTGAGTCCAGCCGCCTCGGCGGTTACACTCGTGACTCACCGCGCGAGACCGCGTGAGGAGGTGGCCCATGCCGGTCGTCGACCCTGCGGCGCTGATCGCCCGGACGGTGGAGGCGATCGGCGCGCCGGACGCCCGCGCCGCCGCCGTGGCCGACCTCCGCCAGGACGACCTCACCAAGCCCCCCGGCGCGCTCGGTCGGCTCGAGGCGCTCGCCACGCGCATCGCCGGGATCACGGGCGTGCCGCGGCCGCGCCTCGACCGGCGGCTGATCGTGGTCGCCGCCGGCGACCACGGCGTGACGGCGCAGGGCGTCTCCGCCTACCCCGCCGAGGTGACGGCGCAGATGGTGGCGAACTTCCTGGCGGGCGGTGCGGCGATCAACGTCCTCGCCTCGCACGCGGGGGCGCGCGTGCTCGTCGTCGACGCCGGCGTCGCCGGCGACACGCCGGACGATCCGCGCCTGCTGCGGCTGCGGCTGGCGCCAGGCACGCGCGACATGAGCGAGCAGCCCGCGATGACGCGCACCCTCGCTGAGCGCGCGATCGCCGAGGGGATCGCCCTCGTCCATCGTGAGCGCGCGGAGGGCGGCGCCGACATCATCGCCGCCGGAGAGATGGGCATCGGCAACTCCACCGCCGCGGCGGCGATCGTCGCCACGGTCACCGGTCGCCCGCCCCGCGCTGTCACGGGCCGTGGCACGGGCGTGGACGACGAACGCCACGAGCACAAGGTGCGGGTGATCGAGCGCACCCTGGACCTGCACCGCCCGGACGCGGCTGACGGCGTGGGCATCCTCAGCGCGATCGGCGGGTTCGAGATCGGAGTGCTCGCCGGGGTGTACCTGGGTGCAGCCGCCGCGCGCGTGCCGGTGCTGATGGACGGCGTGATCTCCGGCGCCGCTGCGCTGCTCGCCGAGGCGATCGCCCCCGCGTCGCGCGACTTCGTCATCGCCTCGCACCGCTCGCCGGAGCCAGGGCACACCGCCATCCTGGAGCACCTGCGGCTGGAGCCCCTGCTGGATCTCGGGCTCCGCCTGGGCGAGGGCTCGGGCGCGGCGCTGGGGATGACGCTGTGCGTCGCCGCGTGCCGCGTGCTGGACGAGATGGCGACGTTCTCCGAGGCCGGCGTCAGCGACTCGACGGCCGTGGTAGAGCCGGAGGCGTAGATGAACGCCGTCGCGCGATACCTCGGCGGCGCCCTGATCGCCTTCGAGTTCCTCACCCCCCTGCGCCTGCGCCGGGTGCAGACGTACGACGATCGCATCTTCGCGGAGGCGCTGGGGTGGTACCCGTTGGCGGGACTGCTGATCGGCGCCGCCCTGGTGGTCGCCGACCGCGGGCTCTCCTCGCTCCTGCCGGCCGGGCCCACCGCGGTGCTGCTGGTCGCCCTGCTCGCGCTCGCCTCCGGCGGCCTCCACCTCGATGGCGTCGCCGACACCGCGGATGGCATGGCGCTGCAGGGCGACCGCGCCGCGCGCCTGGGCGTGATGAGCGAGGGCAACACCGGCCCGGCCGGCGTGATGGCGCTGGTGCTGGTGCTGCTCGCGCAGTGGACCGCGCTCGCCGCGCTCCCCGATCCGGTGCGTGTCCCGGCGCTGCTGATCGCCCCCGTCCTGGCGCGCTGGACGGTGGTGCCGGTCGGCATCCTGTTCGCCTCGGCGCGGCCACGGGGGCTGGGACACGCGATGCAACAGGGACTGTGGCCCGCCGCCGCCCCGCTGGCGACGCTGATCGCGCTGGCCGCGGCGATCGCCATGTTCGGCGCGCCGGGGCTGGTGCTCGTCCTGGTGGCAGGTGTCGCCGCCGTGATCCTCGCCGGCGCGGCCGCGCGCATGCTGGAGGGCGTGACCGGCGACGTCTTCGGCGCTTCGATCGAGGTGGCCCAGGTGGCGGTGTGGATGTCCCTCGTCGCCGCCGCCAGCAAGGGGTGGATCGCACCCCTGCTGTTCTAGCGCCGCGCATGGGCGATCTGACGCTGGTCACCGGTGGCGCGCGCAGCGGCAAGAGCGCCTTCGCCGAGGCGCTCGCGGCGCGCGCCGGACGCCCCGTCACCTACATCGCCACCCTCGAGCCGCTCGACGAGGAGATGCGCCTCCGCGTCGACCGCCACCGCGCGCGGCGCCCCACCGCCTGGCGCACGATCGAGGCTGGGAGCAACCTCGCGGACGCGGTGCACGCCGCCTCCGGCGCGGACGCGATCCTGATCGACTGCATCGCCGTGTGGACTTCGAACCGCCTGCTGGGGCTGCAGGACGAGGAACCCGCAGCCCCCGCGCTGGACCGGCTGGAGGATCAACTGGCGGGGGACGTCTCCGCGCTCCTCGATGCCCTTGGCGCGCGCTCCGGGCCGGCGATCGTCGTCACGAACGAGGTCGGCGATGGGCTGGTCCCGCCGTACGCGCTCGGGCGCGCGTATCGCGATCTCCTCGGACGCGTGAACCAGCAGCTGTCGCGGGCGGCGCAGCACGCCTACCTCGTGGTGGCGGGGCGCCCGCTGCCGCTCCCCCCGCCGTTCTAGACGGCGCCCGGGCGAGGACGGCCGCGACTAGTTCGCGCGCAGGTCCCAGGCCTGGAGCGTGGCGGACAGGTTCACGCGCTGGCCGTTGCGCAGGACGGTGAGGTTCACTGCCGTCCCGACGTCCGCGCCATCGATGGCACGTGCGAGATCCGTGAACGTCTTCGCGTCGCGCCCGCCGATGGACACGATCACGTCGCCGCCCTTGCCGGGCAGCGCCTGCTGACCGGTGCGCGCCTGTGGGGCCTCCGCCGCCACGATGCCCGCGCGCGACGCCGCCGAGGACGGCTGCACGGAGGTCACGTACAGCCCGCGCGTGACGCCGAGGCCCAGGTCGGATGCGACCACCTCGTCCAGCGCGAGCACGCTCACCCCGAGCTGCGCGTGGCTCACGGTCTTGCCGGCGATCAGGTCGGGCACGAGCTTGAGCACCGTGTTCGAGGGAATGGCGAAGCCGAGCCCCACGAAGAAGCGGCCGTTGGGGTTCTCGATCGAGGTGTTGATCCCGATCATCTCGCCGTTGATGTTGAACAGCGGGCCACCGGAGTTCCCCGGGTTGACCGCGGCGTCCGTCTGCAGCACGTCGCGGATCGAGCGCCCCGTGAACGAGGACTGCGTGCTGCGCTGCGTGGCGCTGATGATGCCGGACGTCACGGTGAACGGCTGGTTGAACGGCGCTCCGATCGCGAAGACGGCGTCACCCGTGCGCACGACGCTCGAGTCGCCGATGGTTGCGGGCGTGAGCTGATCCCTGGCGAACTCCGTCTGCAGCACGGCGAGGTCGGTGCTGGGGTCCGACCCGAGCACGGTCGCCCGGCTGGCGGAGCCGTCCTGCAGGACCACCTTCAGCGTCTTCTGGCCCTCGACCACGTGGTAGTTCGTGACCACGTGGCCGTCGCGGTCGATCACCACGCCGGAGCCGGCGGCGGTGCCGCCCTCGATCACCACGGTGGACTTCACCGCGCGATCCACCACATCGGCGATCCCGCCGCTGGCGAGCGCGATCGCGGGCGCGGCGACGGGCTTCGTCGCCGTCTCCCGCTGCACGGCTACCGGGGTGCGCCCGGCGCCGCCGGTCTGCCGCGCGATCAACGCCCCGAGGGTCATGGACACCACGACTACCAACGCCAGTGCTCCGGATACGATCCACGGCCTGCCGGTCATCGAACACCCCTCCACGCCCTGCCCCATCCTGGAGCCAGATCACCATGCTGCCCCATCGCGATGAAGTCTGCGTTGGCAAAGCGTGAAGCGAGTGCTAACAGAGACGCGATCCGCCGCAGCTCACCCCGGCGCTACCGCCCCTGGAAGTCCGGGGATCGCTTCTCGCGGAAGGCCAGCGGACCCTCCCGCGCATCCTCGGTCGACTGGACGATGGTGAACGCGGCCTGAGCGGCCTCCAGCGCCTCGGGGAAGCTCTGCTGCATGCCGCGATAGACCAGCCGCTTCGCCAGCTGGACAGCGACAGGCGGCCCCGCAGCGAGCTGCCGGGCATACGCGCGGGTCTCCTCGATGAGCCGGTCGTGGGGCACGACGCGGGCGACGTACCCGATGCGCAGCGCCTCAGCTGCGTCGAACAGTTCGCCCGACCAGATCAGCTCCAGCGCCTTCTGCACGCCGACCAGGCGCGGGAGCAGCCACGCGCCGCCGTCGCCGGGCACGAGGCCCACGGTGACGTAGGACATCCCGTAGCGCGCCGCGTCCGAGGAGATGCGGATGTCCGCCATGGACGCCATGTCCATCCCGGCGCCGACTGCCGCCCCGTTCACGGCGGCGATGTACGGCTTGTCGAGGTACTGCAGGGCCTGCGGGACGCGGTGCACGGAGAGGCGCAGGGCGTTGCGCCGCTCACCGGGGTTCCTGCTCGTGAGCAGCACGCGATCCTCGTCGCCCGACTCGCGGAGGTCGGCGCCGGCGCAGAACGCGCGTCCCGCGCCGGTGACGATGACCACGCGCACTGCGTCGTCGTCCTGCGCGCGCCGGATCGCGCCGGCCCACTCAGCCAGCATCCGCTCGCTGAACGCGTTCATGCGCTCGGGCCGGTTGAGCGTGATCGTCGCGATGCGATCGGCCACGCCGTACTGAATGTCCCGGTAGTCTGTGCCTTCCACGAGCATCCCCGCCTTCGCGTCGAGTCTACCGCGGCCCGGGTCCCCCACCCGTTCCGAACTGCCGCGCCCGGAATCCCGGAGTGCCGCGCCTGGAATCGCGGTAGCGGGATGGTGGGCGCGGCGGTACGGTTCAACTTCGATGAGCACGCAGCGCCGCGCATGGATCCTGGCCGCCCTGTTCCTGCTGGCGGCGATCCCCGCGACCGCCTGCCAGCGGGTGGCGCGGATCATCCCCGGCAACGGACTCGCGGGGCGCGCCGAGGGCACCCCTGCCCCGGTGGCGCCGGGCAGCCCCGGCGGGGCGACCGCGATCCCGGACGCGCAGCTGGCGCTGTCGATCGTGCAGATCCAGGCCACCAACCCGGGCAACGGGCAGCCCCAGGTCGTGCGCAGTGGCTCCGGCGTGATCGTCGATGGCGACCAGCGCCTGATCCTCACCTCGTACGGCGTCGTGCAGCCCTTCCGTGCGGACGGGACCCCCGCGTACGGGACGATCCTCGTCTCCACCAACCGCAGGCTCGGAGACGCGCCCACGCGGGAGTTCGAGGCGGACCTGGTGTCGGCCGACCCCGCGAACGGGATCGCAGTGCTGCGGGTGATGCGCGACGCGGGATCGGGATCACTCTCGGCAGGGCGCTTCAACCTCCCGCCGGCGAACCTCGGCGATGCGCGCGCGGCGGCGGCCGGGCTGCCGATCCGCCTGCTGGGGCACCCCGCAGCCGACAACGGCGGGCCGGCGCGGCCGCTGCTGATCAGCAAGGCCAGCATCACGGGCATCCGTGGCACCCCCGGCGTGACCAACCGCACCTGGTTGAAGACTGACGTGCGTCTGCCACACGGGACGTCCGGTGGTGGTGCGTTCAACCAGTCCGGGGCGCTCATCGGCATCCTCGCGCAGGACCGCTACCTGCCAAGCGCCGAGGTGGGAGAGCTGATCCCGCTGGAGCTTGCGCAGCCCGTGATCGACCGCGCAAAGAAGGAGACGGCGCGCTACCAGGCCCCGATCCTGATGCAGACGAACGCCCCCGGCAGCACGACGCAGCAGCCCACAGACACGATGTGGATCAGCGCTCCTGTCTTCGGCGCGAACGCGATCCAGACCGCCGTCAGCCGCGACCTCTTCGACTACGGCACGCGGTTCGCGGTGGGCGGCGCCGCGCTGTACTACGAGTACGTCCTCGAGGGCGTCCCGAACGGCACCATCATCGAGGAGCGCTGGTACCTGGACAACGTTCCGCAGGATTCGCTCTCCTCGTCGTACCGCTGGGACGGCCGCGGGTTCGCGATCCAGGGCGACCGCATTGCCGCACCCGGCTCCGGCGGGATGCCACGAGGGCGCTGGCGCATCGAGATCTGGGCAGCCGGCGCGCTGCGCTCACAGGCGACCGCGCTCATCGGCGTGGACCCGAAGGAGCCGAAGGTGACCGTCGCCGGCTCGGGCGCCGCGGCCACGGCAGACGGCAGGCCGCAGGCGCCGGTTGTGGCCGCGTCCACGCAGGCCCTGGTCTTCTTCGAGTTCACGGGCATGGAGGGCGTGCAGACGCTGGAGTGGCTCGTCTTCCACAACAACCAGCGCGTGTACACGTCCCCGGTCCTGCGGTGGGACTACGGCGACAGCGGCCGCGCATGGGTGGGCTACGCCCCCGGGCGGGCCCTCGGCTCAGGCAAGTGGGAGATCGAGTTGCACGCGGACGGCCGCGTCCTCGGCGTCATCGCCGTCGTCGTCCCTTGACCCGCGCCGAGGTCGTCCTTCGCCCCGATCGTGGTTCGAGTGATCGGCTTACTTGATCTGGTTCGACTGGTAGAGCCGATCGACGATCGATGTGTCGTACGCCTGCTTCGCGTCCATGGGCTTGGCCAGGATCTTGGCGGTCACCAGCAGATCGGCCAGGTCCTGCCAGCTCTTCGCCGTGCTGCGGCCCATGCCGTCCGGCCGGGCGGCGTTGGCGAGATCGACCCCGAGCAGGAAGCGCTGATGCGCGGCGTCCGCGCCCTTCGCGTACTTCAGCGTGATCTCTATCGCCGCGTCCGGGTTGGCCTCGATCCACTTCGCCGCGCGCAGGGTGGCGCGCAGGAACCGCTCCTGCACCTCCGGGCGCTTCTGCTGAGTGTCGCGGTTCGCGAGGTACGTGAGCCCCAGCGTCGGCACGCCGAAGTTGGCCGGATCGAGGACCGTGATCGGCACGCCCGCCTTGCGGATCGTGTCCGGCTCGTTGCTCAGGAAGACGGGGTAGACGTCCACCTTCTTCTCGATGAACTCGCGGGGGTCGAAGCCGACGCTGACGAGCTTCACGTCGTTCCTCGTGAGGCCCGCGTTCTGCAGCATCGCCTCGAGCTCCGCGGGGACGACGCCGGCCTTGAAGCCGACCGTGCGGCCCTTGAAGTCCGCGGGCGTCTTGATGCCCGAGTCGGCGCGCACCACGTAGCCCTGGTCGCCGCGTTGTCCGAAGAGGGCGATCGCGACGCTCGGCATCCCGTCCGCGCTGCGGCGCAGGGCCTGGGCTGCGGTGCCGGTCACGAAATCGACGTCGCCGTTCAGCAGCAGCTTCAGGTGCTCGTCCTGGCCGGAGGAGTGCCGGATGTCCACCTGCAGGCGCTCGTCCGCGAAGAAGCCGCGCTCCTGCGCGACGTACACGGCGACGAACGGCAGGTTGGCCTGGGGCGTGTACCCCGCCATGAACGTCACGCGCTCGATCGGCTTCGCCGGCGTGGGCGTCGAGGTCGGCGTCGAGGTGGGGCTCGTGGCGCCGGCGGCCGGCGCCTTCGCGGGAGCCCCGCACGCGGCGAGCACGGCCCCGATCGCGAACACGCACGCAACGAGCAGCAGGCGGGAGGCCCGCCAGGAGCAGACACGCAGAGACATAGAACGCACCCCGGTCAGTTCCGGTGCGTGCATCCGCACATGGCTGTACGGGAGCTACACGCGTCAGTGCTGGTCGAGGGTGCATCCGCGCGGTACGCGCGGGCGCTACACGCCCCGGTAGGACTCGTGCCAGTCAAGCACGCGGCGCTCAAGATACGAGATCCCGACCGTCAATGAAACCCCCAGGGCGGCGAGCACGATCACCGCACCGAAGAGCGCGGGCGTATCGAAGTCCCCGTTCGCCACGAGGATCAGCTGCCCCATCCCCGACGCCCCCGACAGGAACTCGGCGACCACCGCACCGATGAGCGAGAGCGGGACGCTGATCCGCAGCGCCGCGAAGAGGTACGGCAGCGACGAGGGGAGCCGCAGCCGCCAGAAGACCTGCGAGCGTGACGCGTGGAGCGCGCGCAGGAAGTCGTGCGCCTGCGGGTCGACGCTGCGCAGGCCGATGACGGTGTTCACCAGCACCGGGAAGAAGGTGATCAGCGCCGCGATCAGCACGCGCGGCCAGATCCCGAAGCCGAACCAGATCAGGAAGAGCGGGTACACCGCCACGATCGGCATGACCTTCAGCAACAGCGCTGGCGGGTACAGCGCCCGCTCCAGCGCACGCGAGTGCGCCATCAGCACGCCCAGCGAGAACGCGCCCATCGTGGCGATCAGCAGGCCTCCCAGCGCCGCGCCCAGCGAGACCGCCGCGGCCTCGATGAAGCGCATCGGGTCGCCAGCCAGCGCCTGCGCGATCGCCGTCGGCGGCGGGAGCAGGTAGCGCTGGACGTGTGCGATGCGCACCCACGCCTCCCAGCCCGCGAGGATCGCGACCACCACGATCACCGGCAGCGCCACGGCGATCAGCGGCTGACGCGGCGGACGCACGTTCAGCACAGGCAGGTCGCTCATGTCGGCAGGGGCAGGCGCACGGACGGGGGTGTCGACCATCAGCGGAGCCCTCGCGAGGCATCGCGCAGGGCGGCGCGCACCTCACCCGTGAGCGCAACGAAGCGCGGCGTGGACTCCAGCGCCTCGCTGCGCGGGCGAGGCAGGTCGATGGCCACGTCCGCGACGATGCGGCCGGGCGATCCGCTCATCACCACCACGCGGTCGGAGAGCAGCACCGCCTCGTGGATCGCGTGGGTCACGAAGAGCACCGCGATGCGCTCCCGCTCCCACAGCGCGAGCAGCTCCAGGCGCAGCTCCTCGCGCGAGAGCTCGTCCAGCGCGCCGAACGGCTCGTCCATCAGCAGCAGCCGCGGTCCGTGCGCGAGCGCTCGCGCCAGGGCGACGCGCTGGCGCATGCCGCCGGACAGCTGGCCCGGCCGGTAGCGCGCGAACGCGGCGATCCCGACGCGCTCCAGCAGCGCGTCCACGTCCGCGGAGGTGCCGGTGATCTCCAGCGGCAACCGCACGTTGGCCTCCACGCTGCGCCACGCGAGGAGACCGGGCTCCTGGGTGACCAGGCCCAGCGCGTGCGCACGCTGGGCATCCTCGGGCGCCCCTCCCAGCACCCGCACCTCGCCGCCGGTCGCGGCGATCAGCCCGGCGACCGCGCGCAGCAGCGTGGTCTTCCCGCACCCCGACGGCCCGACGATCGAGACGAACTCCCCGGCGCCGACGCGCAGGCTCGCGCGCTCCAGCGCGACCACCTCGCCCGCGCTGGAGGGGTAGCGGTGCGAGAGATCGCGCACCTCCACCGCGGGCGCAGGCGCCGGGGGAGCGGGGGCGGGCGGGGCGAGTGGCGAGTTCGGGGGCAAGCGGGGCTTCCAGTGGCGGCGGTGTGCGACGATAGCGCCCCGGCTCGCGGCTGGCGCGCCGAGGTCACTCGCATTCTAGGCCCACCCCGTCCGGGTGACCGCGGGATGGGCACGCACGGGAGAGAACGCATGCCCCACACCATCGCGCTCATCGGCGGCACCGGACCGGAGGGGCGGGGCCTGGCGACCCGCTTCGCGCTGGCCGGCCACCGCGTGATCATCGGCAGCCGCGACCCGGAGCGCGGACTGACCGCCGGGCGCGAGCTCGCGGCATCGCTCGGGCGCGACCACATCGAGGGCGGCGGCAACGACACCGCCGCTGCGCAGGCCGACATCGTGGTGGTCGTCGTCCCGTACGCGGCGCACCGCGCGACGCTGGAGGGCCTGCGCGAGCACCTCGCCGGAAAGATCGTCGTGGACGCCGTGGTGCCGATGGTCTTCGACCGCGGCCCCCGCCCGGTGGACGTGGCCGCCGGTTCAGCGACGGAGGAGGCCGCGGAGATCCTGAAAGACACCGGAGCGCGCGTCCTCGGCGCGTTCCACAACCTCTCCGCGGAGGTGCTGCTCGACCCCGCCGCGACCGTGGATGCGGACGTGCTGGTCACCGGCGCGGACGCCGAGGCGAAGCAGACCGTGATGGCGCTCGCCGGGGAGTTCGCGGGCGTCCGCGGGCTGGACGCGGGCCCGCTGCGCTTCTCGCGCTTCGTGGAGGGCATTACCATCCTGCTCGTCGGCATCAACGGGCGCTACAAGGCGCATGCCGGCGTCCAGATCGCAGGGCTCGACCACTGAGTTCCAGTCGTCGATTCCGGTCGCCACGCGAGGCGAGGAGTCCCCATGCCACCCGAGTTCCGCGTCATCGGCGTCACAAAGATGCCGATGGTGCAGCGCGACGATGACCTCGCGCAGCAGATCGTGCACGCCGCCGCAGCACAAGAGACGCCGCTGCAGGACGGCGACATTGTGGCGGTCACGCAGCGCGTGGTCTCCAAGGCCGAGGGGCGCGTGTATCCCCTGGACGACTTCGAGCCCAGCCCATTCGCGCTCGAGTACGCGCAGCGCACCGAGAAGGACCCGCGCGTCGTGGAGGCGGTGCTGCGCGAGTCGAAGCGCGTCATCCGCCAGGTGGGCGCCGTGCTGATCACGGAGACGCGCCACGGCTTCAAGATGGCGAACTCCGGCGTGGACGCCTCGAACGTCGGCGGCGCGGACCTCGTCTGCCTGCTGCCCGTCGACCCGGACGCCTCGTGCCGCCGCCTGCGCGACGATATCCGCCGCATCGCGGGCGTGGAGGTGGCGGTGGTCATGACGGACACCTTCGGGCGGCCGTGGCGCCTCGGCCAGACCAACATCGCGATCGGCGTGGCGGGGATGCGCCCGATGCGCGACTACATCGGCCAGCCGGACCTGGACGGCCACGTGCTGCGCGTCACGATGATCTGCGTCGCGGACGAGGTCGCCGGGGCGGCGGAGATGGTCATGGGCAAGCTGGACGCCATCCCGGTCGCGATCCTGCGCGGCTACGACTACGAGCGCGGCGAGGGGTCCGCCGCGGAGATCGTGCGCGAGCAGCCCCTCGACCTCTTCCCGTAGCGCACGCGGTTCCCGCCGCGCCGGCCGGGCGTGCGCCTCGACGGGCCGCGCGCGCCCCTCGTACGATGGGCGCGTCACCAGGGACGAGGCGGGCGGATGAGCGACGAGCACGAGGCGCATGACGGCCGGAGCGAGCCGGGGGCACGGGGGCACGTCCGGCGCGACGCGCCGGACGCGGTCACGCCGGCCGATCTCCTGCGGCAGGCCCTCGTGGACGACGACGACCCCCGCTTTCCGCGATGGCTCCCCCTCCCCGGGATCGCCCTCGCCCTCGGCTGGGCCGGATTCACGGCAGCGACCGCCGGCGCCGACTTCCTGCACGCCGTGCTGTGGCCCGGCGCGCCGATCTTCGCGCTGACCACGATCGCGACGTGGCTGGGCTGGCAACTGGAACTCGAATAGCGCCGGTGGCGCGCCGCGCCTGCCCGGACCGGCGACAGGGGACCCCGTGCTCCACGTGATCTTCGGCGACGATGAGTTCCGCGCCTCCGAGGCGCTGCGCGCGCTGAAGTCCGCGATCGACACGGACGGGTCGCTGGCCACGAACACCTCCGTGCTCCCGGCGCGCGGCCTCACCCCGCAGACGCTGATTCAGAACGCGGCGGCGATGCCGTTCCTGTCGCCTTGCCGCCTCGTGATCGTGGAGGGCCTGCTGACCGCGCTCGGCAGCCGCCGGGGCGTGGTGGAGACCTGGCAGCAGCTCGTGGACTTCACGCCCACCATGCCGGAATCAAACCACCTGGTCCTGCTCGAACCCCCGAAGAAGAGCGACGACCGCGGCCGTGGCGTCGCGGGCTCGCCGCTGCTGGCGGCGCTGCGCGCCTTCCCCAACGTCACCGTCACCGAGCTCAGCGCGCTCAAGACGTGGAGCCGCGGCGGCCCCAGCGAGGTGGCGCGCTGGCTGCAGGATCGCGCGGTCCAGCGCGGCATCTCCATCGAGCCACGCGCCATCGAGGCGCTCACGGACCTGGTCGGCGCCAACCTGCGTGCGCTGGCGAGCGAGCTGGAGAAGCTGGCGATGTATGCCGGCGCTCGCCCGATCACGGCGGATGACGTGCGGCTGCTCACCCCGCAGGCGCGCGAGGAGCGCATCTTCGACCTCGTGGATGCGGTCGTGGAGGGACGGGCCGCGGACGCGCTGCGCGTGCTCCGGCGCATGCGCGATGACGGCTCGGAGAGCGCCTCGCACCTGTTCTCGATGATCGCCCGGCAGCTGCGCATGATGGTGCGCGCCGCCGAGCTGATCGAGGCGCGCGCGGCGCCGGACGCGATCGCGGCGGCCACCGGCGCACGGGGCTTCCCCCTGGAGAAGCTCACCCGGCAGGCGCGCGCCGCCGGGCGCGTCGCGGCGGAGGCATCGCTGCGCGCGGTGGAGCACAGCGATCATTCCGTGAAGACCGGCCGCCTGGACGATGACCTCGCGCTGGAGCTGCTCGTCGTGCGCCTCGCGGATCTCGCGCCGCGGGGTGCGCGCTCGCGGCGCTAGCCGGCCGCGTCCTGCCGGTTGCGGTCCACGCTGATCGGGTTGTAGCACGCGACCGCGTGCCCGGGGACGCCGGTGTCCGCAGCGTCCAGCGCGGGCGCCGGCTGCACGCGGCAGAGCGACACCGCCTTCGAGCATCGCGGCAGGAACGGGCACTCCTCGCCCAGCGTCGCCACGTCAGGCGGCTGGCCGCGCAGCGGGACCAGCGGACCGCGGTGCGCGATGGAGGGGAGACTCTGCAGCAGGCCGTAGGTGTACGGGTGCCGGGGCCGCCGGAAGATCGTGTGCACGTCGCCGGTCTCCACCACCGCGCCGGCGTACATCACCGACACGCGGTCGGCGAGCCGCGCCACGATGCCGAAGTCGTGCGTGATCAGGAGCACACCGGTACCCGCGTTGCGCAGGGCCTCGAGCCGCTCGAGCGTTTCCATCCGCAGCGCGGGGTCCAGCGACGAGGTCGGCTCGTCGGCGATGATGATCGAGGGCTGCAGCGCGGTCGCCATCGCGATCATCACGCGTTGCGCCATGCCGCCGGAGAGCTGGAACGGATACATCGCGGCCACGCGCTCCGGGTCCGGCAGCACCGTGGCCAGCGCCGCGATCCCCGCGGCGCGCGCGCCGGCGCGATCCATGTCGCGATGCGCCCGGTAGAGCTCTGCCAGTTGATCGCCGATCGGGATCGTCGGCGTGAGCGAGGCGAGCGCATCCTGGAAGATCAGCGCGATCTCTTCGCCGCGCACTCGCCGGAGATCCGCCTCGGACATCGACTGCAGCGACACGCCCCGGTACCGCACGTCGCCCTCGACGTTCGTGCGCGGCGGCAGCACGCCGAGGATCGCTTGAGCAACCGTGGTCTTCCCGGCGCCGGACTCGCCCACCAGCGCCAGCACCTCGCCGGCGTGGAGATCGAAGGAGATGTCGCGCACGGCGGGCAGCGGCCCCTCCCGCGTGCGATAGGACGCGGAGAGATGCCGGACGGCCAGCAGCGGCGGGTCCTGCTCAGAATTCACGCGCGCAGGCTACACCCCCGCGCAGCCCCGTGCGTATCGAGAACGCTACAAGTGCGACGCCGCTAGTAAGCGCGGATCGTGGCGACCACGCGTCCCTGCACGCGGACGTTGTCGGCATCCTCGTAGATCGGCGCCATCGTCGAGTTCATCGGCTGCAGGCGCACCCGCGCGCCCTCCGGGTAGTAGCGCTTCAGCGTCGTCTCGCCCCGGTCCTCGATCCATGCGGCCACCATCTCGCCCGGATCGGCGGCCTGGCGCGGCTCCAGGACCACGATGTCGCCGTCGTTGATCAGCGCGTCGATCATCGAGGTGCCCTGCACCCGCAGCGCGAACAGGTTGGCCCGCCCGCCTGCTTGCTCCTCGGTGAGCTCAATGAGGTCCTCGGGCGCGACCTGATCCGGGTGCGCGGGGATGGGGATGCCGGCGGCGATGCGGCCCAGGAGCGGGACGGCCACGGTGCGGCGGCGGCGCTCCCCCTGCCCGTTCAGCAGTTCGATCGCGCGGGAGACCTCGCGGTCGCGGCGGATCAGCCCCTTCTCCTCCAGGCGCTTGAGGTTGTAGTCCACCACGGACGTGGAAGAGATGTTGCAGCCGTTCTGGATATCGCGGATCGAGGGCGGGTAGTCGTGCTCGGCGATGAACGTCTCGAGGAAGTCCAGGATCAGTTGCTGCTTCTCAGACAGTCCCTCGGGCATCGCGCATCCCCTCGATCCCGGCGGGCGATTCGCTCCGCCGTCCGCACCGGTGCCGACCGTGGCTCCCGGCCACTGGACAGCACCCGGGTACATATGTTCTGTTCGAAACATACGAGGTTATCCACAACCCGTCAAGCGCCCCAGGGCGCTCCTGGGCCTACCATGGAACGCCAGCACAGTGCGCGGGCAGGCGCGGGCAGAGCGCCGAGGAGACGGGAATGGGCGCGGGACTCGAGGATCTCTTCGGGCAGGAGCACCCCGGCGAGCCGGACGAGGCGCAGGGCGAGTTGCGCCGCGCGCTGGTCGTCGCGGCGCACCCGGACGACGCCGACTTCGGCGCCGCCGGGACGGCCGCGCTCCTCGCGCGAGCCGGGTGGCACGTCCGGTACGTCGTCGTCACGGACGGGTCCAAGGGCTCCGACGATCCCACCTTCACGCCGGAGCGCCTGGTGGCGACGCGCGAGCAGGAGCAGCGGGATGCCGCGGCGCTGCTCGGGGTCCGGGACGTCCGCTACCTGCGGTTCACGGACGGCGAGCTGACCGCCTCGCGCGCGCTGCTCGGCGCCATGGTCCGCGAGATCCGCGAGTTCCAGCCGTTCGCCGTCTACACCCACGACCCGGAGCCGGTGATCATCCGCAACGCCTTCGTCAACCACAGCGACCACCGCGCCACCGGCCTCGCGACCGTCGATGCGGTCTACCCCGCCGCGCGCGACCGCCTGAACTTCCCCGAGCAGATCGCCGAGGGCCTGCGACCGCACAAGGTCCGCGAGCTCTACCTGTGGGGCGCGAACGAGCCGAACTTCAACGTCGACATCTCCGATCTCCTCGAGCTGAAGATCCGCGCGCTGCTCGCGCACCCGAGCCAGTTTTCGATCGACGAGGGCTTCATCGAACGCATGCGCACGTTCTGGCGCGAGCCGGACGGCCGCTCGCTGGAGCAGTTCCGGCGCGTGGTGATGTACATCTAGTCGGGACCGGGGCACGCACATGGCACTCCAGCCGCCACCTCGTTTCTGCCCGCGCTGCGGGCGCGCGATGCCTGAGCCGGCCCCGGGCACGCCGCTCTCGTGCTCCGGCCCCGCGTGCCACTACACGTGGTTCCGCGACCCGAAGGTGGGGGTAGGCGTCGTCGTGGAGGACCCGGCCGGCCGCATCCTCCTCGTGCGGCGCAACCACCAGCCACGCATGGGCGAGTGGGCGTTCCCCTCGGGCTTCGTGGACGCGGGCGAGGTGCTGGAAGCCGCCGCCACGCGCGAGGTGCTGGAGGAGGCGCACGTGGAGGTCCGCATTGAGGCGCTGCTCGGCGTCTACAGCGAGGCCGATGAGCCGGTGATTTTCATCGCGTACGCTGGAAGCATGATTGGCGGCACCCCCTCGCCCGGCGACGAGGCGATCGAGGTGGGACTGTTCGCACCGCACGACCTGCCGCGACTGGCCTTCCCGCACGACGATCGCGTGCTGGGGGCGTGGGCGGAGTGGCGCGCCTCGCGCGGCCGCAGGTTGGACGAGAGCCCGGCGACGACGCCGGCAACGAGCGCGACGACGAGAGAGAGCCGATCGTGACCGAACCCGAGACCACCGGCCCGGGCGCGCAGGACGAGGAGCGGCCGGAGGGCCACACTCCGGAGGCCGTGCGCGCCACGATCACCCTCCTGCAGCGGCGCGGCATTGAGGCCGAGGTGCTGATACCGCTGATCCGCCGCATGGAGCAGGAGATCGGGCGGGAGCGCGCGCACGCCATCGCGCGCACCACGATCGAGGAGATCGCGCGCGACCAGGGCCACGCGGTGGCGGAGGCGTTGCAGCGCCGCGACCTGGAGGGCTTCCACTACGTGAAGGACACGTGGAGCGGCGCCGGGGGCGACCTGCAGATCGAGACGCTGCGGGAGGACGCGGAGGCGCTGGAGTTCAACGTCACCGGCTGCCGGTTCGCGGAGATGTACCGCCGCATGGGCGCGGAGGACCTGGGCTTCATCCTCTCCTGCAGCCGCGACTTCGCGCTGTCAGAGGGGTACTCGGACGCCCTGCACCTGGAACGCCGCCAGACGATCATGCAGGGCGCCCCCTTCTGCGATTTCCGCTACCGCCTGGCCGAGAACCGCCCTGCCGCATCGGCCGCCGGGATGCCCGATGCCGCCGAGAAGGCTGGCGCGACTCCGGCCGCTGGCAGCGAAGACGGGGAGAGCGGCACCGAGCGCTTCGAGCAGCAGGCCGCGCGCGTGGGCGGCGCCCTCGGGCGGATCGCCCGGAACCTCGCCGACCGGGCGAAGCCCGAGGCGGAGCGCCGCGCGAGACAGGCACGCGCGGCCGCGGAGGCCGCCCGTCCGCACGTGGAGCGCGCGGCCCAGCAGGCGCGCGACTACGTGCAGACCCACGACGAGCAGATCAAGCACGCCGCCGAAGCGGGCGCTCGCATGGCCGCGGATCGCGTCATCCCGCCGGCCCTGCGGCCAATCGTGAACGCCGCGGAACAGGAGCTGCGCCGCCACGAGGACGCGCCGCCGGCGAATGCACCGCGCGGCCAGGAGCCCGGGGAGGCGCCCCCCGACGGGGCATCGCCGCTGTCCCCGCCGTCCTCGACGCCATCGACGCCGCCCGACGCGCACCCCTAGCCGAGGGGCGGTCGGTCCGTCTCCACGCTTCCGGTCCCGCGATTCCGATACGGCGTCCCCGGCGCGGCGTCCCCCGCCCAGGGGTCTTCGCCAGAACGTCTCAGCTACCCAGAACGTCCCCGCTACAGGGTCTGAGGCGTCGGGCAGACCACGGGCACGGCGGGGAGACGCGCGCCGAAGAGCTCGCCCGCCTCGTCCATCTCCTGCGCGGTGAAGTGCCCCTGCATCCAGTCGAAGAGCTCGCGCTCCTCCCAGCGGATGTGCCCGCCCAGCAGCGAGCCGAAGCGCGTCAGCGCCGCGCGCCGGTCGTGCGCGGAGCCGCCGTTGCGCACCGCCGTGATCGCCTCGTCCAGCTCGCGATGCTCGCGCTGCAGACGCCCGGCGTGCGCGAGCCCCTCGTCGCCGTGCGCGGCGAGGCGCGCCAACAGCGCCTCGTTCTCCACCTCGATGTGGGGTTGCAGGCCGGTGCTCCAGAAGCGCACCGCATCCGCCAGCAGCGCGCTCGCCGCGCTCTCATCGGCGGCGGGCAGCTCGCGCTGCACGCGCAACGCCAGCACCAGCGCATGGTGGTGGTCGCGGGAGAGCCTCATCAGCCGGTCGTCGCGCGTCATGCGACCAGTATAGGGAGCGCCCACGGACGCGCCGCCGGCATCACTCCGGTCGGAGCCGCAGCCCCAGCACCTCGCCCAGCTCGATCAGCGTGGAGACCGCCGCGTCGCCCGCCAGGGTGCCCGCCTCGAGGTCGCGCGCAATGCCGAGCAGGACATCGATCGCCGCCGGGGTGTCCAGGTCATCGTCCATCGCGTCCTGGAACTCCAGGCGCCGCGACTGCACCAGTTGGCCGCCCTGCGCACCGCTGCGAGTGCGCGCTGCGTGCTCCAGCAGGCGCGCCGCCTGCTCCCAGCGGTTCAGCGCCTGCTCGTCGAAGTCGCGGTCGTCGCGGTAGCGGACGGAGAGCATGAGCAGGCGGATGGCGTTGCCGGTGTGCCCTCGCGCCACCAGGTCGCTGACCTTCACCAGGTTGCCCAGGGACTTCGACATCTTCTCGCCGGCCAGCCCCACCGTGCCGTTGTGCATCCACACGCGCACATAGGGCGCCGCGCCCGTGGCGCACTCGGACTGCACGATCTCGGAGTCGTGATGCGGGTAGCGCAGGTCCTTGCCGCCGCCGTGGATGTCGATGCGGTCGCCCAGCGCCGCCCTCGCCATCGCGGAGCATTCGATGTGCCAGCCGGGACGTCCCATCCCCCAGGGCGACGGGAATGTTGCGCCCTCGTCGCTGCACGGCTGCCAGATCAGGAAGTCGAGCGGGTGCCGCTTCAGCTCGGCGGGCTCGGCCGGCATCGAGTCGCTGCGGAACGTGAGCAGCTCGTCGGGCGACAGCCCGGCCAGCGCGCCGAAGCGCGGCGCGGTGGTCACGTCGAAGAAGACGTAGCCGTCCACCTCGTACGCATGGCCGCGGGCAATGAGATCGCTCACCATCGCGACGATCCCCGGGATGGTCTCTGACACGCGCGGGTACGCATCCGGGCGCAGGACGTTCAGCGTGTCCATGTCCTGCAGGTAGATCGCGTGGTTGCGATCCGTCAGCTCCGCGATGCTGATCCCCAGCTCCTGTGACTTCCGCACCATGTCGTCGTCGATGTCCGTGATGTTCTGGATGTGGTGGACCTCGTACGAGTTGAACTCCAGCCAGCGGTGGAGGGTGTCGAAGGCCACGGCGACCAGGGCGTGGCCCAGGTGCCCCACGTCGTACGGCGTGATGCCGCAGACATACATCGACACCTCGCGATCGCGGAGCGGCTCGAACCGTTCGATCCGGCGCGTGAGGCTGTTGTACAGGTGCAGGTCGTCGTGGCGTCGTGGCTGCAGCAGCGGACGGCTCCGGTCATTCCGGTCGCGGGGTTGGACGTGCGCGCGGTGGGCATCGACCCCGCGGTGGTGTCGGGTTCGAAGCCGCGACATGGTATCACCCACCCCGGTGGCGCCGGCCGGGCCACGGCGGCGCGGTCGCGGTGGATGCCGGCCGGGGACGCAGAACGCCCCCGGGAGTTCCGGGGGCGTTCCGAGCGTCCTGGCGGGCCGGACTAGGCCTTCTTGGCGGCTCGCTTCGCGGCGGGCTTTGCGGCGGCACGCTTCGCAGCGGGCTTCGCGGCGGCACGCTTCGCAGCGGGCTTCGCAGCGGCACGCTTCGCAGCGGGCTTCGCAGCGGCACGCTTCGCAGCGGGCTTCGCAGCGGCACGCTTCGCAGCGGGCTTCGCAGCGGCACGCTTCGCAGCGGGCTTCGCAGCAGCACGCTTCGCAGCGGGCTTCGCAGCGGCACGCTTCGCAGCGGGCTTCGCAGCGGCACGCTTCGCAGCGGGCTTCGCGGCAGCACGCTTCGCAGCGGGCTTC
>Ga0172380_10001931_pt1 | contig 34408 bp, 51 predicted proteins | sample Leawe162metaG_FD_119747 | JGI IMG/M metagenome (GOLD analysis project Ga0172380, IMG submission 119747) | Leachate microbial communities from a municipal landfill in Southern Ontario, Canada - Leachate well 162 metaG | ecosystem: Engineered > Solid waste > Landfill > Unclassified | place...
CCCCCCGAGGCCTCGTCATGACGGGGGCGGGGGAGAACATCAAAGCGAACACGCTCCTTCTTGAGGGAGTATCGCGTCGCCTCGACGAGATGATCAAGCTTCTTCGCCGCATCGATCTACGCTTAACGGGAAGTCGGGTTCCCGACGATCTGAAAGATCTTGTGTTCGATGAGACCAGCCCGAACGGGAGGGTCATTTGAGCCAAGGCTTCATTTCTTCACGAGAGATCGCATCGCTTTCGATGGCATCTATCCGGCCGCGAATTGCATTCAGATCGTATTCACAATTGCGGATGCCGACGCGAGCTTCCTCAATCATGTTGAGGGCATCCACGACATGCCAAGACTTCCGCAGCTTTGGCGGCTCACGCCAGGGTGAGATTGTTTCATCTTCGAATTTCTCAATGCGCCCGTTGAGAACTGAAACGTCATGTCGCAAGCGCGCAACCTCTGACATCAGCTTCTCGGCAGCGGCGACGAGACGGGCAACGCCTTCTTTAACGTCCATGGCGATCGCTCCCATTGATTCGGAGTGCATCATGATAGCTGGGGCTGCGTCATGACGGGGGCGGGGCTAATTCGCTTTACCCGTTTCGTTTTCGGTAGGCTGGGCCAGAAGAAGCGCGCTTTGAAGAGCCTGGATCAGGGCGTGAGCCGCAGGAATGTTGCATTTCAAGTGGGCAACCACGGCCGCGACGCTTTCAACGCCTTCATCGGCAGTCGGGACATTACCGGTCACCGTCAATGTCACTCCAATTATCCCATTCAGGTGGGAAAGGCTCGGAGCCCCGTCGAAGTAAATTATCTGCAAGGGTATCGGGGACAGGCTAACCCTGCTGCTTCCGAGCTTAATCGATCCAAAATTTGGCGCGACTTTATCCTCCATATCAGCCCCCTTTTTGTTTCCTCTGCTGGCCGAGCCTATTCGCTCATTTCTGACATGTGGAGTCGGAAATGACCGCGCTCGACCAACAGCGGGGGCATCTGTCGATCGAGCGCGGCGCCTCGCGCCTCGGGGCAGGGCGCGGGTGGAGTGACGGCTTCCCGGTTCTCACGATCCGCGGCGTTCGCGCATCGCGGCATTCGCGTGGGCTGAATTGCTATTTGATCCCTTCATCTCCTGAAACCGTTTCCAAGCATCGTCGTCGCGTCGCTGTTCGCGCAGCGTTGCGGCTAATCGTTCAATCACTCGCGAGTTCGCGCTCGCGAGTGGTTCGAATGTGAGTTCGTCGTCGTTGTCACTCTCCATGACCGTCATCAAACACCATGGAGAGTCCGGAATGTCGGAAAAGAAGGCCGGAATGGGTACTGCGGTCGATTGGAGGAATGAGATCGAAGTGATTGCTGGCCCGTTCGCCGGCAATCGCAAGGGTTGGCTTGCCCGCGCTGCCCGAAAGGCAGGCGCGTCATACCGGCAGTTCAAGTCTCTCTACTACGGGGAGACCAGCAACCCGCGCCACGATCTCGCCTGCCGCGTGTTGAGTGCGTCCCAACAAGCAAGAATCAATGAGGCAAGGCGCGATGCGCTCACAGTTGCGGAAATTTATCGTCGACATGCTGAGGCGCTTGCCTTTAGCGATCCGGATTTCCATCGGCCAGAGATTGATGCGCTCGTCGAGGCGGCGCGCATCATTAGCGGTCGAGATAGCGCCTGAGATCGTAGGGGGGCTGTTATGAACGTCGTCGTCGCGCTCACAAACACGCAGTCCTTGCCGGGCTTAATCGACCGGGCCGCGGCCGCTCTGGTCAATGCGCGATCATCAGCCGAAGTGCTGGAAGCGCGCGACATGGCTAGTCTCGCCTATGACGCGGCAAAGCGGGCGGCGCGGTTGTCCAAGGCGAAAGGAGCGCATGACGCCCTGATCGCCGCCGCTCACCGTGCGCAAGCCGATGCGCTGGAAATCGAGGCGAAAGCCAAGCGACGCCTCGCTGATGAGTACGACGCGGCGCAGGAGCGGGGAGAGGTGGCGGGACACGGCGGCAACAGAAAGATCAACGTTCCAGACGGGAACGTTGAAGTTGCCGCGGCCGACATTGGCCTGTCTCGCAAAGACATCCACGAGGCACGTCTTATTCGGGACGCCGAGAGCGCCGACCCTGGCATCGTCCACCGCACCTTGAACGACGCCATAGAAGCCGGCGAGGAGCCGACGCGGGCCAAGGTCAAGCGGGCAGTGAAGGCCAAGAGCAAGCGCAAGCGTGGGCCTCGCTTTGAGCCGCCACAGGAAAGTCAGCATGACCGCGACTTGATGATGCTTCTCGGCGTCTGGGAAGCGGCGTGCCAAAGCGCGCGTGATGCATTTCTTGAAACAGTCATCCGATGAGGAGGCAGGCTATGGGAAAAGTTATTTCTATTACCGGAGCGCGTGAAGCGCCGAAAGCGTCTCAGAGCAGGATGGACACCCTGATCCTAGATCAGGCGATGGTCAGCCAATGGCGTATTCCGCCGTTCCAGCGCCCGCTCCGCATCAACGAGAAGGTCCGTATCGTTGCGGAGCAGATGAAATCGACCGAAAGCATCGAAGGTGTAATCACGCTCGGCAAGCACAATGCCGACCAGTCATTCTATATCGTGGACGGCCAGCATCGCGTCGAAGCATTCAAGCTGTCCGGCCTTGGCGAGGTCATCGCCGACGTTCGGGTATGCTCTTTCGACAACATGTCGGACATGGCCGATGAGTTTGTTCGGCTCAATTCCAGCCTTGTTCGGATGCGTCCTGATGACATTCTGCGCGGCCTTGAAGGTTCAACGCCAGCACTCAAGGCGATTCGCCGGAGTTGCGAGTTTGTCGGCTACGACCAAATCCGGCGGGGCAAGTCGAGCCCCATTGTAAGCATGTCAGCGCTTCTCCGTTGTTGGAGCGCGGCATCTGGCGAGACGCCTGCGACGAGTGGCGGCGGATCGGCCGCTTCGCTCGCTCAATCCCTTGACCAAGGTTCGCAACAGAATCTCATCGGCTTCCTTGCGACGGCGCATTCGGCATGGGGCCGCGATCCCGAATATCTGCGCTTGTGGGGCAATCTCAATCTCACACTCTGCATGTGGATGTTCAATCGGCTCGTCATTGATCGCGATCGCTCTGGGAACAAGCGATACGTCATTCTTTCGATGCCGGAATTCAAGCGCTGTCTTATGTCGGTGTCGGCGGATGGTGACTATCTCGCCTGGCTCCCGGGGCGCAATTTGAACGATCGCGATCGGTCGCCCTGCTATTCGCGACTCAAGGCGATCTTCTCGCGCAGACTGACCGAGGACAGCAAGGGCAAGAAGCCCTCGCTTCCGTCTCCGGCGTGGGCGTCAAAATGACCATGCATACGCCGATACAAGCTAGGTTTCATCAGGCGCATCTGGACCGTCTCGCGCGTATCGAGGGCAGGGTGTATCGGCCCGTGCCAGCGGCACCCGTTGCGGTCACCCCCGAACCTGAGCCCGTCGTCGCGCCCCGCGAGCCGTGGTTCCGGATAGTTGGACTGGAAGCTCCGACGATTCGAGATGTGCAGGAGATCGTCGGGGAGTTTTATGGCTTCTCGATCGTTGATCTCCGCTCCGTCCGCAGGGATTTCCCGCTCGCACGGGTGCGCCAGATCGCAATGTATCTCGCAAAGACGGTCACCGAGAAAACGCTTCCCGAGATCGGGCGCCGCTTCGGCGGCCGCGACCACACGACAGCGATGCACGCGGTGCGGCGGATTAAGTCGCTCATGCTGGTAGACCGCGAGTTGTCCGACGAGGTCGAAGAATTGAAACTTCGCTTGGAGGCGCTGTGATGCAGCTCCACGAGAAAATTGCCCAGGCGCGTAAGTCCTATCGGGCCACCAAGCCGCGTTCGGTGCGCCGCTCTGAGCTTCATCGCGATCTGGTCTGGCTCATGGTCAAGCAGCTCAAGCGCGAGAACGTGCGGAGGCGCCGGCGATGAGGCGCCCCGAGCAGGAAATCCAGCGGCAGGTGTTCGCGCACATCAGGGCGCGGGCCTGCCCTGGCGTGTTCGCGTTCGCCGTCCCAAATGGCGTTCACAGCTCGGTTCGAACCGGCCTTGCCTTGAAGGCGGCCGGACTCGTCGCTGGTGTCCCTGACATCTGCGTCATTCATCGCGCCACGTCTCATTTTCTTGAGCTTAAGGCGGGCCGCAACAAGCCGACGCTGCAACAGAAGCACGTCATGGACCTGCTGTCGCTGGCCGGGGCTCGCGTCGCTGTCGCCTATTCGCTGGATGAAGCGCTCTACACCCTAGAGTGCTGGGGAATCCTCAAGCGCGATCACGCCAGCCGCAATCAGGTTTTGTCCACGGAAGATCAATCACGGGAGAGTGCAGCATGAGTAACGTCGTTGCGATGAACGAACCGTCTTTGCCGGCACCCATGACGCCTATGGACATGCTCAATCGAGCGGTCGAACAGGGCGCCAATATCGAGGTGCTTGAGAAGCTGATGAGCCTGCAAGAGCGCTGGGAGGCCAATCAGGCGCGCAAGGCGTTCGACGAGGCGATGGCAGCAGCCAAAGCAGAAATCCCGACCATCGCGAAGAACCGCGAGGTTGACTTCACATCCTCCAAGGGACGCACGAACTACCGGCATGAAGATCTAGCCGAGATCGCGCGCACCGTCGACCCGATCTTGAGCCGACATGGCCTTTCATATCGGTTTCGCGTGACATCGAATGTCAGCGAGCCCGTCACCGTGACATGCATCCTTTCGCATCGCGCGGGCCATTCTGAAGAGACGACCCTCAGCGCGGGGCGCGATGACAGCGGAAACAAGAACAGCATTCAGGCTGTTGGTTCGGCCATCACCTATCTACAGCGCTACACGCTCAAGGCGGCGCTCGGTCTCGCGGCGTCGAGCGACGACGACGGCAACTCCTCCGATGCTCCCGATTATATCTCGCGCGACCAGCTCACACAGATCGTCGATCTTGCTGAAGAAGTCGGCGCCGACAAAGAGAAGTTCTGCCGATACCTCAAGGTCGGCAGCCTCGCGGAAATCCCGGCTCCTCGTTTTGAACATGCAGTGCGACTGCTCGAAGCTAAGAAGGGGAAAAACTGATGATCCTCTTCTTTGACACGGAAACGACCGGCTTCTTTCAGGACCGCTTGCCGATCGATCACCCAGATCAGCCATACATTGTTCAATTGGCGGCAGAATTGACGGATGATGACGGAGAGCCAATCGCGGGATTCTCCTTCATCGTTGACCCGGGTATTTCGGACGGCGTGTTCATTCCCGACAGAGCGTCGTTTGTCCATGGCATCACGAACGAACGTGCGGCCCAATTTGGTGTTTCGGCAGATTTTGCACTGTCCGCATTTACCCATCTGTACCAGCGCGCGGACATTGTTTGCGCCCACAATATCAAGTTTGATCGTGGAGTTATGGAGGCCGCTATTGCTCGCCACTACGGCAAAGTCATGCCGCTCCGTAAGACGCTATTCTGCACGATGGAGGCGGCATCTCCGGTCGTCAATCTTCCTCCGACTGAGCGAATGCTCGCGGCTGGATTTACCAAGCCAAAGCCTCCCAAGTTGGAAGAATGCATAAGGCATTTCTTCAACGAGGAATTGGACGGCGCTCACGATGCTATGGTCGATGTACGGGCGTGTCGCCGCGTGTACTTCCATCTTCAGACGATGGGAGTTGAATAATGGAAATTGTTACTTGCGATCAGGGCTCGCCCGATTGGTTTGCGGCGCGCGCCGGCATCGTCACCGCGAGCGAGTTTCAGACGCTGCTCATGAAGGGAAAGGGCGGCGGCGAGAGCGCCACGCGCCGCACCTACATGCGCAAGCTGGCCGGCGAGATCATCACTGGCGAGCCCATGGAATCATTCACCAACGCTCACATGGAGCGCGGCAAGGTGATGGAGCAGGAAGCGCGCGACCTGTACGCCTTCATGACCGATGCTGAGCCGCAGCAGATCGGCTTTATCAGGTCTGGCCGCAAGGGCGCGAGCCCGGATAGCCTGATTGGCGATAATGGCGGGTTGGAGATCAAGACCCGGCTCCCGCACCTGATGATTGAGCTTCTGGAATCCGGCGAAGTACCAAACGAGCATATTGCTCAGGTGCAGGGCGGCATGTGGGTTGCGGAGCGCGAGTGGTGGGACTTCGTTGCCTACTGGCCGAAGCTACCGCTGTTTGTGAAGCGCGTATATCGCGACGAGGCTTACATCAAAAAGCTGGCCGATGCCGTCGAGCAGTTCAACGCCGAGTTGGACGCGCTTGTTTCGCGCATCAAAGCTTATGGCATGCAGGAGGCGGCATAATGGCCGGCAGCATCAATAAAGTCGTTCTGATCGGCAACCTTGGCGCCGACCCGGAAGTTCGACGGACGCAGGATGGTCGTCCGGTGTGCAATCTTAGCGTAGCCACCTCGGAAAGTTGGCGCGACAAGACGAGTGGCGAACGGAAAGAGAAAACCGAATGGCACCGCGTCACGATCTGGAATGAAGGTCTTTGCAAGGTTGCCGAGCAGTATCTTAAGAAAGGCTCGAAGGTTTACGTCGAAGGCCAGTTGCAGACCCGCAAATGGCAGGACAAGGACGGCAAGGATCGCTACTCGACCGAAGTGGTGCTGAACGGCTTTCACGCCGCGCTCGTCATGCTGGACGCCCCCGCGCGTTCGGAGCCAACGGTTGAAACCAACCGATATGCTGAGGCCACGGGCCGCACCGCCCCCGGTCGCGCATCGGGTCAGCAGTCCATGTCGCATGACATGAACGACGATATTCCGTTCGGACCGGAGTGGCGCTGATGGATACATTCCCGCCGCTCACCTGTGATTGGGACGGAGAGGTCTTTCGGCCAATCCACCCGCGCCGCGCCGACAACTATCTCACGGTCGGTGAGCGCTACAGCCTTGTGCAGTACGAGGATCGGTCGGCTGCCACGCATAATCATCAGTTCGCGTGGCTGTACGATGCATGGATGAACCTGCCGGAGGATATTGCCGATCAATATCCGACGCCCGAGCATCTGCGAAAGCGCGCGTTGATCGATGCCGGGTTCTACGACGAAACCATTATCGACGCCGGCACGCATGCTGCGGCGATCCGCGTAGCCGCAGCGGTGCAGGCTATCGACACCTTCGCGCTCGTGTTCGTGCGGAAGTGCTTCGTGATCCGCCGCACGGCCAAGAGCCAATCGCGCCGCGCGATGAAAAAAGACGAATTTCAAAAGAGCAAGACCGCAATCATGGAAGTGATTGACGCGCTGTTGCAGAGGCGGGAGGCGGCATGAGCCTTTCAGTCAAACGACAGTTTGCCCTTGACCGTATGGACAGCATGGACGGTCAACATCGCGAATTAGTGCACGAATTTGGTCTTCCGATTGTGGATGCGTTCCTCAAGCACGGCCTTACGAACCCCGCAGCAATTCGCGAAATCATGCGCGAAGTGTGGGGTGGCGCAAGGCAGCAAGGGCAGCGCGTTCGAACGCTCGGGGCTTTGGATAGCCTACTTATTAATTCTGGTTCGTCGCTCACTGCTCGTGGCTTGCGGCGGTTCCTTGCTGAAAATCATCAGATGATCGTCTCGTCGGAGCCGACGCGCGCAATGATCGAGGCGAGCATGTCCGAGGTTAGTGGCTTCTCTGTTCGATGCACGAAGGAAGAGAAGCATCGTCGCAGACTCCGTGCCGCTATCCGGGCTTCTTCAACAGAGTGGGGAGGCATATGAGCCGTCGCGAGTTTAGCAAATCGACCATGCGAGACGCCTTCCTGCGATGCAATGGGCATTGTGAAGGCGCGAACTGCGGCGCGCGGTTGTTGGCCGGCGACTTCCACTATGACCACATCATTCCTGATGCGCTCGGCGGTGAACCGACGCTGGATAACTGTCAGGTGCTTTGCCGAGCTTGCCACAAGGTCAAAACGGGCAAGCAGGACATTCCTCGCATCGCCAAGACAAAGCGCATCAGCGATCGCGAGAAGGGTATCAGGAAGCCGCGCACCATCACGCGCTGGCGTCGGTTTGACGGATCAATCGTAGAAACAGGGAGGCAGAGGTGAGCGAAGCGGGAATCGGACACAACGTCGCCAAGGAGCAGATTAGGTCCATCATCGAGCGCATCGAGAAGCTCGAGGAAGAGAAGAAGGCGATCAGCGACGACATCAAGGACGTTTATGCCGAGGCAAAGGGAAACGGCCTCGACGTCAAGGCGCTGCGCACCATTGTCAGGATGCGCAAGCAGGATGCGGACGAGCGTGCCGAACAGGAGGCGATCCTGGAAACCTATCTGCACGCTATGGGGATGGCATGAGCCGCTGGTTTCGTCTCTACGACGACCTCATCAACGATCCGAAGATACTCAAACTGCCAGAAGCGATGCGTTGGCAGTGGGTCGCTGTGCTTTGCATCGCGTCAAAGAGCGACGGCGAACTTCCACACTTGGAGGATATGGCTATCCAACTCCGTGTGACCACGGCCAAGGCGACTGAAATTGTTACATACTTGGTCAAGGCTGGGCTTCTGGACAAGACGGAAACGGGATTTTCGCCTCACAACTGGCAAGGGCGGCAATACAAGTCGGACGTTTCAACTGAGAGGGTGAAACGTTTCAGAAACGGTAAGCGAAACGTTTCAGAAACGGTAAGCGAAACGGAAGATGAAACGTTTCAGAAACGCCACCAGAGAACAGAGACAGAAGCAGAAACAGATTCCAAAGCTATCGCTTTGGGTGCTTGCGCACCGCACGCGCGCAAGAGCGATCGCTTTGCCGAGTTCTGGTCGGCCTATCCACGACGGGACGGCCCGAACCCTCGAAAGCCGGCAGAGCAGCGGTTTGCATCGCTAGTCAAATCAGGCGTCGATCCCGGCATGATGATCGAGGCAGCGAAGAAACTCGCTGTTGATGAAGCGGCGCGCGGCAATGTCGGAACGCGGTTTATCCCGCAAGCTCAAACCTGGCTCAACCAAAAGCGCTGGTCGGATCACGCCGCTGTGGCGATGCTCCAAACGCTACAAGCGGCCGAAAACCTATCGAAGAAGGTTCACGTCAAGGCCGATACGCCGCAATGGGATGCGTGGGCGCGGCATCTCGGCAAGGCGCCGCCGCAAGATCGAAATTTCGGCTGGTACTTCGACAGCGAATGGCCGCCTGGGCACGAATGCGGCACAAGGGTCACGGAAGCGGTGGAGGCGCAGGCGTGACGGGCATCCGCTGGTTGCGGCAAACCATTCCAATCCGACAAGGGGCAAGGCAGATCATGGTGGGAAGGACGAGGAAGCTGGGGCGTCGGCAGCCCAACGGGCAGTTGGGCAGGGCCTACGTCAACCCGCGGGCGCAGGTCGCTGCGCAGCCGCACCGATCGCTCGTGCCGCGGCAATACCGGGAGCATCCGGAAGCGGAGTCGGAATTTGGGAGGCTGATGCTGAAAGGCAGAATCACGCCGGCGCAGTTCGAAGCGGGTAGGCGATACGCCGAGCTGGCCGCGCGGTATCGCGCCGTGAAGGGATACCCGCCAATCCATCCCGTCGCGATGGACCTGCTACGGGCAAGCGGAGGCATCGGAGGTGAAGCGCCAGCTCATGTGATCCAAGCCGCTGTACGGGACTACGATGCCGCATTTTGCGCCTGCGAGCCTCACAAGGTTCAACGCGCCGTTACGCACCACGCGGTATTTGAGCGGAAGGTGGAAGACCTTGTCTCATTCGGCCTGCTGCTGCTCGGCCTCGACAAGCTCGTGGAGCATTTCCACATCAATCCGAACCTGACTCTTGACAGGAAAAGCAAAATGGCCGATTCTCGCATTTAATGCAGATGACGAATTGCGCCCGCCGGTCACCCGAGCGGGCGTTTTGATTCCAGCAGATCGACACCAAACGCACCGCCCGCCCGGAGGAATCACGGCGGGTTTTTTGTTGGGGAGAGGGGAAACCCCGGAATCGGTAAATGGCTAAGGCAACGGTAGATATCCGATCTTTGGCGCGCTCGCACACACAGTCGGCACTGCGCACGCTCGCCTCGGTCATGACCATGGATGACGCGCCACATGCCGCGCGGGTCTCGGCGGCCGTAGCACTGCTTGACCGTGGCTGGGGCAAGCCTGCGCAGACCGTTGACATGACAGTCCGGCGCCAGATCGCACGAGAGCTGAGCGACGATGAGCTTGCAGATATCGCGACCGGAAGCGGCGAAGGAGCTGCTGAAGCGTCGGTCGATCCGTCGCAGCTTAACTGAATGGTGTCGTCTCTGCGGGTTTGAGCCTGCGGAACATCACAAACTGCTGATTGATGCGCTGGAAGCTGTAGCGCGGCGAGAATGCCCCAGGCTGGCTGTGTTCATGCCGCCTGGTTCTGCAAAGTCCACATACGGGAGTGTTCTGTTCCCGCCTTGGCTTATGCAGTCGGTTACGACCAGCGTTCTTGCGGCGTCGCACACCACGGAGCTTGCCGAGAAGTGGGGCAGGCGTGTTCGTAATCTTGTCAGCGAACATACGAACGAGCTTGGCATCGCCGTGGCGCCTGACAACATGGCTGCCGGGCGATGGGCGCTGACAAACGGCGCAGAATACTACGCGGCGGGCGTTGGAACGGGCATCGCTGGCTTTCGTGCCGGGCTTGGACTGATCGACGATCCGATAAGATCGCGACAGGACGCCGACTCTGAGCTGATCCGAGAGCGTATTTGGGACTGGTACATCAACGATTTCCGTACTCGCCTCGTTCCGGGCGCTGCGCAGGTGCTGATTCAAACCCGCTGGCATGAGGACGATCTTGCCGGACGGGCGCTGCAACATGCTGACTGGCATGTAATCTCTCTGCCTGCCGAGGCTGAAGAAAACGACGCGCTAGGCCGCAAGCCCGGTGAATGGCTCTGGTCCGATGGCGCATATGGCTATGGCGAGCAGCTTGCCGAGCTGAAGAAGAGCACGCCGGCAAGAACATGGTCCGCGCTCTACCAGCAGCGGCCAGCGCCGGAAGACGGTGACTACTTCAAGGCCGAATGGCTGAAGCCATACACCAAGGCTCCACCGCTCGACACGCTGCGCGTCTATGGCGGCAGCGACTATGCCGTGACAGCGGACGGCGGCGACTACACGGTTCATGCCGTTGTTGGCATCGATCCAGAGGGCCGCATGTATTTGCTGGATCTGTGGCGCCGGCAGGCGTCGTCGGATCAGTGGGTTGAGGCGTTCTGCGATCTTGTCCTGCAATGGGAGCCCATGAGCTGGGCTGAAGAGCAAGGGCAGATAAAATCTGGCGTCGGCCCGTTTCTTGAGCGTCGTCAACGAGAGCGTCAAGCGTTCGTCTATCGCCAGCCGTTTCCAACGCGCGGCGACAAGGCGGTGCGGGCGCAGTCCATGCGAGGGCGTATGGCGCTGGATGGCCTGTACGTTCCGATAAACGCGCCGTGGTACGCAAATTTCAGAAGCGAGTTGCTGAGTTTCCCGGCCGGCAAGCACGATGACCAAGTGGACGCGCTAGGGCTCGTCGGTCAGTTGCTCGACCAGATGATGGCTGGCGATGCGCCGAAGCAGCCGGAGCCGAAACAGGATCATAGCGGATATTCCGCCCTTGAGGACGACGACGATGAAAATGGTTGGATGGCTGCGTGATGCCTGAATATAGGCCCGGAACGCCGAGCGGATCGATAACTTCAGCGCAGGCGACACCGGGTACAACTGACTATTGGGACATCGGCAAGCTTAAGAAGGCGTATTCGGAATATCTCAGCAACAAGCGGGACGAGATTGAGGAGCAGAAGGACGCGCGGCGCTACTATCACGGCGCGCAGTGGACCGATGCGCAGATTAAGGTCCTGAAGAAGCGCAAGCAGCCGATTTCGACGGTCAACCGCATTGGCCGCAAGATTGACGGCGTGGTGGGCCTTCTTGAGCGCCTGCGCCAAGACCCAAAGGCGTTCCCTCGCACACCAGGACAGGAGCAGGGCGCGGACATCGCGACCGCCGTTATTCGTTATGCGTTGGACGCTCAGGAATGGAAGCCCAAGAGCGCGGAGATTGCGCGCGACGGTGCAATCGAAGGAATCGGCGGCCTTGAGATAAACCTGACGCAGGGCGACACCCAAGACCCGAACGATCGCGACATTGAACTCGATATTGTCGAACCGGAGAACTTCTTCTACGACCCGCGCAGCAAGCGTGCTGATTTCTCTGATGCCCGTTATATGGGCGTCGGGAAGTGGATGGACATCGACCTTGCAAAGGAGATGTTCCCGGATCACGCGGACGAGATTGACCAAGCCATCGAGACGGGCACCGACTTAAGCACTAATCCTGACAATGAGAACAAGTGGTTCAATTCGGACCGCAAGCACATCCGCCTGGTTGACTGCTGGTACCGTCACAAGGGCGAATGGTATTACTCGATCTTCACTGGATCTTCTGTGTTGATGGAGGGCAAGTCCTACCTCGTTGATGAAAAGGATAAGACCGAGTGTAAGTACGTAATGTACTCTGGCTCGGTCGATCACGACGGTGACCGTTACGGCTTTGTCCGTAATATGAAGTCGCAGCAGGATAGTATCAATTTCAAGGAGGCCAAACTCAATCACATCTTAGCGTCGCGCCGCCTGATTATGAGCAACGCGGCTGTTAAGGACGTTGAGACGGCTCGCAGGGAGTGGGCACGCGCTGATGGTGTGATCATCGTAAACCCAGGCGGCGAGGTAAAGGCCGATGATCAGTCGTTTGACTTCGCGGGCTGGTTGAAGCTGCTGGTTGACTCAAAGCAGGAAATTGAGGGCTTTGGCCCAAACCCGCAATTGCTTGGGAAGGGTGGCGAGCAGCAGTCTGGCCGCGCCATCTCGCTCCTGCAACAGGCTGGCATCGCCGAGCTAGGCCCGTACATTCAGGGATTCAAGGGCTGGAAGGTCCGCGTGTATCGCGCTGTTCTGAACGCCATCCAGCGCAACTGGACAGCGGAGCGGTATATCCGCGTTACCGATGACGAAGGTTTGGCGAAGTTTATCCAGATCAACGGGCTTCAGATCGATCATATGACAGGTCACCCGAACATCGTGAACGCGATCGGCTCTCTGGATGTAGATGTTATCATCGACGAAGGCCCGGACAGCATCAATATGATGGCCGATACCTACGACGCGCTGATCGCGATGGCGTCGAGCGGCGCGAACGTACCGCCGCAAGTTCTCATTGAACTGTCGCCAGGGATCGACGGGCGGACAAAGAAAAAACTTCTCGGCTACATCGAACAGGCACAGCAGCCCGGACCGGCGCAGCAAGTCGCGATGGCTGGCGAGCAGGCGAAGGTCGAGAAGATCAAATCGGAAACGGTTCTTAACTTCTCCAAGGCGCGGCAGGCATCGACGCCGCAGACCGGGGAGTCAGAGGCATACGAATTGCCGCCAGACCTGCAAATTGCCGAATCTATCGCGAGCACCAGAGATAAGAACGCCAGCGCTGCTGCCAAGTACGCGAAGGCCGATAAGGACGCTCAGGAGGCAGCACTAGCCCCGCTGAGGATGATTCAGGAAGCGCACGACAAGGAGCGTGACCGCTCTTTCGTCGCTCCAAGCCAATCGTAACGAACCCGACGATACAGGGACGGATACTACCCCGCAGCGCCAAGCGTTATTGGTGAAATCGTAATTCCACGACACGGAAAAGGACGGATAGGCTTATGACCGATGATCAAGACATTTGGGATTCTGTAGACGTAAGCGAAGTGGCCCAGGTTGAAGCCCCTCACGTTGAGGAGGTTGCCGAGGTTGCAGATACGCCGCGTGATGAGCGAGGACGATTTGCACCGAAGACCGCCGCTGAGCAGGAAGCCGATCCGGCAGCACGAGTGCAGCCGGAAGCGCAGATTGCCGAACAGCCGAAAGACACCCATGGCATTCCGCCGTGGCGGCTCAAGGAGGAAGCTGACGCAAGGCGGGCCGCAGAAGAGCGGGCGACAAACCACGAGCGAGAGCTCGCGGAGTTGCGTCGTCAACTTCAGGCCATTCAGAAGCAGAACGAACCAAAGGCTCCGATTCCCGATCTTTACGAGAACCCGGACGGATTTGTCGATCATCGGACCAGTCAAGCCATCGAGCCAATCAAGGGCGAGATCAGTCAGTTGCGGGAATACTACTCGCAGCGCGATGCGATCCGCGAACATGGGGCTGAGAAGGTCAAGGCTGCGTATGACGCGCTGGAGCAGGGCCTGAAGGCCCGAGACCTGGAAGTCATCGCCGTCTATCAGCGCGCTATGTCATCGATCGATCCCTATGGGGACATCATGAAATGGCACAAGAGGCAGACCATCTTCAGTACGATTGGAGACGACCCGGAAGCGTTTGTAGAGCGCCAGATAGAGGAACGGTTGAAAGACCCGACCTATCAGGCGCGAGTTCTAGAGCGCATCCGCGGTGCAGCACAATCCCGTCCTTCGACTGTTACGCCGCTTCCTCCATCGCTCAACAAAGCCACTTCAGCCGCCGCATTTGGAGGCGATGAGGACGAGAGCGACGAGGGCCTACTGCAATCTGCTTTGCGCCGATAGTCCAACACAACACGATGAATGATCCCGCCATTTGAGGCGGGTTTTTTGTTGGGCGGCGCTGGGAAAGGATTTATCCAATGACCGCTACCACTCCGCAGTCTAACAACAAGCTTGTTCAGTATCGCAAGGAGCTGATCAAGGAATACGTCCGCGAAAACATGTTCTCGCCCTACATGGGTTCGAGCATGAATTCGATCATCCGCACCATATATGACAATAAGAAGGGCGGCGAGCAGGTCAACATTCCGATTGTTACCTCGCTCAAGGGAACCGCAAAGTCGTCCGGGACCCTGACCGGCGCGGAAGAGGCTATCAATAATTACGGCATGCGTGCTTGGGTTGATTGGGCGCGCCACGCTGTTGCCACGACAGACGCCGACGAGCAGAAGGACTCGGCCGACATCTTCGGTGAAGCCAAGCCGCTGCTTGCCGATTGGGGTAAGGAATTGCAACGCGACGAGATCATCGAGGCGTTCGCGTCGATCCCGTCTGAATCTGCTCCCTCCGGCCTTGGATCGGCCAACGGCCAGCGCGTTAACGGAATCACCTATGCCGCTGCGACCACTTCGCAGCTCAATGCATGGGCTGTCGATAATGCGGACCGTATCCTGTATGGCAACGCTGTTGGCAATTATTCTGGCGTTCACGCGACAGATATTGGCAAGATCGACGCGACGGCGGATAAGTTCTCTTATACCTCTGTCTCGCTCATGAAGCGCGTTGCAAAGCTCGCGAATCCTCGCATCCGTCCCTACAAGACAAAGGACGGTTACGATTATTATGTGATCTTCGCACCGACGACCTGCTTCCGCGACTTGAAGACTTCGCTCTCCACGATCCATCAGAACGCAATGCCGCGCTCCAAGGACAACATCCTGTTCCAGGCTGGTGACCTTGAATACGATGGCGTGATCATCCGCGAGGTTCCTGAGATCGACGCTTTTGTCGATAACATCTGGAAGTCTGGCACTGACGGCAATCTGAAAACCGGCGGAGATACCGCGTCGCGCGTTGCTCCGGTGTTCCTCGCCGGGCAATCTGCCATTGCGATGCCTTGGGCGAAAATGCCTACGCCGACATTCCGCGATCAGACTGATTATCAGTGGATCAAGGGTGCCGGCGTGAAGATGTGCTACGGCGTGGCTAAAATCTTCCAGAAAGACGCCGACTCAGACCTTGTTCAGTGGGGCGTGGTCAACGGCTTCTTCTCCGCTGCGGCTGATGCTTAATAGGGAGTAGCCAACATGCCTGCAAACTCCACTCCACTTCCGGGGCGTACTGCCCCGGACCTCTCTGCCTATGGTACGCTCAACCAGCCCACATCTGGGCGCGTGGCTTGTGATGTTGTGAAGGACAACGGCATCGCCCGTCTTGACTTCGCCATGTTCAAGGCCCGCGTTCCGGTGACGGACGGTGCTGCCAGCGGCTCCTACGGCACGTTGAAGCTCTTTGATTTTGTCGAAGGTGCTTTTTCGTTCCTTGGTTGCCGTCAGGACTACACCGCGACTGCCGAAGGGTCAGCACTTACGACCGCTGCTGGCGACGCGGTATACGTCTGGGGCGTCGGAACGGCAGCGGCTTCGACCGCGCGTGACGGCACGCTGACTGGCACTGAGCAGGATATCGGCACCAAGACGGGGAGCATCACCAACTCCGGCGGCACCGGTGCTGGCACCCTCGTGGATGGCGCAAAGACCACTGCTCTCAATGGCACCGCAACCGCCATCGACCTTTATCTGAACTGGTCGGGCACGGCTGCCACCATCGACGCCAACTCCTACATTGACGTGACGGGCACTATCTCGGTGTCGTTCGTCCCGCTTGGCGATGACTGATGAAGGGGGCGGGGGGCTACGGCTCCCGCCTTTTCTCTTTGAGGGCGGTGCATGTCCAAAACAGCCGATAACCTCGTCTACGAGGTCGCTGGCATCCTTGGCAAAGCCGTTGTCGGCGAAGCCTTGGGCCAGATCGAGTACGACACCATTGACGGGAATGTCGATCCTGTCTTGGCTGAGATTTCGAGCATCGCTTACGTCGGGGACCGGGATTCGATCCCCGACGAACTCTTCCAGACCATAGCGCGGCTGGTCGCTATCCATTCCGCCGCAAAGTTCAGCAACGCGCCAGTGGATTTGGCGGCCGTGCAGCAGCACGAACAAAGGCTCCGATATCTGGTTGCTTCTGAACAGACCTATCAGCCGCTGAATGGCGAATATTTCTGATGACCGCCGTTCCGTTTCCGTTTCTGTCAGCGCCGGGGCGTCACCCGCAGGCCGCCGGCGGCCGGCTGATCAATTGCTATCCCGAGCAGTTGCCGGAAACGGCCGGTCAGAAGTTCATCTACTGGCGGGTGCCGGGACTGAAGAAGTGGGGTGAGTCCGGGGCATCCAGCTATCGTGGCGGCTTGGTCGTGGCGGGCACGTTGTATGCAGTGTTCGGCGACAAGGTATTTGCGTTCCCGTCGTCCGGCAGTTCACCGACGCAGCTTACCGGCACCGTGCCGGGGACGGCGCCCGTTATCATGGCGCGGGACAATGCAGCGATACCGCATGTCGTTATCGTGTCGCCTGGGGACGGCGCGGTAATTATCAATGGAACGGCGATTGCATCGTATCCCGACGTTGACGTGGGGCAGCCGAACGGCGTCTGCTACATGCGCGGGTTCTTTCACTTCAGCTACGGCGATGGAACGATGCGCTGTTCCGATGTGAACTCGCTGTCCATCAATTCGTTGAGCCAGGCAGCGGCCGAAAGCAAGCCTGATACGCTTTATCGCAACTACCCGCTCGGCAACGGTCAAATCCTGGCTGTCGGATCCGATACCATGGAAGTGTGGGGCGGGCAGGTTAACGATACAGGCTACCCTTGGAGCTATATCGCGACCATCCCGCGCGGCATTGTCGGTCCCTACGCCATCGCCGGACAGGAGGATGGCTGGGGCAAGGGCATCTATTTCGTGGGTGACGACAACCGCGTCTCTCGCCTTGAGGGCTATGCGCCGGTTCCGGTCTCATCGACCGACGTTGAACTTGCTATCGAGAAAGAGGCCGATAAAAAACAAATCAGCGTGTCGGTCTATGTCGCGCAGGGCCATGGGTTCGTTGTCGTTCAGTCCCCGAGCTTCTGCTGGGAGTTCGACACCACGTTGCAAAGCTGGCACGAGCGGCAGAGCTATTTGAAGCCATATTGGCGCGGCCTGTTTCCGGTCAAGGCTTTCGATAAGTGGATTTGCGGTGACCGAAACTCCGGCAACCTCTATGAGATCGGCGGCGCCTTTCACGACGAAGACGGCGACCCGCTTCGTATGACGATCGAAACAGGCCCGCTCGGCGCGTTTCCGAAGGTCGCGCGGATCAACGAAATCGAACTTTACGTCACCAAGGGCGTCGGCGTCGCGACGGGCAACGATCCTGTCCAGACGCAGCCAAAGATCGGGATTTCGGTTTCGCTCGATGGCGGCAAAACTTGGAAAAACGAACGCCAGATTGATATTGGCCCGCAGGCGCTAACCAACCGTCGCGTCAGGTCTTCGATATGGGGGCAGGCCGAGGTGCAGGGCGTGCGCTGGCGATTCACCATGTCGAGCAATGTGCCGTTTGGCTTCATGGGCGCCGACATGCAGGCTGACGTGCTGCAATGAGAAAAGCGACCGTTCCGGGCATCAACGTTCCGATCATCATCCAAAGCGGCCTCGTCAACCCCGATTGGTATCAGGTCTTCAAGTTCATTGAAGGCTTACAGCCGCTTTCCGACATCGTGTTCCCTCACGACGACACCAAGTCTGACGTGCTGCGCGCCATCAACGATCAGACCGGGACGACATATACCTTCGTCCTCGCTGACAATGGCAAGTATTGTCGCTTCACCAATTCCGGCGCGGTCACGGTGACGGTGCCGCCGAACTCATCTGTTGCCTTCGCGGCAGGAACGCAGATCGATGTGATCCAGGGCGGAACCGGCAAGGTGACGTTCGCGCAGGGCTCTGGCGTCACGATCAACTCGCTGAACGGAAACAAGTCGCTAGTCGGTCGATATGCCGGCGGCACGCTTATCAAGGTTGGAGCGGATACCTGGGATCTCGTCGGGAGCCTGGCGGCATGAGCAGGTTCGGCGTTGGCTTTACCGGCGGCTATGGCGTGCCGGGGAATGATGCGTTCACGAAAGTCCTGCTGCATTTTGACGGCGCGAACGGCGGGACCGCATTTACGGATTCGAATGCTGGCGGTTCGCCACATACATGGACAGATGCGCTCAGCGCAAATGCGCTGAGCACTGCGGCATCAAAGTTCGGTCCATCATCGCTGCTCACAAGTAGTTTTGGCGGGATTGTCACCAACAACACAGCCGATCTCGACCTCGGCAGTTCCGACTTTACCATGGATTGCTGGTGGAATCCGGCGGGCGTTTCTGGCGGCGGCTTCCAGGGAATTTGCGGGCAACAGAGGGCCGGGGCATCGCTCTCGCAGATCGGAATCTATGTCCATCGCGACAATTCGAACAAGATCATCGCTGCTACCTATTCCGGATCGAGCAACAACATCTTGTTGACCTCTGCCAGCAGTGTCGCTGGCAACCAGTGGTATCACATTGCGATGGTGCGGCATGGGTCTACAGCATCGCTGTACATCGATGGTGTTCTTGACGCGGTTCAAACCGGTGTTTCCGGCGCGGTGAACTTCGATTCTGGCGGGGTATTCGGAGTCGGCTGCACCGGCCTTTCCGTGCCCTATAGCAACGGAAAGTACGTGGACGAATTTCGTCTGAGCGTCGGCGTCGCGCGCTGGACGGCGAATTTCACGCCGCCCGACGCGCCTTACATCTGAGGATCACACATGGCATCGTTTCTTTCGACGCTTTTCGGCGGGGGCGCCGAGAAGGAAGCCGCCGAGCGCAATCGCGCGCTGCTCAGCGACTATCTTGGCAAAGGCACGTCCGCGCTCGACACGGGCTACGGAACGTCAAAGTCGGCGCTCGACACGGCTTATGGCTCGCTGAGCGATCTGGCCGGGAAGTATGGTGGCGGAACATCGATGTATCTCGATGCGCTCGGCGTCAACGGCGGGGACGCGGCGAAGGCGGCGCAACAGTCGTTCGTTAACAACCCAGGCAACGACGCAGCGATCACCGCTGGCCTTGACGCGATCAACCGGCGCCGCGCCGCTGGCGGCATGTTGAATAGCGGAAACGCTGATATCGATGCCCTGACGTTTGGTCAGAACCTGCAAAACCAGCAATACGGTTCATGGCTCGATAGGCTCGGCGGTCTTGTATCTCCGGAGCTTTCGGCCACAACCGGCGCTGCCGGCGTGCAGCAGAGCCTTTCCGACCTGTCGCAGAACGACGCGGCGAACCGGGTAGGGCTGTATGGGAATTACACGTCCGGCAACATCTCGGCCAACAACATGCAGGCCCAGGGCGAATCGCAGGGCGCGCGGAATGCGCTCGGCGGCGCGCTGTCGCTGGCCGGCCTTGGTCTCAAGGCCAGCGGCTGGGGCGGTTTCGGATCGGCGCTGAAATAAGGGGCCTGACAGATGGCGAGCATTCCCGGACTTGCGATCCCCGGCTACAGCCAGGCGCCTGATATCAACTGGACGTCGCTTTCCGACCTGGGAAAGACGCTTGGCGAGAACAGGCTGAACAATCAGCGGCGTGAAGCCATGTCGCTTGCGACGTTGGGTCAGGATGGAACACCTGATTACAAGCGGACAATCAATAGTCTCGTCAGCCTTGGCGATCTTGCTGGTGCCGGTCAGGTAGCAGCGATTCAAAAGTCCATTGCTCCAGAGTCGTCCGCCGACATGCAGGCGTATAGTCTTTACAAAAAGCAGGGTGGCGCGCTTCCGTTCCTCGATTTCAAAAAGCAGCTTGCAGAAGCTGGTTCGACAAAAATCAATAATACGACGAACGTCAACAATGTTGGCGAGAAGGAATACGATAAGGCCATGGGCAAGGAACTTGCCGATCTGAATGTTGGCATTATCAAGGGGGCGAACAGCGCACGCTCCAATCTGTCGAACATTGATCGGCTCGAAGCGATGCTGAATGAGCCCGGCGTCTACCAAGGAACCGAAGGAGGCAAGGTTCTTGCGGCTAAGCGTCTTGCGCAGTCACTAGGTATCAATGTTGGCGAAGGAGTCGGTCCGGCCGAAACGGCGCAGGCCATATCGAACCAGTTGGCACTTCAAGCTCGCAACCCCGCCGGTGGCGCGGGAATGCCCGGCGCGATGTCGGATTCTGATCGCGAGTTTTTGAAAAACATGCAGCCTGGTCTTGAAAAGACGCCGGAAGGCAATCGCCTGATTATCGATACGACGCGGAAGCTAAACCAGCGTGCGGTTGACGTTGAAAAATTCCGGCAGGACTATCTTCGAAGGAATGGCCGATTGAATGAGGGGTTCTATACCGCTCTCAGTAATTGGTCGGAAAAGAACCCGCTTTTCCCGCAGGCGACTGACAAGGGCGGCGCAAGCGCACAGCAGGCAGCGCCCCGGCGCGCGCGGATGGCGCCTCAAGACGTAGATACGTCACTTTCCAATGCGCGTGCTTCTATCGCCCGTAATCCTGGGGCGAGAGATGCCATTATCCAGCGTCTCCGTGAAAACGGGATCGATCCGAGCGGGTTGTGACCTTATTTAAACGGGTTGCTGAACAACCCGATGACGATGGCCATCATCATCGAGAATACATAGTAGATTACGAAAAGAAGCGCGAGGCTTGCGATTATGGTCGCGCCTAATGCAACATATTTTGGCTCATGCACACCGAACAGTCCGAACCATCGGTAAATTACTGTCGGGATATCGTTTTGAAGCAAATCATCAAATGTCAGCGCAGCCATCTAGTGCTTCTTTCATTGTGTTGATTGGATGGTGAAGGCATCCGGCGCTTCGTGAGCGTTGGTTCGATGCGAAGTGTTTCTGTATCAATTCGGCTTTCTTCCTTACCAAGCCAGTGCCTTATCTTCCAGAACAGCATTTCGCACCGGCGATAGATGATGACGGGCAGGACGGTGATTACGAACACGACTAGGAAAGCGCCGATGATGACGCCGTTTCGTGGCATATCGTCGGCTGCCTCGCTGAGAAAACCGATCCAGATGTAAAGACTAAAAATCGCCAATTGGACGATCTTAATAGCGAGTTGATACATGCCTGCTTTGACCTTCGATGATCTCGTAGAGCAAGCCCCGTCAGGTGGTGGCGTCAGGACAATTCCCGCTCAGGACGGCCGCCCCGCTCGTGTCATCATGGACATGAGCAGCGGCCCGCAGCAGTCAACCGGCCCCCTGACGTTCGACGATCTTATGCCAGAATCCGGTCTGGATAAAGCCGGCAGGTACGCTGAGGACTTCGTGCGATCCACAGTTTCGGGGCTCGATAAGGGCGTAACGGGGCTGGTCGGGCTGCCTGCCGATATTTCTCGCGGCATCGTTAGCGCTGGCAACTACCTTCAATCCGCTTACGAAGGCCGCCCCTACGACGAGGTTTCGGCGGAGTTTGACAAGAGCTTCCCGAGCGTGCGCCCGACGCTTGAGAAATTCGGCGGGCACGCGCTGCATGAGGCTTCCCCGCTGGCCTACACGCCCCAAACCGGGGCAGGCAAGACTGCGGAGAACGTCGCGTCCTTCCTGCCGGGCGGCGCTATCGGGCGTCTCGCCAATGTCGGCCGGAACGTCGCGGCGTTCGGCCTCGTGCCGGGTATCGTCTCGGAAGGAGCGGGGCGGCTGTTCGAGGGCACGAGCGCAGAAGGCCCCGCCAGATTCGCAGGCGCGCTCGCTGGCGGCCTCGGTAGCGCCGGGGCTATGCGCATGGGGTCCGCCGAAAGACTCGTGCAGCGCTCCACGAATGGCGTCACGGCGGCAGAACTGGACGCTGCCGAGCAGCTATTCCAGCGCGCCCAGCAGGCGGGCCAGCCGATCAGCCGTGCCGAGGCGGTGCAGGCCGTGACGCAGGGCAGGACTGGTATAGGTGACTTGCAACATACCGTCGAAGGCATGGGAGGGATGCGCGATTTCTACGCCGCGCGCCCGGCGCAGAACGAGGCGGCTGCGCGTCAGGCATTCGAGGGGATTACGCCGCAGGCGGCTTACCCGTCGCAGCTTGGTCCCGCCATTGGCGGCAGCGCCGAGCGGATCGTGACGGACGTGCGGCAGGCAATCAACCGCGCCACGCGCCCGATGTATGACGCGGCCGGACAGCATCTCGTGCCGCGACAGGTTCACGACGCCATGATGGCCGATCCGCTGTTCGCGCAGACGGTGGATATGATCCGGCGTGACCCGGCTTTGAACGCCAATGTTCGGGCGGCGAGCGATCGCTCCGTCCGCATGTATGACGAGGTAGCCAAGCAGCTTGAGACGCGCGCACAGAATGCTGCGCAGCCGCTCAACCCGAACGCCAACCAGTCTGTAGCCGCGACGACGGGTAGTCTCGGCGCCGACGTGAAGGACATCGCGATTGCCTCTGACCGCGCTGCGGTGAACGGCCCTAGCTCCTATGAGGCGGCGCTCGCGAACCAGACGCGCTTGCGACAGCAATATCTCGAACCGTTGCTGAACGGTCCTATCGGCAAAATCGCCGGTCGCGACACCAAGACCAAGGATGCGATCAACGCGCTTTTCCCGGCTAATCCTCTCCCAAACAGCGCGGTGGAGATCGGTCAGGCTGTCGGCGCCTTGTCCGCGCGCAATCCGATGGTCGCGCGCCAGCTTGTCCGCACCCATGCCGAGATGACGTTCAACGAGGCGGCGCAGCGCCTCGTCGGCGGGCCGAACCAGTCGGGCGGGGCAAAGTTCGCCGCGATCCTTCGTGGCAATCCGCAGCAGGCAGCCAATCTTGAAGCCGCCGTCCGTGCGCTCCCGAACGGAAACCAGATTTGGCCGGGTTTCAATCGCTTCCTTGAGATTTTGGAAGCGCAGCAATTCAGGCAAGCGACGGGTTCGCGAACTGCTTTCAAAATTCCCGGCGTTGAGGACTTGAAGGGCGGCGGCTTGCTGAACAACGCGATGCAGACCGTTGCGACAGGCGGCTTCAAGTGGCCGCAGAAGGCGATTCAGGCCATCCAGAACTGGAATGTCGGCCGCAACCTCGATGAGTTGGCGCGGCTTCTAACCGATCCTGCCGCCGCCAATTACTTTCGGAGTATCGCGACCGCGCCGTCGCGAGGTCAGAAAGCCCTCGCTCTTACCGCGCGCCTCGCGACCATTGCGAACAATAGCTCTCGCATCGAAAGCCGCGCCACGTCGCGCTGATGCCATACTCCAATGAGGGCTCTCACTCAAAGGGCCTCATTTCAACGGACTTGGTTTAGCCAAACACGGCGATCCTCACGGGTCGCCGTTTTCTTTTGAGGAAGCACGACATGCTGAAACGTCTCAGCCTCGCCCTCGCGGGGCTTTTTGCGTTTGTTGGGGTGGCCGGTGCCGCTGGCACCATTCCGTTCTCGCTCAGCCAACAGTTCGACGAGCACGGCAAGCCGCTCTCGGGATGCCGGCTCTACACGATCCAGGCCGGCACGGTCTCCACGCCGCAGAACGCCTATCAGGACGAGGCGCTGTCAATCGCGCTGCCGAATCCGATGGTCTGCGACGCGGCGGGCCGGCTGCCTCAATTCTTCCTTGCTGACGGCTCGATCAAGGTCCGCCTGACCGACAAGGACGGCGTTACGCAAGTGGTTGCCGATGGCATCCTGGTCATCGGCCCGAGCGGGGGCGGGGGCGGGGGCGGTGGCGGTGTCGATCCCTCCACGGTCTTTTCAACGGGTGACGTGCTATGGGCCGAAACGTCCGGGACGCGCTCGGGCTGGGTGCGCGACAACGGGCGCACGATTGGGTCGGCGACGAGCGGCGCCACGGAGCGCGCCAACTCGGACACCGAAGCGCTGTTCAACTGGCTCTGGCAGCACTTCGACGATAGCCGCTGCCCCGTGGCCGGCGGCCGTGGCGTGTCTTCGGCCGCAGACTGGGCTGCCAACAAGACGATCCAGTTGCCCGACAAGCGCGGCTACGTCGTCGGCGGCCTTGACGACATGGGGAATAGCGCGGCGGGCCGCTATGCGAGCGCGCCTATCGTTGGCAGCGCGACGGCTGCCGGCTCTGTCGCCGGATCGAATACAGTCACGCTGCTGACCGCGAACCTGCCTCCGTACACACCGGCCGGTGCCATCACGAACGGCGCGATCACGACTACGATTTCTCCCGGAAACATCGTCTGGAACAGTGGCGGAGGAAGTCAGATTGGCGGCGGGGCATTCGCCAACCTCACCAATCTTACCGCCACATCGACACAAGCCACATCCACCTTCACCGGCACCGCGCAGGGCGGCACAAGCACGCCGGCCAACACCGTTCAGGGGACGGTATTGGGAACGTTCTACAGGAAGCTGTGAGACATGGGCATCAACTTGAAAGCAACTGCGACCGACAACGCGGACTGGAACATGAGGCTTCATGTGACAGATGCGGAGACCGGCGCTGCCGTGGATTTCTCTGGCGCTGTTATCGAGATCGAGGTGAAAGACGCAAGCGGTTGTTTGAAGCTTCAGGGGTCGATTTCGAACGGCAGGATTACGCTTCCAGATGCTGGCGTGATCGAGTGGAATTTCCCCGTGACCGAAATGCACAATCTCTGTCCCGGCTCATACAAAATGGGGGGGGTGTACGAGCTGGGAGGTGCCACAATTTCCCTTTTCACCGGCGATTTGACGATAATTGACGGTGTGGCCCGCATATGAGTGCACCTGTCGTTCGGATCGCGTTGTTAACGACGCCTCCAAGCCTGAAGATAAAGCTGCTGCCTAAACCTGTCGTTCAGGTGCAGGCGATGCTTCAAATCCCCGCACAGGTTGCGATTGACTCCGTCACCACTGGTGACCCCGGGACGGCTGCCGATGTCGAGAATGTCGGAACGCCTGGTAATGCAAAGCTCAAGTTCACGATCCCTCGCGGCGATACCGGCGCGGTTGGGGCGACCGGACCGGCAAATACGCTTTCGATTGGTACTGTCGAAGATGGCACTTCGGCTGGTGCAACGATCACGGGCGCCGCTCCGAACCAAACGCTCAATCTAACTTTGCCAAAAGGCGACAAGGGCGACACTGGCGATCAAGGCCCGCAAGGTTTGAAGGGCGACAAGGGCGATACCGGCGACACCGGACCTCAAGGCCTTAAAGGTGATAAAGGAGATAAGGGAGACCAAGGAGACGACGGAGTCATTCAATCTGTTGTAGCGGGCTCGAACATCAACGTGGACAACACGGACCCCGCGAATCCTGTCATTTCGTCTACCGCAAGCGGATCGGGCGACGTTGTAGGCCCGTCATCTGCGATAGACGGACATATCCCGCAGTTTGATGGCACAACCGGCAAACTGCTCAAGGACGGGAAGGCCGCCCCAGCCGGTGACATCGTCGGAACGACAGATGCGCAGGCGCTCACTAACAAAGACCTCTCAGGCTCTGGCAACGTTTTCCCGACACTAAATCAGAACACGACGGGTAGTGCTGCAAAGCTCACTACAGCGCGTAGCATCGATGGTCAGGCATTCGACGGCTCGGCAGACGTAACCGTCATTGCACCAGGCACCCATGCAGCTACCGGCAAGGCCACACCAGTTGACGCAGATGAGCTTCCGCTCGTCGACAGCGCGGCCTCCAACGTTCTGAAAAAGGTCTCGTGGGCCAACCTGAAGGCGACGCTCAAAGCGTACTTCGACACTCTTGCCACGACGCTTACCAACAAGACAATTGATGGCGCCAGCAATACGCTAACGGTGAGGCTTGGAAGTGATGTCAGCGGAGATCTCCCGGTAGGACATCTTAACTCCGGAACTTCCGCGTCATCTTCGACCTTTTGGCGGGGCGATGGGACTTGGGCAAGTCCGACTGCTAGCGTTACTTCTGCAACACAGTCGGAAATGGAGGCAGCATCTTCTACGAGCGTTGCGGCCACGCCGGGCAATTTCAAATGGTCCCCCTACGCAGCCAAGGCTTGGGTCAAGTGGGGCGTTGCGACAACGATTGATGCATCTGCTGGCGTCTCGTCTATCACCGACAACGGCACTGGCGATTGGACTGTCAATTGGACGACCGCCTTCTCGTCGGCAAACTATGCTGCCTCATATTCTGTTGAGGCCAATGGCACAACGTCGGCGCTATTTCGTCACCCCGGCATTCGAAATGGCGGGCAAGCCGCTGGATCGTTGCGCGTGATCTGTTTTGACGATAGCTCCTTTGGGTTGTCCGATCCGACAAAAAACCACGTCATTGCGTTTGGAGATCAGTGATGAAGATTATTGTCGCGCGAAACGATGGATCTGTTTCAGTGATGGCGCTGCTTGGCGATGCCGCCGAAGCGGAACATTTGGCACACGACCAACTCGACGTCATTGTCCAAGCAGAAATCGCGCAGTGGCCCGACGATCTGCGTCAAAGCGCCGTTTCATGGCGAGCGGTTTCGGATGAGGAGATTCCAGAGGATCGGACCTTTCGTGGTGCTTGGCGCGCAGGAAGCGGCTATACCGGAATTGAAATCGACATGGATCATTGCCGTGCGATCTGGAAGGACAATATGCGTGTGGCGAGAGCGCCAAAGCTCGCTAAGTTAGACCTTGAATTCCAGCGTGCTATGGAAACTGGTACTTCCACGAAGAACATCATCGCGCGGAAACAAGCGCTCCGAGATGTGACGAAGTTGCCCTCAATTGAAGCTGCGACGTCGCCGGATGACCTAAAGTCAGTTTGGCCGGACGTCCTGAACGGTTGACGCTGCCTGTTCGGCTGCATGCTCCACATTGTGAAAGGGGGAGCGCCATGCTCATCGACAATTGGCAAAAGCTGATCTTCAAATTGTGGAGCTGCCGCGTTGCGATCGGCGGCACCGTATCACAAAAATAGCGGTTCCACACCGCCCCCAGCGGCCCGCTTTCCTATGGAGAACTGAAATGCCCAACGCAGCGCCAGAAGCGCCGCCCGCACCCATGCGCATGAGCGGAAACGGCCTCGATCTGGTCAAGGCCTTCGAAAACTGCATGGCGGCGATCAAGAGCCGGCCCGGCTTCTTCAAGCCTTATCGGGATAGTGCCGGGGTGCTGACCATCGGCTGGGGGCACACCAACCATCACCTGCCGCGGTTCGACGGCAATGCGGTCTGGTCGCAGGATCAATGCGACGCCGCGCTGGCCGGCGACATGGTGACGTTCGAGCGCTGGGTGCAGGAGCGCGCCAAGGTGCCGCTCGCCCAGCACGAGTTCGACGCGCTGGTGTCGTGGTCGTTCAATACGGGGGGGCCGGCGACGGCGACGCTCTGGCGCAAGCTCAATGCCGGCAACAAGGCTGCCGTGCCCGCCGAACTCGCAAAGTGGAATAGGGCAGGCGGCAAAGTTCTGGCCGGCCTCGGCCGGCGCCGCAAGGCCGAAGGGCTGATGTTCGCCGGGAAGATTGGCGAAGCGCTCAAGCTCGCTAAGGGCTGATCAATCCCGCGCGCAGGCGGCCTCCTGCGCAATCCTCACATCCATGGAGACGACTATGACCTGGGATTCCATCCAGCAGGTGCTGCGCATCCTGCTCAACGCGGCCGGCGGCGTGCTGATCGGCAAGGGCTACCTGACGGCCGAGACCTCTACCACGCTGATCGGCGGACTGCTGTCCATCGGTTCGGTGGCGTGGTGGTTCGTGTGGGACCGCAATCGTACCAGCACCTGAAATGTCAGCCTCCGCCATCGTCGGCCTCGTCTCGGCGCTGCTGTCCATCGTCAAGCTGATCGCGGAATACGCGGTCAGCAAGAAATGGATGGACGCCGGGACGGCCGCAGCCGTCGCGAAGGGGCTACAGGATGCAAACGATGCCATTGCGCGGGCCAATGCGGCTCGTGAGCTTGTCCGGGCTGATCTTGCTCGCGACCCTGACAGCGTCCTGTCAGACGACGGGTTCAGGCGGGACTAGCGCAACGCTTGTGGCCTGCCAGTCGTTCAAGCCTGTGTATTGGTCGAAAAACGACACGCCGCAGACTGTCGCGCAGATCAAGGAAAACAATGCGGCTGGCGCCGCGCTTTGTGGCTGGGGCTCAAAATGAATCTCGACGATCTACCGCCTAAAACACAAGCGTTTCTGACCAATCTTCGTGACGAAGAAATCGACACGCTTGAAGACGGCATCCGGCTTGTGAATGCGGTGCGCATGGTCGGGACATTCATGAAGTGGGTCATCATCGGCCTGCTCGGCGTCCTGTCCGGCATCGTCATGTTCGGCGAGACGCTCATCAAGATTTCATCCTGGTTCAGGCTGCACTGATCCTCACCACCATCTGAAAGGCCACTCATGATTAAAGCCGTATTTCTCGGCGCGCTGGCGCTTGCCTGCGCGTTTATGTTCTCGCTGTTCTTCTCGGTGCCGGGCTGGTCGGCGGGGCTGCATCCTCGGTGCAACGTCGACTGGCCGTGTGCCGCCAACCTGCAAGGAAAGCTGACAGGTTCAACCCGCGCCGACCGTTTCCGCAATGTCGAGTTCGGCGCGCCGATGTACCCGCCCGAGACGGCGCGAAGCTTCTTGCAGCGGGGGGCGACGATCTTGCCTCACCCAATTGGCTGCCCTCAAAAAGCCTTCTGCGGTTGTGGTGCCGCCGTGGAGGTCTTCGGCCGGCCGATCCGCTCTCTATGGCTGGCGGTGAACTGGCTGCGCTTCCCGCGCGTAGCCCCGGCGCCGGGCATGGTAGCGGCGCGGCGAGGGCATGTCTTTGTCATCAAGCAGGTGCTCGGAGGTGGACGGGTGCTCGCCTATGACGCCAACAGCGGGCGAGGTCGGACACATCTGCACGTCCGCTCGCTCGCTGGCTTCGTGGTGGTCAATCCGCATGGATAAGCACGCCAACCAAACGTTGCCGCATCTACGGGACGGTCATGGTGCTTGTGGCCGTCATTATTCGGGTATCCGGTTTCTAGCGTGTAATTCGCTTCTCAATAAACTTCCCGACCAATGTGGAATTTGGCTCTGGGATATACGGATCGGTTTCTTCGTTATGAACCTCCCATTCCATTTGATGCATGGTGAAATGGCAATTGCTGCACCAATCCTCCATGCCTTCCAAAACGATGTCATCGCGGCCAGGAAGCCGCACGACAGCCGGTCGAAAGCTGCTCGCTGGGTATTCGCCTTTGCAGAACGGGCACGTTTTGACTTCAAAGGCTTCGGCCAGCAGAACCTTGGCACGGATGCGCTCAAACGAATACCCGCGCCCGTCCCGGTTGAGGTCTTTGATGAACCTGTTCCGGGCCTCGGTGTAAGCGTTAGTGGCCGGATAATCGAAATAGGCGAATATCTCCTTGCGCCAGTTGGCAATCGTCTTCGTGACTGCGCCGAATTCTGGCTCAATGATAGCCGGTATGCTCTTGGCCCATGCGTCGTATCGCTTCTCGGCCTCGGTTCGAGAGGTAATCTCCCAGATATCCCAGAACGCTTCCTTTGCGTGCCATGCGGCGTCGAGAATGGGGCTGTTGACCAAGATGCCGTCGAGCATGAATTGCCGCCGCGCAGAGAGGTTGTGACGGCTGGTCTTGATGAGGCGCACCCCGTAGTGCGGGTTTTTCAACTTGCCGCTGTTAGCCGCCCTGATGGCTCTGGCGCGAGTCCGGTCAAGGGCTTTGAGCACCAAGTCCTGGACGTGCCATTTGTCCACGACGATCTTGACGCCGGGCAGCAGGAGCGCCGCTGCATTCCGGTAGATCGAACACATGTCAATGGCAACGATCTTAACCCGCTCGCGGTTGGGCAGCTTGTAAAGCCACCGTTCGGTGCGCTGGCGGTCCATGCCGTCGATCATGTCGAGGAAATGGCGTCCGCCGATATCCACGAAAACCGTGCGGCGCCGATGCAGCAGATTGACCTCATCAATGCCGAGGATGAGTGGCGCTTCGATCTTGCGTTGGCTCAGGAGCCGCTTGAAATGCCCCTGGCAGACGTTGCGGACGGTCTTCTCGTCAATGCCCACGTCCCTGGCAATGTCGGCGAATGTGCGCCGGATGCCCTGTTGGCCGATGTACTCGACACAGCGCTTGGTCATATGCCGCCGCTCGTCCATGTCGGGGAGCGGCTGCATGCAGGTCTCATTGCACTCCCGGCACCGGAAGCGCTGCACCTTGCAGCAGATGACGAATTGCTTTCCGAAGGCCGGGGCGTCCCGGTATTCGACGGTCTTGGTCCCATGCCGGTACAGGCGTCCAACCGCGCCGCACTTCGGGCAGGTGTCAAGCAAGCCTTGATAACTGGCCGTCGCCTGCTGGACGTTGCCGACGACTCTGACGCCAGTAACGTCCCAGCCGTGGAGCATGAGGGCGTGGTTCATTTAGCGTTGAGCCCGAAGGCACGACGGCAACCGTCGCAATTCACATGCTTGAAGAAGTGCGGTTCGCCGTCGAAGAAATATTTGTGCTCGCCAGTTGACTCACGAGCTTTCCACCGGACGCCGCACGCCATGACGAACTCTCGGTCTGGAGTGCCGTACCCCGGCTCAGCGACAAGGATGTGCAGGGTGGCATTCGTAGCGGGCGGTGGGGAGTTCGCGTTCGGGAGGACGCCAGCGTTCTGCATCTCTTCCTCAAGATGCTCGCCCCGTAGCATTCGCTCTGCCCAATTGGCGTACTGCGCAGCGGGTATCTTCACGGATGATCCTTTCCGATCACTCGATCAATCCATTCAATACGGCGCTGGCGACTGTCAGGCGCGGGCGGATGTCGCATGTCATCGCGGTACTGGCGCGCTAGGGCCAGTAGTTCATCGACCTGATTGGCGATATGACCAAGGGCTGACTCAATGCGCTTAGTCTGTTCGGATTGCATTTCTGGCGTTACCTGCATAGCGGGGTTCCTTTACAAGCTGGCGTCATACTCGTCGCGGGCTTTCAGGTCGGCGGCAATCAGCTTCTCGCCGCGTGCTAGCGTAGCCAGAAACGACCTAATGCGGCGAATGTCTCCAAGGGTCGTCCTGACGTTCAGCGAGATTGGCTGTTCGTCATCAAGGTCGCTGTCAGGAATGTGCCTGACGCTAGCGTCGTATGCCGTCAGAACCTGCTGTGCCAGCTTCATATGCGGCAAACCTTTGTACGCATCCATGGGACTACCTGCTGAGTTGAGCTTGAGCCTGCCGTGCGCCGTCGAGCGAGCCGCTGTAACGGGTCTGCCCGGTGCGGGTGTCGATCACGGCATAGCGTCCGCCGCCCTGAATGCTGATCTGGTATCTCATCTGTCTCTCCTGCTTTCAACATCAGATTCCGCAGTCAGTATAGGTGACGGGAGAGCCCATGTCAACACCTAAAACCGGATACCCCATTATTCTGGTCGCGATGAACGCTCGGTAGATCCCGCGCAGGCCGGGTCACGCCTGCACCTCCCTAGACTTGGCCCGCTCGGCTCCGCGCCGGGCGGGCTTTTTTCATGGCTCGCCCAGCAGCTTCCCCAGCCGCTCCACGTCATCGCCGGTCACGTCGTCCTTGCCGATGATCGCCGCGGCCTGATCAAGCCGCTGGCTCTCCATTAGCCCGGCGCGTTCTGCGACCCGCGCGAAGTCTTGGACCGCTTTGTCGTCGGCGTAACGGGAGAGGGTGTGTCGTCGCAGGAACGGCAGGATTGCCATTTGGCTTTCCTTTTCTTGACGGGGCGGTCGCGTGATCCGTGCTCCGCAACGTAGCCGATCCGGTTCTCGTCGAGGATTTTGGCGAGGGGATCGGCGGGCATGGCAGGAGCCTACATCAGAACGCTTCGCGAACCCAAATTGCAAAACACGAGGGATGTTTTGCACCGAACCTGTTGCAATTAGCCGCTAAGTATTTGAAAAGAAAGCGCGCGGACGTGGCGGAACTGGTAGACGCAAGGGACTTAAAATGGGGAACTATATACTTGAATCCCTTTTCCACGGCTATGCCTCATTTTCTTTCCCCACCTTGGTTGCGCGGCGCTTGCGCTTCTTTGCAGGCTTCGATTTGGGCTTGGGGCGATAGGCCAGAACCAGGTCCGTTATCGCGTCGAGGGACTTCGGCGGCTTAGGCTTTTTCATGACGGTAGCCGTACAGCGTTGATAACAGCAACTGCAATTTCCTGATGCAGATCGGCGTCAACATCATTAAGCAAGCGACGGTCCATAAGTTCTTCGATAACCGCCTTAACGGCTGATTGACGCCCCATGACTTCTTGAGTGCGTCGCAAGCCTTCGTCCATTGGATGGACCTTCGCTCGACAGTCTACCAAGGCCTGACGAAAATCTCGACGACCTTGCACGGCGCTCTCATACCGCTTCTTCCAAACAAGGGATTGGCAGCCGTGTTCGTTACATTCATGATCTAGCCACTTGTGGCTCAGAACGCGGGGCTGCACTGATGGGGGAGCGCGATAAAGTGCGATATCTGCGTGGCCGCCCTTTTTTTCCCACATGGCCATGGGCACACCGGGATGCGTTTTAAGGTAAGAAATCTGAGTTTCGTTCGTCCACGCAATAGGCTCGGCGGCGGCGCTCTCAGCCGGACATGAGCAAGCGCCCGGTGTAGGACACCCTCTCGGCTCTAAGCCACGCCCCTCTTGGAGGACCGACCCGACACGCTGCTCATAATCGGCCTGCGCTGCTGCTTTGGCTTCTTCGAGGCTGTCCTTATCTGCGATAAAATGATGGGCATGCAGGCGCACCACGTAGGCGGGGCTATCACTGGCCGATACTTCTTCAATATTGTAAAAGCCGAAGGGCGTTTGCGCGCTCCAAGCTGGCTCTGGAAATGAATCTGGTCGATGATCACGCCACACTAGCGGCTTGATTGCTGGAGCGGCAAGTTCGGAGACCTTCGCAGTCATTGGATCAATCCTTTATAGGTCAGGCGCTTGCCAGCCGTTCCCTTAACGAAGCTATCAAGGCGCGTCATGGTATGGTGTTTCACGTTGCCTTCGTTCAACCGGAACGAAAACTCATCGACGTAGCGGGGCAGATGCTTGGGGCTGGCGTGGTGATAGATGCCGATCAGCCCGCGCTTGAGAACGGCAAAAACGCTCTCAATGCTGTTCGTGGTAACGTCATCGCGGACGTACTCGCCTGCGCTGTGGTTGACTGTGTCGTGCCTGTAAAACAGGCCACCGATATTGCCATAGACCGCAGCCTCATCGGTGTGCAGCGTAGAGCCGACTTCGACGTTTTGAACAATTACGTCCGTTATGGTTCCGGCGTCCGTAGCCTTGATGACCTTGGCGCGGGTACGGCCACCACGTTCGCGCAATCCGAGAACGGCGGTTTTGCCGACTGCCCCGCGACCGGCTTTCAGTTTCTTCTGTTCGTGCTTGTTACCTTCTATCCCGCCGACATAGGTTTCGTCGATCTCGACAATTCCTTGCAGCTTCTCAAGGTTTCCGCCGCAAGCTTCGCGAAGGCGATGCAGGACGAACCAAGCCGACTTTTGCGTGATGCCGATTTGCTTTGCGAGTTGCAGGCTAGAGATGCCCTTGCGTGCCGTCATAAGCAGGTACATCGCGTAAACCCACTTATGTAGGGGAACGTGGCTTCGCTCGAATATCGTCCCAGTGCGCACCGTAAAGTCTTCCTTGCATTGGTTGCAGCGGTAGTAACCGCCAGCCCGCGCCGTGATCCGCTCGCCCAAACCGCACACCGGGCATTTCGGCCCTTCCGGCCAAAGCCGCCCCTCAAGATACGTGCGAGCGGCGTCCTGATCCGGAAACATCTTGAACAGTTCGAACGTAGAAATGGTGGACTTACTCATGACAGAAACTCCCTTTCGTCACCAAAATCTAGCGTTTTCTGGCGAGGGAGTCAAGTATATAGTTCCCAAAGAAATCGGGATCGCCGTGAAACGGCTTGCCATAGGTGTTGCACCATCCGCCGGCCGACGCCTTCCACTTTCCAAGCTCGACATGCTCGGAAATTCCGCCAAAGGCAGCCCAGCACAAATTGACACGTGTCCCGTCC
>Ga0172380_10001932_pt1 | contig 34394 bp, 28 predicted proteins | sample Leawe162metaG_FD_119747 | JGI IMG/M metagenome (GOLD analysis project Ga0172380, IMG submission 119747) | Leachate microbial communities from a municipal landfill in Southern Ontario, Canada - Leachate well 162 metaG | ecosystem: Engineered > Solid waste > Landfill > Unclassified | place...
AACTTCTCCGACCGCTTCTACATCGACATGGTCAATCTGCCGGAGCGGCTGGACAGCGGCGCCAGCGTCGCCTACCTGGCGGCGGAACTGCGCCGGGTGGCCAAGGCGCTGGGGCAGCGCCTGACGCGGCCGATCAGCGACGAGTCGCTGCGCACGGCGATTGCCGCCTGCAACCGGGTGCGCCAACTGCAACAGGCTTTCTATCGCTGGCGCAAGACGCCCACCGGCGCCGTGGCGACGCTGGCCGAGGTCAGCAGCATACTCAAGGCGGGAACGGTGATGGATAGCGCCGAATACGCAGCCACGCTACAGCGCTTCCTCGACGCCAGCGCCGCACCGCTGGCGGCCGCCGCGAAGAGCGCCGCCGTGCCCATCGTCGTCACCGGCCTGCCCTGTCAGCTGCCCCACACCAACATCCTCGAGCTGTTCGAGCCGTCCGGCCTGCGCGTTGTCAACGACGATCTCTTCCTCGGCATGCGCGCCTGCGGGGACATCTCGCTGGCGGGTGACCCCTATGAAAACATCGCTCGCGCATTCGTCGCTTCGCAGCCGCTGGCCACCCGCTACCATTCCGGACGGCCGCGCCACGAACTGGTGCTCGATCAGGTGCGCGAGGGAGGGGCGAAGGGTGTCGTCTTCATGATCCCCAAGTTCTGCGAGGCGGAGTGGTTCGACCTGCGCTATCTGAAGCAGGAACTGGCGCAGAGAAACATACCCAGCATCGCCATCGATTTCGAGGAGAACCCGGGCGGCACGGGGCCGGTGCAGACCCGCCTGGAAGCGTTCGCCGAAACGCTGGCCTGATACCCGGAGACAGACCATGGCAGCCAAGATACTGCAGACGACCGCCCTCACGCACAAGGTGATGGGCGAATACTATGCTTGCGCCGGCAAGACACCGGGCAGGAAGGTGGCCTGGGCTACCGTCGGCATGCCGACGGAACTGCTCGTCGCCGCGGACATGGACGTGCTGTTCCCGGAGAACCACTCGGCGACCTGCAGCGCCAAGCAGCTGGGCACCAAGCTGTGCGAGATGGCGGAGGCCGCCGGCCTGTCCCAGGAGACCTGCTCCTATACGCGCGCCGATCTGGCCGTGCGCCTCGGCGGGCCCAGCCCCTACGGCGGCATGCCGAAGCCCGACATCCTCTTCTGCTGCACCGCCAGCTGCACCACGGTGCTCAAGTGGTTCCAGGACATCGCGCGCCATTACGGATGCGAGCTGGTCGTGGTGGACATGCCCTACAACTTTTCCGGCCAGATCACCGACCACTCCCTCGAATACATCGTGTACCAGTTGGAAGAGGCGATCAGGCGGATAGAGGCGGTCACCGGCAAGCCCTACGACATGAAGAAGCTGGAACAGGTGGTCGCGCTGTCCAAGACCGCCAGCGACTATTGGCGGAAGATCCTCGAGCTGGGGGCCACCAAGCCCTCGCCGCTGACCACGACCGACATGCTGATCAACCTCGGCCCGATCACCTGCCTGCGCGGCACCCAGGCCGCCGTCGACGTGTACAGCTCGCTCCACGACGAGATGCAGGTGCGGGTGCGGGAGGGCTATGCGGCGGCGGGGGAGGAGCGCTATCGGCTGATCTGGGACAACATCCCGTTCTGGTTCGCGCTGGGCAGCACGGTGCGCTACCTGTCGCAATTCGGCGCGGTGCTGGTCGGCGCCACCTATCTCTTTCACTGGGTGCGCAAGCTGGAACCGCATGCGCCGCTCGTCTCGCTGGCGCGCGAATTCTGCACCACCGTCACCATGAACCAGAGCGTGGCGCACAAGATCGACAAGATAGGCGGCATCCTCAAGGCCTACCAGGCCGACGGCATGATCATCCATTCGAACCGCAGCTGCAAGGCCGACTCCCTGGGGACGCTGGACCTGCAGCGGGAAATTACCAAGCGCCTGGGGATACCGGTGTTGATGGTCGATGGCGACCACACGGATCCGCGTGCCTATTCCGAGGTGATGGTGCAGACGCGCATCCAGGCCTTCATCGAAGGACTCGATGCGGCGCGGGCGGCCCGCGCCGGTGCTTAGTTCCGGCTTGGCGAAGCAACAACGAGAGGGGAGGAGGGGAACATGAGAGGCGCGCAACTGACGGTGGGGGAACTGCTGCTGAACTCGGTCATCAAGTTTCCGAACAAGACCGCCGTCATTTTCGAGGAGCGCAGCTACAGCTTCGCGCAATTCAATGCCCGCGTCAATCGCCTGGCCAACGGCCTGCTCGGCATGGGCTTCAAGAGGGGCGATCACATCGCCGTGATGCTGGGCAACTGCAGCGAGATCCTGGAGGTGATGTTCGCCGTGGCCAAGAACGGCATGATCGCCGTCCCGGTGAGCTTCCGCTTTGTCGCCGCCGAGGTCGAGTACGCTGTGAACCAATCGGACTCGCAAGCCTTCATCGTCGGCGAGGAATTCCTCGACATTGTCGCCAGCGCCCGCCCCAGGCTGAAGGCGGTCAGCCGCTTCGTCGCCATCGCCTCGAAGCCGGTGCAGGGCATGGACGACTACGAGCAGCTCTTGGCCAGGAGCAGCGACGCCGAACCCGAGGTCCGCGTCTGCGAAACCGACCCCTGGTATATCGGCTACACCTCCGGGACGACGGGCTTTCCCAAGGGGGCGATCGCCAGTCACCGCGCGCGCACCCTGCCGGCGCTGTTCGTCGCCCTGGAATATGGCCTCAGGGACACCGACGTCGAGCTGATGACCATGCCGCTGTTTCACGGCAACGGCATCATGTTCAGCCTGTGCGGCCTCATTCTGGGCAATACGGTATTCATCATGCGCCGCTTCGACGCCGAGGGCGTGCTCAGGGCGGCCCATGAACACGGTGTCTCCTACGGCTCCCTGGTGCCGACCATGTACAGCATGATCCTCAACCTGCCCGAGGAGACCAAGGCCAAGTACAACGTCGGCAGCATGCGGGTGCTGATCTCCTCCTCGGCGCCGCTCCTGACCAAAACCAAGGAGGAAATACTGGCGTTCTTTCCCAACGCCGAGTTGAACGAGTTCTACGGATCGACCGAAGCCGCACCGGTGACCAATCTCAAGCATCGCGACCAGATGCGCAAGATCCGCAGTGTCGGCCAGGCGACCTTTGGCTGCAAGGTGAAGCTGCTCGACGCCGAGGGCAGCGAAGTCGCGGCGGGAGAAGTCGGCGAACTCTACTGCTTCAGCCACGCCTTCGAGGAGTACTACAAGATGCCACAGGCGACGGCGGATGCCTTCCGCGGCGACTGGGTCAGCGTCGGCGACATGGCGCGCATGGACGAGGAGGGATACTTCTATATCGTCGACCGCAAGAAGGACATGATCATCAGCGGCGGCGAGAACGTCTACCCGACGGAGATCGAAGAGGTCCTCTCGCACCATCCCGGCGTGCGCGAGCTGGCGGTGATCGGCGTACCCGACGAGAAGTGGGGGGAAGCGGTGCACGCCGTGATCGTCCCGCGCGAGGGCTCCGGCATTACGGTGGCGGACATCATGGCCTACTGCCAGGGCAGGCTGGCCGGCTACAAGCGGCCGCGTTCGGTCGAGTTCGTCGACTCGCTGCCCAAGAACCCGACCGGGAAGATCCTGAGACGGGTCATCCGCGAAAAGCACTGGGTCGGACATGAGGTGAAGATCTGAGGCGCGGCGCCAATGCAAATTCTGCAAAGCGAAAGGAACAAAGCTATGACCATGTCTGTCACCGAAGCGGTTGAATCGCGGCGATCGGTCCGCGGCTTCCTCGATCGTCCGGTGGATGGCCAGGCCCTGCGCCGCGTACTGAGCAAAGCCGCGCGAGCGCCTTCGGGCTGCAATCTCCAGCCCTGGCACTTCCACGTCATCGGCGGCGAGCCGATGAACGAATTGAAGGCGATCATGCGCCAGCGCATCGAGGAGGCGCCTGGCGGCGAACCGACCGAGTACGATATCGTGCCGAAGAATCTGCCGCCGGAATACAACGAGAGGCGCGTGACCCTGGGCGAGGATCTCTATTGCGAACTCGGCATAGCGCGCGCCGACAAGGTGGGGCGGGGACGCTGGTTCGCGCGCAATCTCCAGTTCTTCGGGGCGCCGGCCGGCCTCTTCTGCAGCATCGATCGCCGCCTCGGACTGCCGCAATGGGCGGATCTGGGCATGGTGCTGCAGACCATCATGTTGCTGCTGCGCGAAGAGGGTCTCCACAGTTGTCCGCAAGAGGCGTGGAGCGTCTATCCGCAGACGGTGGGCAAGTTCCTCGGTCTGACGCCCGAACTGATGCTCTTCTGCGGCATGGCGATCGGCCACGAAGACCCGGCCGATGCCGCCAACCGCTACACGTCGACCCGGGTGCCGCTGGCATCCTATGCCAAGTTCATCGGCATCTGAGCCTCGGCGCCGGTGATTGACATGGACCGACGCGCCGGTCTATTATAGAAACTCATCGGCAGGAGAGAATGGGTGGTGCGGGGCCGGCAATGCGCCGCGCAGCACGCCGGGCGCCGCTCCTGCCCGATCCCGATCTTGCCTTGACCATTGCTGGCAGCGAAGAGAGAACATGGTGGATTTGCCATCGTTTGTGACGATACAGGAGGAGGGGCCGCGCGAGGGATTTCAGATCGAGGCGGGCCCGATCGCCACCGCCGACAAGATCCGCTTCATCGAGGCGCTGGCCGATACCGGCCTCAAGAAGATCGATTGCGTCTCCTGGGTCAACCCCAAGCGCGTGCCCGGCATGGCCGACGCCGAGCAGGTGGCGCGCGGCATACGGCGCAAGCCGGATGTCGTCTATACCGGACTGTGGCTCAACTCCAGCGGCTTCGAGCGGGCGCTGACGATGCCGCTGGCGCTGATCGGCTCCATCCTGGTGTCGGCATCCGAACCCTTCAGTCTGAAGAACAGCGGTAGAACGATCGCCGAGACCCTGGCCGATCAGCGCACGGCGGTCGACCTCTATCTAGCGCACCAGGTAGAGGTCCGCTGGGGCATCATCTTTACCGCCTTCGGTTGCAACTACCAGGGCGACGTGCCGGTTGCGCAACTGCTCGAGCGGGTGGCGCAGGTGCTCGACATCGCGCGCGAGAAGAATGTGCGCCTGAAGGGCATCTACCTCGCCGACACCGTCGGTTGGGGCACGCCCCTCGATGTCGAGCGGCGCATCGGCGCGCTGCGCAGCCGCTGGCCGGAGATGAAGATCGGCCTGCACCTCCACGACACGCGCGGCACGGGACTGGCCAATGCCTACGCGGCACTGCGCCTCGGCGTCGATCAGTTCGACAGCTCCTGCGCCGGCCTCGGCGGTTGCCCTTTCGCCGGGCACAAGGGTGCGGCCGGCAACGTCTGCACGGAAGATCTGGTATTCATGTGCGAGGAGATGGGAATCTCGACCGGGATTGACCTCGAGGCGCTGATGGCCTGCGCCAGGATGGCCGAGGAGCTGGTCGGCCATCCGCTGCCGGGCAAGGTGATGCACACAGGTGGCCTGGCCCGGGCCCGGCCAACGAGGGGAGACTGAGCTTGACCTACGAAACGATAAAGACCTCGGTCGATGCGCGCGGCGTCGCCTACCTGACCCTCTCCCGTCCCGAGGTGCACAACGCGATGAACAGCCTGATGTGGGACGAGGGCAGGGATGCCGTGCAGCGCTTCGATCGAGACGGCGGCGTGCGCGCCGTGGTGCTCGCAGGCGATGGCCCGAGCTTCTGCTCGGGCGGCGATCTCAAGTACCAACTGGCGCAACGCGACGGCGCGCGCACCAGGAAGGTCTCGGAGGCGAGCAAGCTGGCGCTCTGGCTGCGCGAACTCGACACCCTGTCGAAGCCACTGATCGGACGCATTCACGGTCCCGCCTACGCCGGCGGCCTGGGCCTGATCTCGGTATGCGACATCGCCATCGGCATCGATTCCTCGACTTTCGCCATCACTGAGGCGCGCCTGGGCCTGATTCCGGCGATGATCTCGCCCTACGTGATTAGCCGCATCGGAGCGGCCAGAGCCCGCCGCATGTTTCTCAACGGCAGGAGCATCAGCGCTGCCGAGGCCGTGCACTACGGCCTGCTCGACCGCGCCGTCGCGCCGGCAGAACTCGATGCGGCGGTGGAGGAGGAGATCGAACTGGCGCTGCGTTGCGCGCCGGGTGCGGTGGCCACGATCAAGCGGCTGATCGCCTACGTGGACAGCCACGAGTTTCCCGATAATTTCCTCTACACGGTGGAGCGCATCGCCGACATGTGGGACGACGCCGAAGCGCAGGAGGGGCTGACGAGCTTCGTCGAGAAACGCAAACCGGCCTGGGTCCGCCCGGGCAAGACGAATCACTGATAGAGGAGTTGAAATGGGAGTAAATCCGAAGATCGAGGAACTGCGCCGCCGCAACGCCGAGGCTTTGCTGGGCGGATCGGCGAGGTCGCGCGAAAAGCACGTCGCCGCCGGCAAGCTGATGGTGCGCGACCGCCTGCGTCTGCTCTTCGATGACGGCTTTGCCTTCGAGGACGGGCTGCTCGCCGGCACCTGGCGCGGCATGGCCGCCGACGGCATCGTCACCTGCATCGGCAAGGTGCATGGCCGCGACGTGGCGGTGATCGCCAACGATATGACGATCAAAGCCGGTGCCTGGGGCCACGAGACCTATCTGAAGTTCACCCGCATGCAGGAGGTGGCGAAGGACGCCGGTATCGCCCTGGTCTATCTGGTCGATTGTGCCGGTGCCCGCATCGACGAGCAGGCCGAGTGCTATCTCGGACGTCGTTCCTGGGGCAACATCTTCTACAACCAGGTCAATCTCTCCGGGGTCATTCCTCAGGTCTGCGCCCTGTTCGGACCCTCGCCGGCCGGTGCCGCCTACGTGCCGGCGCTGTGCGATCTCATCATCATGGTCGACAAGCAGGCGACCGCCATGATCGGCGCACCGCGCATGGCGAAGGCCGTCACCGGCGAGGACATCAGCGAAGAGGATCTGGGCGGTGCCATGATGCACTGCACGGTGAGCGGCCTGGGCGACGTGCTGGTGCAAAACGACCAGGAAGCGATCGCCAGGATCAGGGACTACCTTGGCTACATGCCCGGCGTCTGGAGCGAGCGGCCGCCGCTGGCCGAAGCCAGGCCGGCCAAGCCCAGCGAGAAACCGCTGGCCGACATCATTCCGCTCAATCAGAATGCCGCCTACGACGTCAAGCTGCTGCTCAATGCCTTGGTCGACGAGGGCAGCTTCTTCGAGTACAAGGAGTTGTTCGCCAAGGAAATCGTCACTGGCTGGGCGCGTCTGGGCGGCATGCCGGTGGGCATCCTGGCCAACAATTCCCGGGTCAAGGGCGGCGTGCTGTTCGTCGATAGCTCCGACAAGGCGGCACGGTTCATCTGGATCTGCAACGCTTTCGGCGTTCCGCTGCTCTTTCTGCAGGACATCAGCGGCTACATCCTGGGCAGCGCGGCCGAACGCGCCGGCATCATCCGCCACGGCGCCAAGCTGCTCTCGGCGGTCTGCGAGTCGACGGTGGCGCGCATCTCGGTCATCATCCGCAAAGCCTATGGCGGTGGCTATGTCGCCATGTCCGGCGCCTGCACCCATCCCGATGCCCTGCTCGCGCTACCCACCGGCATGCCGGCCCTGGTCGGCCCCGAGGCGGCGGTCAATGCCCTCTTCGCCAAGCAGATCGAGGCGCTGCCGGAAGCCGAGCGCGCCGACTTCGTCAAGAAGAAGCGCGAGGAGTACGCCAAGGATATCGACGTCATGGGCATGGCCGCAGACCGCTTCCACGTCGACGCCGTGGTCGAGCCGGACCACCTGCGCGACGAACTGATCGCCCGCTTCCGCATCTATTCGCGGCGCACGCCGGCAGTCAAGGCCAGGCGCTCGGCGGTGCACCAAGTCTGACGGCGATGAGTGTCGAGGAACACATCGCAGAAGGCAAACTGCTCTGGCAGCCGAGCGAGCGCTTTGCCCGCTCGTCGAACATGGCCAAATACATGGCCTGGCTCAAGCAGACGCGCGGGCTGGACTTCCCGGCTTACGAGCCGATGCGTCTGTGGTCGGTGGACAAGATGGAGGACTTCTGGGCCTCCGTCTGGGACTATTTCGCTATCCATTCGACCACACCCTATCAGCGCGTGCTCGATACGCGTGCGATGCCCGGATGCAAGTGGTTCGAGGGCAGCCAGGTCAACTACGCCGAGCACATCCTGCGTGCGGAAGCTGGCGCGGCGCCCGACAAGATCGCCATCCACTATGCCTCCGAGCGCGCGCCGCTGGCCGCCATCACTTGGCACGAACTGGGGCGGCGGGTGCGCATACTCGCCACCCAGCTGCGCGCGCTCGGCATCGAGCCCGGGGATCGCATCGTCTCCTACCTGCCCAACATCCCGGAGACCATCGTCGCGGTGCTCGCCACCGCGGCGGTCGGGGCGATCTGGGCCTCCTCGGCACCCGAGTTCGGGGTGAAGACGGTGATCGACCGCTTCGGCCAGGTCGAGCCCAAGCTGCTGTTCGCCTGCGACGGCTACAGCTTCGGCGGCAAGGAATACTCGCGGGTGAGCGAGGTGCGCGAACTGGTGGCCCAGTTGCCGACGCTGAAGACTGTGGTCTGCGTGCCGGTGCTGGACCGCCAGCGCCGCGACGCAATCGTAGACCAGGGCGTGCTCTGGGCCGATCTGCTGGCCGCAGCCGAGGTGCCGCGCGAACAATTCAAATACGCCTACGTCCCCTACGACCACGCGCTCTGGGTGCTGTTCTCTTCGGGCACCACCGGTCTGCCCAAGGCGATCGCGCAGAGCCACGTCGGCATCATCCTCGAGCACTACAAGCTCACCGGCCTGCACATGGGGCTGACGCCGGAATCCGTCATGTTCTTCTATTCGACGGCCGGCTGGATGATGTGGAACGTGGTCGTCTCCTCGCTGCTCGGTGGCGGCGCCATCGTGCTCTACGACGGCAGCCCCATGCATCCCGATCAGGACCGGCTGTGGCAGCTGTCGCAGGACGCGGGCGTCACCTACTTCGGTGCCAGCGCCTCCTTTCTGCAGCTCATGCGCAAGAACGGCGTCGTGCCCAGGGAGAAGTTCAAGCTCGACATCCAGGCCACGCTGACCGGGGGCTCGCCGGTCGGACCCGAGCTGTTCCAGTGGTTCTACGACAACGTCAACAGCGACTGCTGGTTCAGCTCGCAATCGGGCGGCACGGAGACCTGCAGCTGTCTGGTGACGGCGGTGCCGCTGCAGGCGGTGTACGCCGGAGAGATACAGGCGCGGGCCCTGGGCATCGACCTGCACGCCTGGGACGAGGCCGGCCGCGAGTTGGTGGATGAGGTCGGCGAGCTGGTAATGACCGGCCCCTTTCCCTCAATGCCCGTCTATTTCTGGAACGACCCGGAGCGGCGGCGCTACCGTGAGGCCTACTTCGACGTCTTTCCCGGGGTGTGGCGGCACGGTGATTTCATCAAGATCAACGCGCGCGGTGGCTGCTACATCTACGGCCGCTCCGACTCAACGTTGAAGCGCCACGGGGTGCGCATCGGCACCGCCGAGGTATACCAGGCGCTGGAGAAGGTGCCGGAGGTGGTCGACAGCCTGATCGTCTGCTGCGAGTTGCCCGGCGGCGAATTCCACATGCCGCTGTTCGTGGTGCTCAAATCCGGCGTTGCGCTCGACGCCGTGCTGCGCAGCCGCATCAGCGCGCACCTGCGCGACGACGCCAGCCCGCGGCACGTGCCCGACGCGATCCACCAGATCGATGCGGTGCCCTACACCCTGACCGGAAAGAAGATGGAGGTGCCGGTGCGCAAGCTGCTCGCCGGCCAATCGCTGGACAAGGTGGCCAGCCGCGATGCCATGAGCAACCCGACCGCCATCGACTACTTCGTCCAATTCGGGAGGAATTTCAGCGCTGCTGCACATCCCGCGGAGGGCGCCAAATGAGCCGCTCGCCAGCCTCGATTGGCACCCTTGACAAACCGACGGGTTGGTCGATAATAGCCCGCCGGAGCATGCCCGCAGGATCCAGGAGGAGTGTCGAGGTGTCGCCCAGGAAAATGATCGTCCGCTGCCTCGCGCGCCAGCCGAGCAGACTTGCTCGCGGCGGATTCTGCTGATGCTGAAGACCTCTACGACGGGGGAGCAGGCGCCTGGCGCGGCGCTGCTGTCCTTGCACAATCTGCAAGTGCTTTACGGCGGCACCATCGAAGCGGTGCGCGATGTGTCGCTCGAAGTGCACGCCGGCCGCATCGTGGCGCTGCTCGGCTCGAACGGCGCCGGCAAGTCGACGGTCCTGAAAGCGCTGTCCGGCGTGCTCGACGCCGAGGACGGCGAACTGGAGAAGGGCGCCATCCTCTTCGACGGCCATCCGATAGAGACCGCCTCTGCCGAGCGCATCGTGCAGATGGGCATGGTGCAGGTGCCCGAGGGCAGGCGACTGTTCGCCTCGATGAGCGTCGAGGAGAATCTGATCGTCGGCGCGCATTTGCAGGACCGCGGCACCCTGGATGAGGCGCGCGACTTCGTCTATAAGCTGTTTCCCAATCTCCGCGACCGGCGCTCGCAGCTCGCCGGCTACCTCTCCGGCGGCGAGCAGCAAATGGTGGCGATCGGGCGGGCGCTGATGAGCCGGCCCAAGGTCATGGCGCTGGACGAGCCTTCGCTGGGCCTGGCGCCGAAAGTGGTGAGCGAGATCTTCGCCACCATCAAGGCCTTGCGCGATAGCGCCGGGCTGACCATCCTGCTGGTCGAGCAGAACGCCAAGCGGGCGCTGGCCATCGCCGATTACGCCTACATCATGGAGAACGGGCGCGTCGTGCTCGACGGCACCTGCGAAGCGCTGCGCCGCAACGCCGACGTGCGCGAGTTCTACCTCGGCCTCGGCGCCGGGCAGAAGCGCACCAGCATGCGCGACGCCAAACACTACAAGCGGCGCAAGCGGTGGCTGTCATGACCCCTATCCTCGATGTGCGCGGCGCCAGCAAGGTCTTCGGCGGCCTGCGCGCGGTCAATGACGTGAGCCTGCAAGTCATGCCCGGCGAAATCGTCAGCCTGATCGGACCCAACGGCGCTGGCAAGACGACGCTGTTCAATCTGATCAGCGGCGTTCTGCCGCTATCGGGCGGGCAGATTCTCTTCAAAGGCGAAGACACGGCGCGCCTGCGCTCGGCGCAGTTTGCCGGCGCCGGCATCGGTCGCACCTTCCAGAATCTGGCCCTGTTCAGTCATGGCACCGTGGTCGAGAACCTGCTCACCGGCCGTCACATCCATTTCGGCAGCACGGTTCTCGAGTGCCTGCTCTTCTGGGGACGGCCGCGCGCCGAGGAAATCGCCGGCCGGCGCAAGGTCGAGGAAATCATCGAGTTTCTGGAGATCGAAGAGCTGCGCGACAAGCCCGTGGCGATTCTCTCCTACGGGCAGCAAAAGCGCGTCGAACTGGGCCGGGCGCTCGCTTGCGAACCGACGCTGCTGCTGCTCGACGAAATCGTCGCCGGCATGAACCGGGAGGAAAGGCAGGACATCGCACGCTTCACGCTGGATGCGCGCGACGAGTTCGGCATTTCGGTCTTGATGATCGAACACGACATGCAGGTGGTGATGGATCTATCGGACCGTGTGTACGTGCTCAATTTCGGTTGTCTGATCGCCCAAGGCTCGCCGGCCGAAGTGGCGAGCCATCCGGGCGTGTTGGAAGCTTACTTGGGCGGCGAGGAAGAAAGCGATGTTTGAGCACGAAATGCTCCTGCGCGGCGATGCGGTCTTGCCGCAGTTGCTGCGCGAGCGCTCGCGCCGCCAGGGCAATGTCACGGCGCTGCGGGAAAAAGAGCACGGCATATGGCAGGGCGTGAGCTGGAGCGAGTACTACCAGCGTGCGCAGTGGGTCGCCCTGGCCATGGCGAGCCTGGGGATCAAGCGCGGCGAGCGCATCATCGTTGCCTCGGAAAATGTGCCGGAGTGGTTCTACACCGACATGGGCGCGCAGATGATCGGTGTGCAGGTGGTAGGCATCTACCCGACCAATCCCTGGCTGGAGGTGCAATACATCGCCCGCCATTGCGGCGCGCGTCTTGCCGTCTGCGGCGACCAGGAGCAGACCGACAAGGTGCTCGACGCCATGAGCAATGGCGAGGGATTGCAGACGATGCAGTACGTCTATTGCGTCGACATGAAGGGCCTGCGCCGCTACGCCCCGGGGCGTCCGTCGAGTTTCGATAGCCTGCTCGAACTGGGCCGCAAGATCGCCAGCGACGATCCGAACGCGCTGCCCGAACTCGATCGGGCCATCGATCAGCTCAAGCCCGACGACGTCAATGTGCTGGTCTACACCTCGGGTACGACGGGTCCTCCGAAGGGTGCGATGCTGACCCATCGCAACTTCGTCTATTCGGCCTACGCTTATGCGCTGGGCAGCGGCCTCGACGGCAAGCGCTACGAGACCGTCTGCTACTTGCCACTGTGCCACGTCGCCGAGCGCCTCTATTCGGCGGTTCAGCATCTGATTCAGGGCGGCGTGATCAATTTCGCCGAATCGATCGACACGGTTGCCAGCAACATTCGCGAAATTGCGCCGACCTACTTCCTCGGCGTGCCGCGGATCTGGGAAAAGCTGCAGCAGAATTTCGAGTTCCGCATGAAGGACAGTGGCCGCCTTCAGCGCTGGATCTACGCGCGGGGCATGCGTCGCGGTCGTGCCCTGGCCGACCAGCGCGCCGCGCGCGGCGGCAGGCGCAGCACGCTCGAGAGCCTCGAGTACGCGTTTTGGTACCTGCTGCTCTTTCGCAACATGCAGCGGCACATGGGGCTCAACCGCACCCATACGCGGCTCTGTTCGGGCGCTTCCATTTCACCGGAGATGCTGCGCTTCTTCGATATCATCGGCCTCACCATCGGCCAAGGCTACGGCCTGACCGAATCCTGCGGTCTCGCCTTCGTGCAGGGACCCGACCGGCCCAACGTCGTCGGCCAATGCGGGCCACCCCTGCCGGGTGCGGAATGGAAGCTCGCCGACGACGGCGAAATTCTGCTGCGCTCGCCTGGCGTCTTCAAAGGCTACCTGAACGACGAAAAGGCGACGCGCGAATGCCTGCTGGCCGACGGCTGGCTGGCCAGCGGCGACATCGTCGAAGCAAGGCCCGGCGACGAGATCGCCGTCGTCGATCGCAAGAAAGCCATCATCATCACCAGCGGCGGCAAGAACATTTCGCCCTCGGAGATCGAAAACGCGCTCAAGGACAGTCCCTATATCCGCGAAGCGATCGTCGTCGGCGAAGGGCGCAAGTTCCTCGGCGGCCTGGTCCAGATCGACTTCGAGACCGTCGGCCGCTGGGCTTCCGAGCGCGACCTGGCCTACACCACCTACAAATCACTGGTCCTGATGGACGAGGTGGTGGAACTCGTGCAGTCGGTGATCGACGAGGTCAATAGCCGCTTTGCGCGGGTCGAGAACATCCGCCGCTTCGTGATCCTGGAGAAGGAACTCGACCACGACGACGGCGAACTGACGGCGACGCAGAAGGTTCGCCGCGGCATGATAGACAAGAAGTTCGGCCGCGAGCTGGAAATCATCTACGGCACCGGCAGCTGATCGGGGAGGGGCGATGGGCAGGTATCTCGAGGATTTCCAGGTCGGTGAGGTCTTTCAAAGCCAGGGGCGCACCATCACCGATGCGGACTTGATGCAGTTCACCGGTTTTTCCTGGGATACCAACCCCCTGCATACCGACGAGGAATTTGCCAAGGCGAGCCGCTTCGGTGGGCGCATCGCCCATGGGGCGCTGACGCTGTCGTGCGCCACGGGCCTGCTGGCGCGCAGCGGCTGGTTCGACCAGACGGTGATCGCTTTCCTGAGCATAGACAAATGGCAGTTCACGGCCGCCGTCGTGCCGGGCGACACCATCCGCCTGACCGCCACCACGGTGGCCGCCGAGGCGAGCAAGACCAAGCCCGACCGGGGCGCCTGGAAGGCCGAGATTCGCATCACCAACCAGCACGGCGTCACGGTGCAGCAAGGTTTTTTCACCATGATGATGCACACCCGGCCGCGCTAGAGCATGAGCCGCGAGCGCGCCTTCGCTTTGCTCGGCGACAAGTCCGCCTGGACGCTGCCTGCGATCGTCCGCCGACAGGCGCAGCGCTACGGCGAACGGCCCTTCTTGAGTTTTGCATCCGGTGCGGCTCTTAGCTTCGCGGGCTTCGACCGCGAGTGCGATACGCTGGCTCGCGCCCTGGCCGCGACCGGGCTGGCGCGCGGCGATCGCGTCCTGGCGATGCTGAGGAATCGCGCCGAGCTCCTGCTGCTCGCCATCGCCTGCGGCCGGATCGGCGCCATCTTCGTGCCGGTCAATACGGAGATGAAGGGCTACTCGCTGCAGCATCAATTGCACAACTGCGCACCGGCCCTGGTGTTTGTCGAGGCCGACTTGACCGGCGCATTCGCGGCGGTCGCGGCACCGGCGAAATTGCCGACGGCGGTCGTCGTCGTCGATGCTGCGCCGGCGGAAGAGATCGCCGCCTTTGCCGGCGTGCGCCATTGGCGCTATGGCGAATTCGCCGCTCTGCAAGGCGGCCAGGCGCTGGCCGATCCCAGCCCGCAAGAGATCGCCTGCATCATGTATACGTCCGGTACCACCGGGCCGGCCAAGGGCGTCTTGATGCCGCATGCGCATCTGGCTCTGTTCGCCGTGCCATCGGCCGGCCTGGAGCTCGGCGAGGACGACGTCTATTACGTCGCGATGCCGCTGTTTCACGCCAATGCGCTGTTCATACAGGTCTTCGGCTCCCTGCTCTGCGGTGCGCGCGTGCATTGCGTCGAGCGCTTCAGCCCCAACCGCTGGCTGGCCGAAGTGCGCGCCTGTGGCGCGACGGTGACCAACCTGCTCGGTGCGATGAGCGAGATGGTGTTCAAGACGCCGGAATTGCCCGACGACAAGGACAATCCGTTGCGCGCCATCCTCGCCGTGCCCGTCGCCGATTGGGTCGGCCGCTTCTGCGAGCGCTTCGGCGTGCACGTTTGTCAAGGTTTCGGCATGACCGAGTGCAACATGATCGCCTATGCGACGAAGGACGATCCGTGCCTGCCCGGCTGCGCCGGCACGGTGCGCGGCGACCTGTTCGATGTCGCCATCGTCGACCCGGAGACCGACGAGCCCGTCGCCGAAGGCGAGGTCGGCGAGATCGTCGTGCGGCCGAAGATCGCCAATGCCTTCATGCACGGCTACTTCGGCATGCCGGAGAAGACCGTCGAAGCCTGGCGCAACCTGTGGTTTCACACCGGCGATGCCGGTCGTCGCGAAGGCAGCCTGCTCTATTTCGTGGACCGCATCAAGGATCGCATTCGCCGCCGCGGCGAAAACGTTTCCGCCTTCGAAGTGGAGCAGGCGATCAATGCCCTGGCCGGCGTCGGCGAGAGTGCGGTGATCGGCGTGCGCGTCGGCGACGCGGCCGCCGAACAAGAGGTCATGGCCTGCGTCGTCCGCGCCGACGGCGCCGCTCTGACGGAGCGACAGGTCCTCGATCATTGCCTTGCCCGCGTGCCGCGTTTCGCCGTGCCGCGGTTCATTCAATTCGTCGCCGAATTGCCCAAGACGGTGAGCGGCAAGGTGCAGAAGCAAGCGCTGCGCGAACGCGGTGCCGCAGCCGCCTGGGACCGCGAGAGCGGCGCCACAAAGTGAAGGAGGAACCGTGATACGGGCAATTACCGAAGTCGGCGTCGCTGTTCGCAACCTCGAAGAAGCCACCCGCCTGATGGTCGAGCGCCTGGGCGCCGTGCCCGGTCCGGTGCAACGAGCGGATCTCTACGACATGGAGTTCTGCATGTGCCGCGTCGGCAACGTGGACTTTGAACTGATGGCGCCGATCGGCAAGGAGGGCGTCATCGCCAAATTCCTGGACAGCCACGGCGAGGGGCTGCACCACGTCGCCTTTGCCGTCGATGACATCGGGGCGACGCAGGCGGACCTGGGTGCACGCGGCCTGCAATTCGTCGATGCCGCACCGGGCAAGCTGCGCTTCAGCACCGCTGACTTCAGCGGCAAGCGCATGGATGCCGATATCGGCTTTGCTTTCAGCCGTCCGAAATCCCTGCTCGGCATGCTGCTCGAGTTCATCGAGTATCCGCCGGACTTTGTGACGCCGGAGGGATCGCGCAAATGATGTACGTCGTCGAACTCATACTCACCGGCCTCGCCGTCGGCGCCATCTACGGCCTGGTGGCGATGGCCTTTGCGGTGATCTACAAGGCCACCGGCATCGTCAATTTTGCGCAGGGCGAGTTGGGCATGCTGACCGCCTACGCCTCCTGGTCGCTTGCCGTGACGCTGGGTACCGGCGCCATCCTGACCGTCCTCATCGCCGTGGTCGCCGGGGCGATCTTCGGCCTTCTTGCCGAACGCCTGGTGATGCGGCCGATGCTCGGTGAACCGCTGCTCTCGGTGGTGCTGGTCACCGTCGGCCTGGCCGTCGTGCTGCGCTCCATCGTCATGCTGGTGTGGGGGCCGTCGCCGAAAACGCTGGAATTGCCGGGCGCCGATACCATCGTCTCGGTATTCGAGGTCGGCATACGCACCAGCCAATTGAGCGTGATCGCCCTGCTGCTCGTGTCGCTGATCTCCTTCTGGGCGTTTCTCCGCTTCAGCCGCTTCGGCATGGCGATGCGCGCGGTGGCCGCCGACGAGCGCACGGCACGCCTGATGGGCATTTCCACCGCGCGCGTGCAGGCGGTCGCCTGGGCGCTATCCTCGGCGCTGGCGGGACTTGCCGGCGTCTTCTTCGCCGTCGTCTATGGCCTGTCGCCGACCATATTCGAATTGGGCCTCAAGGCGTTTCCTGCCACGGTCCTGGGTGGCTTCGATTCCATCCTCGGCTCGGGCGGCAGCGGTCTGGCGATCGGCGTCATCGAAAACCTGGTCGGCGGCTATCTGCCGAGTACGCTCAAGGAAATCGCCGGCTTCCTGGTCATCCTGGTCGTCTTGATGGTGCGACCGTTTGGCTTGTTCGGCGAAAAAAGAATCGAGAGGGTCTAATGCGCAGCGGCTATTTCAAGCAAACGTTCGAGGAGTTGATCGTCCTCACCGATTCGCCGACCGTCAAGGCATGGACCGCGCTCCTGGTTCTGGCCTTGCTGGTCGCGCCCCTGGTCGTCGGCAGCTATATGCTGTCGCACATGACGGTCATACTCTACACGTTGGTCGGCGTCCTGGGACTGACGATACTCACCGGTTTCACCGGCCTCATCTCGCTCGGCCACGTCGCCTTCATGATGATCGGCGCCTACGCCTACGCTATCGCGATCACCCGCTTCGGCTGGACCCCGTTGCCGGCGATGCTCCTGGCGGGGATCGTGCCGGCGGTGTTCGGTCTGGTCGTCGGTCTGCCGTCGCTGCGCCTGCAGGGGCTGTATCTGGCCATCACGACGCTCGCCTTCTCCTACATCATCAATGCGATCGTGCTCTCGGGCGGCAAGTTTACCGGTGCCAGCCGCGGCATCAGCCTGGTCCGGCCGGTGATCTTCGGCCTCGACCTGAACGTCGATCGAAATTTCTACTGGTTCTGCCTGGCGATCGCCACCATCGTGCTCCTGGCCACCCTCAATCTACGCCGCTCCTATATCGGGCGAGCGCTCGTCGCCATTCGCGACAACGACATCGCGGCGCGGACCATGGGCATCAACCTGTGGCGCTACAAACTGCTGGCCTTCGTATTGAGCGCGTTCATCACCGGCATCGCCGGCTCCTTGATGGGGATGTACATCAACTACGTCACCGTCGAGGGCTTTCCCTTCCTGATCAGCATCGAGGCGCTGGCGATCATCATCGTCGGCGGCATCGGCTCCGTGCTCGGCGCCGTGCTGGGAACGGTCTTCATCGTCTCCCTGCCCGACGTGATCAGCGCCGTCCTGGGCGTGTTCGGTGCGCAGACCAACGATTTGCTGACGCGGATGGCCTTCGAAGTGAAGAGCGCGCTCTACGGCTTGGCCATTATCGCTTTTCTCAGATTCGATCCGCGCGGCTTGCGCGGAATCTGGCATGATCTACGCCACGCCTGGGTACATTGGCCGCAGCGGTTTTGAAAGCAACGCCCGAGAGGGCTCAACTAGGAGGAGTTACCATGAGGAAGAATTTCATTCGAACGGCGCTCGTTGCGGCCTTTGCCGCGCTGGCGTTGTCGCCCGCGTTGGCGCAGCAGGGGGTCACCGACAGCGAGATCGTGGTCGGCGACATCCTGCCGCTGTCCGGTCCGCCGGCGCTGCTGGGCGCAGCGCACAACCTCGGCGTCAAGCTGGCGATCGCCGAGACCAACGCCAAGGGCGGCATCAACGGCCGCAAACTGCGCCTGGTGTCGGAGGACGACGGCTACGTCGTTTCGCGCACCATCCAGGGCGTACGCAAGCTGGCTACGGTGGACAAGGTGTTCGCCCTGACTTCGCTCTCGGGCACGGCGCAGGGGCTGGCCGCCATGCCCTTGGTGAAGGAAATCGGCATCCCGACGATGGCCACCATCAGCGTCTTCGAGGAACTCTACAAGCCGGTGTCGAAGAACGTCTTTGCCATTGGCGGCAACCACGCGACCGCTGCCGAGACGCTGGTATCGAGGATGGCCGACCGCTTCCCGGGAAAGAAGTGGGCGCTCATCTCTCAGGATGACGACTACGGCGAACTGGTGCGCCAGGGCTTCGACGCTGCGAAGAAGGCGAAGAAGCTCAACGTCGTGTCGACGCAGATCTACAAGAAGGGCCAGGTCGACTTCTCCGCCGAGGTCATGCGCGTCAAGCAAGCGGGCGCCGAGATTCTCTTTGCCGGCGGCGTCATCGCCGAGAATGCGGCGATGACCAAGGAACTCGAACGCCTGGGCCACAAGATCCCGGTCGCGGTCACCTACGTCGGGCGCGTTCCGGCCCTGCTGAAGATGATGGGGACTTCCGGCGAGAACGTCTATTCGGTGGACTTCGTCGCCCTGGAGGACACGCCACGGGGCAAGGCGCTGTTCGAGAAGGCCAGGAAATACCTGAGCGAAGACGAAGTGAAAAAGCTCAATCGCTATACCTTCTCCGGCTATGCCGGCGCGATGACCATGTTCGAAGCGTTCAGGGGCTGCGGCAAGGCGCTTACCTGGGATTGCACCAACAACCAGTTGGCGAGCATGAAGAACTTCGATACCGGGGTCACATCGCCGGTATCCTTCAGCGCGGCCGGGCACTTCTCGGAGCCGGCGCTGATCTTCGTCAAGTCGGACCCGGCGGCGGGAATCTTCCGTCCCATCGAGTAGGCGCAACAGACTCAGCCGCGGGAGACCCGCGGCTGAGCACCGCATGAGCCTGCGCGGCGACTGGGAAAAGAGCCTATATTATGCCAATCTCCTAGTCCGCTGCGGTCGCGACCCGCCATGAAATATTTTGAATGGCTGCCCCCTGAGGGGGTGCAACTCATCTTCGTGCTGTTCCTGTCCTTCCTCATCGGACTGGAGCGGGAAGAACGCAAGACCGACGATCACTACGCCTTCGGCGGCGTGCGCACCTTTCCCCTGATCGGCCTCATCGGCTATGCGATGGCCCTGCTCTCCGCCGGCGAACTCCTGCCGCAGGCTTTGGGTTTCGCCGTGGTCGCCGGCTTCCTGTTGATGTCCTATCGGCACAAGCTCGACACCTCGGGGCATGCCGGCGTCACCTCGGAGCTGTCCGGCCTCACCACCTATCTGGTGGGCGCACTGGTCTATCGCGAGCTGTTCTGGATCGCCATCACGCTCACCGTATCCAGCCTGCTCCTGCTGGAACTCAAGACCCGGCTCGAGAGTCTGGCCAGGCGCATCGATACCACGGACATCCTCACCTTTGCCACCTTCCTGCTGCTGTCTGCGGTCATCCTGCCGCTGTTGCCCAACCAGCCATTCAGCCAATTCCAGATCAACCCATTCAAGATCTGGCTCATCGTCGTGGCGGTGAGCGCGGTATCCTACGGCGGCTACGTGCTGCAGCGGCTGACCAAGGCGCAAGGCAGCGTCCTCCTGGCGGCCCTGCTCGGCGGCGCCTATTCCTCCACGGTGACGACCGTGGTGCTCGCCCGGCGCTCGCTGCATGAAGAGCAAGCCCACCTCTTCTCCGGCGGCATCCTGATCGCGTCCGGAATGATGTATCTGCGCCTGGCCATCTTGTTGGCGCTCTTCAATCAGGAGTTGATGCACAGGCTGGCGCTGCCTTTCGTGGTGCTGGCCGTCCTGGCGATGCTTGCCGGTTGGCTTTGGTCGCGGCGGGGAGACGCCGTCGCGCTGAAGGCGACGCGGGAGTTCGAATCCAGGAATCCTCTGGAAATCGGTGCGGCGCTGCTCTTCGCCCTGCTCTTCGTGGCGATGCTGGTGGCAACCCACATGGCCGTCGAGTTCCTGGGCGAGACAGGCGTCTACACCTTGGCCGCTGTCATGGGTGCCATCGATGTGGATCCGTTCATCATGGGCATGACCCAGGCCTCTCCCGCCTTCACGCCGCTGCAGGTGGCGTCGTCGGGGGTCCTGATCGCGGCGGCCAGCAACAATGTCGCCAAGGCCATCTATGCCTTTGCCCTGTCCTCCCGGCAGGCGGGAGTACAGAGCGCCTGCCTGCTGCTGGGCTTGGCCGTGCTGAGCCTGATCCCCCTGATCTGGTGAAGGCCCCGCAATCAGGCTTGCGGAGCGGGCGCCCCGTCCGTCGCAACAGCTCAACGCTTCTTGCCCGGCGCCGGCTTGACCGGCTCGGGACCGATGTACCTGGCTATCGCGTCGCGCAGCAGACGCGCGAAGCGGGCCTGCTGCTTTTCAATCGTCTCGCGCAGCCCTCCGATGCCGATCGCCAGGGGTCGGTCCGAGGTCGAGGCGTTTGCCGGCAGCCGCATGCAGATCATGCCGGCGCCGGGAGTGACCAGTCCGGGCGAGAAGAAATAGCCGCGCTTGCGAAACTGTTCGACGTAGGCCAGCGTCTGATTGACGTCGACGGCCTTATGTCTGGATGGGGTTTCTGCGTTGGTGCGCTTGACCAGAAGGCGAATTTCATCGTCGGACATGTCGCCGATCAAGGGGATCCCGACGGCCGACCAGGCCAGGAAGCGCTGGCTGCCTATGGGTACGTGCATGCGCATCAGATTGGTGGCCTCGACGACGTGGATGTACTTGGCGTAGATGCCGTTGCTGCAGGCCAGGACGATGGTCTCGCCGGTCTCGGCGCTCAGCTCGTCCATCAATCGCCCTACGCTCCCGTCCCGGATCGGGGAGCCGCCGATCCACGAACCGAGCAAGGCGACACGCGGCGTCGGTATGTAGCTGCGCGTGCTCGGCAGGTATTCGAGATAACCGGTCTGCACCAGGCTCTTCAGCAGCGCCGAAGTGGACGACTGGGGAAAACCGAGATATTCGACCAGCTCGCTGACGCGGGCGTCGCGCTGCAGCTTGTCGAAGAATTCGAACACCTGCATCACGCGCACCGCCGACTTGACGCCCGCAGCGGCGTCCTGCATTGCATCGCTCGCTAGGGGAGCCGCGGATTTTGCCGGTGTTGAACGGCGCGTCATGCCTTCACTTCCTCGCGATTCGGCCGGCGGTGCTCAAGAAGCCTTGTGCTGAGCCTCTCTCAGAGCTTGCGCTCCGACGTCTTCTGCCGCTTCTTCTTGCGCTCTTCCCCGGTGATGTAGTGATCGCCTTTGACCGCGCGCTCGGCGTCGATGCGGTTCTCCTCGGTCCAGCCGCCGAGTTCGTAGCCGTGCCAGGGAGATTTCGCCTTGTCTATCGGCGTGAGGCCCAGTTCGTCCCAGATCTTCTTCGCACCTTCCATGTACTCCTTGCGCGGCAACGCCACCGGCGGGTATTCCCACTTCATCGTCGCGTCGATGAGCATGCACGAGGTGCCATTGGGTGGCGGATAGATGGTCTCGTCGTAGGCCGTGTCCAGGGGCACCGCGGAAGGGTCCATCATGTTCATCTTGCCCATGACGATCTGGATGTCGCGGTGCGGCATGGTGCGGAAGGTCATCGCCCAGATCAACGCGTCGGCATCGCGGATGTCGATGTCGTCGTCGACGGCGATGATGATCTTGCCCATCGCGGCGTCGAAGCCGGCGGCCAGATGCAGCGCCTGCCAGGCCTGGGCCGAATTGGTCTTCTTCATCTTGATCGCCACGAAGTACCAGGCCGAGCAGCTGTCGAGCAGGTGCACGTCGGTGACCGTAGGAATGTTGCAGTCGTACTTGAGCGCCTTGTACAGCGCCGCCTCGGCCGAGATGCCGCGCAAGAGCGTGCTCTCGCTGGGCGGGAACTGGCTGATGTAGGCTTGCAGGATGGCGTTCTTGCGGTGGGTTATACACTTGAGATCGAAGAAGTTGTTGAGCAGCATGTGGCCCATGTAGCCGGTCGTCTCCCCGAACGGCGCTTCCCACTCCGCTTCATCGGTGGAAATGTAGCCTTCGAAGCACATCTCGGCCGTGGCCGGCACCTCCAGGTCCACCGTCTCGCACTTCACCAGCTCGATCGGCTCGCCGGCGAGGCCGCCCGCCACCGTGTATTCGTCGATGTCGTAGGGGTACTTGGTGACGCTGCCGATGCCGACGGCGGGGATGACGCCGACGAACAGAGCGATCGGCATCGGTATCCCCAGCTTCTTGTACTTGGCCCAGTGGATGCCGATGTGCTGCGCCGGATGGATCATGACGCCGGTGCGGTCCGGCGCCTTGATCATGGTGCGATAGGTGCCGATGTTGCGTATCCCCGAGTCCGGATCCTTGGTGACCCAATTCGGCGCGGTGATGTAGGGCGCCGGATCGAAGCCGGGCGTCGAAATCGGGATGGGAAACTCGCCGAAGCCGCCGTGCTCGAGCAGCTTGTCGCCGATGTGGATCTCCTCCTTCACCGGCGCCTTGGACTTGTCGACCATCACCGGCGGAATGCGGGTGCGCGGCGCCTGGACCAGCTTCTCATAGAGGTCCGCATCGGTGCACTGCAGGGCCGTCGCATAAACGGCGCGCGAGGCGGCGAAGCCGCCGACCAGGACCGGATTCGGATACTGCTTGCCCTTGGCATCGACCACGTTCTCGAACAGGAAGGCCTTGCGCTTCGCATCCGGCAGCCCTCTGAACTGCCAGCGCACCAGCGGCATCAGCTCGGTATCCTTGTTGATCTGCCGCTTGACCCGCACCAGCAGGCCCCGCTTGTCGAGTTCGGCAATCAATTCACGCAAGTCTTTGTAGTAGGCCATTACCCTTCCTCCTCATTTGGTGGTGTGACGCCACTGAGCTAGGCGCAGCTTCGGACGCTAACGCTGCGCTCGCTCCGTGGAACACCGGATCAAGATACTCAGACAGCAGGTGCCCAGTCAAGCATGCGATGGTTAATATCACATAGGTGTCTCAGGCAGCCTGCAGCCACAATTGCGCCAGCAAGCGTCGGCATGACGCCAGCAACACCCGACGGCGATAGCCGGGACTGACGTTGGTGGTTCTCACCGCGCTGGAAGTCGTGCGCAAGGACTGGATCAGCTCTGCCACCAGGGCTTCGCTCCATTCCTTTCCGACCAGCGCGCTGGTGGGCACCAGGAGCGGTGCCGAGTTGGTACCGCTGATCGCCACGCGCAGGCCGACCAGGTGCTCCCCGCTGCGCATCAGGGCGATGGCCACCGCCGCCAGGGGGAAATCGATCGCCTTGCGGATGCGCACCTTGGCATAGCCGGCGACGCCGGCTGCCTCGGGCAGCACGACGGCGGTCAAGAGTTCGTCAGGCATCAGCGTCAAGTGGCGATCGCCCTCCTCGCGGAACAGCGCCGGCAGCGGCAGACGCCGCGTGCCGGCCGGTCCGACCAGCTCGATTTCGGCATCCAAGGCCATCAGCACCGGCGCCAGATCGCCGTGGTAGGTTGCGTAGCAACGATCTCTCTGGTCGACGATATGGCAGATCTCGCCTTCGCACTTCCTGCAGTAGCCGTTGCCGCTGCGCCACCATTCACTCTCGTTGTAGACGACACAGCGCGTGTCCTGGCAGAGGTTGCCGCCGACGGTCGCCGCTGCCCTGTGGGTCGCCCCGGCCACGGCCAGCGCCGCCGTCACCAACGCCGGATAACGGGCGCGAACGAGCGCGTCCTGGGCAAGCTCGGCCAGGCTCACGCCGGCGCCGATGCGTAAACCTTTCCCGGCGGCGGCGATGCCCGCCAGTTCGGGAACGGCGCCCAGGTCGATCAAGGCCGACGGATTGGCGAGACCTCGCCTCAGGTTGACCACCAGGTCGGTGCCGCCGGCCAGGAGGCGGCTGCCGGGGTGCGCCGCTCCAAGCTGCAGCGCTTCCGCGACGGAGGTGGGACGAAAATAGCGGAAATCCGGCATCGCTCTCATCATGCCACCTCTCTGCTATCGATCAGGGCGAACACGCGGTCCGGCGTCATGGGCAATTCACGCGGACGCACGCCGACCGACTGGGCCACGGCATTCATCACCGCGGCGATGGCGCCGGCCAGGGGGCATTCGCTCGTCTCCTTGGCACCGAAAGGCCCGTTGGGGTCTATGCTCTCGACGATGTGGACTTCGATGTCCGGACTATCCATGAAGGTCGGCACCCGGTACTCGAGCAGATTCCCATGCATCATGAGCCCATCGCGATAGACGGTCTCCTCGCACAGCGCCTGCCCCACGCCCATCCACACCGCACCCTGGATCTGGCCTTCGACCGACATGGGGTTGAGGGCACGGCCGCAGTCCACCGCCACCCATATCTTGTCGACGCTGATGTTGCCGGTGACCTCGTCGACCGAGGTCTCGGCGACGCTGACGGCGTAGCTGAAGCCCATCGAGGCGCCGATGGCGCTGGCCTTGATCTTCTTGTCGCCGCAAAACTCGACCGGACTGGTGAAGGTCCCCTTGACGGTCAAGGTTCCCGTCGCGACCAGGGCTTCAGCCACCGCGTCCTTGAACGCCAATGGCGGTTTGTCGGCTCCGTGGATGCGGAAAAACTCGCCCAGGCACTCGACCTCTTCCGGCTGACAGTTGAGCCTCTTCGCGGCGGCCTTAACGAGCAGGGTCTTCAGTTCGGTGGCCGCCTGGAGCGCGGCGTTGCCCACCTGGAAGGTGACCCGCGAGGAGAACGATCCGTTGTCCTTCGGCGTCAGCATGCTGTCGGCCGTGATGATACGCATCCGGCTCCAGTCCAGACCCAGCACCTCACCCACCACCTGGGCCGCCATGGTGGTCGAACCCTGACCGATGTCGGCGGCGCCGGTGAGGATGGTGACGATACCGTCGAAGTCCAGCTTCAGATTCACCGTCGCGTGCGGCTCGCCCGTCCAATGCACCGGCGTCGTGGTGCCCGTGACGAAATGCGAGCAGCCCATGCCCAAACCACGGCCCTTGGGCATCCTGTCTCTGCGCTGGTTCCAGCCCGAGGCGCTCTCCACCTTGTCCAGACATTCGGCCAGGCCGTAGCTCATCACCTTCTGGCCGTATTGGGTGGTGTAGGGTATCGTCGGCAACAGATTGGCACGCCTTACCGCGAAGGGATCGAGCCCCAGCTCGGACGCCATTTCATCGAGCAGCGATTCGAATGCCGCGCGCGCATCGACCGAGCCATGACCGCGCTGCCCGCCTGCCGCAGGCAGATTGGTGAACACCCGGGTGCCGTTGTACTTGATGGCCGGAATATCGTAGATCCCGAACAGCAGGGAACCGACGTAGAGCAGGGTGACGATGCCATAGCTGGTGTAGGCGCCGCCGAGTTGCAGGCCTTCGCAGGCGCAAGCGGTCAGCTTTCCGTCGCGCCTCATTCCGAGCGTCAGTTTGATTTCCGTGTAGGGCCTGCCACGGTGGACCAGAAAGACCTCCTCGCGGCTCTGGACGATGCGCACGGCGCCACCCACCTTGCGCGCCAGCACGCAGGCAACGATGTCGAAATGAAAGGTGTCGCCGCGACCGCCGAAGCCGCCGCCGAGAAAGGGCTTGACCACCCGCACCTGCGAGGTGTCCATGCCCATGCATTTCGCCACCGTCAGGTGCACGTAATAGGGCACCTGGGTCGTGGTGTGCAGACACAGGGTGTCCCGCTGTGGATCGTACTCGGCCAGGGCCGCGTTGGGCTCCATGAAGGCGTGGTTGACCTCGGCGAACTTGTAGCTGCGTTCGAGCACGAGATCCGCAGCGGCGAGGCCGCCGTCGACATCGCCGAAATCGAAATGCACCTTGCGCACGACGTTGTTCGGCTTGTCGTCGTGGATCAGCGCCGCCCCCGGCGCCATGGCGGAGCTGGCGTCGAAATAGGCCGGCAGTTCCTCGTAATCGACCCGAATCAGCTTGAGCGCCGCTTCGGCCGTGGCCTCATCCACGGCCGCGACCGCCGCCACCGGATCGCCGCGATAGCGGACCTTCTCCTGCGCCAGGGCAAATTCGTCGTGCACCGTCGGCAGCACGCCGAAGGGAACGCCGCAGTCTTTGCCGGTGATGACCGCGGCCACCCCCGGCAGCGCCTCGGCGGCGCGCGTGTCGATGGAGAGAATGCGGCCATGGGCGATGGGGGAGAGCAGAATGCGCCCGATCAGCGCGTCCTTCGCCGGCATGTCGGCGGTGTACTTGGCGCGTCCGGTGACCTTGTCCGGACCGTCGACCAAGGGCGCCGACACCCCGACCATGGTTCCCTTCAAATCGTCGGGCTTCATTGCGCATCCGCCTGTGCGCAGGCGTCCGCGGCGGACTCGACCGACTCGATGATCTTCACGTAGCCCGTGCAGCGGCACAGGTTGCCAGCCAGGGCCTCCTTGATTTCCTCGCGCGATGGCTGCGGATTGCGGCGCAGCAAGCCCTCTGCAGCCATGATCATGCCCGGCGTGCAGAAACCGCACTGGGTTCCGAGCTTCTCGTTGAAAGCCGTCTGCAGCTCGTTCATGCGGCCGCTGCGCGCCATGCCCTCTATCGTCTCGACCTGTCTTCCGGCAACCTGCAGTGCCAGCGTCGAGCAGGCGAGTCTGGGTTCGTCATCCACCAGCACGGTGCACGCACCGCATTCGCCGCCGTCGCAGCCGCTCTTGACGCCTATCAGGCCGACGACTTCGCGCAGGTAGTCGAGCAGCAACATGTTGTCGGGCACCAGGTCGGTACGCGACCGCCCATTCACTTTCACAGACAAGATCGACTTCACCGTTTCCTCCAACAAGGTACTGCCCTTCGCAGCGCGAGCCTCTGCCACAACGCGAATTTTGTCAAGGTGGCGATGGCGATCATCACCCATGTGATGGAGGAACCCGGCGCGGTCAAGCCATCCTTAAAGATGATAGATTCAATCGCCCGCTTGACACGCGATCGGGCCCGGCGAATACTCGACCAGCCAACCGGGTTGCCCTACCACTGGTGAATAGGAGGAACAGACCGATGGAAATGCTCTCTACCACGCCCGAGGAGGAAAAGCGTTATCTGGCCTGCGGTATGTGGGGAGACTTGACGCTGGTCGAACGCTTCCGCAAGCACGCCGCCGAGTCGCCGCAGAAGCTGGCGATCATCGACGCCAAGAGGCGCTATAGCTACGGTGAGCTGGCGCGACTCATCGACAATCTGGCAACAAATCTTCTCGGCTTGGGGATAGACCGTAGCCAGGTAGTGGCGGTCCAGGTGCCGAATTGGGGCGAGTTGCCGCTGATCCATTTTGCCTTGAATCGGATCGGGGCCCTGTGTCTGCCGATTCACGAATCCTGGCGCGAGATGGAAGTCGGTCACCTGCTGCAGAAGGCAGGCGCCGTCGTCATCGTGGTCCCTCTCAAGCATAGGGGCTTCGATTATCCGGCGATGGTGGCCGGCCTGCGCAGCACACTTCCTGCCCTCAAGACGATATTCTCCATCGGCGGTGCCGGACCGCATTCGGCCGCCTTCGAGCCGCTGCTCGATGATGTGGCGGTGGATACCAAGGCGCTCGACGCCCGCCGTCCCCATCCCAACGAGCCAGGGGGGGTGATGCTGTCGTCCGGCACCACGGCACTGCCCAAGATCAGTGTCTACAGCAGCAACAACTTGCACGCCCTGACGCGCATATCAGTGCAGGCCGTTCGCTTCGTGCGCGATGACATTGTCGCCGCCCTGGCGCCGGCCGGCACCGGTGGTGTCGGCTACAGCTTTCCCATTCTGGCGCCGCTGCTGCACGGCGGAACCAGCGTGATGCTCGAACATTGGGATCCCGCCGCGGGGGTGGAACTGATATTGCGCCATCGCTGCACCTACGGTGTCGCGGTGCCGGCGCAGCTGACCCAGATGCTGCCCGCGTTGGAGGCGCATGCGCCGGAGGAATTCGCCGGCTTCCGCGCCTTCTTCAACGCCGGCGCCCCGCTGCCCTACGAGGTCGGGCGCCGGGTCGAAGAGCGGATGAACTGCCGCGTCATTTGCCACTATGGTTCCACCGACGCGGGAGCCGTCGCCTCGATAGCCATGGACGATCCGCGCGAGAAGAGGCTGGGTACGGTTGGACGCCCTTGCGAAGAGCGCGAGGTGAAGCTGGTCGATGCGAAGGGCAATACGGTGGGTCCCGGCGAGCCCGGCGAGATTTGCTGGCGCGCGCCCGACAAATCCTATGGCTACCTCAACGATCCGGAGGCGACCCGCGCCGTGTTTGCGCCCGATCGCTTCTACAAGAGCGGCGACCTCGGCCGCTTCGACGCGGATGGCTACCTGATGATCATCGGCCGCGTCAAGGACATGATCCTGCGCGGCGGCCGCAACATCAGTCCCAGGCTCATCGAAGACGCGATGATCGAGCACCCGGCGCTACTCGAAGTCGCCGTCGCCGCCATGCCCGACCCGGTGCTCGGCGAGCGCGCCTGCGCCTTTGCCGTGCTCAAACCCGGAGGCAAGCTCGACTTCGAGGAATTGATCGCCTTCCTGAAGGAGCGCAAGGTGTCCGTCTGGCAGTTGCCGGAACGGCTGGAAGTCCTGGAAGACCTGCCCAAGTCCGCCGGCGGCAAGATCGCCAAGAACAAGCTGACCGAGTTCGTCACGGCCAAGCTCAAAGAAGAGGCGGGACGCTCCGCCTCTTGACCGCCGCCGCAATCAAGCCAGGCCGGCCCCTTTCGTCAGCGGGCAACCGGTCTTGGCTTGCAGCGTCTCGAATGTCACGTCGGGTGCAAGCTCGACCACCTTGAGTCCGTTCTTGGTGACCTCGATGACGGCGAGGTCGGAAATGATCAGGTCGACCACGCCTATGCCGGTCAGCGGCAAGTTGCACTTGGGCAGGATCTTCAAGTCTTCCTTGCCATCCTTGGTCTTGGCCGTATGGTCCATGAGGACGACCACGCGTTGCACACCCGCCACCAGGTCCATGGCGCCGCCCATGCCCTTGATCATCTTTCCCGGGATCATCCAGTTTGCCAGGTCGCCCGTCTCGCTGACCTGCATGGCGCCGAGGATCGCCAGGTTGACCTTGCCGCCGCGTATCATCGCGAACGAATCGGCACTGGAAAAATAGCTCGCTCCCGGCATTGCGGTGACCGTCTGCTTGCCGGCGTTGATCAGGTCGGCATCGACTTCGTCCTCCGCCGGAAACGGGCCGATTCCCAAGAGCCCGTTTTCCGATTGCAGGATGACTTCCACCCCCGGCGGCACGTGGTTGGCCACCAAAGTCGGCATGCCGATCCCGAGGTTGACGTAGAAACCATTCTTGAGCTCCTTGGCGGCACGCGCCGCCATTTGATCTTTTGTCCAAGCCATCTGTTTCTCTCCTGTTAGCTCCGCGTGGTTCTCTGTTCGATGCGTTTTTCGGCATTCGGGTTGTGCACCACCCGATGGACGAATATTCCCGGGGTATGAATCAGGTCGGGATCCAGCTCACCCACGGCAACCAGCTCTTCGACCTCGGCAATGGTTATCTTGCCTGCCATCGCCACGTTGGGGTTGAAGTTGCGTGCCGTCTTGCGGTAGACGAGATTGCCCAGCGCATCGCCCTTCCAGGCTCTTACCAGCGCCACGTCGGCGACCAGCGAAGGTTCGAGGACATACGGCGTGCCGTTGAATTCCCTGACTTCCTTGCCCTCGGCGCAGAGGGTGCCGACAGCCGTGGGTGTAAAGAAGGCGGGGATACCCGCGCCGCCGGCGCGCAGCTTTTCGGCCAGGGTGCCTTGAGGCGTAAATTCGACTTCGAGTTCCTTGCTCAAGAACTGGCGTTCGAATTCCTTGTTTTCGCCGACGTAGGAGGAAATCATCTTCTTGATCTGGCGCGTGGCGAGCAATTGCCCCAGGCCCACGCCGTCGATGCCGGCGTTATTGCTGATCACCGTCAGTTCCTTGACGCCGCTATCGCGCAGCGCCGCTATCAGCGCTTCAGGAATGCCACAGAGGCCGAAGCCGCCCACGGCTATCGTCTGCTTGTCACGCACGATTCCGGCCAAGGCTGCGGCCGCGCTCGGGTAAGACTTGTTCATAGAGTCCTCGCTGAAGATGGATCCCTGCCCGCGGTCGTCGCGGCGACGACGCATGGAGGGAGATATTGACTACAAGCTGCCTGGTAAATCACCAGTATTGTACGGCTTTGCGCAGGAACGCAGAGCTTGCGGCAAGGATAGCGCGCCTCGGCGCCATGCAGGCGCATGGAGGCCGGCCCTGGAACGCTTGCGGCCTGGGCCGGCCTCCTGTTGTTGCAGCGCTTCAGCTAGGCGCGATCTGCCTCATTCTTGAGCTTGGCGGCGATGAAATCGGTCAGCTTGTTCTTGGCGATCTTGCCGCCTGCCGACCGGGGAAGATCCTCCATGACCTCCAGCCGCTCCGGCAATTGCCAGACCGACACCTTGCGTTCCTTCAAGAAGGCGATTATTTCCTCGAAAGTGAGCGTCGCGCCTTTTCTGAGGATGGCGAAAGCGCAGGCACGCTCGCCGAGCACCCGGTCGGGCATCGGCGCGACGGCTACTTCGAGGATGGCCGGGTGCTCGATCATCACCTCTTCGATCAGCCTCGGGCTGATGTTGCGGCCGCCGCGCAGGATCATGTCCTTGACCCGACCGATGATCATCAGGTAGCCCTCGTCGTCGATCCGGCCGAGATCGCCGCTCTTGTAGAAGCGGTCGGGCGTGAAGGCGGCAGCGGTCGCCTCCGGGTCGTTCAGGTAGCCGTAGGACTTGTCTGGCGTCCGCCAGTAGATTTCCCCCGGCTCGCCCGGCCCGAGCTTCTCGCCGTTGGCATCGACCAGCTTCACCTCGCGCCCTTCGAAGGGCTGGCCGACGGTACGCAGGCGCTTTTCCTGCGGGTCGCTGATCTTGGTCGAGGCTACCGTTCCGCCGTCTGTCGCGCCGTACAGGCCCAACACCTTGCAGTTCATCCGCTCTTCGATCTGCCGGCCGACGTCGTAGGGCAGCGGCGCACCGGCGTTGTTGAAGGCGCGGAATCCGTCGAAGTCAGTTGGCTTGAGGGTCTCCAGGATTGGCAGCATCTGCGTCAACTGCGCCGGTACCGCGGTGCCGTAGGTGCAGCGATGCTTGCGTATCAGTTCCACTCCCGCGGCGGGGTCCCATTTCTCCAGAATCACCGTCGTCCCGCCGTTGAGCAGCGGCGTCAGGATGGGGTAGCAGTAGCCGATCGCTCCGGTGCCGGCCGGCGCCAGGGCGGCGGCGACGTCGCTGGGCACGAATTCGATGCCCAGTGCAAAGGCGCGGGTCAAGGCGTGGATGTTGTTGCTGCTCCAAACGCTGATCTTCGGCAGCGATGTCGTGCCCGACGAGGCCATCAGCGCCCCCGGATCGTTTGGATCCGGGCGCCGCGCATCGAGCGCTTTGGTATCGACCGGGATATCCGCCAACAGAGGCTCGAAGGCGGTCGAATGCGCGCCCGCACCGCCGATGGAGTACACCTTGCCGAGTTTCGGCAGTTCGCCGCGCATGGCGGCGATCATGGCCGGATAATCGAAACCGGCATAGTTGAAGGGCACGATGGCAGCGATGGCGCCCGACTGCTTCAACATGTGGGCGACTTCCATCTCGCGCCAGGAATCGTGTATCGGCATGCACAGGGCGCCGATCCGGTTCAGGGCCAGATGGACGATGGCCATTTCCGCCCAGTTCGGTACCTGGCAGGCGACCACCTGCTCGCGGGCGACGCCCATCTTCAGGAAGTTGGTCGCCAGATTGTCGATGGTCTTGGCCAAAGCCCCGTAGGTGTATTGCGACTTGGCGTCGATGATCGCCAGCTTGTCGGGCGAGGCCGCGGCCTGCTTGCGCACGCGCTCGACTAGCGTCAAGTCTCCCCAGATGCCGGCAGCGCGATTGCGCTTTTCTTCATCGGGTGGGGCAAAGAGCTTTTCCATGATTCCTCCTTATCGATAGTGAGCCGCGCGAGATCCCGCGCCATCTAGCTCGCGGAGTATTCGCCCGCCGGCTTTTCGTGTCAAGGATGCGATTTTGAATATCATCTACATGATCAATTGTCGATGCTCGCTGCGGCACCCCGCAGCGTTCCGGGGGTGCGGGTCGTGCTGGGCAGCGCGCAATGCGCATCATTGCTGTGATATCCTCGATCGCATCCTTGCGTCTCGGGGACCTCGGCCTAATATCAAGATAAAGGAAGACTCATGCGGCGAATCATCGTCGGGATCTCAGGTGCCTCGGGTGCCATATTCGGCATACGCGCGCTCGAAGCGCTGAAAGAGATAGCGGATATCGAGACTCATCTGGTGATGTCGCCCGCCGCCAAGCGCACCATCGTCGAGGAGACGGACTGGAAAGTCGCCGCCGTCGAGGCCTTGGCCGACGTGGTCCATGCGCACTCGGATATCGGTGCGGCGGTGGCGAGCGGATCCTTCATCACCAGCGGCATGATCGTCGCGCCCTGCTCGATCAAGACGCTGTCGGAGATCGCCAACTCGCATAACGATAACCTGATGACGCGGGCCGCCGATGTGTGCCTGAAGGAGCGGCGGCGCCTGGTTCTGCTGGTGCGGGAAACGCCGTTGCATCTGGGCCACATAGAACTCATGGCCAAGGCCAGCCGCTACGGTGCGGTCCTGTTGCCGACGGTACCGGCCTTCTACAATCGACCGAAGACCCTCGACGATATCGTCAATCACCTCGTCGGCAAGACGCTCGATCAGTTCGAGATCGAGAACCATCTCTTCAAGCGCTGGAAGGAGGCCTAGATCGGCGCCGTGGTACGCCTTCAGGAGCCGATGCCATGAGCCCCCGTTCAAAGTCAGCGCAACGCGATATACCCGTCGTTGTCGACGCCACGCCGAGCCTGGGCGTGGGAGTGAAATCCGCCGTGCGCGTGATGCAGGTGTTCGAGTTCTTCGACCAATTCCAGCGCGACGCCCGCGTCAGCGAACTGGTCGACTACCTGGGCTTCCCTCAGTCGTCCACCTCGGCGCTGCTGAAGAGTCTGGTGCAGACCGGATATCTCGAATACCTGCCGACGACGCGCAGCTACATCCCGACGCCGCGCATCGCCTTGCTCGGTTCGTGGATAGGCGGATCGCCGATCCGGGACGGGAGCATCGGCCGCATGATGGACGCGTTGAGCGCGGAAACCGGGGAGGCCATCGTTCTGGCATGCAGCAATGGCATCTTTGCCAAGTACATACACGTCGTGGAAGCCACCAATCTGATGCGCATGCACGTGCCGATCGGCAGCCAGCGCTTCCTGGCCTGGTCGGCGATGGGCGCCGCGCTGATCAGCCACCTGTCCGACGACGCGATTCGTCTCCTGGTCAAGCGCACCAACGCCGAGGCATCGTCCCGGCAAAAGGCCATCGACGTGAACCAGACGCTGGCCCACGTCGAGCAGTTTCGCAAACGCGGCTATTTCTTCTCGCGCGAACTGGTGACCCCCGGAGCCGGCATGATCTGCGTGCGCCTGCCGCCCAATTCGACAAGCCCGGACCGCCCTCTGGCGCTCGGCATCGGGGCGCTGGTCGACACCATCGACAAGCATGAGGCGCGACTGGTACGCGTCATGCGCAACGCGATCGCCAGGTACATCGGCAGCGGCGCGAACAAGGCCGGGGCGCGCGCCAAACGCTGAGAGCTTGCGGCGCGGCAAGCTCTCAGGCTGACCTACTGCGGCGGCTGCGGCGCGCCGCGCATCCCTTATCCGGCCATCGACAGGCCGCCCGAGACGCTGATCGTCTGGCCGGTGATGTAGGCGGTGTCATCGCTCGCCATGAAGGCGACGATGCCAGCGACGTCGTCGGGTTGGCCGAAGCGGCGCATGGGGATGGCGCGCAGCATCGCCTCGCGGAATTTTTCCGGCGACGAGGCGGAGTTCATCATGTCGTTCATCATGTTGGTCTCGGTCGGACCGGGGCAGACGCAATTGACGCGCACGTTCTTGCCTGCGAGTTCACGCGCCATCGACTTGCTGAAGGCGATGACGCCGCCTTTGGCCGCCGCGTAGGCGGTCTCGCCCGACGAACCGTTGCGTCCGGCGTCGGAGGAGATGTTGATAACGCGGCCATCGCCCTTCTCGACCATGCCCGGTGCGACGATATGGGTCATGTTCATGAGCCCGACCAGATTGATGCCGACCAG
>Ga0172380_10001933_pt1 | contig 34327 bp, 39 predicted proteins | sample Leawe162metaG_FD_119747 | JGI IMG/M metagenome (GOLD analysis project Ga0172380, IMG submission 119747) | Leachate microbial communities from a municipal landfill in Southern Ontario, Canada - Leachate well 162 metaG | ecosystem: Engineered > Solid waste > Landfill > Unclassified | place...
GCCTTCGCCAATGCAGCGTCCTCAGCACTAATAGAACCGCTCACCACCACAGCCTTAGTCGTTTCTGCTGAGTCGGCCTTGCCCTTATATCTATTGGCAATGCTTTTACCAGCCTTCTTCAACTCTGCCGCCTTTTCCTTGGTGATTGTCTTTACTTGACCAGCATTTCTTGGCTTACCGAGTTCTGCCATATCTCCGAGAGAATCATCCTTGACAACCGCCATCTTCTTAGCAAGGATAGCTTCGCGTCTACTCTCAGGAGATTCGTCTCCCTTAATGGTAACTAACTTTCTGCCCTTTTTGTCTTTGTCTTCGGCGACTCTCTTGTTGTTCTTGGTATGGGAGATATCAATAGCCGCACCCATTTGATCTTCGTCTGACCTATCAATCCTCATCTTCTTGACTTCGGGCTTATTTTCTACTCTGGCTGGCTTGGCTTCTTCAATTTCGCCACTGTCAATTTGCTCGTCGTAGGAATCTTTGGGGATAGCAATTCCATGCTTCTTAAGAATCATGAAGTCGCCAATCTGTTTATAGGTTTCCCCGTTAATCATCATCATTCTCTCTTCTGGGTAGTATTCAATCTCGGTACCAGCACCGAATGACTGCTTAATCAAACCAAGATGGAATGACTTAGTTAAAACCCAGACTTCAATATTCTTCTTCCTTTTCATATTACTTTCTCCTTATTCTCATATTAAATACATAGGCCAACACCATTTACGATGCTGGCCTATATTACTCATTACTTTTGTCTTTTTAACTATTCAATTATTTTTTGAATTAAGTTGTTACATCGCCGCCGACGCTACCGAACTTAGGACCAGTTCCAAGTCTGCGAACGCCTGTTGCCGAAATCAAAGTATTAACATATCCGGCTTCCGTGTCCGTCAATGCAATCTTCTTCAAGTCACGACCAACAATTTCCAATAGTTCAACCAATACATAATTTGGTTCAACATCCAAGTCACATTTGTAATTACCACTTGATGCAGAAGCAATTGCCTTGCGCTGAAATGGCGCCTGTAGCCAGGAGCGAGTTCCAGTTTGTGTCACGGGATTCCAAATCAACTTCAAAAAAGTCACATAGGCAGCTTTTTCGGCGTCTACGGGAAGGGTCTGTCTTGAGTTTCTTGAAATATTCTTAACCCAACGAGAATACTTCCATGCGGGATATGCAGCCATAACTATTTACCTTTCGCTTTTTGTCCTTAGAGGTCAAAGAGCGATACCTCAATATAGTTATCTAAAACAGTTTAGATCCTATACCGGCCCTTCTGGACAAGTGGGCCAATTCTTTAAATAGAGAAATTATCAAACTTTTCTTTCACACAGTCTTAAAAACTTCATCTTCTGACTTGAACATATCAGTCTCACCAAAATGAATCGTATATGTTATTTTATTCTCATCCATAAAATCTTGCATTCTTTTATGGGCAATACTTTCTTTGTTGATAAAAAAATAGGCTTTGAATTCCTTTATATGGAAACCAAAGCCTGAAGAACAAAGTTGCTCTTTTATTTTGTATATCTTTTCAATGGTGTCAACATTCGCCTCTACATACCAAGACATAATTTGACACCCCTAAAGATTAAGCACGGCCCTGTCTGTCACTGATAAACAACCCAGGCTTATCATCGTGAGGCATTACTACGCCCACCTTATCTGTTGGGTTTGGCGAAGTAGTGGCTCCAAAGACCTTCTCTGGCACTCCATTGTTACCACCCGCAATAACCTTAGTGGTAGCATTAACGAAGACAGGAATGCCCCATCCATGCGCCTGATTAGCAATTGACTCTTCATTTCTGTTCTCTGGGTTTGCTCTATATGCCATGACCTATTCTCCCTTTTTAATTTGATTAGTAACTAGTATTATTCACTAAAATATCAATCTTTAATACAAAGCATCGTTCTTACATCGTCTGCTGTCTGCCCTTTTGTAACTGGAGTGGCATATGGTGTAACATCAGCAATTATCTCTGCAATAGCGCTATCAGATGTATAAACAAACATTGGAACTGCAGGATATTCCTTCCTTAGCCATTCACAAATCTCAGTTCCAAATCCGTCTGGCAAGTAATAGTCTATGACAACGCAAGCAATATTCCCTTTATCTTCCCTTGATAACAATTCTTTGGCACTCTTTATATCTCCACAAGAAGCAACTTGTCTTTTAGAACTTGAAATTACCTTTGTAAGAAACAATATTGTATCTTCATCATCATCAATAATAATGTATTTATCAGCTTTTCGTAAATTTTGTCTGTTTTTACGACTCGATGTAAAAAAACTACTCATTACCTGATTTAACTCGGCATTCATTTTTTCATCCTCTTCCTTGGTGGTAACTTTATTGTATCAAAACAATAAGTCTTTATATTCTTCATAACCCTGTAAAGCTCTTCGAAACTTACAGGCTTTGAGACAAATCCCACCGCACCATTATGATATGACCTTAATATATCCTCATCTTCTTTAGACACGGTTAAAACTATAATTGGAACCGGTCTGTAAAATGTACTACGCTTGTAATAATCAATAAACTCAAACCCATTCATTTCTGGCATGTTAATGTCTAGTAAAATAACATCCGGCAAACTGTGTTCATCACAAGATTTCAGGAAACTTAGGGCTTCTATGGGGTCTGTATGTGAAAACAAATTTATATTGTCTGAGGCTAATGCTTTTTTTATAAGAAAGATATTTTCATCATCATCTTCTACTATTAGAATGTTATATATCTTGCTCATTCCTACCCTTTGGTATCGTAAAATAAAAAGTTGTTCCACCACCAACAACCGATTCTATCCAGATCTTTCCTTTGAAAATCTCTTCAATTATCTTCTTGCAAATCGTTAATCCTATTCCAGTACCTTTTTTCTTGCTGGCATTCTTTAATCTCTGAAATGGCTGGAAAACCCTATCATAAAACTTTTCTTCGATTCCTATGCCATTATCATTTATAGAAAATATCCAACTATTTTCGTTCTTATCACAGTCTATAACTATTTCTGGAGCAACCCCGTCTCTTGAGTATTTTAAAGAATTGCTGACAATATTCTTTATAACACTAAACAATAAAAACTTGTCCGTAAATATCTCTGGCATATCATTGAATTGTACGGAGGCGTTAGACTCTTTTATTTCTTTAGACAAATCATCAATAACTTCCTTTATCAATTCCCCGACATTAACATTTTCCATCTTTATGTTTTTACCAACCCGAGAAAAGAACAATAGCGCTCTTACCAACTGGGCCATAAAATCTGCGGAACGATCTATAACATCAATATATGATATTACATCCTTTCCAACCTTATTTGTATCAATCTCAGCCTTAATTAGAGACACAAAGCTGTTAATCTTTCTAACCGGCTCTTGCAAGTCATGTGAGGCAATATAGGCGAACTGCTCCAAACTACTATTCTGCTCTTTCAGTTTCTTGTTTTCGGCAATTGATAGCTCTCCCTCGCGAATGTATGAATCTATATCAATAATCACCCCAATTTGTTTTAATGGAGAAGCCTCAATACACAAAACTCTTTCAAGTGCCCATATATATTCCCCATTACTTTTCTTGATTCTGTACTTAACCTTGCAAACTCTCCTGTTAGATACACATTTATCCAAAGCGTCGTTTCTTATACTTATATCTTCTGGATGAACGACTGTATTAATAAAATTTATATTGCCATTAACATCTTTAATTGAATATCCTAATACTTCATCTAAGGCGCCGGTCCATTTTATATTACCATCGGCAATCTCATAACACATAGAACCAACAGATATTATAAAACTGTTGTGAATGTTAGAATTCTTTTCTTCAAGCCTATCATTACATATTACAAATTTGAACAATATGTAACAGACAATTATCACAAAATGGATCCAGAATATTACAAGATAAAACCTAAACGGCGCCTGATTATATCCCACCTTGCCATATGTTATCTCTTTGTATTCCTGCTTAACCCTTGCCTCAAACGACAACAAACTAAACAAAAATTCTTCATTATTCTTTAACGAAACAATATCTTGTAAATATTTTTCTTTGGCCCTTTCATCTCTGCTGATAATTAAAGATAATTCGGAAATCATCTTATTCTTAATAGATTCGCTAATAATGTCTTTAAAAAAGTGGTTGTAATCTCCTATAATGTAAACAGTATCCCTCAAACAAGATTTGTACTCAATATCGTTCGTTCTGTCTTGTATTGCCCAAAAAGAAATAATAATAGATAGAAGTAGTATAAATAAAAAACAACTATTTACTATTATGGATCTTTTCATGTTTAATACCAATGTCCGGTATCACAACCATTACAAATCCCCTTTATGGTTTCGTGTGGCCCCTTACATCTACATCTTTGAACGCAACCACATTTCACACACTCTTTTATAACATGTCCAGAAATGTCGTCAAATGATGGATAATTAACAATATTCTCAGCAATTATTATTTCATTCGCAATTCTATCTGCAATAACCCTTATCTCGCCTGCGATTCTTATTTTACTGTTTATAGGCAATTCACTTGATATTCTTTTTTTCATGTTCAACTTCCTTTTTAACACCATCCATTGCTTTATCTCCCATCTTCATTATCAACTGTAAGACCGTTAAACCATTACTTCCCTCTGATGGCTTTTTCGGTGTATTCTGAGATTGTTCCGTCACTTTTGGCATATTTGTATCCCGCCTCCCTTGCTTTTTCTATCATGTAAAACCATCTGGCCGCTTGCAATGACGAAGGTGAAAATTCCCTACCGCCATTTATTTCTGACATTACTTTATTAAATTTCTTAGAGAATTTAGAAAATGTACTAATCTCTTTACTATTCTGAGGCAATCCGCTGCCCTTCCTCAAATACGGAAACAAAGACCTGATAAAGCGAGATTCCCACACATCAGCCGTAGTAAACCTATCATCTCCGGTCGTGTTCAATGTATAAGCTCCGACTTTAGGGCCAAACATCATCATTCTTGGTATCAACTTACTTTGACCAGTTGCATCCCTGGTTTTCTGTTTAAGACCCTCCACATCAACCAACTTATCTTTATAGCCGCACTTTTTTCTAAACACATTCAAGTTGTCAACAGTATCTCCCTCTTTTAAATAATCTGTAACTTTTTGCCAAGACCCCTTATCCCTATAAAGTCCTTCAAGTATGTGCATATTATAAATCTTATTGGCTTGGGCTGCACCACCCATCTTAAATGGGGCACCCTCTTCCGTTTGTCTCCTCCCCGTCAATTCACTGACCTTGAGTTTTAACACATTGAAACTCTTTTCTTTTTTCCACAAGGTCATTAAAGAAATAGCGTCTTTCATGTTTGCGTCAAGTCTCGTATTTGGAGAAGTAAATCCGGTAAACAATCTAAATCCGGCAAAATCATCGTCACTAAAATCTGGATAAACTTTGTCTAATATGCTTCTCGTAACCTCCCAATCTTTATGGTAATAATCAGTATATTTAGGGTTTTCATTCAACCATTTTGTTAAATCCTTTGCCGCTGCCAAAACCGTAGCATTGAATTCTTCAGGAGATGAAAGCCTTGCATTAAGACCGGCCTTATCACACACCGCTGGCCACACATTTGAAAAGAAATGGTCTTCCCCCGCACTTTTGGCCTTACTTAACATTTCATGGGCATCTTTATATGCCTTGGAAGCGGCAAGCCTTGCAGCGCCAGACATGTTAGGCTCATAGTCAGGACCAAGTATAGATGAAATAGTCATGTCGTCTATAGGATCCCTTTTCATTCCTTTATCCATAAGGTCTTTTACAGATGGCGTTCCAGGATGAATTATCTGAATTCTTTCCTCGCCAGTAACCTTATTTACCCATCTTCTCTTCTTCTTCTCTCCAGGAACAGGCCCCATATCCTCCCAGTCATCAGATTTCTTTTTGATGGCGAGGATAAGTGCCGATGCTATTCTTAATTCTGTAACAATATCTGTCATTTAACCAACCTTGTTCCTGGTGGATGAGCCGCCCACATCATCTTGTTTATATCTTTCAATTTAGAAACCCTATCCCAAAATGAATCTTTATGGTCCTGCTCAAATCCGTGTCTCTTGAATATATCATCTATCTTATCTTTATTATCATTAATTCTTTTTGCGATTTCATCCACCATATTTTCATCAATACCAATGTTCTTTATATATTCAAAAACTAAAGCCGTATGGTTCTTGCCATTAAAAAACCCATCTCCACTATCACTTGGGAAAGAAAGACCATTGTCGATAGCGTAAACATCTCCATTGTCCTTGTTCCATAAAATGTTGCCAATATGTCTATCCATATTCCCAGATATATAATCGAATATGGCCGCCTTCATCAATCCGTGTCTTAACTTATCATCCTCATGTAATCTATCAATAAAATCCTTGGCGTAAACCCTTTCACCCTTTACCATCAACTGGGATGAACCTCCGTACTTATGGTTAGACGAACCAGCCGTCAATTTCTTTTCGACAATCTTGGTTGGCGGAACAATCCCCAAATCTAATACACTATCTAATTCATATGCCATTGCCTCTTTCTTGTATTGACCGCCAGCATACCTATCATCATCTTCAATTGTAAACTCATAGGCAGAAGGTTTAAAGACTGAACCCATACCACCACCGTCAAAATCAAAATATACCACATTAGAACCGCTACTATTCTCATGTCTCTTTCCAATACCATCTCTCAAAGGATCGTGGCTCAATACGCTATCAATAAAATCTTCTGGCATACTAACCCAAGGGGCAGTATTCTTCACCTCAGTGACATTTCTTGATCTTCCCCTTATCCTGTCATATATCCCAGAAATCTTACCCTTAATAGCTCCAAACTCAACACTTCTCTCCTCATGCTTCTTCTGAGCAGATTTAGGAGCCTTCTTAGGGTTTGTTACACTACCATACTTATCATTAAACTCGCGCATCTTATCGGCTATCTTATCTTTTTCTTTCTCCAACTCCCTAACCGTCTTCAACATACCAGAGTGAGAACTATAACCATCATTATCTTCCATTTCCTCAACTCCACCATCCCCTAACTTTTCCAATACAGAAGGAGTACGAGGTTTCATTATCTGAGTTCTCTTTTCACCCGTTGACTTAGACTTCCAGACGCGCTTCTTCTTTTCACCAGGAGCCGGACCCATATCCTCCCAGTCATCATGCTCTTCCTCTATAGCCGAAAAAATCAACAAAGAGGCCCGTTTTAGATTACCTCTTATATCTGGACTATTAATATCAAATCTCTTACTCAAAGGTACTACTTCACCACTATCATCTTTAACAACAGGGTCGGAAGACTTAAACATGTTTTTATCCAATATCAATATATGTTTTCCAGTATTTCCAGGGCCATTATGGGTCAAAGAAGAATATCCTATTTCTCTTAATCCATTGGCCACACTTCCATATCTTTTTTCTAATGATAGTGTTGGTAAAGTGTCATATTCCTTTTGCGGTTTATTAAGGGCTTCAAATATTGGTCTTAGTTCCTCAAAACTTAAAGGTCTACCAATTTCAATGTTTTTTCCACCAACATACCCATTCATAACTTTTGCATCATTAACCCCATATATTTTCCAAGGCTTATCAAATGAAGCATATATTCCAGTCCCCCAAACGGAACTTTTACTGCTTTTATTAAAATCAAATTCTGTAAAATCCGTATTAGAGTTTGTTATGTGACTCACCGGCCCAATACTAAACCCAGCCCTTTTAGCGGCTTCTCCTACCATCTTCTGAGCCAACCCCAAATTCCCGCTTTTAACCGCTTTAAGGTAGGCTTCATCTTCTTCTGGAGTGACGAGTGGCTTTCGGCGCTTATCGTCGTCCTGTGGCATTGTAGAGGTATTGGTTGACTCTTTAGTAGAAGGAGTGCCAGGCTTTATTATCTGAACCCTAACTTCCCCAGTAGACTTAGAACGCCAACTACGAGCATCTTTCTCCCCATGGGCAGGACCATCGTCTATCCAGTCATCATGCTCTTCTATGGCAGCTACCCTAAAAATAAATTCTATGTCATTCATTTAATACCTAATATCACTTGAAGATGAATTAAATCGCTTATTCAATGGTATTACATCTCCAGCATCATCTTTAACAACAGGGTCAACACTCTTTACCTGAGATGGAGAGAAAACGATATAACTCTCACTTCCAGGTGCCTCTACAGCGTTCTCATAAACGATACCATCATAGCCTTTTTCAATCAATAGTTGAACAGCCTTTTCCGAATCATATTGAACATCCCAAAACTCGTCTGAGGTAATCATGTCGTTTCGCAACAACCACTCAGAAAAGTCGGTTTCACTTTCCCATGCTGCCACACGCGGTTCACCTTCAACTTCTCCACCATTTTCATACTCATCTCGCTGGTCTTCGTCTAACCCCTCTAACCATTCATTCCTTGCCTCTTCAATATTCACGAAATCGCCACGCTCAGTTTGTGTAAGAGAAGCAAGGTCGGGCATGTAAATAGGATTCCTAATTTTCAACGCTACAGACATCACCCTCGCCTCATTATGCTTACGCCCTACTACCCTCTCTGAAAAATCCCGCAATTTATCTGCCCTGTCAGTTGCGGCTTCCATTGTTCCGAAGTGCGCGGCAAGGCCAGAAGTATTGAAAGAATGAAATACTGGGGAATTTGTTGAGTGTGCCGCTTTGGTCGTATATCCCATAACCTTAGCCGTTTCATCAACCATCTTCTGAGCAACCCCTAAATCCCCGCTTTTAACCGCTTTAAGGTAGGCTTCATCATTGTCCAAGGTTGTATGCGGACTCCCCCCTCTATCGTCGTTCTGTGGCTTTGTAGGGCCATCCACCGACTCTTTAACCGAAGGTGTTGTTGGCTTTATTATCTGGATGCGAACTTCCCCCGTAGACTTAGAACGCCAATTTCTCTTTTCTCTTTCTCCATGGGCTGGTCCATCATCTACCCAATCATCATATTCTTCCAAAGCTGACAAAATCAACAAAGAAGCCTGCCTCATTTGATTTGGGATGCCGTGATGCTCATGCCAAATCTTCTTCAATCTTTCCTTAGACGGAACCATACTAATATGTCTCTCATCTGGAACAACAGCACTTATAGACCCACTATCTTCTCCCTCATTCTTATAGTAATATCCATGTTTAGCTTCGCCCTTTTGAAGTTTTTTCCTCATCGTTAGGTTAGCAGATTCATCCGTTAAGTTTTTATGCCACATTTTACCATTAACTCTAACTGGCACGATTGTTGGCCTACGATTCAACGGTATAACATCTCCATTAGAGTGTTTTATCTTTTTAGCAATGTCTGGACGGTCCTTTAATTTGAAATTCTCTTTAGGAAAATCACAATTACTACCGGTTATCCCCCACTTATCAATTTCCTTTATCCTATCTTGTCCTGCTAACAAAACATCTCCATATTCTTCTGTCCCATCCCAGTCTTTACCATCTGCTCTAAATCCTATCGTAGCATTCAAAGCATCACGGGCAGCCTGTTTTGTTCCCACATGCAAACCCTGAGTTCCACCTTTAAGATCTCCACTCGGAGTACCATGCCAAAAAGTATTGTGGGCACTATGTACTCTATCAGCAAATTTTTCTGGGTCGTCATAATGTTGAGGACCATAATCATACTTCTTAACCGTCATCCTCGTCGTCGGTCTAACCTCATGTATATTCCTATATTCATCCATCTCTTCCTGCGTATCAAATTCCATAGCAATTAATATTTTTGCCATCTTTAATTGATTTAGAATGCAATCGCCCATGAAGTAGCCCCAATAAAGTAAATTAATCACAACTCCTAATTGCGCTTAATATCCAACTTTATTCTCTTAGTCCTGATAGAATTCTCGGCAACCCCATACCTAACCGCGATCTTATCATCACTCAATCTCTGCACCACATACAAATCATATAATATCTCCTTATCCAACCCAGCTAACTTATACACCCTCTTAACCTCATTGCTCCGATCCTTCCTACCCCTCTTATCCCATGCACTATTAGCCGCCTCACTCAACGCCAACTTACATTCCTCTGACTTCAACTCTTTAGTATGGACAAGACCAACATGCTCTCTTCCTACATGTCTCGTCAAATTCTTGGCCTTATATCCACAGAATTCACAAACCACATAATCAACACCTTCAGTCTTATCTTTCCAAGGGTCAAGGTCAACTGTCTTGGCATCAATCACACTATCTGCAGGACCATCACCATTCCACGCCTTGCGCCAAGCATCTATCTTCTTGGCTATACGACCATCCGGTAGACGGTAGACGACTCTCTGCTTATACTTCACACCCTTTGGCCTGACTATCTTCGCAACCAACTCTTTGTTCTTTTCAGATACGGTTTCTTGTACATCATATATAAGTTTGTATTCTTCAACTCCAAGGCCATGCTCATGAACGACATGCCAACCTACCTTGTCAAAACCACGATTACATATTTTGCAAACAATTTTACCTTCCAAGTTTTCGGGAGACTTTTCTATCTTAACGGCAACCTTCTTTTCTGGCTCATTAAGAATATTATTTCTGTTAATCTGAGAATTATTTATATCAGATATAGCATCGCAGATCCAACCATTTACTTTTTGTTTTATTTCATCCCATTTGTTTAATATATCTTTTTCCCATAAAACCAAACAATTTATTCCTACCGACGCATACGCCTCAATAATCTGATTGTAATGAAAATCCTCGTCAACACCTATTATTTCTTTTGAATGGTAATAATTTCCCAATATTTCTATAGCATATCTACTTCTATGATTTTTCCTATCCAACGCAAGTAGATTTTCACTTAAATATATTACTTCGTCTATAGTAGCATCAGAGAACACCATAAAGTCTGGGTTAAAATTGAAACCGTCCTTCCCAAACTTTCTTACTGGCTTTCTACAATGAACGAAAATACCGCCATATCCAACATACACAACATTACGAGGAACCAATTTAGCGAAAACTCTCTCAACCTCTGATGGTCCATTACGGGAACTTTTTGTATGTCTTATTTTAATTTCGGGAGATTGCATGGCATGAGAACAATCGTATCTCTTCTTTGATGTCTCTATTGCTTTATTTATAGATTCCTGACTTCCTCCAGGATTCAATACCCCATACCTTTCCATGTTGGTCTTTTGGCGACGGAGATTTGCCTCTTCGGCGTTAAGACTAAGCATTCTCTTTTTTTCAATATTCGAAGCTATTAACCTAAGACCGCGACTTCTCTCCAAAATTATTCTATCTTTATCCCATCCATGGTTTGTCTTTAAGTGATAACCAAGTCTTGCTCCACAAAATCCACAGATGGGGCATTTCACATAATCTTCGTTTTCAGCATAATTTGTTTTTCCAGAATTTATCAAGTCGCTTAATTCTTGAGAAGTCATCCTCTTCATTTTCTCTGGTAAATTACTAAAGCTATTACAGTCTTGTTTGTTGTCCATAGTGTTTCTCCGATTTATAAAGTGTGTCTGCAAGGCGTAAGGGTATGCCAATAAAAAATTGGAGTACCACCCACAACTAACTATACTCTTATAAAACACGGTTTTTCATTCAAAATTGAAAGGCCCCTTGAGTTTTTTACGCTCAAGGGGCCTTTCGCCGGTCAACCTCAAATAGCTGTTATGCTATTTTTGATTATACGCGGGTGATATTGATTGTTTGCAAGGCGTAAGGATTGTGACAACCAATACCAAGCTGTTCAAATACACTGAAGCCCACCATTCTCTGCATCGGATTATCTGCGCTAAGAACAGTCAATTCGATTCGGACAGGGATTCTGCCGAAGAATTCTGGCTCACCGCAAATGTAAACAGTGCCTTCTGGTACGATACGGGAAACGATGATCTTCGCTCCCCAAACGGTTCCCATCAAACCAGTCTTTAGCAAGACTTCCTGCGTATTAGGATCAAGCGTATCACGGTCCCACTTGCGTAGGTCGGTGAAATCGCGAGCATTCATAAACACATTGGCCACGCGCACATCGGTACGCTCGATTGCACCGTAAGCGTCCGCGAAGGCGTTAGGTGTCAAATTACCAGTTACGGCAATGGCTGGGTTTGGGTTCGAGGCATCGGCGGAGACAGCATCCATGACGGCGAAAACCTTACGGTCTTCTTCGGCCTGAATTTCTGCCTTTGCCAAGTCCACAGCGCGCTCGATTAGGTCAAAACGACGCTGCTTGATCTCGGTGATCTGGATTTGTGGATTTGAGCTTACCTCAAACAATGGGAATAGCACGCGCTTTGGCTTTGCAACGGCTACGATATTTTCACCCTCTTCACCAACCACATAGGCGGTTACATTGGGATCTTTATCATAGATGGGCAAGGCACCATCGGGCAACTGTTCCACATAGAAAGCCTTACGGCCAACTGAGGCATAATCTCTACGACGACGCAAGGGCTGAATCATTGACGCAGCAAGGCGTTGGCGACCAGCAGCAGTACGGATATACTGTGCGATGGTTTCATTTTTCATTTCGCTATTAATCATTTTTTGTATCCTCCTTTTTCCGTTATACTCTCATATCCAAGCCCAAGGTAGGGCTGGAAGCGGAGGGTGCTTTTGTTAGAATACCAACAACGATTGCTGAGCTTGAGGCTTCGTTGGTTAGAAGACCCTGTGCTGACGAATACAACTTGTTACCCACAGCGTAGGTAATATTGGCTGAATCCGCCGCATTCCTTGTCTCGTACACATCGACTTCGACTGATGCCATGCCCTTCATAACAGTTACCTTACCCGACGCTACGGCTGGTGAGTTCTCGAAAGCGGCGCCAGCGGCGTCGTTAACGAAAAGACCAACAGGCTGTAGAGCGCTAGTGCAAGGATAGACCGTATAATCGGCTCCGGCTGATACTGCTGCCACTGATCCCCCCAACACACCCTTTGGAGTATTTACACTCAAGGTTGTGTTAGTATTGACGCCGTAATTGCTCTTTGTGTAGCAAGTTGCGCTCAATGTGGGAATCGCATTTAGATGGCCACGAATTAGAATTGACAATGCCATTTCTGCGTTCTCCTATCTTATTGATTGAATGCTTTACTGATATCTGGGGCGCTTTTCCACAACTGGGAAAGGTCCATTTCAACAGCCGAATCCTTAGTGGATGCGGTGCGAGGCTGGCTACCAAGAGACTTAACCCCAACCTTGGCCTTAGCTGTTTTTGTGGGAACAGCTTCGGTTGATGCAGTAGTAGGAACATTGTCGTTAAACAAGGCTGCCAATGCTGCGTCGGCTTCGGGATCGGACTCTTCGCTTTCATCAGGATTTTCGGACAACTCGATGTCGAGTTCCGCAGTATCCCCATTTTGAGAATTAGCACCCTCAGTAGCGGATGCCTCAACTTCCATAGTATCAGCCTGTTCAGGGGCTGGAGCAATTGGTGCTTCAGGGGCTGGAGCTACAGGAGCAACTGGTGCTTCTGGTGCCACTGGAGGAAATTCTGCTTGGCGCTTTGCAGATGCGGTCACAGGGGCTGCTGGTGCCACGGGGGCAGCGGCAGGAGCGACTACAGGGGCAGAGGCGGTCACAGGGGCAGCTACAGGCGTTGCTGAGGCCACTGGGACGGCGGCAGTTACGGGAGCCGGTGTGCCAAGGGCAGCAGAGGCGTTCTTAATTTCGGTATCTACATCATCGGTCTTCTCTTCGGTTTCATAAAGGCCAGCGGTCTTTGCAAAGCGTTCAAGAGAGCGACTTAGAGCGGCATCACCCATTGCATAGAAGTCACGGGCCTGGCGTTCAAGTAAATCCTTCTGGACCTTATCGCCAAGAAGCATGACGGCCAAGCGAACCGACTTAACAGCAGCGGTGCGGATTTCAGCAGCAGTACGACCAGTCTTGCCCTTTGGTGCGCCGATTGGACCCTTGGTATCAGGAATGCCAACATTCATTTCGTCGCGGGGGTTATCCTTCCACTCAGTTCTCATATCGGGAAGTTCATGGTTTACCGTTTGGGTAAAATTATCATACTGGTCCATTTTAGGATCTTTACGATCTTCATGGTTCATCGTGCCAGGAAATGGCCCCTTATCTTCGGCGGCCTTTCGGTCCTGGGCGGTTAATCTGATGCGCTTTGACATTTTATTCTCCTTTACCTTTCTTAATGTTTACAAAGATTTTTCAATAGAACCGATTTTTGCATCAACCTTGTCAGCGATACGATCTACTCTCATTGCCAACTCTTTCTTTCCGGCAGTTTCAAGATGGGAAGCAATTCTGTCCAATCTATCCGAAGCCATCTTTAGTTTAGCAATTCGGGCATATGCGACATCCCTTGCGGAAGGCTTGGTTGCAAGACTTCCCTTACCAAGTAGAGTTTCAACATCAGATAGATAATCCTGCGAAATTGGAACTTCGGGGTTATCTGAATCGCCACTCTTAGCAATCTTCTGACTTGCTACGGTTACTTCTGGAGCGGCGCAATCTTCTGTCTCATCGCCTTCAACTTCAACATCTTCCATTTCGTCACCTTCTGCTTCGGGAGCTTCGGTTGACTCAATCTTTGATTCCAAATCTCCAATCTCTGCAGCCACTCTTGAGTAATAATTATCTTTTTCTCCAGAGGCGGTCTTTTTCTGTTCGCCATTAAGAGAGTTTTCAAGAGAAGCCAAGCGCTGCTTTAACGCTTCCACTTCCTTTACCATTGCGGTTCTATCGTTTGCCATGTTACTGTGTCTCCCAATTTATTTTTACCTATTAACCAAAACCTTGCGAAAATAAACCTGTATACTTATGATAAAAATTATCAAACTTTTTTAGGAGTGTCAATAACTCCTGCTTTTTGCTTGCCAACATTTTCCCTAAAGTGTTTATTTTGAAACATTTCCGCCGTTAGCTTCGCGATTGATTTTGTAGCGACATTCTTAATCTTGCGTTGTTCTTCTGAAGAGAATTCGCTAAGCATTGGGTCGGCGGCCAACATTCCTAAAGCCATCTTTTTAGCTTTAACAGACAATTCAGCATGAGAATTCCAAACATCATCTGGCACATCAATATCCTGTCCAATCATTTTCTTAGGATTGGGTGGAATAGTGATGTCTCTATTATAACCATCAGAGGTTATTGATGTTGGTAATTCGTCTGTCTTTTCCAACACACCTGAAGGAACTTGAATATTTTCTTCCTTCTCGTTTAATGGCTTCGTACCATTTTTTGGGACTTCTCCAACATTAGGAGTTGGTGTCTGTACTTGAGGTAAGGTAGGTTTATCAGAATGTGGAGGAACTGGTTTATTACCATCTTCTTTAGATTCTGTTCTTGGGGCTGAAATTTGCCAACGAACTTCTCCAGTCTCATTGTCTCTCCAAATTCGCTTGTTTGGGGCTTTGGGATTTGGTCCCATATCGTCCCAAGCGGCGGTAATGAATTCAGATGCTGTTTTGAGTTCTTTTAAGGTAGAAGATTTTTTTGTCGGAGGGGCTGACACTTCCACTCCGTTTTTATAGTGCTTGTCATAATGTGTCCCGTTAATGCCTCCCAAGTCAAGAGCATTGTGGAGCGGTCTATGGCGGTAGGAAACTGAACGGCCATGTAGAATCCCATCCTTCCAATTGCTTTCCGACTTTAAAACGCCATCTTTATAACTGCGTTGGCGGCCATGAGGAAGACCATCTTTAAAATTATGGTCATCTTTTATTCTTCCGTACTCATCATAAATTTTTTGTGGCCCATGTCTTTTTCCATCTTCATTGAAATGCCAATCCATTTCTGTCTTACCATTTGGGTGTTTGCTTACAACTCTATGATTACTTCTATCTGCGTTGGGGTGTTTATGTAAGTAATCCTGTAGAGCCTGTGGAGAAGAAAATTCGGCAGCGGTGATGTCTTTTGCCACTCTTAGTAATTCCATTCCGACTTTAAAATTATCCATGATTTGATCCCTTACAAAATTAGCGACACTAAATATCTGACCTTATTCCCGCTTTGGTCAGAACCAGAAACAACGAAATCATCCTTAGCCTTAATAATGGCATCTGGTACCAATCTACAATTTACCGCATTTACTTTGTCATGTTTATAATTGAAAGCTATCATCGTCTTATCATTAATAGCGCTCTTCACATTCTTAATAAACTCATCAACATTGCTCTTATTTATATTCAACACATTACCGGCAACATTGTTAACTTCATTCTTAACTAACAGATTATAGAACTCAGGCATAAGATTTGTTTGTTTCTCGATGTTGGTAAGAATCTTCAATCGGAATTTATTTATCTTATTCTGATTCTTCCATTTATTGATTAGGACATTAGTTCCTATCTTAGCCTTCTCAAGATAGATGCCAATATTAAAATCTTCTCTTTTCAACATCATGCCAATATTCTTTAAGCAATTAACCGTTATGATGGCATCGCTATCCTTTACTGAGTTATTAATGAATCTCTTAATATCCGAATCATAGAAATAGCTTAAGTCTTGAAAACCCGTAGGATAATTATACTGTTTGAAAAGATTGAAAAATATTGAGAATCTATTGATAGCGTTGGATAGTTTAATAGAGTCATTTATTTTTGCGCAATTTTGTTCTACCAATAATCCTACTCTCTTGATAGCATCTGATAGGTTATTTCCTACCTTTACAATTTCCCCATCTTTATTCACATCTCCCATTTCATCGAATGTCTTGAAAAATACTTCTTGCTTATCCGTAAGGTAAATGCCGTATTTATTAACCATATCCTTAATGGCGGGTATGTTATTAATAATCGTATTTGTTTCAGACTGTGGTTCTAAAGGTATCTGTGTTTCTATTTCAGAAGCAATTTTGTTTATTTTATCAAGAAATGGATCCCAACCGTCAGTGAGATTAAAAATTACAGACTTTCCAAATCCATTGTAGATAAGTTCATCTATTACAAATTCCTTTCCATCAAGTTCCGTATCTGTTATTAACTTATCCGCATCAAAGTCTTTATTTAGATAAGCAATTGTGATATGAGGGATGTAGTCTTTATACTTACTAATACTGGTTTTTATTTTCTTTGATACTTTCTTTTCCAACTTCTTAAGGTCTTTGGACTCTATTCCTAATTTCAAAACATTAAAATCTTGGTTCTTAAATAATTCGAGCTTGGTTATTTTTACTTTAATTAACCCGAAGCCTTTGACAGCTTCTGAAATTTCTTCAAATGTGGTTACTTCTTTGAACCCGTACTTAACGGTTATATGTGGATATCTTTCTAATCCGTGTTCTTCTGGAGCATCACCGAAATATAAAACATTGCTTGGAACATTACTTGTTATCTTTTTAAATATTCTATCAGCCAACCCAGCAGGAAGGCCAGCCATTAGACAACCATAAGTGTATGCTTTTCTCGAAATAGCCATAAAGGATAAAAACCCGAAGTTAGACATTTGTGTTTCTAACATGCGGGTTTTATATAAAACTTTTCAAGAGTCAGACTGTTGGTGGATGAGGCGTCTTTAGCGCTGAATCCACACGCCAGCGATAGCGGCGTGTCTACTTTGAAGCTGGTTTATTTTTCGGGCAAATTTAAAAATGAAAAGGGTTGTTAAGGAATTTTCTGTTTTCCCTAACAACCCTTTCCGGGATTACTGTTGGCTGTTTGAACCCCGGCTTATCAACGAATGCTTTGCATTCGGTAGCTCATTTCATTCGCTACAAAATTTATGATTTTAAGAACTAACTATAACCTTGTAGTAAGGTATTACTAGGGTTTATGTTATTTAAATTGTTATATTATTGTTAACTAGTTGTTATTTTAAACTAGATCACTATACGCATCGATAGGAAAAGGTTGCTACTGTTGTTTGGAGCACTCAATTTTTTTGAAGACGCAAGATCAAAAGCGGAAACTTTGATATTTTCCATATTAGTAGAACCCAAAAAATAAAAATGAGGTGAGTTATGAAAAATATTGCGTTTTTGTTCTCAGTGATAGCTTTCTTGACGGTTTCTTGTCGTTCGGAAAGAATGGCGGAAGTTAAGGAGCCATCAATCGTTGCAACAGATTTGTCTCTTGAACATAAAAAGGCTGTTGTCGAAAAGATCAAAGCTGACTTGGCTAAAAACCCAGACGCTTTGAAAAGTGCTTCGCCAGGCGTACTTGCCATTGCGAAAGAAGCTGGTTTGATTAAATAAAGAATTTGGAGTTGGCCGTGAAAATTGTAAATACCTTAATTCTATTGTTTATTTGTGTACTTGTTAGTTCTTGTACTTCTTTGAGAAAACCAAGAGTAGTACAGACTGAACAACCCAATATTTTTAACGAGACAGTAGAATTGGGTAACAAATTGCCACCAGTATTAGAAAGTGCAAAAAGTATTACTGGCGCCATTCAAACGGAGACTGAAAGGTTACAGGAACCAATACAGAAGGTGATAGTAACCATGCCCGTTGAGGGTGGGGTAATTGACGCTGGAGTAGACCGTATAACCGCTTTGACACTTGACTTGGATAAAGCTCATGCAAAGTTGGAAGAATTACAAACATTACTAATACAGTCAAATACGGCGGCTACCACCAATCTAATCGGTTTGGATAAAAAGTACAGAGATGAAATTGACGGAATAATTGAAAGCAACAAATTGGTAATTGCGGAACTTAATAAAAAACACGCAGAAGAAATTGGAATAGAGAAACAAAAATTAATTGATATGGGTAACGAATATCACTCTTTTAAAGGCTGGATATTGAAAGGTCTTATGGGATTGAGTTTACTATCCATTGCTGCCGGTATAGCAATATTCTTCTTTCTAAAGGATTCAGTATTGGCATCATCCTTCGGTGGGGCGGGTATTGTTGGGTTTAGCGTAACATCTGCAATTAAAGTATTCGAGATATATTTCGTAATTGCTGGCGGTAGCTTGTTGGCCATACTATTCTTACTTTGCTTGTATAAAATATTCAAGAGTAAGAAAGTTGCCAAGGCAGCAGTTAAAGTTGTACAAGATGTAAAGACTATGGGTATTGATAAGGCCAAGGAGAAAGCCAGCGGTGAAATGGACTTGTCTACCAAAAAGGGTATTGCAGAAATAAAAGAGGAAGTTAAAGCTGAAAAGTCAAAAGTTGAAAAAGTAAAAAGTCCTAAATAAAAATTACCAACTTTTTCAACTTGCCATAAAAATATTGGGGTAATTATTTCAGCGTGATATTTTACCCCACTGATTTTTTACTGTTGCGATTCGGTTTAAGGGTATTATGACCCTGACAATTGGATGTTTTCATTAATAAAAAGGAATATATAATGTCAAATGGTGTAAGTTCAGCCGATATAATTGATACCTACAAAGAGTTAGGCAGTATACGGGCAACGGCAAGACAACTTAGGGTTAGTCCCAAGCGAATTAAGAAAACTTTGAATTCTGCAATCAGAAATGAAGTGAAGCCTATTTGCGGGGCAACTTTAAACCATAAATTCGTTCCAGACGGTGAAAGGTCTGTGAATGAACTATTGGCGGCCAAGAAAGAAACATTTGACAGACGCAAGGCTATGGAAGAGGCAGCCGCTCTATTTGATGTTAGTGTAAATATTGATGGGCCTATTGGTATCGTGCATATGGGCGACCCTCACATTGAAGATGACAGCACCGATATTGCCCTCCTTGAAAGCCATTTGCGATTGGTGAGGGAAACCGAAGGGATGTACGGTGCGAATGTCGGCGACTTTAAGAATAACTGGATTGGAAGATTAAGTCAGCTTTATGCTCACAACACTGTAACTGCCAAAGAAGGTTGGAAGCTGGTTGAATGGATGATTGGACAGTGTGAGGGTAAGTGGGTTTACCTTGTTGGTGGTAATCATGACTTCTGGAGTGGAGACAATGACCCTCTTGAATGGATTGCCAAACAACACAATGCTCCTTTGCGTTACCATGGGCAAAGAATCAATCTTAAATTCCCTAATGGTAAGAGTATTCGCATTAACACCAGACACGACTTCTCTGGCTCGTCTCAGTGGAATAACGCCCACGCCCCCATGAAGGCCGCTTCTATGGGCTTTAAGGACCATATCTATACTTGCGGACATAGACACACGACTGGCTATGGTATCGTGGCGTCACCCATCCTAAATGAGCCATTGGTGAGTCATTGTATTAGGGTGGCAGCGTATAAGGTATTTGATGAGTATGCCGACCAGAGAGGCTTTGTGAAGACGCCTACAAGCCCTGCTGCCGTTACCATCATTGACCCAAAGGAAACGAACCCTTGGAGAGTAGTACAAGTGTTTTGGGATGTTGAACACGGTACTGATTACTTGAATTGGCTAAGAAAACAGAAATAATTTTTAAGGGGTTAATATGTCTGACAGATTATTTATAACACGAACATGTCCTAAGTGTTCTACCATATGGGTAAAAATAGACCAGAAGAAAATTTTGGATGACGAATTCACTGGACATTTTAATAGGCCAATGGATTTGATAACCATAGATTCTCAACAGGCATTAGATAGGCTTGTTAAGGATTTCAACATTCCAATTAAAAACTGTCATACTCTATTAATGGAAGATGGCAGGTTAATAGATGATGTTGCTCTTGTAATAGAAGAACTCAAAAATTTAGGATTCTACAAAAGCCGATGAACAACTCGAAACTTTTGCTAAGCCCAATTAATAAAATCTTCGAAATTCAAAAGTGTGCTTTGGCCATTTTGAATGGAGCTAAAAAAGAGATACTTGATGATTGTGTTGAAATATCATTGGGTGTTTTTAAGTCTCGATTGAACAAAGATGACTATTCACTTGTTTGTCAGGTGGTAAGTGATGTTAAATTTGATTGGGATGACAACACTAATCCGAATGCTAATGAAAAGACCGTTGAGATTATGGATTTGATTAGCAAGGCATGTAAGAGAAGGATTGGCTCTCCTTTGGGTAAGAGAAAGGTTTTGATGTTGAAGGATAGGACAGGGTGTGGTTATTGGCGTATGGCGTTACCTTCTAAGTATCTCAACAAGGATAAATTCCATGTTGATATCACAGAAGAGGGTATGAGATATGACGAAATGATAGGATACGATACTGTGATGATTATGCGTTGTATGACCTGGCAAGAGCACGCTGTCATTGAGAGATTGAAAAAGTCTGGTGTCAAGATTGTATACGACATAGATGACAATATTTTTGAGATACCAGAGGATAATCCGGTTGCTGCCATTGTTGGTAATGATCAGAAACAGGCGGCAGCGTCTATCATGGAGCTAAGCGATGTTATTACTACCACTAATGAATTTTTGGCGAATAAGATAAAAAGTTTTGGTGTTAAGACTCCTATTGTTATTATTCCAAACAGTCTTGATGTAAAAGATGGTTGGCCGGAGATAGGTGAGATAGGCAGCCCAGATAATAAGCGTAGGATATTCTGGCAAGGGTCTTCGTCTCATGCTAAAGATTGGTCATTGTGTATTACGGCTATAGACAGGATAATGAAAAAGTATCCAGATGTTGTTTTATCTATATTTGGTTATTTCCCTGAGAAAGTCAATATCTTTTTGAGAGACAAGAATAAGCCATGGTGGAATAAAGGAAGGATTGAGTATGCTAACTTTACGGATACTGAAACCTACTTTAGTATTATAAAGCATATTAGGGCTGAGTGTGGTGTTATTCCTTTGATTGGTTCTGATTTTTCCGCATGTAAAAGTAACATTAAGTGGATGGAATATGCTTTAGTTGGTGTTCCCTCTGTTGCTTCAAATGTTATTCCTTATAACAATACGATAGAACATGGTAAGGACGGATATTTGTGCAATACCGAAGATGAATGGTTTAGTTGTATTGAAAAGTGTTTGATTAATAAGGATGGTAGGGCTGAAATAATAAAGGCGGCCAGAGAAAAGATTAATGCTACACTTGATATAAATAACAACATTTCTCTTTGGGAATCTGTACTTTGAAATAAAGTTTGATAATCTGGATTTAAGTATAGGGAATCCATCAAACTACGGAGATTTTAATTAATGAGTAAGTTTAATTACGCTAAGGAACTTTTGAGTGTGGCCAAGATGATTGTGGCCGAAATGAAATTGGCGGCCCCAGATGAAAAGGTTAATAGGTGGGAAAATGCTGGACCATCCAAGAGATCAACAGATCCAAAAGAATACAACAAATGGGTGGGCAAAGATTCGGACGACAATATCATTGCGGTTCGTTATCAAATAAGTGAGCCTAACTCAGAATTGGAAGAGGGTGGTTCAAGTGATGATGTTAAAGAAGATTTATTGGGTAAGGTTCGTAAACAGTTCCCAACCCTTATAGTTAGTGAAAGTACTGAGCCATGGGTCGTTGCCGCCGGTGAGATGCCAAGAGATATTGTTGGGGAAGCATATCTTGGTCCTTTAACTAAGATGTTGGACACCGAAAAAGATGAGGAAAAGAAATTTAGAATAAGAAAAGCTCTTGAAATCGCCAAGGATATGTCAGACAATCGTACTGAATTGGGCAAGCATTTTAATAGTATTGCAAAGAGCCGATTGCTTTCGTATGCAGGAAAAGTGCAGGGGCGTGGTAATATTGGCCAAGTGAGTGATGTGTATAGTATGGTTACTGAAAAGATTGCCAATGCCAGAGAGGGAACTCTTGAAAGTTTGACAAAGAATATTACCCCAGAAAAGTTTATCAAGAACCCAGAAAGCGTATATAACTTCTTTTCTACGGTGTTTGAACTAAAAGGTCAAGATGTTAAGAGAAGTACGCATACCAAGAAGAATAATAGAGAAGTATCCGAAAAGGAATTGGAAGGTGCCGATGGTTCTATGGGTATGGTTACTCAGCAAGTTCAAGACCCAAATTATGTCCCTCAAGGCGTAAGTCTTAACGATGAAGAGTTGGCTAAAACCAAGAAAGAGATTGATGATTTTATTGAAGATGAGTATGGTGATGACGCTCCAAGGGCAAAGGCGTATTGGGAAGTTTTCTCTGGTTTGGTAGACCAACTTAATCCAGACGATAAGGGCGTCAACAATTCTGCCGACTTTACTCCGGCTATTAATAAAAAGCTAAGAGAAATTGGTTGGCTTGGACCAGACGATAAAGACTTGGAAAATAGCTCTACTTCTGATTATATGGGTAAATTAAGAAATAAAATACGAGATATGATAAAGCAGTCAATTGATATAGATTCCAGAAAAAATAAGTCATATAGATATCGCGACCGTAAAATGGTTAGAGATAAGGATACGGATAACCTTGTTCCAGCCCCACGCGAAGAAGGTGCAACTGAGCCAGAAGTCGCCGAGAATGAACCAGAAGAAAGGGTTGTTAAGACTTCTTCTGACAGGAAAGCCTCTCTTATTAGAATGGCAAAGGTGTTGAAGTATTTTGAGGCATGTTCCGTATATGAAGCACTAAGCGAAGTTAAGTCTCTCATTGGATAAAAAATAGCAGAAACAAAAAATGCCTACCTACGAATATAAGTGCCCATCTTGTGACACCGTTAAAGATGTTAGTCACCCGATGGGCGCTAAACATTTTGAAAAGTGTAAATGCGGAACTGAATTGAAAAAGATATTCTCCGCGCCAAATATCTGCTCTAAAAAGAACACATCTAAAACCGTAGACAGAAATAAAAAGCTCAACGATATGAGAACCGATTTGAGAACTAATTATAATGTTCATGAGGTTGCTCCATTGGGTGGCCGTACATATGAACAAATCTATCATAGTATCAAAAAAGATGGAACAAGAGTTGCTGAGGATATGTCAAGAAGAATTGAGGGCAATAGAAAACAGCAAGCTATCAAGAGTAGAATAAAGTCTGCGGAGATGTCGGCAAGGGCTCCCGAATTACGGAAGAAAAGACAAGAAAGATTAGCCAAAGAAAAGGCAGAGAAAGGTAAAATTAACCTCTCATGAAGAAATGGCCAATAGAGACTGTAAAATTTTCAAGTGTTGTTGTTTCAGATAAAAATCCCCGAGTAATATCGGACGAAAATATGTCTTCTCTTAGTACCTCCATAGACGAATTCGGCGTAGTCGATTTGTTGGTATGGAATAAAAGGACTAAACACTTGGTAGGAGGACATCAGAGATACTGGATTCTAATTTCTAAAGGAGAAGTAGAATCTAAGATGGTTGTTGTCGACCTTCCAGAAGACCAAGAGATAAAACTTAACATCACCCTTAATAATCCTTTAATACAGGGATTCTTTACTGAAGATGTTAATAATCTTCTGTCAGAGATTGAAAAAGGATATGGAAGTAAATTTAATGAGTTGGCTTTAGATAAAATAATTCCAACAGAAGATATACAAAAAGAAATTAAACAAAGTATGGACGATAGTGATAATGAGGATGAAGAGAGTAAATATAATCCTAATGAGCTAATGGTGGTAACTTGCCGTAGGTGCAAGAGTCAATGGCGCAAATCAGACAAAAAGATTATTTGGAAGGCGGAGATCAATGGAGATAGTAATACAGAAGAAAAAACTGTCTGAGTTAAATCCGGCAACATATAACCCAAGAGATATTGACGAGCTTTCTTTAGATGGTCTTAAAAGTTCAATAAATGAATTCGGTCGCGTTTCTCTAATCGTGTGGAATAAACGCACTGGTAATATTGTGGGAGGACACCAAAGATACAAAATCTTAGTATCTGAGGGAGAGACAGAAGATGATGTCGTAGTCGTTGATTTTCCTGACGATAAAGAAAAGGCTCTAAACCTTACCCTAAACAACCGATACAATAGAGGCGATTGGAGTGATTTTTCAACGGACCTTATTGGGTCTATTGTGAATAATGATCCAGAGATTTCCAGTAAGTTAAGATTCAGCGAACTTATTGAATCTATAAATAAAATAGAAAAAATGGAAATAGTCTCTAACGATAATAAGGATAGTGGAGATACAGAAAAAAAGGAAACTAAGAAAGAAAAGAAAGAGAAGTATGATTCAATATGTCCGTGCTGTGGGTTAAAATTCAACGCAGGTGCAGATGATATTATGATTGTAAGTCAAGAAGAAATGAACTTCCATGTTAATGAAAGAAAAAGAATAAAGTTGGAAAATGAGTGATTTTATAAGTACTCTTAATTTGTTCAAGTCAAAAGAGCAGATAGAAAGTCTGCTGGCGATCTTGCACGATAAGACTCTGCAGGATGTTATGATTGCTTGGCAAAACATGAAAGTAAGTTTTAATAAGGAAATTGAAAATATTGATAATTTGGGAGATCACGAAAGATGGGATTTACTGTGGTCTAACAGTAAGTGGGACAGTAATTTGCTATCTACTCTATGCGGTTTGGGAGTAAACGACACCAATAGGGCTATATTGAGATTAAAAGGTCTTAGATTAATTTATCCAGATGGTACAATTTCTACTTCGGCTGCCCAGTATATGAGAACAGAAGTTAAAGCCATCATCCAGAAAAACCTTGGAACTAAAACTTCTAAATAAAAATAAGCCTCAAATAAATTTTCATAGATTTTGTGTTGGCAATATTCTTTTCCCATCCGACAGTAGGAGCATAGGATTTGGCAGATAAGATAAAAAGTTGAAATCGTTAAAAACTACATTTTTGATTTTTGACTTTTAGCTTGGAATGGTTCTACTGGCTCTCGACAGTAGGTGTGATTGAGGATTGCGAGATAGAATAGTTTGATAATCAGACAATATGAAAAGAAAGGTATCTAAATATGAAGATGATTGATGGTATTCATTTGAAGCAAGCTGAAGGCAAGTATATTATCGCGCATGATAATATGGCTGTTGGTGAGCATCCCAACATTAAGGTTATCCACTTTAATCAGGTTATTCATGTCACTGAGGTTGATGATAATAAGCACTGTTTTCACGGTGTTGTTATCTCCGGCCTTCATGCTGGCAAAAAGGTGGAATCTCAATACGAACACCTGCAAGAGGGTATTGCTGTTTATGAGAAGACGGAACTGGCACTTGCAATTGCCAGCACACCGGGAGAAGACGAAAGAGGGAACTAATGGATGATGGTGTAATTAACTTTGACTCAATGGCCTCTTCCGATATTCGTTCGGAAGTGGTAGATGTAATGCTAAAATATATGGACGATGTTTGCGTCCACCCTAATTCTCTAAATAATATGGGGATTAAGTCAAAGTTAATTATACAAGATTCTCTAAACATTATTTCCTTGTCAATTGGGGCTAACGATGTAAATGAGATTTTTGTTACCAACGGTGGGACTGACGGCAATCACAAGGCATTTGAGTTATTGACAGATAAAAAAGAAGATTACTGTATTTTCTATTCTGCTGTCGAACACCCATCTGTCATTTATTGGATAAAAAGATTCTGCAAAAAGTCTGTAGAGATTCCTGTCCTAAGTAACGGACTATTAAATCTACAACAATTAGAAAATCAATTATCTCAAGTAAGCTGCATAAAGATAATCTCCGTACAATTGGTAAACTCAGATATTGGGGTTATACAGCCAATAAAAGAAATATCAGAACTTGCATCTAAACACGGTGCAAAACTGATGGTTGATGCTTGCGCCGCCTGGGGTAGGACAAAATTTAAGGTATCAACTCTTGGTGCCGATATCGTAACCCTTTCCTCTTGGAAGGTAGGCGGACCAAGAAGCATTGGTATCTTATGGCAGAAGGGGGCAAGAAGCGATTCTAATGGCCTTCCTTGGCACACAGTCCATGGAGGGATGGTAGATATAGCCTCTCTGGTTGGGATGGCCAAGGCAGCCTCTATTGTGGCTTCTAATTTTAACAAGAGCACTGAGAGCCAGAAGGCAACTTTCACTCGGCTAATTTCCATGTTAAAAAATATAGACGGGTTGAAAGTGGTGGCAGACAGTAATTTGGCGTCTGGAATTGTTGGTGTCATCCTCCCAGAAGACATTCCTGTTTCAAGGTTCGTGTCTCTTCTATATGATTCTTGTGGTATAGTGATCGGTTACGGAAGTATTGAAGAGTGTAGCAATGAAAATAAAACCGTGATTAAGATGGGCCTAACCAAGTCTGAGTCAAAAAGATTTATCAGAATTGTGGCGCCAGTAGGAAGTTTGACATGCGAAAATATATTCTCACAAATTCAGGCTTGTTTAAACTCTGCAAAGATATCCATACTTTAATATCTAAACGGTTTTGTTAAGATGTCTATGTGTTATGTATATTTAGACTTTGGCGATTTGTCATTGTTTGGAGAAATAGCCAGATACAATGAAAACGGCACATTGACACTGGTTGATGTTAATATAAGAGAATGGTGCAGTTTAAAATATAAAAATTCTTGGACTATTACAGAATCTTTAGCCAAGCATATTCGGGTTCTTAGTCCAGAAGGTAGCCGGTTATTAAATTCTGTAAAAATTGAACAATTAATTGAAATATTGAAAGCTGACTGTGACAAGAATAATATTGCAAGAATTTCCCGAAAACGGATTGAGGAACTTTTGAGTATAGATAAGTCATTGGTAGACTCACAGTTATTAGCGTTTGCCGACTTAAAAGATAAAAAATATTAATAAAAAGGAGTGTTTCATGGGAGGTGATCGGATGTCAATTGATAAGAAAAATTCCAAGAAACCGGCCAAGGAAATTAAAATAAAAAATAAGGTGGAAGAGCCTCCATTTTATAAGGTAGTGATGCACAATGATAATGTGACACCTTTTGATTTCGTAATATCCGTATTGGTGTCTGTATTTTCTATGAAGCCTGAACAAGCCACCGTATTGGCTATGGCTGCCCACACTACGGGTAAATGTGAGGTTGGCATCTTTCCTTTTGTAATAGCCGAAACAAAGGTGGCTATGGCAAACGATACTGCTTCTAAAAATAGCTTTCCTTTTAAGTTAACTATGGAGTCTGTTACTCAACCTTCCGAGGTATAATATGGAAAAAGATGATAGTCAGCCTTTTTATAAGTTTGTAGATAAAAGCAAGAAAAATTGCCCTCACGAAATTTATATGCCAGAACATTTGTTGTTGTCCATGATTAAAATGGACGAAGTTACTGCAATTTTGGGAACAATATTGGAAGTAGATATATCATCTGCAAAAAGTGATATTATTTCTTTCATCAATACTAATTGCAAAAGGAAGGCTGAAAGAGAAGTTCCGAGTATTGAATCTTTAGCAATTAGTCGTATTGTTGTGGAGACTATAAAATTGGCAGAGACTAATGACAGCGTAGTAACTCCATATCATGTGTTGTTGGCAATTCTTACTGAAGAAAAGAGCCATGCGTGTTACTTTCTAAAAAAGTATGGTGTTGGCAAAGACAACATCGAGGAGATTTTTTCCAAGTCTGAAGAAGAATTGGTTATGGCAATAGTCCAGAAGATGGATGAAAATTCTCACAGGCCAAATAAAAAGTCGGGTTCAAGGTCTAAACAGAAGGGTGTCATCCCGAGAGATCTAAAGGATATTGTTATCAACTTAAACCAACTGGCAGCGGATGGCAAAATTGATAATGTGATTGGCAGAGAGAAAGAGATTAACAGCATTCTTACTGCCATATCAAAGAGAAGAAAGGGTAACGCTATATTGGTGGGAGAACCGGGCGTTGGTAAGACGGCTATTGTTGAAGGATTGGCAGTTAGGATAAATAAGAAAGATGTTCCAAGTAAGATTAGGAACATGAAGATTTTCTCGGTTAACATTCCTTCTGCTATCTCTGGCACTCAATTTCGTGGAGATTTTGAGGAAAAGATGTGTTCTCTTATTGAGTTTGCAGAAAACAATACGGACATTATATTTTTCTTTGACGAGTTTCACTTAATTTGTGGCTCGGGCGCCTCTTCTGGTTCTCCAATAGACGCTGCCAACATATTGAAGACAGCAATGGCAAATGGTAAAATCAAAATAATCGGAGCCACCACTTGGGATGACTTTAAGAAAAACATTGAGGGAGATAAAGCACTGTGTCGTCGTATTGAAAAGGTTGAAATTAGCGAGCCCTCAACTGAAGATACTCTAAAGATTTTATCTGGGTTAAAAATTGGTATTGAAAAACACCACGATGTAAAAATTTCATCCGAAGCCGTAAGGTTCTCCGTAGAGTTGACAAATAAGTATATAAGAGATAAAGCTCAGCCAGATAAGTCATTGGATGTATTGGATAGTGTGGGCGCCCATCTCCGCATGAATTCTAAGGCCAAGGGAGTTATCAAGGTTAAGACTTCGGATATAGAGGCAACAGTTTCAAGAATAGCGAGAGTCCCAGTCTCCACCATCAAGGTTAGTGAAGTTGATTCTGTAGCGAATATTGATGGAGAATTATTAAAGAGTATTTATGGACAAGACAGTGCGGTGCAAATCGTGGCTAACTCTATAAAGGCAGCCAAGGTGGGTTTGAGAGATCATGAAAAGCCAATTGCGTCCATGTTGTTTGTTGGTCCTACTGGCGTGGGAAAGACAGAGACATGTAAGATTTTGGCAAATTCTTTGGGCGTTCCTCTTATTCGCTTTGATATGAGTGAATACCAAGAGGAAATTTCAATAACTAAGCTCGTCGGTTCGTCTCCTGGTTATGTGGGATATGATGATGGCGGACAATTGACAGAACAAGTCTTTAGATCTCCCCATTGCGTATTATTGCTTGATGAAATAGAAAAGGCTCATAGGAATGTTCACAATCTTTTGCTGCAGATTATGGATTATGGTACCATTTCGGATAGCAGAGGAAAGAAGGTTGATTTTAGGAATGTCGTTCTTATTATGACTTCTAACTCTGGCGCTGTTGAGATGAATAAGTCTGTGATAGGTTTTGAAAATAAGACCAATTCAGATTCTTGTGATAAAGCCGTTGAAAAGCAATTCCCACCAGAATTTAGAAACAGACTGGATTGTATTGTCCGGTTTGTGCAATTACCAGATTCTGTTATTGATAAGATTGTCAAGAAATTTATAGATATCAATTCGTCTAATCTTGTTAATAAAAACATAACCATACAAGTTGCGGACGATGTAATTCGCAAGATTGGTTTGGAGAATTTTGATAAGAAGATGGGTGCCAGACCAATCAATAGGGCGGTTAAAGAATTGATTTTTAAGCCGTTAGTTTCCGAGATTTTATCTGGAAAGCTAAAGAATGGTGGTAAGGTATCGTTCTCACTCAAGGGAAGCGAAATAGTTTGGGAAGTTATAAAACACTGAAACATTTTGAGGAATTAACAATAGAAAGTTTAGGTTGTGGCCCGATAGTAGGTATAACCCTAATAGACCGAATAAATTTTTATATTTCTGCTTACTGTATGAATAAAAGCAGAAATGGAGAGTCTAAATGGGTCCAACTGAAATAGTTGAGTTAATTTCCAATCTTTTGATATTAATTAAAGTCTATGGTCCTTGGGCTATATCTTTAATTATGTTCTTTGTAACTATTGCTTTGTTCATATACATGCAAAATAAGATAGATAAAGGACATTCCGAGTTAGTAAAGAATCTCACGGAAGTTATTAGGGATTGTACTGCATGTCTTGATGCTGTAAATGACAATAACAGTAAAATAGAAAATACTTTGAGGAATGTAAATCACACATACGAAGTGTCCATGCAAGCCTTAGAAAGAACCAGAGAAGAAATAAAGAGGACTATTGATTACCTTGAGGGTGAAATCAAAAGGATAAACCGTAAGTAATTTTTCAGTAAAACAACATGGACTGTTTTTGTCCATACATTATAGATTGGAGATAAAGATGGGTTCACAGGCAAATATTGATATTTCGCCAGAAGGCAAGATAATCATTGACGCTATTTTGAGAATGAATACGCCCCTTTCCGAAGAGGCTAAGAAATTAGATGTTAAGAGCATTATTGACAAGGCTATTGTTGCCTTAATTACTAAGAAGCCTTTTTACGGCCATATTATTACGATGCTCCAAAAGGTGTATGTATCGGAGAATTCTGCCGATTTTAAGACGGCTGCCGTTGGAAAGCGTCGCGGAGAAAGATTGGTTAAGCTGTATATAAATCCCCGCTTCATTAAGTCCATGTATGACGAGAATTTAAGCGGGAATAGATTTGAGTTCTTTAATCGTGTCGTGGGATTACTCGAACATGAGGTCTTACACATTCTATTGGGTCACTTGGCCATACATTTTCATGATGAGGCCCGTGGGGGTGTAGCCGTTGATTTGACAATTAATTCTTATATTGAACGGGATAGGCTTCCTCTTCATGGCCAATTTGTTGAAGACTTTGGTATGGAGCCGAAGAAAAGTGCTGTGTGGTACTATGAAAATCTAAAGAATAATAAGAGATTCAATAGCTTTTCTAAGTGCCAATTACAGTATATCATAATGTTGCACAAATTTTGGGAAGAAGTTGAAAAAGATCCAATTGCCAAGGAATTAATTAAGGACTTGATTCGCCGTGCTAAGCAGTGTAATGGCGGATATGGTAATACTCCTGGCGATATTATTGAACAAGTTGATCTATTCCTTAAAGATGAAAAGCCAAAGATTTCATGGGCTAAGGTTCTGAGGATGTTCTGCGGTAATGCTCAGACGGCCAATGTGACATTTACTCAGAAGAAGATCTCTAAGAGGTTTGGTATTAGGCCCGGTAATAAGAAGGAAGAAGCTGTAAATCTGGCAATCGCTGTTGACACATCTGGTAGCGTATCAGATGAGGAATTTTTGGAGTTCTTTTCGGAAATTCGGCATATCTTCAAGAATGGTGCAGAGATTACCATTATTGAATCGGATTGTGAAGTTTGTAATACATTCCAATATGATGGCAAGAGATATATTAAGCGTGAGGGCTTTGGTGGCACTGACTTGGAGCCAGCAGTAAAGGTGGCTGTAGAGGGTAAATTCGACGCATTGGTATATTTTACGGACTTTGATGCTCCGAAGATTGAGAAGGTGTATAATATCCCTACGCTGTGGGTTGTTAACAAGTTTCACAGTAGGGAAAGTTGGCCTGTAAAATTTGGGCGAGTAGTATTCATGAATGAGGAGGCCGGATGAAGACATTGTTTATATGTGGCAAGAAAGAATCTGCAAGACATGTTGATGAAGAATATGATGAACTGCTTTATGTTGATTCTGAGCCAACACAAATGGTAATTGACTTGTATGCGGATAGAATACGGAATGTAATCAGAAAGACATGGAAAGAAGACACAGATAAAGAAAAGGGCATAGATTTATACTTGGACTGTCCTGCCCCATATTTGGTAATTGTGGAAAATTTGAAGGTAGTAATGGAAGAAGATGAGAGTATCGTGTTTAAGATCGTTACTCCAAACGACAATATAACAGAAGGTGAAGAAGATGCCGAAGTTTAATGATTACTCAGCGTGTGCCGATGTTCCCGAAATGATGGATAAGCTGGCCACCATGTATCCTGGAATTTTTGATGGTTTTCAGCCAGATAAGGTGACTTGCATTCATGTTCACGGGAAAAAGTCAAAGTTTCCCATCAAAGTAAGTGCTGTTAAATTTCCGTACAGCATCTTCAGCGATAGTCAGGTTTTTATCTGTGAGGTGTATGCTGAGGAATGGCAAGGGTTGACGGCAAAGAAGAAGGCTTTGGCCGTTTTCCATACGATGTGTTCAATCTCTCAGGGAGCATTCGATCCTGAGTCAAAGAACTATGCCAAACGCCGTAAGCCGGATTATTCAGAATTCGCCGAAGTTCTGTCTGCCTCTGGCGGTAAGATTGACTGGCTCAATGATGACTTCGGCGTGAATAACCCGCTTGACGGCCTTCCGGTGGAGATTACGACCGCTTTAGAGGCAAGGGTGGCAGCTACAGCCGGTCAGGCAACTGAAGAGGCAGGCGAGGGCGAAGAAGCCGAATCCTAAAGTAGGTTGATATGTTAAAGCGTCCCCCAATAAGAAAGAAAAGAAAGAAAATTGGGGGACGCAAGCCTATTTTGAAAAGAGACACCTTTACAAAAGAAGACATTTCAAATTTCCTAAAAGATAAAAAGATAAAACTGCAATCAACTTTATTTTTATATAGGAATGATTACAAATGCCCATCTTGTAGTCAGGTATTCGGAATATTTGGTTCGTGGGAAAACGCCATGAACTATGTTTGGGGCAGGAGTGATTTTATAGAGCCAGAGGCCACCATAGAATATCTTACGAATTTGGTGTGTAAGTATGAATTGTGGAATTCCAGTCGGTATTTAAAAGAGAGAAGAAAAAATCCAGACTTAGTTCCCACATACAACAAGATAATAAAGAAATGGGGAAGCTACAATAAATTAATTGCAGAGATAAGAAGTAAAAGTTCTTGGGTAGAGATAAATATATACATGTCTCTGTGGAGGAACAAAGATAAAAAGCCGACATTGAGTGAGTGTAAGAAAAATAAGATAAATTTAGAAACTCTCGTCGGGTTCTACGGTAGTAAGGCAGAACTTGATTGGTTTGTGTCATCATACCTAAAAATAGAATCTGAAAAAGGAAAGTCTTGATATGAAATCAAAGCAAGAAATAGAAAAAAAGGCAATGGAGTTGTACAAAGTAAGGCTTGAGCTACAACAACAGAAGTATTTAAGTCGTACCCATATGAATTGTGTATACAACCAACGACACAAGGTTAAAGAAAGCGGCAATGTCGGTTTCTGCACTAATTGTAAGTTGGTAAATGAAAGCAACCCAGTGAAAGTGTGTAATGATACGGACACTGCCGAAAAGTGTCCTCTATTCGTATCTGCGCATACAGTAGAGAGTGTAAAGAGGGATTTTGATGACATAGTAAGGAGCCCAGCCAGGTGTGGTAAGGATGAGCCCAAGCTCGCCATGTTGTTGTGGGTTTTACAAGAAGAAGAGAACAATTCAAAAAATAATGATGGTGTAAAAAAGTTTGATAAGATAAATAAAAACTGTGGTATAGTACTAAGTCGGATAAATAACTTTTCAAGGAGACTTAGTAGTGCGAGTAAAGAAATCTGGAAACGAATTAAATTGGTATTGTTTCGTTGTAAAGTCTCAAGTAAACGCCAAGAAAGCATTCCTAAAGAAGATTAGGAGGGACTTCAAACAAGCCTTTCTAAAAGACTTCTCAAAAATAGAGATACTTACGAATGAAGAGGGCTTATGTTCTGAGGATGAATGGTATATTTTTGTAAAGTGCAATAACTACGATAGGTATTCCCAAAATGTTAGACGAATAAGATATATAGTAAGAACGATGGGTGATGTAGAAAACCCAGATGTGATGAGTGACCGAGAAGTGCTTGAGTTCTGTGATTCTGTGAAAAGATCAAAGACTCAAGCACTTTTGTTTTTAGGAGATATTGTTAAGGTCTTGAGCGGTTATTTATCAGGTCTGTCTGGGATAGTTAATGGCTATGAGAATGGCAAGTATGAGGTCGTCTTCAGGTTTCATACAAGGGTAATATGTGAAAAATTTGCCATGTCAGAAATATTACATACGGACAAAA
>Ga0172380_10001934_pt1 | contig 34284 bp, 43 predicted proteins | sample Leawe162metaG_FD_119747 | JGI IMG/M metagenome (GOLD analysis project Ga0172380, IMG submission 119747) | Leachate microbial communities from a municipal landfill in Southern Ontario, Canada - Leachate well 162 metaG | ecosystem: Engineered > Solid waste > Landfill > Unclassified | place...
ATTCGGCCCGGAACAGACGGTGCGCTCGCGCTGGGGATGATCAATGTTCTTGTTGAGGAAGAACTATACGACGAGCGTTTTGCCCGGGACTGGACGCTGGGGTTTGACGATCTGTGCAGCTACGTGCAGCACTTCCGGCCGGAGGTGGTGGAGGGCATAACGGGGGTCCCGGCAGGGAAAGTCCGCGCGTTGGTGCGGCGGATCGCCTCGGCGCGGGGAGCTTGCCCAGCCATGTACACCGGGCTGGAATACTCGGACAGCGGCGTGCAGGCCATCAAGGCGGTTATTACCCTTTGGGCGCTCGCCGGCCAGCTCGACGTCCCGGGAGGGCTCCTCTTCCGAATGAAAGAGAACATCTTCCCTCAGAACCACTCGCGGCTGATCGCTAACCCCGATGTGCGCAAGGCCCTGGGTCGCGATCGCTTCCCGGTCTACAGTGCCTATCGCGGGGAGTCCCGCGCAATCGCTCTTCCTCAGGCAGTGCTGAAGGGGGAGCCTTATCCCATTCGTACGCTTGTGGTTCTCGGCGGCTCGTTGATTACCGCGTGGCCGCAGCCGGCGATCTGGCGGAAGACATTAGAGGCGCTGGACTTCCTGGTCTGCATCAACCGCTATCACACCGCCGACTCGGCTTACGCCGACATCGTGCTCCCCGCCGCCACCTATTATGAGATCACTTCCTATGTGCGCTTCGGCGCGCTTTTCAAGATCAGGGAGCGGCTCGTTGCATCCCAGGGCGAGGCGAGAAATGATTTCCTCATTCTCGGCGAACTGGCGCAACGCCTCGGCGGGTGGTGCTCACCGGCGGCGGCTCTGAAGCCGACAACCTGGCAATTCTGGGACTCGCGCGAGCCTCGGATGGCTCACGGCGTCATTTGATCACCAGCAGCATCGAGCACCCGGCGGTCCTCGCGCCATTCCCTGCACTGGCGGCTGAGGGGTTCGATCTCAGCGTTCTTCCGGTGAACCGGAATGGCGTCGTGGAGCAAGAGTCACTCATGGAGGTCATTCGCCCCGACACGCTTCTCGTCTCCGTCATGCTGGCGAACAACGAAACCGGAGCGCTGCAACCGGTGCGAGAGCTCGCCGCGATCGCGCACGAACACGGGGCTGTGTTTCACACGGACGCGGTACAGGCCTTCGGGAAGATCCCGATCGATGTCGAAGAACTCGGCGTGGACCTGCTGGCCGTTTCCGCCCACAAGCTGCACGGACCCAAGGGGGTCGGGGCTCTCTACGTGCGCAAGGGGTTACAACTCGATCCGCTCATCAAGGGAGGCGGACAGGAGCACGGAATGCGCTCAGGGACCGAGAACGTCCCCGGTATTGTCGGTTTCGGTAAGGCAGTGGAACTGGCGCCTCGCGGGCTGAACTCCCGAGCGCCAGGAAGTGTAGCCCTCTTGCGCGACCGGCTTGAGGCGGGTATCCATGAACTCATCTCCGGAGCACGCAGAAACGGCCCCGAGCGCGAACGCCTCCCGAACACGCTGAACATGACCCTTCCGGAGATACGCGGGGAGTCGCTGGTTCTTTTCCTCGACCGCAAGGGAATTGCTTTCTCTTCCGGCTCAGCGTGCCAATCGGGGAACCCGGAGCCTTCGCACGCTCTGCTTGCTATGGGACTCACCCCGGCCGAAGCTCACTGCTCAGTACGATTCTCGCTGGGGGCGTGGAACACGGAAGAAGAGATCAGGTATGCGATCGAGACATTCTCGGAAGTGCTGCGCGAGACCCGCAGCGCGGTACGCTTTGTGTCGTGCAGATAAGGAAACCTGCATAAGAGCCGCGCCAGCGTCGACTTTCCCGATCCGCTATGGTCGGCCACCGCGATCTTGCTGCCGGCGGGGAATTCAAAGCTGACGTCGAACAGGGATCATGAACAGGATCAGGCGGTTCGGCTCGTGGCTAAAATAAACATTGGGGCTTCTCCAAAGCAAGGCATGGGCCATCAGTGACCTGCAATTTGAGTGTACGCAATCCACTCATCTATCCAGTCTATCGATTTGGATAAAACCCTTATGTTGGCTAGCGCACTGAGCATTCCATTGCGGATGTATATGCTATTTGAATGACTCGATACAGATAGGGAAAGGCAGATTTCTGTCACCGGCCGATATCGGTGCGATATCGCCACGAGGCTGATATAGGCGCAAGTTGGCGCGATCAAGTGACTCACCCGTAGCCGAACTTTTTGTCTGCGCCTACTGTCCTCAATGTGCCGCGGAATAATTGACATTTAAGGAGCCCTCATGAAAGCAGTCGTTTATAAAGGTCCTCGCGACGTCATCGTCAAAACAGTTCCGGATGCCAAGATTGAAAAAGCAACTGATGTGCTTGTGAAAATCACGACTACGAATATTTGCGGCTCAGATCTGCATATGTATGAAGGCCGGACTGATATGGAGCCCGGCAGAATCTTCGGGCATGAGAATCTTGGAACGGTAATCGAGATCGGCAGCGCGGTTGACCGCGTCAAACTGGGCGATCGGGTGTGCATGCCATTCAATATTTCTTGTGGCTTTTGCGAAAATTGCGAGCGTGGACTCACAGGGTTCTGCCTCATTGCCAACCCCGGCAACGCCGGCGCAGCGTATGGCTTCGCAGGCATGGGGCCGTACAGTGGCGGACAGGCAGAGCTGTTACGGGTGCCCTATGCCGACTTCAACTGCCTGGTTCTCCCGCCCGATGCTGAGGAAAAGGAAAATGATTACGTAATGTTGTCGGATATCTTTCCGACCGGTTATCACGCCACCGAGCTCGCACGCGTGCAGGCAGGCGATTCGGTGGTCATTTACGGCGCTGGGCCGGTCGGTCTTATGGCTGCATACTCCGCGATCATCAAAGGGGCCGGCAAGGTCATGGTCGTGGACATGCACAAGGACCGGCTGGCATTGGCAGAAAAAATCGGTGCTATCCCGGTCGATGACTCGGATGGGTCTGGCGTGGAACAAGTCATGGCGCTGACCGCTGGCCAAGGAGCGGATCGTGGGTGCGAATGCGTAGGCTATCAATGCTGCGACCACAAGGGGCATGAGGTCCCGAACCTGACGATGAACAATCTAGTGAAAACGGTGCGCCCGACCGGCGGTATCGGAGTTGTGGGGGTTTTCATACCGGAAGATCCTCACGCCAAAGATAAATTGGCCAAGCAAGGTCAGATTGCGTTCGACTTTGGCCAGTTTTGGATCAAGGGCCAGCACATGGGGACTGGCCAAGCAAACGTAAAAGCATACAACCGCAAGTTGTGTAAGCTGATCGAAGAGGGAAAAGCGAAACCATCCTTCATCATCTCGCACGAACTGCCACTCGACCGGGCGGCCGAAGGCTACGAAAACTTTGATGCGCGAAAGGACGGCTGGACCAAGGTCGTTCTCAAACCAGGGCATTGATACCTCTTCATTAAATGGGAGAAGTGTCATGAAAAGCGCCAGATTAATCTTGATGGCATTTTTTGCCGGTTCATTTTCTGTAATATTGGCTGGATGTGGTAGCGGTGATAGTTCCATTGATAATCCAGCTCCCGAGAACACAAGACCAGCCAGCTTCACGGACAAGCAGTGGCTTGGCAAGCAGTTGTTCTTCGACACCAATCTCTCAGAGCCAACGGGTCAGTCCTGCGCCGCGTGCCACGCGTCGCAAGTCGGATGGACCGGACCCGACGCGATGATCAGCCTAGGCGGCGCAGTGTACGAGGGCGCCGTCAAGGGCCGGTTCGGCAACCGCAAACCGCCGTCGAGCGCATATGGCGGTGACAGCCCCATACTGCATTACGACACTACTAACGGCTGGACTGGGGGTATGTTCTGGGACGGCCGCGCCACCGGTCTGACGCTGGGGGATCCGCTGGCCGAGCAGGCTATGGGCCCGTTCCTGAACCCCCTGGAGCAGAACAACGCGAACGCCGGCGTGGTCGTGGACAAGGTGAAGCAATCGCAGTACGCGAACCTGTTCATGGCGGTGTGGGGTGCGCACGCCTTCGACGACACCGAGAAGGCGTTCCAGATGATCGGCCGCTCGATTGCCGACTACGAGCGGTCCGCAGAGGTGAGTCCATACAACTCGCGGTTCGATACGTCCATCGGGACGGGCAACGGGCTGACCGCGCAGGAGACGCTGGGGCTCTCGCTGTTCAACGGCAAGGCAAAGTGCGCCAGCTGCCACACCAGCACCATCGATTCTGCCAGCGGAAAGGTGCTGTTCACCGACTTCACCTACAACAACCTCGGTGTGCCGAAGAACCCGATGAACCCGTTCTACTCGGAGCTCGCGTTCAATCCTCTGGGAGCGTCCTGGATCGACCTGGGTCTCGGCGGGTACCTGAAGAGCGCCGGCTACGACGTGTCTGTCTACGAACCGGAGTTCGGCAAATTCAAGGTGCCGACACTGCGCAACGTCGACGCGCGGCCGAAAGCCGGCTTCGTGAAGGCGTACGGCCACAGCGGCTACTTCAAGAGCCTCGAAGAGATCGTGCACTTCTACAACACCCGCGACGTACCCAGCGCCGGCTGGCCCGCACCCGAGTATGCGGCCAACATGACCAGCGAGGTGGGCAACCTCGGTCTGACACCGGAGGAGGAGGCGGCGATCGTCGCCTTCCTGAAGACGCTGAGCGACACGAATTCCCCGTAGGTGAAGTAGCGGTGCCCATTTGCGCCGAGCGGCTTAGTTTGGTGTGGAATACGCAACTCAGTTAGAGGCCGATGGGCGGAAGCCAGAAATGAAGTAAGAAAGGAGCATAAACATGCCAGGGTTCGAATCGCCCTTTTCAGGGTTAGCAAACGACAGGAAGCTCACGGATGAGGAACTCATCAGAGCAATTCGTTTCATGGTGGCCGCAGAGTACGAAGCGACTCAGTTGTACATGCAACTTGCCGAGTCCACCGACAACAAGCTCGCCGTGGAAGTGCTCAAGTCCATAGCTGGCGAGGAACTTGTACACGTTGGAGAGTTTCTGAGATTGCTCCACGAGCTTGCCCCCGATGAAGAAACGTTGTATGCCAAGGGGGCAAAAGAAGTAGAAGGAATAATCAAGAAAATGAAGTAAATGATTTCCGCAGGGTTCGACGGACACGAGAATCCCGACGATCTCTCGGACCTCATCGAAACGCTCGACCTGAAGGGCGTCATCCTAAAGAGGGCTGAGCCAAAACAAGTGGCGCGTCGAAATAGAGTATGCCTGTTCTGAATGGCGTCGGATGCCCCCGCGGGGCAAGTTAACGAAGGAGAAGTTGCTATGAAAGGCTTTGTGCAAAACATCGAGGGCATCACCGTCAAGAATGAAGAATTTCGCCGGGTGCTTTACACGGCAAAGAATTGTCAACTGGTCCTCATGGCGTTAAAGCCCAAGGAAGAGATCGGTGCGGAAGTCCACAAGCTCGACCAGTTCTTTCGCGTCGAGGAAGGGACAGGCGAGGCCGTTCTCGATGGCGTTCGCACGGTGATCAGCGCGGGCTTCGCGGTGCTCGTCCCAGCCGGGACGAAACACAACATCATCAATACCGGCAGTGTTCCAATGAAGCTCTATACGATCTATGCGCCGCCGAATCATCGGGATGGTGTCGTCCACCATACCCGAGCCGAGGCGGAGGCAGATAAGGAGCACTTCGACGGCAATACTACGGAATAGTGAGTCGACTGCGCGTCGGACTGATCTTCGCAGGGACACGCACAACTCCGCTGCCGTGGTGCGCGATTCAAACTCTCCAGAGCGCTCCAGTTACCATGGTGTCGTCCATTTCCTCGTACTTTCTCAACACCTCGGTGCGGTACTCCGGCGAGATCGAAACGGCCTGTGCGGCAATCCCCTCGCAATAGCCGCAAGCTTGGCAGTCCTTGGAGGCGCAGTCACGGTTGCGAAAACTTTCCAGAAAATTCTCCGGGATCTTCCGCGCCTCTACCCGGATTGGGCACTCCGGCAGTGGCGAGAGCCAGCCTTGCATGCGCGCCAAGTCAAGCATCGGTTTCAGTCGCAGCGGATTCACCTGCCGCGGCTTCCAGAAGTGACGCAGACTCCAGAGGGATTCCTTGCGGATCGGTTCCTTGAAACCATACGACAGCAGCAGTTCGGCCAGATTGCCGTCGAACCGCCTCTCGCTGTAGGCTTTGACGCGCCGCAGCAGTTCCGCCGACGGAATTCCCCGCTCCAGAAGCTTGAATGTCGTGTACCCCATCGCTTCATAGGTGACGAGGTCTTCCGGCCGGATCCAAGCAGCTTTGATGAACTGAGACGGATCCGTTAAGCGCAACCGCGAACAGCGCAGGAAGCAGTAGTCGATGAACAGCGTACTGGTGTCGTCAGATGCATGGGCGAAACCGTTTTGATGATAGGTTTGCAGCGGACAGTTTACGAGGCAGACGTGATTCGCGATCAGTTGAAGATCACAACGTACCGAGCGGCGGATAGACGCCAGGCGGCGGAAATTTCGGTTGATCGAGAAACTCTCCAGAGTGATGGCATCCGCCCCGAGATCCTCCCAGAAACGGGCACGCCGGGGCGTATCCACCTGGGCATAAATTCCGACTCGTACCTTGAACTCGGGGAAACGACGTTTAACCAATTCCAGCAGAAAAGGGGTGGATACGGTGACCCGGCTTACGCCCAATTCGCCCAACTTGGTCAGCAGGGCCGTTACCCGTTTCTGCCTGGAGTGTGTCCATTCGTGGTTGCCAAAACAGGCGCCGTTCAGCAGATAATTGAAGGCAATGCCATGTTGATCGAGCAGGCGGATGTAATGTCGCAGATCTGATTCCGAGAGCGGTGTCGCCAGATATCGCGGACGGCCCCCGCTGACACCGTCGGAGGGGAATTTTCCGTAGACTTCTTCGACCGGGTACGCGGCGATAGCCGGAACCAGATCCAGATCGTAGTTCGCCGCCAATGAGAACCTGGCCGGTCGGGCTTCGGCACGAACGGCGGCAGGATCGAAGCCTATTGTTTTCATAAGAATAAGTAAAATCTATGCACTATGACGCCGCGCGCAACACAAGGACCGCATTGGTACCCCCGAACGCGAACGAGTTCGATAGCATGGTGCGCGCAGCAACGTTTTCGCGGGCCGCATTCGCCACGTAATCAAGGTCGCACTCCGGATCTGGCATCAGTAGGTGCATGGTCGGCAAGGCGGCTGCATGTTGCATCGCCAGCAGCGACAACACGCATTCGAGCGCTCCCGCGGCGCCGAGCAGATGCCCATGCAGCGCCTTCGTCGCGCTAATTGGAATGCTGTGGGCTCGTTCGCCGAACACCGCCTTGATCGCAGCGGTCTCGATCGCGTCGTTGGCCTGCGTACCGGTGCCGTGCGCGTTGATGGCGTCGATCGCAGAGGGATCAAGTGCTGCCGACCGCAACGCCGCGCGGATCGCCGCGACCTGGCCGTCGACGCTTGGCCGCGTGATGTGGCTGGCATCCGTCGAAAGCCCGTAGCCGAGTATCTCGCCGTGGATAGACGCACCGCGTGCGACAGCGCGCTCCCATGGCTCGAGCACGACCATCGCCGCGCCTTCGCCGAGCACCATACCGCTGCGATTCTTCGAGAACGGTTTGCATGATGCTGACGGCTCGTTGGCATCGATGATGGCCAGCGTGCGCAGAGCCTCCCAAGCCTTCAACGAACCGAACGAAAGCGGCGCTTCGGCGCCGCCGGCAATCGCAATGTCGAGGTCGCCGCTGGCGACGCGCAGCCACGCCTCGCCAATCGCCACCGCGGACGACGAGCAGGCGGTCGAATATGTCAGGTTCGGGCCGCGCAACTCGTGCTCTATGCCAATCCATGCGGCTGGCGCATTGTGCATGCCCATCAGCACGGTGAACGGCTTGATGCGGTCAGATCCATTGCAGTAGAGCGTCTTGTAGCCATCGTCGCTGGTATGCGAACCGCCCATCGCGGTGCCGACGAAGACGCCGGCCCGACTGCGCTCAACCTGGCCCAAGTCGTTGCGCGCATCGGCAAGGGCCTGGTTTGCGGCGACGAGCGCGAACTGGCTGACCCGGTCCAGCATGCGCAGTTTCGGCGGCTCGAAATAATCGGCACCTTCGAATAGTACGGTGCCAGCAAGCGGTGCGACGAGTCGATGGGCGAATGGGACATCGAGGCGGTGGATGCCGGAGCGGCCGGTATGCGCATTACCGTACGTCTCGGACGCACTGCAGCCGAGCGGCGAGACGATGCCCATCCCGGTGACCGCGACCCGCTTCATGGCGCCCGTGAAGTGGGCGCGCCAACAACGCCAACATGAACATTGCCGCCGTGTTGTGCCGCGATGAGCCCATTGATGTAGCAAACTACGTCGCCGACGGTCGACAGGGGCACTGACTCCGGCGGCAGCGTGACCTTGAATTCGTCCTCGACGTTGAACAGCAGTTCGGCGAGGCCGAGCGAATCAATGCCCAGCCCTTCGAGCGGCGCATCGAGCGTCAACGCTTCAGGATCGAGTTTGTAGTCCTTGACCAGGATCGCACGAAGCCGCTCGAAAGTTGTCGTCATGTTCTGCCCCACGTAGTTGTCATATTATATCCTCGGGGCCAGCAAGGCGATCGTCGCCGGATCGACGGCACAGCGTGCCTTGCCGCCCCATCTTGCGCCCAGCGTCAGGAACCCGGGCCAGGTCCGTGCCAGCCCCACAAGCAGCGCGGCGGTGGCTGGTCGCATCGCCACGTGTGCAAAGACCGCGGCCAGTCGAAGGCGCGGCGCGAACTGGCGACGCCACTGTGCCGCATAGCGACGTCCGACCTGGCGTTGCCACGCCTCGCCGGACATCTCTTCGCGCCGCTCGCCGCCGATCAGTTGCGCACAAAGGAGCCAGGCGGATTGCAGCGCCATGCTCATGCCCTCGCCGATGATCGGATGTGCCTCGCCGGCGGCATTGCCGATGCGAAACAGATCGTCGTCAGCGCGGAGTCGGATTCCAGGATCAAGCGGTCCAACTGAAAGCCAGGGCCCTTCACGGGAGCCTGCCTGCAACGCAACTCGCATACCGCCGCACTCGCGCTTAAGCATTGCTTCCACCGCATTGCCGGCGCCCAAGCCAGGCGATGCGCGCCGACATGTCACGAGGCGATCGCGGCGGAGGCAACAGGCAACGGTGGTCATGCCCCCATCTGCAACCACCATGCCGCCATAACCGCCGTCGAACGACAGCACGGGAAGCAAGCCCAACTCCAGCGAGGCATCGCGGAAGTTGGCCTTGAAGGCGAACAGGTCGGCGGCATTGCGCGCCAGGCGCCGACGCGGACGATCCGCAGGCAGCGCCTCCCACGAGCCGTGAGCAGCAATGGCAACTGGCGCGCGTAATGTCAATGTAGTCTCCGAATCCGCTGCGCGAGCTTTGCAACGCCAGTCTCCGACCACGCCTTCGATCGCCTGCACAGACCAGGGTTGCAACACATGCACCCCGGCTGAGCGGGCCTGCCCGAGCAGCAGCGTATCGAGTGTCTCGCGGCCAAGGGCCCTGCCCCAACGATACTTTTGGTGCGTGGCTGGCGGCAGATCGGCCACGATCATGCGGTCGCCACGCATCAGTGCGACTTTGCGCAAATCAGGTCCGGCGCTTGCCTCGAACGCAGGCCCGATGCCAAGTGCCTCGAGCAGCGGCAGGTTGCTTGCCGCGATGCATTCACCGCAGACCTTGCGGCGCGGAAAGCGCTGCTTTTCGATCAGCGCGACCGACCAACCGGCCTGAGCCAACAAGATTGCGGCCGACGACCCGGCCGGACCAGCTCCGACGATGAGAGCATCGAACACGGTTCGCATCAGTTCGCCCCGCGGCGCTCTACTCGAAAACAGTGGCTGAAGAGGCCAGCCGAATACTCCTGCACTCGCCATTCGGAACTTTGAGCTGGCCATAAGGTCGTGAGCTCCTTCCCACGAAAGCCTGCACGCACGCTTAGCACCGCGTCTTCGCGCGTCACCGCGTTGGCGCCGATCGCGCCGATCAGGTGACTCCCCGCGAGTGCGAACCAAGCACGGCGTGGCTCGCAGGCGAAGAACCGGTCGGTTCTGGCAGCGACCGCGCCGAGCAGCGTAATGAGCTGCGCGCCTTCAAAATGGTGCAGGAACAGGTTGGCGACAATAATGTCCCAGTTCGCCGGCTCGCTGTCCATAGTCAGCGGTTCGGCAACTGCGGCCCAGTCGAGGACGTCAACGACTTTTGCGATAGCGGTCCAGCCAAGCTCGGCGTAGCTTGCTATCGTCGAACGGTCTACCAGCGCTTGGGCGTCAAGCAGGGTCAGTTCGACCCGCGGCCATGCCGGAGCAAGCGCACGGGCAACGCCGAGCATCAGGTTGCCATCGCCGGCGCCGAGTTCGAGTACCCGCAGCGGCGCCGGCTCCCGGCGCGACGCCGTTGCGTCAAGCAAGGCGCGCCGCACGATCGAGCAGGTGCCCATCACACGATGAACGCGCCGCAGATCGCGACGCGAGCGAGTCGCTGCGGGGTCGTCCGCGGCGAGGCCATCGAGAGCTTCGGCGGTAACGATCCTCGACACAGTCATACCGGCATCCTTCGCACGGTCAACCAGGAGCGCATGGCTCGGGTGGTCATCAACTCACCTGCAGCAAGGCGCCGTGGCAGCTAAATCCCGCGCCGAACGACGAAAGCCACCACCAGCCGGCGGGCGCTTCGTCGCTCAGCGCCGCCTCGAGGACGAAGTAGACGAACGCGCTCGACAGGTTGCCATACTCACGCAACATCGCGGCGCTGTAGCGAAAGTCCTGGGCCTCGAGTTCGAACGCCCGCTCGAGCGCCGCCAATACGTCGCGCCCGCCCGCATGCATGATCCATGTGCCCACGTCGGCCGTGCGCAAGCCGGCACGCCCGAGCACTGTGTCGAGCACCCGGCGCGCATTTTGCGCGGCCAGCGCCGGCACGGCGCGCGTCAGGATGTTGCGTAGCATGCCGTCGCGCTGCTCGAACATCAGCGCGCTACGCTTGCTCGGGTCGGTCAGCGACATGCTGTCGGTCCACTCGATTCGGCGCCCAGGCGGCTTAGGCTGCCGCGACAAAACCGCTGCCCCGGCGCCGTCTCCGAACAGACAGGCGCTGATGAGCACGCCGGGATCGTTATCGAGGTACATCGCAGCGCTGCACACCTCGACGCATATCGACAGCACGTGCTCACACGAGTTCGATGCCAGCAGCGCGCGGCCGAGTTGCAGATTCGGCAGCGCCGCCGCACACCCCTGGCCGACCAGATCGAAGGCGTGCACGTCGGCGCGCAGGCCCAGGCGCCCGATCACATGTCCCGACAGGCCGGGGCATAGGTAGCCGGTGCAGGTGCTGACGACGACGGCACCGATGTCACCCGGTTCCAGGCCGCTCTTGGCCAGCGCGCGTTCGGCGGCTTGGGCGGCAAGCGCGGGCGCGTGGGCGAGAAAGCGTCGCGACAGCGTGTTCGGGTCGATCCTGAAGACTTCGTCGAGCGAGTCCACGGCGAGCCGGCGCGCCTCGATGCCGTTGTCCCGCTGCAGCACGGTGCGCGCAATGAAATGGGAGCGCGCGTCCAGCCGCGCATACCAGTCGGATTGCTGGAAGGCTTCCAAGCACTCCGTCTTGGTGAAGCGATGCACCGGCGTAGCGGTACCGATTCCGCGAAAGTACATGGTTGCAGCGGGCTCCAATGGAGGTGGCAACATGTTGCGGGACGACCGCATGGGCAATTGGCAAGTCAGCAGCATAGTCGAACTCTTGGCAGTGAACAGCATACCGCCGGTTCACGTCCACTTCGTCTTGAGCCATGGGCCTGCGCCCATCTGCAAACTTGGCACGAAAATATTTTATCAAAAAAACGGATACGCCTATGTGAGGTAGCGAACAGAGAGATATTGCACGAGCATCTATATTGATATTGGCAGTTGTGTTGATTCTATGCCTTCCGGGTAATCTCTAGATATTTATTTTAATCGCGCCGAGTGTGACGCTTACAACAGGAGAAATCAAAATGAACAAGGATCAAGTGAAGGGTGTGGCAAAGCAAGTTGCTGGAAATGTCCAGCAGCAAGCAGGCAAACTGGTTGGAAGCAAGGAACAACAGATAAAGGGTCTTTCAAAGCAGATTGCCGGGAAGGCGCAAGAGGGCGTCGGTGACGTCAAACAGTCTGTTAAGGATTTCAACAAAAGCTAGTCTTGAGGGCCGTCGCCAACCGCCGCAGCAAACCGGTTCTTTATGTGCCCTTCAGGTGCACTTCTGTACGATGTTTGCCCGATGGCCCGTCCAACCTTCTCTGTAGGATTCAGCGCTGCGATTGCTCGCGTTGTTTTCCTCACCCGGATACAAGCACTGCTAGATTCCTGTTTCCATTCATCCTGCAATAGGAGAACTACCATGAGTCAGCTTCAGTTTTCAAGTTCGCCGGTAAAAGCGTCGAGCATCATCGGCACGAACGTGGTCAACCCCAAAGGCGATAGCCTCGGAGACATCAAGGAACTTGTCATCGACCCCAATACCGGTAGGGTCGCGTATGCCGTCGTATCGTTTGGAGGCTTTCTCGGTATGGGCGAAAAGCTGTTTGCAATCCCGTTCAGCACCTTCAAATACAGCGTGACGAAAAACCAATACGTGCTCGATGTATCCAAGGAGCGATTGAAGGCGGCACCTGGATTCGACCCGGATCATTGGCCTTCGATGGCCGATGAACAGTGGAACCGCGATGTGTACAAGTACTACGAGCGTCCGCCGTATTGGGAATAGCGCACTTATTCTGATCAGCTAGACTAGGCCGGCAGGCGAGGATATAGAGCGGTCCTTGCTTCCCGGCTGCGTTCCCGTGCAAGAGAGCCTTCGGCGGAGAAGGGGGTGTTTTGCTTTTGCTGCAATCTTCCTGGCAACGCATCATCAATAGGTCCGTGGCATTGATCATGGCAGCCACAACGACCCAAGGTGGAGTTTCGGATTTAATTGTGAAGATCGGACTATAACGAAGTACAACAAGGACAGACATCTATGCAACCACTGTCCGTAATGCCAGAAGGTCAAACTGCGGCCAGCGCATTCACAGACGACGGCGATGCCAACGCATCGGGTGTCTCTTGGGGGGCGATTTTTGCGGGCGCCGCCGCTGCTGGCGCGCTTTCTTTCATATTGATCATTCTTGGATTTGGCCTGGGTCTTTCCGCTGTGTCGCCTTGGGCGAATAGCGGCGCCAGTGCGACGACCATCGGTAGGTCGACCATCGTCTGGCGCCCATCGCGGTTCCCGTATTTCATCCTCCGTTCGAGCACAGACGCTTCTTTCGTCCGCGGTATGGGAAGTGCATAATCTGCTGTCGGTTCCCTGTGGTACTCGCGGCACTCGACGTCGCGCAAACATTGGCAGGCAGTGGTCGATACAATTCCCGAATAATGAAGCCGACCGACCCAAACATCGACCCGGCCATGGGGCGCCCGAGCCGTACAAAGGGAGGGTGCCCGACCGGTCCCCGTCCGATCAAATTGCTTTGCTGCCTCGCCGGTGTTATTCCGATCGATCGCTGCGCGTGGGGCATCGAATAGGCTTTAGCTCTGCTGGTCATTTGATCAAGGGCCGCTTTGGCCGCGGAAAAACATAGTGCTTTGTGCGTCAGCGAACCGATCTTGCCAAAGCAAAGGCTTATAAGGCCCATTTAAACACTCTCTCATTCGAACAGCGATTCGCTCGTGAGATACGATTTCAAGAAATTCAACGCAATGCTTCAAACATCAGTGCAGCGCGCCTTGCAGGAAATGGGTGTGGCCAAGGGCCGCATCGTTTTCCGCGTTTATGGCAAGGCTTATTCGGAATAATTCCACCGACAAGAGGAAAATCACCATGGAACACACCCTACCCCAACTTCCCTATGCACAAGACGCCCTGGCGCCGCACATTTCGCGCGAGACCATTGAATATCACTACGGCAAGCATCATCAGGCCTACGTCACCAATCTCAACAACCTTATCAAGGGCACCGAGTATGCCGATCTCACCCTGGAAGCCATCATCAAGAATGCGCCGGCGGGCGGCGTCTTCAATAACGCGGCGCAGGTGTGGAACCACACTTTCTTCTGGCACAGCATGAAGCCCCACGGCGGCGGTTCACCGGCGGGTGCGCTCGCAGAAGCGATCAACAAGAAATGGGGATCCTTCGACGAGTTCAAAAAGGCGTTTCAGGCATCGGCCGTCGGCAATTTCGGCTCCGGCTGGACTTGGCTGGTGAAGAAGGCCGATGGTTCGGTTGATATCGCCAACACTAGTGGCGCCGGCACTCCAATCACGGGCGCGGACAAGCCGCTGCTCACCATTGATGTCTGGGAGCATGCCTACTACATCGACTACCGCAACCAGCGTCCTAAATTCGTGGAGACTTTCCTCGCCAACCTGGCCAACTGGGAATTCGCTGCCAAGAATCTTTCATGACTGCTGCGCATGCTCCGTGAGACACCCTCGACCCCTACCAAAACGGGAGCGACACCATGACCGAAAAGACCGCCAGCGTGCACTGGGAAGGCCAGGGCAAAAAGGGCCTGGGCAAGATAAGCACCGAGACCGCTGCGCTGAAGGACTACCCCTACGGCTTTGCCAGCCGCTTCGAGGACGACCGGCGCGGCACCAACCCCGAGGAGATCCTGGGCGCCGCCCACGCCGCGTGTTTCACGATGGCGTTTTCGTTCGCCTGCGATAAGGCCGGACTGGCAACCACCGACGTCGACACCAAGGCCAGCGTGCGCCTGTCCAAGCAGGGCGAAGGCTTCGTCATCGACCGCATCGCGCTGACGTTGCAAGCCACGGTGCCGGGCATCGACGAAGCGAAGTTCCAAGAGCTCGCGGCCGCGGCGAAGCGCGACTGCCCCTTGTCGAAAGCCCTTGCCAGCGTTCCGGAGATCACGCTGCAGGCGACGCTGCGGTAGGAGATTCGGCGATGAAGGGCTCCTCCGAGAAGGTGATCGAGATTCGCAAGGGCCAGGCACCGGCCCAACTCACGCGTGCGGAGTTCAGCGTCCGGTTTCGTTCCTCCTTCATCGATCCTGCGTTCCGTGCCGAAGATCAGTCCATTGCGCGGCTTGAGGATATCGCCTGGCAGGCCTACATTGATGGCCGCAAGGCGCCCTTCACACAGAAGGCGGGCCCGGGGTATGTCGATCCGGACTACGACTTGTCGACGGAGTGGGTTGCCACGAAACAGCGCCTCGAGGAGGCGCAACTGCGCTGGGCCGACCCTGTTAGCCCGTCTCGGGTGTTGCTGATCTGCGGCTCTGCGCGCAACGACGGCACTTGCCCGGGAGAAATCTCCAAGAGCTTCCGGTTGCTGGGGGTCGCTCGCGAAACGCTGGAGCAGGCCGACATCCAGGCCGATGTACTGGACCTGAGCTTGCTCACCTCCGAATACGGCCGCAAGATCTACCCCTGCAAGGGTTGCGTGTCGACAGCGATGCCCCTGTGCCACTGGCCATGCAGTTGCTACCCCAACCACGCGCTCAACCAGACCAATGACTGGATGTCAGAGATCTACGAGCGTTGGACCGCCGCCCATGCCGTGATCATCGTCTCGCCGGTATATTGGTACCAGAGCCCCAGTCCTTTGAAGCTGATGATCGACCGACTGGTGTGCGCCGACGGCGGCAATCCCGATCCCACGTCGACCTCGGGCAAGAAGGCCGGCAAGGCGAAAGAGCTCGAGATGGCCGGATGGAACTACCCCCAGCACCTGGCGGGGCGCACCTATGGACTGATCGTTCACGGTGATGTGGCCGGTACCGAAGGCTCGCGCCGCGCCCTGTCGGACTGGCTCGAGTGGATGGGTTTCATCGACGCGGGCATGCAGGCTCGATTGGACCGCTACATCGGCTACTACGAGCCGTATGCGACCAGTCACGACGCGCTGGACGAGGATCAACCGGTGCAAGAAGAAGCGCGCAATGTGGCACGAGCAGTGGCGAAAGCCGTAGTCGAGTTGCGCGCCGGACGGCTCCAGGCGGTACAACCAACGCTGTCGCGTCCGCGGCCAAAGTGAGCAGGCAAGGCGATGGAACCAGCGGTCTGGATTGCGCGCTTTCAGGCTGGCGAATGCCCTCAGGGCCAGCAGAGTTCAGTCTGCGCGATAGGCCGGATATAAGACTGTATCCAGATCCTGAAGCGCCGACATCAAACATCGCTTGCCAAACCGGGAGGCGTCCATAAAAGCCATGATGGCCTCTCACCATTATCTGCATACCGGCCAACGCACCTGCCATGCCGACGATGGACGCGAGGTTCCGTGCGAAGGTTCCGGCCAGGACGCGTCCTTTGCCGTCGGTACGCCCTGGCCGGAACCGCGATTCGACTTGCGCGACGACGAGGTCATGGATCGGCTGACCGGTCTGATCTGGTGCCGCAGTGCCAATCTCGCGGAATATCCGCTCACCTGGCAGGAGGCACTGGATTTCGTCGCGACCATGAACCGCGAACGGCGCTTCGGCCAACGCGATTGGCGCCTGCCCAATCGCCGAGAATTGCGCAGTTTGCTCAGCCTGCAAACCAAATTGCCCGCCCTGCCTGAGGGGCACCCGTTCATCGATGTGTTCAACGGCTGGTACTGGACCGCGACGACGGCGGCCATCAGCCCGGCACACGCCTGGTACGTGGCGCTCGATGGCGCGCGCATGTTTTACGGCGGCAAAGATCAATCCTTCATGCTATGGCCGGTACGCGGCGAAGGTCTGAACGTCGTCCCGCGCACGGGCCAATGCCTGTGCTACGACGCCGCAGGCAAAGTCATTTCATGCACCGGCTCCGGTCAGGACGGCGAATTGCGCTACGGCGCGCCGTGGCCTGAGCCACGCTTCGAAATTCTTCACGCCGGCGTACTGGATCACCTCACCGGCCTTCTCTGGCGCCGCAGCGCGAACCTCACATCGCAACCGGTGGTCTGGCGCCAGGCATTGGCCGCGGTGGCCGAGCTTAATCGCGAAGGCGCGGGAACTGCCTGGCGGCTGCCAACGATCAACGAACTGGAAGCGCTGGTGGATTGCGCCGCCCACAGCCCGGCCTTGCCATCCGGGCATCCTTTCGCCGACGTGCAGGACATTTACTGGTCGTCTACCACAAGCCTGTTCGAGCCCGATTGGGCCTGGGCCCTGTACTTGGAAAAAGGCGCGACGGGCGTCGGACAAAAACGGTTCGCACAATTTTCGGTATGGGCCGTGGCAACTTTCGATGGCATCATGGCAACCACTTTAGGCCGCTAGGCCGCTCAGCCGGCGCTGTTCATGTCATTCTTAGCCGCCCCTATCTGGCATGGCTACCGCTGGCATGGCTTCCGCCATCAATCGGCCACCGCAAGAGGCGGCGGTCGCCACACGCTAAGATTCGGTCAGGCCAGCGCCTGCGCCAAATACGGCGCCGTGCGGCTGTCCGAAGCGCGCGCGACCTGATCGGGCGGAGCGCTGACCACCACACGGCCGCCTTCGTCGCCGGCGCCGGGGCCGATGTCGATCACCCAGTCGCTGGCTGCGACCGCGCGCATATCGTGTTCGACCAGGATCACCGTGTTGCCCGATTCGACGAGCGCATCCAGCTGCGCGATCAACTTGTCGATGTCGAACGGGTGCAGGCCGGTGGTCGGTTCATCGAGAATGTAGAGCGTGTCGCCGCTCTGCGGTCGCTGCAATTCGGTGGCCAGCTTGACGCGCTGCGCTTCGCCGCCGGAAAGCTCGGTGGCGGCCTGGCCCAGCCGAAGATACCCCAGGCCGACTTCGCGCAGCACGGCGAGGGGGCGTTGCAGCGCCGCTTCGCCGGCGAAAAACTCCCGGGCCGCATCGACCGTCATCTGCAGCACCTCGGCGATATTCTTGTTGCGGTATGAAATCGCCAGCGTACCTTCGTTATAGCGCGCGCCGTGGCAGACCGGACAGGGCGCATAGACGCTGGGCAGAAACAGCAGTTCGACCATCACTTGCCCCTCGCCTGCGCAAGTGGCGCAGCGGCCTTTGCTCACATTGAACGAAAACCGCCCGGCGTCGTAACGATGGCTGCGCGCGCCTTCGGTCGCGGCAAAGAGTTTGCGTACGTGATCGAACAAGCCGGTGTAGGTGGCCAGATTCGAGCGCGGCGTGCGCCCGATCGGTTTCTGATCGACCCGCACCAGTCGCTTGATACCTTCCATGCCGCCCGCGATATGACCGCTGGTCGTGACGACGGCGCGCTGTTCCAGCGCGTCGTCTTCCTCTTCTTCGGGTGGTATCGCGTGTCCAAGATGCGCCGCCGCGAGGTCCACCAAAGCTTGGCTCACCAGGCTCGATTTTCCGGATCCGGATACGCCGGTAACGCTGGTCAGCACGCCGAGCGGAAACGCGGCGTCAAGCTTGCGGAGATTATTGCGGGTCACGCCCGCCAGGCGCAGCCAGCCGCCAGGTGCGCGCGGCGTGCGGCGTGCCGGCGCCGGCCCGGAAAACAGATAACGCCGGGTCTGCGACTGCTCGACTTCTGCCAGCCCTGCCGGCGGACCGCTGTATAACACGTGGCCACCCTGTTCGCCCGCGGCAGGACCGACATCGACAATCCAGTCCGCGTGGCCGATGACGTCCAGGTCGTGTTCGACCACGAACAACGAGTTGCCCGATGCCTTAAGCCGCGCCAGCGCCGTCAGCAGCGCCTCGGTGTCGGCCGGATGCAGACCGGCCGACGGCTCGTCGAGAACATACACCACGCCGAAGAGGTTGGAACGTATCTGGGTCGCCAGGCGCAGACGCTGCAATTCGCCGGGCGACAGCGTAGGTGTGCTGCGTTCGAGCGCCAGGTAGCCCAGCCCCAGATCCAGCAGAACGCCGATCCGGTCGATCAGATCGAAGGCGATGCGCTGCTTGACGATGGCTTTCTCGGGATGTTCGCGGTTTTGTCTGGAGTCCACCTTGGCCGTGCCGTCAGCGAATGGCGCGAGGATAACGCTCAGGCGCTTGAGCGGCAGGCGCGATATGTCGGCGATATCGCAACCGGCGAATTTAACCGACAGCGATTCGCGCCGCAGCCGTTTGCCTTTGCACAGGGGGCAGTCGGAACTGAGCATATATTGCGCCACACGTTTTTTCATCAACGGGCTTTGCGTCGTGGCGAAAGTCTGCAGAACATATTTTTTCGCGCCTGTGAAAGTGCCCTGATAACTTGGCATCATCTTGCGCTTGAGCGCCGCACGCACTTCAGAGGCATCGAAACCCGAGTAGACGGGAACCGTCGGCTGTTCGTCGGTGAACAGGATCCAGTCGCGGTCTTTCTTCGGCAGATCGCGCCACGGCGTATCGACGTCGTACCCGAGTGTCATCAGAATTTCGCGCAAGTTCTGGCCGTGCCATGCGGTCGGCCAGGCGGCGACGGCGCGTTCGCGGATCGTCAGCCTGTCGTCAGGTACCAGTGAGCGTTCGGTCACGTCATACACCCGGCCCAGGCCATGGCATTCTGGGCAGGCGCCCTCCGGCGTATTGGGCGAAAACGACTCCGCGTATAACAGCGGCTGGCGTGCCGGGTAATCGCCGGCGCGCGAATACAGCATGCGCAGCAGATTCGACAAGGTCGTGACGCTGCCCACCGACGAGCGGGTGGTCGGCGAGCCGCGCTGCTGCTGCAACGCCACTGCGGGCGGCAAACCGTCGATCCGATCGACTTCCGGCACTTCCATTTGGTGAAACAAGCGCCGCGCATACGGCGACACTGATTCCAGATAGCGCCGCTGCGCTTCCGCGTACAGCGTGCCAAACGCCAACGACGATTTTCCGGAGCCTGACACGCCCGTGAACACCACCAGCGCATCGCGCGGGATATCGACATCGACGTTCTTCAGATTGTGTTCGCGCGCGCCGCGCACCCGCACGTAGCCGCTGGTCGCGAATTGGAGGGCTGGCTGTTTGGCGCGTGACTTGGGCATGGGGCGGTGGCAAGCAGGTGATAGCGCAGTGCTTTTCCGGTGGCGGGAGAGGGCGCCTGAGCCCGATGGAATGGGAACAGGCAGTGCAGTCGCTGCTCAAACGGTCCCCGGGCGTAGCGCTGCAGAATGCTTATCGGGTGCCGCCGTAACAGGAAATCCCGTGGGTGTACGTAGCGCCGAAATTTTCCCTTTCATCCCGTATAGCCGGGCGCCATATCGGGCGCGGCGGGAACAGTTTCAATTGGGTTGCAAACAAACTACTTGTGTGGATCCGCGCTGCCGCCGCCTTTGAATTCCTCGCTTGAAGTATCGCCGGCCTGTCCCGGCTTTGGCGAGGGCGCCTCAGCGCCCTTGGGCACAATGGGATCGGGCAAGCGCGGCGCAGGCGCTTGAGGCGCCACAAAGGTTCCCTGCGTAGGTGACGCTTGCTGAGCGGCTTCCGGTGGCGTGGGATTACCGGTTTTGCTGCATCCAACTGCAAACAAGACAGTACTAGCAGCGCCGATTGTCAGGATGGGAATGGCACGTTTCATTGCGTTTCTCCATGATCCATGGCTCAGTGGCGATTGACATCGGAAATGAACCTGACGTGAAGCGGTATATTATTTTTCGCCATTGCATACCTTACGCCAACATGATGTTGAGCCAGACAATCCGATGTGTTTGATGCAATTCTGTTCAGAAATTCAGATATCCCGCTCATCCGGCAACGTCTAGGACCCGTAGAAATTACGAATATCTTCGATCCATGACTGGTCGACCATATTGGGCCAGTGATTGGAGTCGAAGCCAGGAGCATTTTCGAAACGATCTTTTGTGACATAAAGAACAAAACGTTTGTTCACTGTATCGAGCTTCAAGGCACTCCAAGGTACGGCAAAGAGCTTTTCGCCTAGGGTAAAGACGCCACCGAAAGAAAGCACTGCATACGCGACCTTGCCGGTACGCATGTCCAGCATGATTTCCTTGATGTCACCCAAGTGATCATCCTGGACATTATGAACATGATCCCCAATCAGGGTATTGGCGCCCATTAGTTCAGGACCCGGACCTGTATGTGAATTTTCATTATAGATGCAAAAGCCTTATGTTGGCTAGCGCACCGAGCATTCCGCGGCGGACGTTTATGCTGTTCCGATGAATCGATACGGATAGGGAAAGGCAGATTGCTGTCGCCGGACGATAGCGACGTGAGATTGCCTAGAGCTTAGCATGGGAGCAAGTTGGCGGAAAGGCGTGGCACATGATCGTCGCCTTCGTGGAGACGCTGAACGACACGCAATTCCAGGCGGTGAAGTAGCGCTGCCCATTTCCGCCGGGTGGCTCAGCTCGCGGCCGTCGGGCGGAAGCCCGAAAAGAAGCAAGAAAGGAGCATAGACATGCCAGGGTTCGGATCGCCCTTTTCATGGTTGGCAAATGACAGGAAACTCACGCACGAGGAGCTCGTCAGAGCAATTCGTTTCATGGTGGCCGCAGAGTACGAAGCGACTCAGTTGTACACACAGCTTGAGTAGAAGGAAGAATCAAGAAAAAGAAGTAGAGAATTCCCCAGGAAAACCGTCCAACAACCACTACCGCCGGACTGCCTTAGCGTACCCGTGGTCGCTGTGAACGGTGGCTACCGAGAGGCGTTTCTTGACATCCGCGAGGTATCCGCGGTGATGGTGGTCTTTCTTGGAAGCACACTTGGGGACTTCGAGCCTGAAGATGGGTCGCGCTTCCTTGCCGAACTGGCCTCCAGGCTTTGTGTGCTAGCGAACAGATTACCTCGCGAGGATCGGCAACACTACGTTTGCTGACAAATCCCACCTGATCGTTGGGATCGCCATTTCGAAGCAGTGGCGCATGATGGTGGTGTTGCCAGCCAGATGCTACTGGAACCAACACCAGCAAGGCGTAACGAAAAGGGGGACGTTCATGAAAACAGCCGCACCCTCCGCCGACGGGCTGCCTTTCCAATCAACGACCGGGGCGAGAGCCGAGGACCTTTCGACAATCGCTAAGCCACCGGGTACCGGCGCAGAAGGCCTGATGCCATACGAGGCTGCGGCCAAGGCGATATTTGTCAAGGCCAACGGTCTATCGGCATACTACAAAGCGACCGGCATTGTCGGCTGCGACGAATAGGATGCGGAACGACAACTTCGACATGCTATTCAGAAGGGACATACGATGAAATGCAGCCAAACCCAGCGCCGCCAGTTTCTCAAGCTCAGTAGTGTGACACTCGCCATGATCCCCGTTATCGCCTTCTCGGGCGGGGCCGCTGCGGCGACCAACGCGGGCATGCGTGCTTCTCTGAAGTACCAGAACAAGCCCGAGGGCGAGAAGCGCTGCGCGACCTGCATGCAGTTCGTGCCCGGCAAGACCGCGAAGGACAAGGGTGGTTGCAAAATTATCCCCGGCGATACGGAAATCTCCCCGCAAGGATATTGCGCTGCCTGGGCGAAGAAGTAAGCGAATCCGCGGGGTGGGCCGCCGCCGTGAGGGGGCGGACTTCTAACAACAACAGGAGCCACACCATGACCGAAAAAACCGCCAGCGTGCATTGGGAAGGCCAAGGCAAGAAGGGTCAGGGCAAGATAAGCACCGAGACCGGTGCGCTGAAACACTACCCCTACGGCTTTGCCAGCCGCTTCGAGGACGACCGGCGTGGCACCAACCCCGAGGAGATCCTGGGCGCAGCCCACGCCGCGTGTTTCACGATGGCGTTTTCGTTCGCCTGCGATAAGGCCGGGCTGGCAACCACCGACGTCGACACCAAGGCTAGCGTACGCTTGTCCAAGCAAGGCGAAGCCTTCGTCATCGACCGCATCGCGCTGACGCTGGAGGCCACGGTGCCCGGCATCGACGACGCGAAATTCCAGGAGATCGCGGCCGCGGCGAAACGCGACTGCCCGTTGTCGAAGGCACTCGCCAGCGTTCCGGAGATCACGCTGCAGGCTACGCTGAGGTAGAAGCTTCGGCGATGAAGAGCAGACTGAGGAGTCTTGATGATATTCCGCCAGCTGTTTGAGCCGATATCCAGCACCTATACCTATCTGCTCGGGTGCGAGGAAACCGGCCAGGCCGTATTGATCGACCCGGTCATCGTCGCAATAGACCGCGATGTCGCCGAGGTCAATCGGCTTGGACTCACACTGGCCTATACCCTGGAGACCCACATCCACGCAGACCACATCACGGCGGGGCTGGAGCTGAAAAAAAAGGTGGGAAGCAAAATTGCCGCGCCGGCATACGACCGGCTACCCTGCAGCGACTTCGGCATTGAAGAAGGCAAACCGTTTCAGGTTGGTGGCATCACGCTGCAGCCATTCCACACACCAGGTCACACTGACGGGCATTTCGCCTATCTGTTTGGTGACAGGGTCTTTACCGGAGATGCGCTTCTCATCGAGGGGTGTGGCCGTACCGACTTCCAGAACGGCGATGCCGACGCTTTGTACAAGAGCGTCAGAGAAAAGTTGTTTTCCTTACCGGATGATGTTCTGGTGTACCCGGGGCACGACTACGATGACCGACACGTTTCCTCCATAGCGCAGGAAAAGAAGCGCAATCCTCGGCTTGGGAAAGAGCGGACCCTGGAAGAGTTCAAGAACATTATGGCCAACCTGAAGTTGCCCTATCCAATGTTCATTGACTATGCGGTGCCCGGCAACAAGCAGTGCGGCGTTTGTCCGTGCGACCTGCCAGAGAATCTTGAGAAGTACTGCCAGCATATGAGCGATAGTCCGCAGGGATAAATCCACGGAGACTGACACAATGCCTCGGCCCGGTCCTGCCACTCTCGCAGCGCTCAAGACGCTCTTCGAAACGAAGCACGGCAAGCTGCTGCCACTGCCTCCCAAGCTGGCGCGCCTCTACGGATGCCTGCGCATGGCGCTGCGGCGCTCGCGTCCACATATTCGGCAAGTTGCCGGCGCTGATCGTTACGACGACCGCGGGTGCCAAGCACTTGGCCCAACAAAGCGTGCCCGATTCGGTCAACATCTTCGTCATTAATGAACATGTCAGCAGTGACCGCTCTCGACCTTGCCCGGATTCAATTCGGATTCACGATCGCTTTCCACATCATCTTTCCTGCCATTACGATCGGGCTGGCCAGCTATCTGGCGATGCTGGAGGCATGCTGGCTGCGCACACGACAGCCGGTGTATCACAATATGTACGATTTTTGGGCGAAGATCTTCGCCGTCGCCTTCGGCATGGGCGTGGTGTCCGGGGTGGTGATGGCATACCAGTTCGGCACCAACTGGAGCCTCTTTTCCGACTATGCGGGAAGCATTGTCGGCCCGTTGTTGGCCTATGAAGTGCTTACCGCATTCTTTCTGGAGGCCGGTTTTCTGGGCGTCATGCTGTTCGGCTGGAACCGGGTCGGGCCCGCCTTGCACTTCATCTCTACGCTGATGGTCGCGTTGGGTACGCTCATTTCAGCAACCTGGATCCTCGCCTCGAATAGCTGGATGCAAACGCCCCAGGGCTATCAGATTGTCGATGGCCGGGTGGTTCCGACCGACTGGGTGCAAGTGATCTTCAATCCGTCGTTCCCCTACCACCTGGCGCATATGTGTGTGGCCGCATTCCTGGCGACGGCGCTGCTGGTCGGCGCATCGGCGGCGTGGCATCTACTGCGAGGCAACGGTCAACCGGCAATCCGCAACATGCTCTCGATGAGCCTGTGGATGCTGTTACTGGTCGCGCCTTTACAAGCGCTGATCGGGGATCTTCACGGTTTGAATACACTGCGCTACCAGCCGGCCAAGATCGCTGCGATCGAGGGCCACTGGGAGAGCAGCGGCGGCGTGGGCGAGCCGCTGATCTTGTTCGGAATACCCGATATGGCGCAGGAAGAGACCCGCTTTGCGCTCGTCATCCCGCACCTGGGCAGCTTGATCCTGACGCATAGCTGGAACGGGCAGCTGCCGGCGCTGAAACAGTTCGCGACGCAGGACCGGCCGAATTCAGCGGTGGTGTTCTGGTCCTTTCGCGTGATGGTGGGCCTTGGCTTATCGATGATTGCGCTAGGCCTCTGGGGCGCTTGGCTGCGCTGGCGCGGCACGCTGTGGGGCTGTCGTCCATTCCTACGTATGATGCTATGGATGGGGCCCTCCGGTCTGGTCGCACTGCTCGCCGGTTGGTTCACCACCGAAATCGGGCGCCAGCCATGGACCATTTACGGGCTGCTGCGGACCGCTGACGCGGTATCGGCCCATGGGGCATCGCAACTCAGCATTAGCTTGCTGCTATTCGTGCTGGTATATAGCGCCGTATTTGGCATGGGCATCGTCTATCTGCTGCGTCTCATCCGCGTGGGGCCACTGCCGCATGCCGGTCAGGACCTCAAGTCCGGCGGCCCGGGCCAGAAGCGGCAACCGGCGCAGCCGGGGTCGGGCGCGAGCGAAGGCGCATAAGGAGCTTTCAACATGGGCATCGATCTGCCGTTGATTTGGGCCGCCATCATCGTCTTCGGCATCATGATGTACGTGGTGATGGACGGCTTCGACCTCGGGGTGGGGATTCTGTATCTGTTCTTCAAGAACAGGGATGAGCGTGACGTCATGATGAATACGGTGGCGCCGGTCTGGGACGGCAACGAGACGTGGCTCGTCCTGGGTGGGGCAGGGCTGATGGCGGCGTTTCCGTTGGCCTACGCGGTGGTGTTCAGCGCGCTGTACCTGCCGTTGATCTTCATGCTGGTGGGGTTGATCTTTCGTGGCGTCGCCTTTGAATTCCGCTTCAAGGCTCGCGAGAGCGAACGGCATCTCTGGGACAAGGCGTTCATCGGCGGTTCGTTCGCGGCCACATTTTTCCAGGGCGTCGCGCTCGGCGCTTATATCGGTGGGATCCCGGTGGCAGGGCGCGCTTATGCCGGTGGTGCGCTCGACTGGATTTCGGCGTTTTCGCTGTTCACCGGTGCCGGCTTGCTTGTCGCCTACGCTTTGCTCGGCAGCACCTGGCTGATCATGAAGACCGAAGGCGCCCTGCAATCGCGGGCCTATCGGATAACCCGATGGCTGGCGTGGATACTGCTGGCCGTGATCGTCGCGATCAGCGTGTGGACGCCTCTGGCCGATGCCAGGATTGCGGCGCGCTGGTTCAGCTTCCCGAACCTGCTATGGTTTTCCCCGGTGCCGCTGCTGGTGGTCGTCAGCACCTCCCTGTTGTTGCGCGGCGTCGCGCGGAGAGCGCAAGTGCTGCCATTCTTGGCGACCCTGGCGCTTGTGTTCCTCGGCTACAGCGGGCTCGGTATCAGTCTTTGGCCGCATGTCATTCCGCCGGCGATCTCCATCTGGGAAGCCTCATCCCCACCGCAAAGCCAGAAATTTGCGCTGGTCGGCGCACTGCTGGCCATTCCGGTGATCCTGGCCTATACGGCATGGACCTATTACGTGTTTCGCGGCAAGGTCAAGCAGGGGGATGGATATCACTGATGGCGCACACAGCGGAACAGAAGGGCTCGTGGTGGATGAGGCTGGCTTGGCTGATCCTGATCTGGGCCGTCAGCGTCGCTGCACTGGGCGTGGTGGCCTGGGTCATTCGCCTGATGATGGACGCCGCAGGTTTAAGCCGTGATTAAGAACCGCAAACCAAGCCGATCAGCACTTCGATGAACAGAGTTTATCTCGGGCGACTAGCGGAAGATGACCCTCTGCACGGTTATCTGCAGCATGACATTCAGCCGCAGATCAGCGGCCTCTCGGGCAGCGCGACGTACCGCGTATTCAGGCTCCATGGTTCAAACGACGTATATCTGTATGAAGACCGCAACACAGGGACGAAGCTCATCGGAAAATTCTTTCTCTCGGCAAGAAAGAGGGATGCAGTAAAGGCTGTCTCACGGTTGACCCGCGAATTCGACAATCTCTGCATGATGCGCGACTATGGGCTGACCGGCTATCCCCACCACGTCGTCAGGCCGCTTGGCCGCAACTATTCCATGAACGCGCTTCTGGTCACTGAATACTGCGAGGGAGAGTTGCTCAGCGAAGTGATACTGGAGGTGATTCAGAACGGCGATCACGGCAAGCTCTATCACAAGCTAACTGCACTCGCATACTTCCTGTCGGCCTTTCATAACCGAACGGCGATAGGTGTGGGGGTGGAATTCCACCAAGACTGCGCTTATATGGATCGCCTGATAGAAAGGCTGCTCGACATCAGGGCAATCGGAGCGGACGAGGCGCGTGAGTTGTACTGGCTGCGCGACCAGTGGCGACATCAGCCGAGAATGTGGGAAGACCAGAAGGTGCTCGTGCATGGGGACGCGACACCAGAGAACTTTATGTTCGGCAATGGATTACAGGTAATCGCCTACGATCTGGAGAGAACCAAGCGCGCCGATCGCGTTTTCGATACAGGTCGCATTGCCGGAGAACTCAAGCATTTCTTCATGCGTGCAACAGGTAACAGGAACGCTGCGGAGCCATTCATCGGCCACTTCCTCTGGGAATATACCTGCCACTTCCCCAACCGCGATCGCGCCTTTCAATCGATCACTGGCAGGACGCCGTTCTACATGGGAATTACGCTCCTGCGCATTGCGCGAAACAGCTGGATAGAAGCAGAATACCGTCATCGCCTGATCGGCGAGGCAAAAGAATGCCTGAGGAGATTCTAGATGATCGTCAGAGGTCTTATTTTTGATATAAACGGAACGCTTTCGGATATCCGGACGGACGAGTGGCATGATGATGTTTATCGCGTCATGAGTAATCTTCTATCCTATCAAGGCATATCGCTCGACCCGAACGTCGTCAAGTATTTCTATTTTCAGATAATGAAGGAACAACGCGCGGCGCATGGCGATCGTTACCCGGAATTCGATGTCGTGGGCATTTTTCGCGAGATCGTCACGCAGCATTCGACGGACTTCACACGCGCCCTGCCGACGGAAAGGCTTGAACAGCTCCCGAGATTTCTCGCCGAGACGCACCGCGCCGCATCGCGCTTCCGGTTGCAGCTCTATCCTGGCGTAGAGGACACTATCCGGCAACTGCACTCGAGATATCATCTCGCAATAATTTCCGATGGTCAGAGCGCCTACGCAGTCCCAGAGCTGAACGCCGTTGGCCTAGCTGGTTTTTTCGACCCAATCATCATCTCGGGGAACTTCGGCTACCGCAAGCCCGACGAGCGTCTGTTCACCGCGGCCTTGACCGCCATGAAAATGGAGGCGTCAGAAGTGCTGTTTGTGGGCAACGACATGTACCGCGATGTTTATGGGGCGCAGAGACTCGGGATGAAAACGGCCTTCTTCAAATCAAACCAGGGCACACAGGAAAAAGAGGGCGTAAAGCCTGACTATATTGTTTACAGTTTCCCGGAGTTGCTCAACGCCATTCGCTTCTTCGAGGGCAAATAAGGAAGGCTCAAGGCGCGACCGGCGCAGCGGATCCTTTAGCCCGGCAATGTTGTTCAAATGCCGGGCTAGTCCGGAGGGAGCACCATGAGCGATGCGGCACAAGCCGGGAGCGAAGCGGAAGAATCTGCGCTGTCGCTGCGGTGGATACGCTCGGTAGTAATCGTGATGGCGGTCGGCTTTGCCGGCCTGATCACCATCACCTCTGTGGAGCGCTCTGAGCCTGCTCCCCGGCGCCGTGCCGCCGGTGATAGCCGCAATCAAAGGCTACACCGGCGTGCGCACGATACGAAGCGGTGCATGACCTTGCCGCGCTTACCCGGCTTGGTTGAAGAATAACCATATTCGGGCAACACGGTCGACAGCAATCCTGCGCTTGTGCAAGGCTAGTTGGATAGGAGACGCGCACGCACAAGAAGGGGACAATGTTTTTCACGCGGTACTCGGAGGTGTTGAGCGATCTCTGTGGGACACCGCACAGATGATCGCCGGATTTCAGTCCAGTCTAGGCAAAGCGTATGCGTTTGTGCCGAAGTCTGAGCCTATTGCATCTCCACCACAACCCATTGTCAGGAACGCACAACCAGAGGACACATGAGGAGTTGGTAGCGAGATATCTACCCGTTCGATTGAAACTCGCGAGGCACTCACTCGGCGTTAAGGAGGCAAAACATGGATTTGGGACTTGGCTCGATTGGCATATTCTTACCGATTCTAGTAGTTATTCTCCTAATTCTTGGCAGCGCAGTCCGCATTTTCCGCGAGTATGAGCGCGGCGTCGTATTCACGCTCGGGCGGTTCTGGCAGGTGAAGGGTCCGGGCCTGGTGATAATAATTCCGGCCATCCAGCAGGTGGTAAGGGTTGATCTTCGCACCGTGGTACTGGAGGTACCTACCCAGGATGTGATCTCGCGCGACAACGTATCCGTGAAAGTCAGCGCAGTTGTTTATTTCCGTGTCGTGGATCCACAAAAGGCCATCATCCAGGTGGTCGACTTCCTTAACGCCACAAGCCAACTGGCACAGACCATGTTGCGATCGGTGTTGGGGAAGCACCTACTCGACGAGATGCTTTCGGAGCGCGAGCGGCTGAATCTGGATATTCAGCAAGCTCTGGACGCGCAGACAGATTCATGGGGTATCAAGGTCTCCAACGTCGAGATCAAGCAGGTCGACTTGACCGAATCGATGATAAGGGCGATCGCCAGGCAAGCGGAGGCGGAACGGGAGCGGCGAGCGAAAGTAATTCACGCGGAAGGAGAGTTGCAGGCTTCGGAGAAGCTATTCCAAGCGGCCAGGATACTTGCGCAAGAGCCGCAGGCAATCCTGCTACGCTATTTGGAAACGCTGACGGTGATCGGGGCGGACAAGAATACCACCGTCGTATTCCCACTACCGATGGATCTCGTAACCCCTTTCCTGAGAAAGCTGAAACAGGGCCCGGACGAGGGGACCGGATGAAGCCTCGGAGCAACCGTAGTCGGTGAGATCGCCACAGCAGGTCAGTATTTCGGACGAGCGATGTCACACGATATTTCCACCGATCTCCAATCACCGAACTGAAAGGCCGACATGAAGGACAAGAAGAAGTTGAAGCAGGCGATCAATGCGCTGAACCGCATCATGGAAGCAGAACTGGCGGGCGTGGTCCGCTATACCCACTATTCCTTAATGGTGTACGGCTACAACCGCATCCCCATCGTCTCGTGGCTCAAAGGCAACGCAGACGAAGGACTGCAGCATGCGCAAAAGGCCGGTGAACTGGTCACTTTGCTCGGCGGCCATCCGTCGCTAAAGATCGGTTCGCTGCTGGAGACCGAGAAACACGACATCGGCGACATACTCAGGGAGAGCTTGGAGCACGAAAAATCGGCGCTTGCCTGTTACTACGATTTGCTCAAGATCGCCGACGGAAATTCCGTACTCCTCGAGGAATACGCCCGAGAAATGATTGTCCAGGAAGAGATGCACGTGGACGAAGTCAACAAGATGCTCAGGCATCCCGGCGAGCTGGTGCCTTTCCACGAATAGAGACGCAACTTTGGCGGCTTGCGCCACGGGCAGGAAACTCAACCCGGTCAATCCGAGGATCTACCTTGATCTGGATTGGCAAACACCGTTCTGCGTCTTTTCAGACCGGGCTGGGCGGGCCCACCAATACCACGATCGAGTGACCGCTATTGCAATGTATATTCAGAGCCATTCAACAACAATAGGAGAATTACCATGGAACACACGCTACCCCAGCTTCCCTACGCACAAGACGCTTTGGCACCGCACATTTCGCGCGAGACCATCGAATATCACTACGGCAAGCATCATCAAGCCTACGTCACCAATCTCAACAACCTTATCAAGGGCACCGAGTATACCGATCTCACCCTGGAAGCCATCATCAAGAATGCGCCGGCGGGCGGCGTCTTCAATAACGCGGCGCAGGTGTGGAATCACACTTTTTTCTGGCACAGCATGAAGCCACAGGGCGGCGGTTCCCCGAAGGGTGCGTTGGCCGAAGCGATCAGCAAGAGATGGGGATCCTTCGACGAGTTCAAGAAAGCGTTTCAGGCATCGGCCGTCGCGAACTTCGGATCCGGCTGGACCTGGCTGGTGAAGAAGGTCGATGGTTCGGTCGATATCACCAACACTAGTGGCGCCGGCACTCCAATCACGGGCGCGGACAAACCGCTGCTCACCATTGATGTCTGGGAGCATGCCTACTACATCGACTACCGCAACCAGCGTCCCAAATTCGTTGAGGCTTTCCTCGCCAACCTGGCTAACTGGGATTTCGCTGCGAAGAATCTTTCGTGAGCGTCAACGCCGACAACGGGTCGCCTTGACGACAGGTCTCCCCGATAGCATCGATCTTAGGGGGTACCGGTCCGCTCCTTGCGCCGGCCCCCTGCGCGGACGCGCTTACTTTTTCGTCCAGGCGGTGCAATAGCCCTGCGGGGAAATTTCCGTATCACCGGGGATCGCTTTGCAGCCGCCCTTGTCCTTCGCAGTCTTGCCGGGCACGAATTGCACGCAGGTCGCGCAGCGCTTTTCGCCCTCCGGCTTGTCCTGGTACTTCAGGGCAGCGCGCAGCGCCGCGTTGGTCGCCGCAGTGGCCCTGTCTGAAAAGGCGAATACGGGGATTATGGCTACCGCCGCGCCACTGAGCTTGAGAAATCGGCGGCGCTGGGTTTGGCTGGATTTCATCGTGGTTCCTTTCTGAGTCAAATAACGACACTCACTTTATACAGCGTCTTCGGCGCATCGGGCAATGCCGGTCGCCCTGTAATACGCCGATAGACCGTTGGCCTTGACAAATATCGCCTTGGCAACAGCCTCGTATGGCATTAGGCTCTCTTTGCCGACGACGGGTTCTTTAACCATTTCTGCACGAGCCTTGACTCCTGCCTCCGTGGCCGATTCGAGATTCCCGCAGTCAGGGGATTGTTCGGTTGTTGTCATGGACGTTTCTCTGGTTACGTCTTGCGGGTGCTTGTTCCAGGGGGCGTCTGGACGGCAACGAGGCCATCACGCGCCGTCTTTCCGAGAAAGCCATCTGCAGCGATTTGGCGGCTCTTTCGGAAAACAATTATTTCCGTTCCATAGGATGTGATCTGTTCGCCAACGCACATAGCCCTATGGATGGCTTGTGGGAGGCGCTGCCTGCGCATCGTCCACTTCGGCGCCAGGCTCGCAATGCCTCCGACCTGCTCGCCTTCAAGGCCAACTTCCCCAATGCGTCCCTGGACGAGGGCTTGCTTCCGGTGCTGTCGTTCGACGGCGGTTATGGCGGCATGGTGCTCGCGGACGGGGGCATGGCCACCGTGGCCTGCTGCATTCGTCGTGATCATCTTCTGGCGTGTCGGCGTGCATCGCCCGGCCTGGGTGCCGGCGATGCGGTGGAAACCCTTATCAAGCGCGAATGTGGCGGCGTACGCGTAGCGTTGCAGGCGGCTTCCCGTGCACGGCCCTGGCTCGCCGCTGGGCCGCTCGATCCTGGAATCCGGCTCGATGCTGCCGATCAAGCTACAGTCGCCTTGCTGGCCGCAGGCGCGGCAGGGGCGGCAAAATCGCAGCTTCTGTCGACCGTTCGATAGCGCACAGACTTGGCAGCAGAGCTGGCTTAGCGTGGTCGCCTGGTCAGTACGCGCCAAGCCACCGATTCCGACGGGCGACACGGGCTCGACGATCTTGGCATCGATGGCGACCTGACATCGAAAAGGATTTGCGTGGCTAGACCGTGCCGGCGGCGATCTAGAGGCAAGAATGAGGCACTCAAGGCGGTTCTTGCCCAAGATCGTCATGAGGAATAGGAGCGAGTTGCCAAGGACAGGTGTAAAGAAACCGACACGATGCCTCAGCCAGGTTCTGCCACTCTAGCCGCGCTCAAGACGCTTCTTGAAACGAAGCGAGGCAGGCTACTGCCCTTGCCTCCCAAACTGGCGCGCCTGTATGGATCCCTGCGCATGACGCTACCGCGTACACGTCCGTATGTCTTCAGCAATTTTGTCAGCACGCTGGACGGCGTTGTCTCCCTCAATGCGAAGGGACATGCCAGCGGCGGGGATATCAGCGGATTCAGCGCCCAGGATCGCATGGTCATGGGTCTGCTGCGCGCCATCGCCGACATTGTGATCATTGGCTCTGGCACCTTGGGCGCGGACCGTCGGCACGTATGGACGGCCGAGGCTATTTTCCCCGACCTCGCGGATGAGTATCGGCGGTTGAGGAGGGCACTAGGCAAACTCGGGGCGCCGTTGAATGTGATCGTCAGCGGCAGCGGTGGGGTCGATCTTAACTTGCCGGTGTTCGCCTCCGGCACGGTGCAGGCGCTGATCGTTACGACAGCCGCGGGTGCGAAGCGCTTACGCAAACAGAGCATCCCCGATTCCGTGGGGATCCGTGCGATCCGGCGTGGCGCGAGCGGGATTCCGGCGAGCGCCGTCCTCGACGAGGCGTGTCGGGCGAGCCCGGGCAAGCTGATTCTGGTCGAGGGTGGGCCACGATTGCTGGGCGACTTCTACGCGGAGCACCTCGTTGACGAGCAGTTCCTGACCCTCGCGCCGCAGATTGCCGGCCGCGAGGCAGCCGACCGACAGTTGAGCCTCGTCATGGGACAAGCGTTCGCACTCCGCGACCCTCTATGGGGAAACTTGATCGACGTGCGCCGCGGCGGTAGCCACCTGTTTCTGCGCTACGGGTTCCCTGATTCCCGGGCCGGCAATCGAGGGTAGCCCGTGGCCCGAGTGCGTTAGCGAACGGAGTGCGGGGCGCTTCTCGTCTATCATAAATCATGCTGGCGCCAGGCATGCGCGCCGGCAAAGTTGCGCCTATCGGCACCGCAGATCACGTAACTACCATTCACAATTGGGAGAAACGACATGGGAGAAATTCTCGTTCTTTACTACAGCATGTATGGCCACATCGAGACCATGGCGAACGCGGTAGCTGAAGGCGCGCGTAGCGTCAAAGGGGGCGAGGTCACCGTCAAACGCGTACCCGATCTGGTGCCGGAAGACGTGGCACGCAAGGCCGGCGCGAAGGTCGACCAAGCGGCGCCGATCGCCACGGTGGACGAGGTGCCGAACTACGACGCGATCATCGTTGGCACCCCGACCCGTTTCGGCAACATGTGCGCGTAGATGCGCAACTTTCTTGATCAGACCGGCGGCTTGTGGATGAAGGGCAGCCTGATCGGCAAGGTGGGCAGCGTGTTTGCGTCCACCGCCACGCAGCACGGTGGCCAGGAAACCACGATCACCTCGTTTCACACCACGCTGTTGCATCAGGGCATGATCATCGTTGGCGTTCCCTATTCCGGCCAGGAGATCATGAACATGAGTGAAATCACCGGCGGCTCGCCCTACGGCGCGAGCACCCTCGCTGCTGGCGATGGCAGTCGTCAACCGTCGGAGAACGATCTCAAGATCGCCCGCTTCCAGGGAGCCCACGTCGCGGAAGTGGCGAAGAATCGGGATAGGGGCGGTCAGGATATCTGACCGAGCCCCTCCCACACCACCCGGCATGCGGGTCCGCACCGGGCGGTTCGAGAAGTTGAGGTCATGAGAGACGGGGTAAGCCAAGTTTATC
>Ga0172380_10001935_pt1 | contig 34282 bp, 64 predicted proteins | sample Leawe162metaG_FD_119747 | JGI IMG/M metagenome (GOLD analysis project Ga0172380, IMG submission 119747) | Leachate microbial communities from a municipal landfill in Southern Ontario, Canada - Leachate well 162 metaG | ecosystem: Engineered > Solid waste > Landfill > Unclassified | place...
AGAATTACCAGTAAAAGTATTGCCTAAGTTTTTCACTGTTGACCCTAGAGAAATGATAGTATTGTATGATTATAGTCCGGAGCCTAAAATAAAAATTGCTATTCGCTATTATAAGATGGATGATAACAATTATAAAGTAGAAGTATATTATGAGAATAGAATTGAAGGATATATTCGTAAGCGTGATTCTATAGATCAGCGTAAATGGATATTAGTTAAAGATGGTGAGGTAAAAGATAATTTCTTTTCTAACATTCCAGTTATTGCTTATTATTTAGGTGATGATATACAGAGTATTTTTGAAAATGTTTTAACTATGATTGATGCATATGATGTATTATTCTCAGATAGTATGAATGAGTTTGATAGATTTGCTTTTGCATATTTGATTATGAAGAAGTTTGGACTGACTAATCCATTAGACAAAAAGGACCCTGAAAAAGCGTCCTATGCATTAAAACTATTAAAGCGCCGAAGAGTATTCGAGAATCTTCCTCAAGATGCTGATATAAAGTTTTTAACTAAGGAAATACCTACTCAATTTATTACGTGGATGGGGCAACAACTTCATGATCAGATCCATATACAATCACATATTCCAGATTTTAATATGATGACGGGAGCATTAAGTGGGGCTGCTATTGATAGATTGTTATTTGATTTTGAAAACTTAGTATCGAGTGCGGAAGCTGATTTCGATGTGGCATTGATTCAACGTGGTAATTTGATAACTAATTTTCTAAAGAGTTTACGTACAGTTCCTGAGATTTCAGATTTTAATACGATGGTTAGCATTAGTCATAAACGTAATTTGCCACTTGATAGGAATAGTTTTGCTGATTTATCTGAAAAGTTATCTAGGGGTGGGTATAGTCGAAGGATGATAGTGTCACAGATGCCGGAGGATATGGTACCCGATGTTGAAGCAGAATTAGATGAGGAGAAAAAGGAAACAGAAGCTTTGGTAATGAATGATTTAGGAAATGCTGATTTAACTGAGTATGATTCAGATGGTAATGCTATAACAGATCAATTTGGGAATCCATTAGAAACAAATAAGCAAATGGAATAAAGTAAATGCAATTATCTAAGTTAGAGCAGCAAGCATTAAACTTCTTACTGTCAAGGGAAGCTAAATACTCAAAACAAATACAGAGTCAATTAGCTTCTGTTCTAACTACTATCTATGGTGAAATGAAACGTATTTATGATAAATATGCTATTAATGGTAAATTAACTAAAGTTGAAATGACTAAGTACAATAAATATAGTACGATGGAAAGTCAGATACTAAAGATATTAGATCCTGCATTAAAAGCTAATATCAAAACTATAAAGCATTTATTGCCTAGTCAATTCAATGAGTCTTTTTTCCACTATGCATGGGCAATAGATAATGCTACAGGATTACGGTTAAGTTGGGGATTAGTAAATACAAAAGCATTAACCGGAGCAGCTTCTGTATTTGATTTAGATAATGTAAAAAATATTGAATTAAGAAGAGCAATTAGACGTTATGGAGTAGAAGGTAAAGAGAAAATACGATCAGCATTATTAAACAGATTATCATTAGGTAAAAGTTTCGATGATATGGCTAGGGATTTAAAAAAGAGTGTTTCTAAGATATATTCTTCAGCTATTACTATTGTACGTACTGAAGGAATGTCTGCTATAAATGCTGGGCAAACTTTAGCATATGCTCGCGCGCAGGAAAATGGTGTTAATGGAAAAGAGTTATGGTCAGCTGCTAGGGATGAAAGAACTAGGTATACTCATAGACATGCTGATGGTGAAGGTAGAAATACTAATGGATTATTTTGGGTAGGAGGTGAGCAGGCACAATATCCAGGTGATCCTAGTTTAAGCGCTGGGGAGAGAATTAATTGTCGGTGCTCCACTCGATTTGAAATTGAAGGATATGAACCACAGCTTATGCGGACGCGCGAAGAAGGGATTTTAGGTTATCAAAATTACGACCAGTATGCCGAGCAATATCATAAAGATTGGGCAGATAAAGAAATTCGTACAATAGTAAAGACTAAAAAGGCTTTTAAGGAAGTATAGATGAATGTAATTGATCATGTAATATCTTATAAAACCAATTCTTATGCTAATAGCACTATGACTATTGAAGTTTTTAATTATTATGATACTAGCTATACCGCAACTAATAATATTCCAATTGAATGGCCTGAAGAAATTGTTATTAAAAAGCTAAAGTATAAAATTGATAAGAATATTGGCAATTATTCTAAGCCTGTAATGAATAAAAAACAGTATTCTAGGCTTGTTTGCAGGCGAGGATGAGGAAAGTATCAAGGATTGGCTAGAAAACGTCGTAGTCAAATTGTTTAATGGGTTATAGAAATGTTTTAAAAGGAGGGTTAATGAAATTTGTAATTCCTAGTAAGTTTCAATTAGGTGGTACTACTATAAATGTATTGAAAGTTAAACAAATAACTAATCAATCAAAAGAATGTGATGGAATGGCATTTTATGCTGAGAGCAAAATTGAATTAGATGATGATGAAAAATCCTCTGATGATTATAAGGAATATGTGTTTTTCCATGAATTGGTTCATCATATTTTTTATCAAATGGCAGAAGATAGTATGAGGAAAAATGAAAAGATAACTGCTCAATTTGCTACATTTTTACATCAAGCTATAAAGACTATGGAATAAGGAGAAAATTATGCCATTAACTAAGAAGGGTACTAAGATTAAATCTGCAATGGAAAAAGAATATGGTAAAGAAAAAGGTGATAAGATATTTTATGCTTCTGAAAATAAAGGAACTATTAAGGGAGTAGCAAAGGGTAAGAAGAAAAAGGGTAAAAAGAAGTGATATATATTGTTACTGAAAGCTTAATGAATGGTACTGTTGCTATGAGTATTAATACATTCGGGATTAGTGCTGATAATTTTGTAGAAGCTAAAACTAAACTGATTACTACATTGAATATAAAATTATTAGGAATGTGGAAAGAATTGGTATCATGGGATATTGATAAAATATTTAGATATAGCGTAGATGGATCTGTTATAGGTTCTATGGAAAATAAGTCATTGGAGATATATGAATAAAGCCGATACTATAAATAAGTTATTAGCAAACATTGAAAAGTTGTATGGTACTATAAATGAAAATAATGTTTTAAGGAATTTGGAAATAAACAAAAAGACTGTAGCTACTGAAAATGAAACTATGATTTATAATAGAATAGTTGAGTGTGAAAAGGAGCTAACAGATAATAAGAATAGGTTATTTGCATTATTAGGAGAAAAGGTATGATTAGTACTAAGGAGTGTTATGATTGGTTACATAAAGTTTGTGATGAAAGTAAATGCATTTGTGAAGATGATTATATGTTAGAAGATAAATGCATTCATACTATTGCTAGTTATGCATTAAATGAGGCTTCTGAAATATTATTTGATGCTAAAAGAAGAATAGAGTTATTAGGAGAAAAGGTATGACGAGTAGTACAGGTACGAGTATTCAAGGGTATTATGATTGGGCGAGTAAGGAGCTGGATAAAAAGGAATATGGCGAAGTGAGTTTGCGCTTTAAAGTGTGCGCTGGCCAAGTGGTCGATGTGGAAAAATTATCTATTGATAATGACCATTTTCAATTACGTAAAAAAGGAGAATAAATTGGAAGAAATTGATGTAAGTACATGGAAAATTGTTGATTTTGAAGTAGATAAGCATATGGAAGGATTGAAAGAAAATCAAGTTGGTGTAATATTTACTTTTATAGACACTAGTAAGAGTGAAGATAAAAAAGAATTGGTTTGGTTCGCTATGAATATGAATATTGAAGCCGAACTATTTTTTGGAATATTAGCAAATAATGAAATCAAATGTATTTTAAGAGATAAGCATATTAAAGGAGAATAGATTTAATTGTATTTGTCTAAAGTCTATCATTGGAGTCCTACTAAAAATAGAATAAGTATTTGTAAAGAAGGGTTGACGGTATTTAATAGCTCTATTGAATATGAAAATCCTTTAACAGGAAAGCAAGAAGTATGGAGATGCCCATATATTTGCACATCGTTAGAGCCGTTAACCGCTTACAATTATGTTATTCCGATGTTTAATGGCGGCGCCGAATTAGATGCAGAATTGCCTTCATTAGATTTGTATGAAATAGATTTATTAGAGACTGATAGGGTAATGATTCGTAATGATTCTACTATTAGGATAATTGAAGTTAGGGTATTGAATAGTATTCCTGCTGATAGAGTTCATTATATTGCTACTAGGGATAAAGAATATTAAGGAGTAAATGATGGTAGTTGATGAATTGAAAATTAATGTTACTATTGTGGGAGTTGGTAAAAGCAAATTAGGTATTTGGCTATTGAAATTAATAGCTAGAATATTCCATATTAAATTAGAAATTAAGGAGGAGTAATATAACAATGATGTAGCAATATAGTAATACTTTATTTTTTATTACAAAACCTATATAATTATTAAGTAAGTAAATAGTAAGTCTGGACAGTAATCTGTAAGACGACTAGAACCTTGAATGGTTTTGGCCGTCTTTTTTATTTGTATAAAGGAGTATAGATAATGGACAGAAATAGGCAACGAAAATTAGAAGCTCGGGCTAGACGGCAGGAGTCATTACGAAATCGTGATACTACTGTTGAAAAAACCGCTAATTTTCCAGAGCCAAAAAATCTAATTAGTAATGCTGGAATTATTGTTGGCAAAAGTTCAAATATGTTAGGTAAAGGCGAGTTAAAAGAAAAAGTAATTCCTCTACCTAAAATTGTTAAATCCCCCAAGGAAACAGTAATTACAAAACGTGGGCGGGGACGACCACCGAAGGTAAAAGCTGAACAAATATCTACTAAGAAATTGGCAACGATGTCTGTACAGAAATCGACCAAAAAATCTAAGGAGAAACGTAAATGAGTATTGGTAAGATTCATCTTCAGTGGTTTGCAGAGCCTACAGTATTAGATGATATAAAAAATATTTTAACGATTGAGCAGATTAAGGCTTTTATTGAAGCTAATAAAGAGCGCGATGATGTAATTGAGTATTTAGGAACCTTAACTGTAGAAAAAGAATTAAATACTGAAACTGTTAATGCATACTTAGAAACAGCAGAAGGAAAATTGCTCTTACAACCGCGCTTAGATCGATACGCAACTATAGCTATTAAGACTCATGATGAAAAGCAGGCTCCTGTTATTGATGCTAAAGTAAAAGCTGGTATTAATGAAGGCATCCGCAAGTTACATCCTGAGGAAACGGAAGACCAGAAAAAGCTTCGTGAGCTTAATGATAGTATTGAACAGATGAAGAGAGATGGGGAGGCAAAAGAATTAAGAAATAGTATTCTGATGAGGGCGAATGAGCTTCATGTTCCTAAAGAATTAGTAGAAGCTATTCCTTATCCTTCCGTGGATCATTTCGTTAATGCTGCTACTGTATTTGATAAACTTATTGCAGCGGCTGGACAAAAGGCTGTTAATGAATACGTAGCTGCTAATTCATACAAGCCTGGTAGTGGAAAAGAGAAGGATGATAAGAAAATTGATTTGTCTAAGCTTTCGCAAGCAGAGTTAATTAAAATGGAAATGAACGGAACATTGGATTCAAGTATTGGTGATTAATTAGTACATAATAAGGAGAATATTATGGGTTTAGAGAATTTCGTACCGCAGATTTGGAGCGCTAAACTATTCGTTAGGCTTCAAAAGGCTTTAGTTTTTGGGGATGTAGTCAACCATGACTATGAAGGTGAAATTAAGAATATGGGGGATACAGTAAATATCAATGAGATTGGAGATATTACTGTATCTGATTATACGAAATATGGCGCTTTAACCTGGCAGGCTCTAACGTCTGCGCAGAAAAAGCTAATCATCGATCAGGCTAAGGCATTTAGTTTTGCTATTGATGATATCGACGTTGTACAGATGAATCCTAAAGTTATGAATGCTGCTATGGATAATGCTGCGTATCAGATTGCTGATACTATTGACCAGTTTATCGCTGGTCTTTATGCTCAGGCAGGCGCTACTCCTTCGACCACTACGTATATCGGTTCTAGTGCATCTAACCTTTCCGTTAGCTCCGGTAACGTTATTGAAACTTTCTCATATGCTGCTAGGTATCTTACTGAAAAGAACGTTCCTGAAGCGAGCCGCTGGATTGTCATCCCCCCGTGGATGCACCAGAAGCTTCTATTATCTGAAGTTGGTGGTATTGCTTCGACCGCCGTACCGAAGATTGCCACTGGTGAAGTTATTCCTGGCTACGTAGGATCTGCGTTAGGATTCTCGGAGATCCGCGTTAGTAATAACGTATCGTGTGCGAGCGCGGCCGGGCAGTATCGCGTAATGTGCGGTAACCGATCCGCCATTAGCTATGCTGGCCAGGTAAGTAAGATTAAGGCTGTTGAGCGTGAAGATTATTTTGATCAGGGTGTTAAGGGATTATATGTGTACGGTGCTAAGGTTGTACGGCCTAGCGCTTTACTTACTCTTTATGTAATTGAAGCCGCGAGCTAAGGGGAGGATGATATGGCTAGCACAACTTTAACCGTCATTATCCCGTCTCTTGCCGGGACTACTGTAACCGCTACTGGTGGAACTACTGCTTCGTCTGAAACTGTAACCATCCGCGCTTCTACTGCTTCTAGCGCTCTGGACTTTGGTAGGTTATTTATTCGTATTTATAACCAGAGTTCTACTGCGTCTATTTATTTTACTCTTGCGGCTGGTACTATTTATTCCGAGATTGGTCAGGGTGCGAAAACTTCGACCACAATTGGCACTGAAGGTACTTTAATTATCGGTGGGCAGGATTTTGAGAGCGCAAGGTTCTTGAATACTGCTGGAACTATTATTTTCACTCAGGTTGGAACCGGCCCTTCAACTTTTGAAGCTTTCCAATACCCGAAAGTTAGCGAGTGAGGATAAAGTAACATGCCCAATATAGGTTATATTTACAAAACAACTAACTTAATAAATGGTAAAATCTATATTGGGCAGCATCAGCGTGATGAATTTGATTCGAAGTATTATGGCTCAGGTAAAATATTATTAAGAGCACTGAAAAAGTACGGTAAGGAAAATTTCAAAGTAGAAGTTGTCTGCTGGATTAGGAAATTTGAAAGATTAGATATTGCTGAAAGACAATTTATAAAAGCCTTCGATTCTAGGAATCCTAAAATTGGTTACAATATTACTCAAGGTGGAATGAGTCCTACTAATGTTAATAAAGGAATCAAATTTACAGAAGAGCACAAAAGAAAAATAAGTGTTTCTAGTATTGGTAAAAAAGGTACTAGATTGGGAAAACATAATACTCCTGAACATAATAAAAAAATACGTGATGCTCAAATTGGTAAGTTTATTCCTTTTGAATCAAGACAGAAAATGGCAGCTTCTCATTTAGGAAATCATTATCCTAAAATAAGTGCCGCTAGAAAAGGTATTGCTTCTTGGAATAAAGGAATCCCTTGTCCAAAAGAAACTAAAAAGAAAATTGGATTATCTATGAAAGGTAGACAATCTTGGAATAAAGGAATCCCTTGTAAAGAAGAAGTGAAAGAAAAAATAAGAACTACATTATTGAAAAGAAATGCTGAATTGAAGAATCGTAAAGTAATATGAAAAGGTATAAGGATAATAAAAAATATGTATTTTTCAGTATCTATTAAAAATAACATCCTTATACCTTTTCTTTTAGGAGATTATTATGGGTGTAACTAAATCCTTTACTATAAATAATCCATTAGATGATTCTGGGATTATTCCTACTATTGATATTGCCCATCATGAAATACATGAAGGGAATCATTATGCAACTTCTTATTATGAAAAAGTTGGGGCAAGTACTGCTATAAATGTATTGATTACAGTTGGTTCAAAAGCTATACACATGGTTGGTGAAATTGTTACTGATGCTCCTGGTATGGCAACATTTAGTAGAAGTCCAGATGCTACTGCATCAGGAGCTACTACGATAACCTGTTATAACAATAATGGTAACAGTTCAAATATTACTGATACTTCAATTGTCGCTACAACTGATTATACAAGTTCTGGAACTATATTACGTAATTATTTATTGGGAAGTGCATCAGGTGCTGCAAATAAAGTTACAGTAGGATCTACGTCAGGTGAAGTTAATGAAGCAATACTTCCTACTGGTGGAAGTTATTTAATACGATTTGTTGCTGATGGTGCATCTACTCGGACAATAATTCGCACAGCATTTTATGAACAGGATTGGTAAATGATTATAACTGCTTCAGCTGTTGCTACATATGCTCCTAAAATAACTGCTTCAGCTGCTACAATAACAGCGGGCAATTATATTTCTGTCGTTCAGGAGCGTATCTGCTTATTGACTAATAATTATTTTACTTCAGATACAATTATGGTTCAGGATTCTGCTGATTTTAGTGCTACTGATAATACTATTATTTTAGATGGTAATAAGTGGGAAGAATTTGGATTCAAGGCTAATGATGATATTTTGGTATATAGAAGCTTACGGAATGATTCAGTAAAAACAATTTCAACTATTTCTGATTATACTGCTACGTTAGCTTCTAGCTGTACGGTGATAGATGAGAGTTATAGCACGAGTGATGGACCGGCTATTATATTTAGTTTAGTACAATGGCCTGTATCAGTAGTTCAGACGGCTGCGAAAATGATTTGGTATGATGTAGATTATAGAGATAAAAACCCTTCTGGATTACGTTCAAGAAGTCTAGGCCCATTATCTGAAAGTTTTGGTTCAAGCGATACTGATGATGCATATGGTTATCCTAAAAAATTAGTTGATGATTTAAGTTTATTTAGAATTGCGAGACTTTCATAAATGGCATTAGTAGACTTATTGAATTTAGCTAGTGTTGTAAGTGTTATTAGAACTGTTTCAACGCAGGACGGTATGGGTGGTGAAACTTCAACGAGTGTAACTACATATATACCATTGTGCGCTTTGTGGCAGAACGGGCAAAATAACAAATGGGCTGCTGGGAAATATGCACTTACGAGTACCCATACATTGTGCTTCGATCCTAGCAGCTATACGTTCGATACATCAGCTTCTACTGATACTGTAGTGGAGACAATAAATTATAAAAATGAGACATATAAGCGCGTAGGATTTCCTAATAACTATTTGGAATATGATGAAATATTGACGCAGGGACTAGAGAGAATATCATAGGAAAATGTAATGCCAGTAAATATTGATATTAAGAAAAAGTGGAATGGGGATATTGTAAAAGTACAAGGTAAATCTTGTATGCAAAAAAGCATATATGAAATCGGCATCATCATAGAAGGCCAAGCAAAGCAATTAGCAGCTAGAAATTATGGATATATGGCAGCTAGTATAAATACTCAGAGCTTAGGAATGGATCATGGATTTGAAGATCCTTCAAAATATGCTAAAGAAACTCCGCCTGAATCTCATAATGTTTCAACGTTTAGAAAAATAACTAAGCCATTAGATGATAACACTGTATTTGTGGGTACGGCGGTGGACTATGCGCCATACCAGGAATTTGGAACTGTGAAAATGGTGGCACAGCCCTTCCTCCGCCCATCATTGGATCTTGCACAAGGTAAAACTTTGACTATAGTTAGATTGAATGCTAAAACATATTTTGGAAATTATTTATCAGGAAGGGATATTTTCTTGGAGATGAATAAGTGACTTCTGGGCAATGCATTGGTTATTTGATGCTGCAAACGTCAGCATTAACAAATATTGTGAGCACTCGTATCTATAATGGAAATAAGCCAACTACGGCTACAGTACCAAGTATTAATTATTATGAATTATCAGGAGGGCAAAGGCGATGGGGATTTGAAAGAGTAAGTTATTCAATTAATTGCCGAGCAGCTACGGCAGAAACAGCTTTGGCTTTAGCTAGGAATGTAGATGAATTATTTAATGGTACAAGTGGTACAGGTATGTATGGATATACAAGTAGTGGGAGTGCTTTTGAAATTACTCGAGCTAGTACTAGACAAAGGCAGGGTCTTATTCCAGAACCTGATGATGGATTGTATAATGCTCCGGTAGATATTTTTATAGTATTCCCCGCAAGTTCAATAGTATAAGGTATAAAGGAGAAAAATTATGCCTATTTATCAGAATGCTACGATGAATACAGATAAAGTTGAGATTGGTAACTATACTATTTCAGTTGGTGCTAAGGGAACATCTGCTGGTGGTACGTGGGTTAATTTAGGTGCAGGGACACTAAAGGATTTTGCATATGTACCTGAATTAATTAATTCCCAAGCAGGAAACGCATTAGTTCCGCTTTATGGAACTGTACGTGAAACTGCTACATTCAGTTTTGATCTAATCGAGTATGATGGCTCTGCTTTCTCCGCACTATCTGGTGGTATGATGAGTGGAACGTCAGGATCAGTTACGGTAGGTGGACTAACGTCGGCATCTATATTAACTGGTAAGGGTATTAAACTTGTAAATAATAGAAAATTGGCTTCTGGCTCTGCCCAGACTACGACCATTGTTTGCAATGAATGCTATTTAAATAGCGGATGGACTATAGGAATTAAATCTGATAATGATACTGATCCTATTTCTGTATATTCATTTGCGATGACTGCGATTCAGTATGCTACAGCTGGTAATGTCTATTATAAGACGGTTGCATAATGAAAGTAGAAGATTTAGATATTCTACGACCAGATCCTAAAATGATACGCTTGGGAGGGAAGGATATTGATGTATCCTTCATCCCTTGCGCTATTACGTGTGAAATTGATAGCATTATTCAAGAGTTATCTACGATTAGTCAGGAAGATATTTTATCTAATGAAGGTACAACTAAAAAGGCTTTTGATTTATCTGTAAAATTATGTTCAACTTTTTGTGAGCATAAGTATCCTGAATTAGATGAAGAATGGTTTATGAATAATACTGATGCTAAGCAATTACAAAAGTTTTCAGCAGCTATCAGGGATGCATTAGTAAAAGCTTATTCTACTGGTAGCGAGGATGAAGCAAAAAACTTGAAGGCGCCCAAGAAGAAAGTATAGTACACCTTGGGCGCCTATTTGTTTCAATGGCATTGCTGTATCCATGGGCAACTAAAGAATATCTATTATGGAATATGTCTATAGGTCAGATAATATTCTATCATAATAAAGGTATAAAGATAAAAAATGGGGAAGACTCTAAAGCTCCTGGATTGATGAATAAGAGTTTCAAAGAATTAAAAGCTTTTAAGGAAGAAATGAAAGCACAAGCAGATTTAGAAAAAAGTAATAACTTAAAAGCTCAATATGCTGTAAAATACGGGGCAATATAGTGGCGTACTCGTCGCTCGGCGAAATGGTGGTGGCGATCACTGGTGATACTAGTGATTTTAATCTATCCATAGATGCTGCTGATAAAAAATTAAAACTACTCGCTCAAGTAACGGCTCAAAGTGCTGCCGACATGTCTAGGTCATTTAAAAATATTGATAACGAAGCGAAGCTGTGGGGCAATAGTACAGATTTATTAAAACAAAAACAGCAATCATTACGTAATGAAATGACTAATTTGATGGCACAGGGATTTGATCCTATGTCCACCAAAATACAAAGTTTAAAAACTCAATATGGTGCATTAGATATTGAGATAAAAGATTTAGAGAAAAGCCAGATATCATTAAAAAATAATTTATCAGATTTTGCTAGAACATTAACATCTACTGGTATGGCAATGTCTATTGGAGTTACTGCTCCGATAGTAGCTGCTGGAACTGCTGCTGTAAGATCGGCAGCCCAAATGGAGATGTATACAACTTCATTTGAGGTTATGTTAGCATCTAAATCCAAAGCTGAACAATTAACAAAAGAAGCTGTTGCATTAGCTGCTGTAACACCATTTAATGTTCCTGAAGTTATGGATGCTACTAAAATGCTTCTACAGTATGGTGTAGGAGTAAAAGAAGTATTGCCTATGGTTAGAATGTTAGGTGATGCTTCTGGTGGGATGAAGGATAAGTTTGGATCATTAGTATTAGCATTTTCTCAGATGCAGGCAGCAGGAAAAGTACTATCGCAAGATTTGCGTCAGATGGCAACAGCAGGATTTAACCCATTAAAAGCCATTAGTGATACTACTGGTGAAAGTATGGAATCACTTGCTGCTAGAATGGATAAAGGTAAAATATCTATTCAAGAAGTAAATAAAGCAATGGTAGCTATTACTTCTGAAGGTGGGCGATTTTATCAAGGAATGGAAAAGGGTTCTAAAACACTATCAGGATTATTCTCTACTTTACAAGACAATATAGGGATAACTGGACGATCATTAGTAAATGATTATATGCCTGCTATGAAAAAGGTTGTAGTTGGAGCTATTGAGTTTACGCAAAAATTAACTACCTTGGATACAGGTACTAGAACATTTATTTTAACTATGGCTGCTTTCGCTGCTATCACTGGTCCTGTTATGTTAGGTATTGGTGGAGTGATGAAGGCTTTAGCAGCATTTAATGTAGTTCAAAAAGCTGTTATGCTTACTACGGGTGGATGGGTTTTAGCAATTGGTGCTGCTGTAGCTGTAATAGCTACATTGATATCAGTAACTGCGCAAGCGAGAAAAGAAACTGATGCTTTAGCTAAATCACAAGATGGATTACCTGATGCTACTACTATTAATTTAGCAGTTAAAGCATTAGATAAACAGATAAGTGCGCAGAAAGTTTTACTAATGCAAGCTCGAGACAGAGGTGATACTGAAGAAGACATTGCAGAATTACAAAAAGATATTACTAAATCAGAACAAGAGCGCTTAGATTTAGGCAATAAATTACGAATATTAGATAAAGACAGAAGTGTTTATATAGAAAAAGAAGTAGAAGCTACAAATGCTATAAACCAAGCTCAAAAAGATATTACTAAAGGCTTGAAAGTTATAGACCAGTTAGAGCAAGCTGCTAAAGTAACTAATGAAAATTATAATGCTACTGCTGAAAAGCGTAACTTAGTCGTTGGAGAAATAAATAAATTATTAGAAGCTGGGTATTTATTAGAGAGTGAAAATGTTCAACAGATATTAACTGATTATGATGATTTATTAGATGCTTATGATAAAGAGCAAATAGCATTAGAAGCCAAAGAAAAAACTTTACAATATCAAGAAGAATTAGCTATCAAGCGTCACGAAGAAGAATTAAAAAGAATTGAAGCATTAAAAGGTGCTGAAAAAAATATTTCTGATTATAGAATATCATTATTAACCACTACTCAAAAAACATTAACTGATATTGAAAATGCCAGGACTCAAGTCAATAAAGATATTGCCACTATAAATAAGGCTCGGGAAGAAAAATTAGCTATTGATATAGTAGATATTACTAAAAAATATGAAAATGAGAAGGCTGCAATAATATTAAAGAGCTCAAAAGGATTAACTAAATATGATAAATTGCGTCTTGAAAGCATGCAAGAGCTTGAAATTGCTAATGCTAAAAGATTATATGAGATAGAGAAAAATAAAGCATTTACATCAGAGGAAATAAACAAAAAATATAAAGATGACATGATTAATCTTATTAAAGATTTGGAATATGCTCAGATAAGCTCTGGTAAAAAAAGAAAGGATGCAGAGCTACAGACTATTAAACTTATAAATGCTATTGAGCATATAGAGAATAAAAACATTAGTAAAGAAATATTAGCAAGAGTATTAGCCTACGCTAAAGAAGCTGATGAGAGAATAGCATTAACAACTAAAGTAAAAGAAAGATTGGCTATTATAGAGGGAAATGGATTCAAGACATTTAAGCAAATAGATTCGGCAGCTGCTAAGGTACGAGAAGATGCTGCTAAAGCAGATATTGATCTTACTAAGTGGACATTAATAAAGAAATTAGATTTAACCACAGACTATATAAATAAGTTTAATACGATAGCATCTAATTCTATTAGTACTATATTTAGTATTATTGATGGGAAAGCTTCTGATGCTTTAAATTCAATTAAAAGCGTGGTCACAGCTATTGGTGACTCTTTTGGTGATACAGGTAAAGCCGTTGCTAATTCTACTAATTCTATGGTTGATTCAACTGTGATACTGATTAATACTATAGAAGAAAAAAGAAGTAGAGCAGAAAAAAATAAAATATGGGATGCCACTTATTATAAAAATTTGAGATTGTCTATTATTGCTCAAGAAATAGCTGCTGAAAATCAAAGGTTATCTAATGAATTATCTGCTATAGAAAAACAAAAACAAGCGGCATTGAAAGCAATTGGAGCTTCTGATGCTGATGAAAAAGTTAGGGCTAAGAAAAAATCAGAAGAAAGTATTGCTACGAAGAAAAAAGAATATGATAAAGAAACCGACTTAGAGAAAAAGAAGATATTAAAAGCAGAAATAGATGAAGCTGCATTAGCATTAAAAAAACAAAATATAATCGACGCATATGATGCTAAAAAAATTGCTGCTGAAGAAGCTTCTGCTAAGATAACTAAACAACTTGCTCTTGATAAAGCTAAAATAGAGCAAAAAATTGCTATTGCTATGGCTAAAATAGACAAGGAAAAGGCAATAGCTGATTTAGGATGGTTTGCTAAGGAAAGTACAAAAGATAAAGTTAGAGGATTATATAATGATTTAATTTCTGCCATAAAAGCTACTCCTTTACCAACATTAGGGACAGGTGGAATAGTTATGCCAAAGGTAGGTGGCGTGCCTACAGTATTGGCTGAAAGGGGAATGCCTGAAATTGTATTCCCGCTTGACCAATTAGAAAAATTCTTATCCAAGAATACTATTACAAATACTGGAAGCACAGCTAATGATAATGCACCTTGGAATATTACTATTAAGTTATCAGAGCGAGAAATATATAAGGGTATCCATCAGGCTACTAAAAATCACACTGTATTGATTGATGCTACTTCGGTAGTAAAATAGTATAAAATAGGAGCATATATGCGGATTGCTTATGAAAATATTATAGATAGTTTATCATCAGCAAGTATAGTGGCATCATCAGCTGATGCTAATTATCCTGTTACTAATATTAAAGATGAACGATTAACTACTCAATGGCTAACAGATACTGCTTCTAGTCAGAGTGTTACTTTTACTTTAGACACATTCCCTGAGTATCCAGATAATTCTACAGGAACTATTTTATCAGCAACGTTTAATGCTACTGCGGAAACATGGGTAGGGGTTGGCGGTGTAGCAACCGTAGGAACATATTTAGGATGTATTTCGATGGTGGCAACTACGGCAGGATCAAGGATAGAGCGAACAGGCCCGGCAATTGCTAGTGGATCTACAATAATGCTTCGCGCTCGGTCAACTACAGCAGCAGCTACATCTTTTTCATTAATATTCGGAGCAACTACTTCGACAGCAATTACTACATTATCGGGAATGACCACATCATTTTCAATTTTACAAGGAATAGTAGCGGGAACTTCAACAGCATTAACTTCGATCAGATTAATTCCCAATAATATATCTTCTAGCGGATCAGTATTTGATATCGATTGGTTATATATAGGAACAGGAGCATATACTACACAGATACAAGATAATTCTGAAAATAATTTAGATTTAACTGTATTCGGTTCATTAAAAAGTCAAGGATATATTATTAGAAATGGCGTTAACGACTACGAGCGCACAACGTCCGTGCTGTCTGTCTTCCCGGATATACTGCATTACCATGAGGAGATGCCGAACGGGGATGCGTTAGATGCCGTTAATACAAAAATATATTTTAACTACAAAGAAGCATCGGCCACTGTCGGGTTTACATATGTTTACAGAACAAACAATACTAATACACTGCAAGTAAAATACTGTAATGGTGCAGCTACTGCAAACGTGGATTTTGCAAACTATTTTACTGGGTATTCGATTACGCGCATTGTTATTGATGTGGATATAAACTGGATAACAGGCGTAGTTACTGTATACCGGAATGGCGCCTACTTTGGCACCGCAACGATGACGACGCCCGTCAAGCCAACAGCGGGAAGTTATATGTATTTTGGATCTTATCAAGGGACGCAATACTTCGCCGCCGGTACGTTTTATAAACCATTATTATATAATCGCGCATTATCTACAGATGAAATAGAGCACTTATATAATTCAGAGCCATTTGCTACTGAAAATATGGGATTAGTAGGTGATTGGACATTAGATAAAAATTATAAAGTGAATACTGCGTCTATATTAGGGCATAATATTTTATCAGGTACTATGGTAAAAGTAGAAGCTAATAATAGTGATGAGTGGGGAGCGCCGTCGGTATCTGAAACTTTTACATACATAGCGAGTGGCAATACAATTTTACGATTCTTAGCAGATAATTATTATTATAAGTATTGGAAAATAAGTATAACAGGTCAAGGATCGGTACAAATTGGTAGAATATGGCTAGGGGATTATTTGACAATTAGTCCGTCATCATTATTGGATTTCAAAGTAACATTATTAAATTCAGATATGGTTATTCACGGAATCAATAGGCAAAAATGGTCGAATCCTGGAGTAACATGGAGACGATTTGAATTAAGCTTCCCTGAATCAGAGCATACGATGGTAAAACAATTAGAAGATATGTATAGAGATGTTGGAAATCATTCTAGTATTTTGTTTATGAATTTCGATACACTCAGAGAATTCCAGATCGTAGAGCCGTGTTATTGTTCAATAAATGGTGAGCTGAGTTTTAATCATAGCAATAGGCAGAAATATAGGTATTCCATAACACTAGAAGAGGAGCTGTAAGATGGGTTGTATTTATGTGGTTACTAATAAAATTAATAATAAGATGTATGTTGGTCAAACAAAACACGAAGATACATCTAAAAGAATTAAAGGTCATATTTATTGCTCTACTTCATTATTAGGAAGAGCAATTAGAAAAAATAGTAGGAGTAATTTCATCATAAAAGAGTATAAAGATATTAGAATGGATTGGTTAGATTGGTTTGAAATAGAAATGATTAAGCATTATGATTGTATATCCCCCAATGGCTATAATATAATGTTAGGTGGGCAAAGCTATAGATTGGTAAATGATATAACCTCTGAAAAAATAGGTCTTGGAAATAAAGGTAAGATGGCATGGAATAAAGGTATTCCTTGTCCTGAAGAGCAAAAAATTAGAACTAGTGAAAAACTAAAAGGGAATACACCTTGGAATAAAGGGAAAACAGCAAAAGATTTTCCTAGTCTAATTTCGAAGAAAAAAGGTATTCCTTGCTCTATAGAAGCTAGAAAGAAAATGCATGATTCTCATATAGGAGTGCCATTATCTGAAGAACATAGAAAAAATATTGGTAAAGCAAATATAGGAAAGAAAATGCCAAACGGATTTGGGGAAACGGTTAGGAAAAGGACATTAGGCGTTCCGAAATCACCAGAAACTAAGGCAAAAATATCAGGAACATTGATGGGAAATATTCCTTGGAATAAGGGTAAAAAGATGTCTAAGGAATTTATAGAGAAAGATAGAAAATCACACTTAGGATTAAAAGATTCTGATGAAACGAGAAAAAACAAAAGTATTGCCCAAATAGAAAGACAGAAACGTAATAAGGAGGGCAGATAATGGCGTTCTCTCAGGTCCCGACATCTGTGACAATAATAAATAGCTGTTTAAAAGGAATGATGTCTATATCACTAACTAATTATACAACATCCGCAGTATCTGCTATTTCCCAAGGATCGGCAGTAGAGATTGCTGGTGGTTTCTTTTTAGCCGATTCTGAAATTACAATTAATGCTTCATCATGGACCGCCATTTCTACTACTGGTACTGCTTATTTAGCATTAACTCCATCAGGATCGGCAGGAAGTCAAACATTAGCTGCTGCATGGACATCTACAGCTCCAACGTGGTCGGAATCAAAACAAGGATGGTATGCAACTGCTGCTAGTAATACAAGAGTTGTAGGATCATGTTATAAAAATGGAACAGCAAGTTATACCAAAAAATATATTTTAAATACTCAACAGGATATAGGAGTAAGTCATATATGGACTGATCAAAATGATGGCTCTACTAGTGGTTTAGATGCAGATTATTTAGATGGAGTTCATCAAAAATCTGTGGCTATAGGTGAATGGAATATGGATGATACTGCTACTGTATATGTAGGTGTAGATATTACCGTAACAAAAATAAGAACCATGAATGCTATTATTTATGCAGATAACCCACCTGATGGATATAATATTAGTTATGGTGGATATTGTTTTCTTTCTTCAGGAGCTAGTATTGGATTGCAAAGAAATTCAGGAGGAGCATTTGATAATACTAGTTTTAATGCCACAGCTTCAACTGTTGCAAATCGAGGATGGGTTACTATTACATATATAGATTAGAAATGAATTAGAATGGTTTTATTATTAGTTCATATTTTATATATACTTCTGTATTCATAGAATTTATCATTTTTATATTATTAAATGAGGAAAGAACTGGATGAATACATTCATGAGTAAAGCCAAATTCAAATCCACTATATTTGATATTTGTATTAAATCCATAATCAATTTTATATGGGTTAAAATAAATATCTTCATGATATATTTGATACGATTTCATAAACCCAGAAATTTCAATAATATCAAAAAGCAATGCTCCCATTTTCATATCGGTATAAAAAGCATTATCGGGGCTGCTCCATGTTAATAATAGTGGCTTTTCATATATATTTATTTGATTATCTGAAGTGCCAATTTGAAACGCTAAAAGAATCGCTAACCAGTTCATATTTATCTCCTTATAACTATTATATACTATCTTTAAGTTTTTTATACAATAAAAGGAAATTATTTTGACTTTCGCCGATTATTCTAAACTATCAGTAAATGATTATCGCGTACTGGTACAAATTGATATCAGTGTTCCGAACATACAATGGGTAAATGCCGGTGCGGGCATTTGGTATGTAAACTTTGATGGAACATATCCAGAAGTTGGAGCGCCTGGTGATGACTTATTAAACGGGTTTACTGCTCAAGCATTTTCTGATATCGGCTCCGTTACTGTAGATACTATTTTATATACTTCAGTAGCTACGTTAGCTGAAGTTACTACAACTAACACTTCTTATTATTATGATTCTACTAATGGTGAAATATTTGTACATTTCGTAAATAATGATGAACCATATATTCATAACATTTATTTAGGAGTTATTTATGGATATTCATATAATGAGTTTACCCCTATAGGTTCTAGTTTATTATATGAAGGACGCTTACAGGGCGGAATAGATATTGGGGAATCACGCGATCCTTTGTATTTCGGTAAACTTGAGTATAGTAATGGTTCAATATCATTAAATAACGCTGATGGGCATTTTGATACTTTCCCTATTGACCATGATTTTTATGGAAATGAAATTAGAATATTAGTGGGATTTGCTCAGCTTAATATTAGTGATTATATAAAAGTAGTTTCGGGAACAGTAGAAAATGTATTAGTGACCGAAGAAGCTATGGATGTAAATATCGCCGATAAACGTAAAACTTTATCTAAATCGATAACATATACATGTACGAATAAAAACGCATTGGAAGCAATTAGGGAAATATTATTATTACATTATGGAGCTAGTTATAATAGTTCTTATTACGATATTACAGCATGGGCAGCGGCTGAAGCCGTAGCACCTACTATTTCCATAGATATAGCTACCGGTCATGCTATAGAAGAAGCTACAGTTATAGAAATAATAGAAATGATATGCTCATCGGTATTCGGATTATTTATGATTGATACTGATAATAAGTATTCTTTTAAGATAGTCGATACAAGCGCATCGGCAGGAACTACTATTTATTCATATGATATTAGTAGTCCTCACGAAATAAATTATAACCCATTAGAAGTAATATCGTCAGCTAAAATAGGATATGCTAAGGATTGGAATCCGACTGGAGATGATTATTATGATTCTCCGTATACGTGGTATACTGATACTACGCAAGAAGCTGCTGTTTATGCTAAGTATAAAGTATATAATCAATATGAATTTTTTACCGTATTAGATACATTAGCGCAAGCTACAACATTCGGTACTACTGTAATGAATTATGTTAAAGATGTTCATGGGATAGGAAGCGTAAGCGTTCCAATAAAATACTATGCTACAAAAGTTGGTGATATAGTAGATATAGAAATAAAACGTCAAGTAAATACGATGTTAGGGACTAAAAAATGCGAAATAATATCTCGGCGCCGATCATTACAAACTGGATTCTTGCAGTTAGGATATAGAATAATATAAGGAGAAAAGTATGGGAAGGTTTAAGGATTTTTTATTAGCTATGCCAGTTTTATGCAAAGTATCAACTAATGCTAAACGGTGGAGTAAATTAATTGAATGGCAGTTTGACGATGAGATATCTAATAGGGATTCGGTATTTGCTAGGAATGAAATAGATGAAATGAGCCCTACTAATCGTATGGAAACAGCATTTGGATTTACTTCAGTAGGCAATGAAGAGAAAATAAGTCATTGTAAAAAGTTGGTAGAATTGAAAATGCTTAGTCATTATAAGTATGAACATTATGAAGTACAATGGGATAATAGGATAAATACATTGCAGAAAGAATTGTCTATATTGGAAATTGAAAATTCCGAGATATATGAAGTATATACTATGAATGAAGCAATGGAACCGCGTTGGGAAGCATAAATAATTTATATATGAAAGGAATACAAAATGATTCAAATCGATGATTGGTGGGAAATGATTATTGCGGGCGTAGTAATAATTGGAGTATTGATAGTAATTTATTTTATTATTAAGCAATTTTTTAATCATGGAGGTAATGTGAAATATAATGGCATAGAAATAAAAAAGGGGGATGAATTACCATGTATTAATTATGTAACTGAGCATTCTAAAATGCTTGTAGATTTACAAGCTACATTGACTGAAATGGAGAAGCAGCGTAAAGATGCCAGAATAGAAAATAGTGAAAGTAATAAGGTTGTACAAATAATGTTTAGAACATTAGCTATTTCTATAGATGGATTGATTGAAGCATTTCAAAAAAATAATGTCGGAAATGGAAATTTGGAAAAGGCAAGAAAAAACCTTGCTAAGTTATATGATGTTCAAGATAAATATTTAATAGACCAGCTATAAAGGAGTATAATTGAGTAATTTATTAGAAGATTTAAAAGATTTAGAAACCATTGAAAAATTTGTACAGTTAGAAGCTGCGTATGATGCTCAAGGTATTAGGTATGTACGATTTTCCACTAAGCGATTTACTATTGAACAGCAAGCTTTATATGCTCAAGGTCGATTTGAATTAAATTATGTTAATGATTTACGCATTAAGGCAGGATTATATTTATTATCGCCGAAGGAAAACACATATACAGTTACTAATTGTGATGGGATAAAGTATAAATCCCAACATCAATATGGTAATGCTGTTGACTATGTAATATTAAATAAATTAAAAAATCCTACATGGGATTATGTAAAGTATTGTTCAGAGTATAGAGCATTACGCGATATAGGTACTGCTTTAGGATTTAATTGCGGTGGAAGTTGGATGAAACAAAGTAATGGTAAAGATTCGCCATATAGCAATGTTGATCTTGGATGGGATCCTCCACACATTCAGGTAGGGTAATATGAATAAAATAAAACAATTCTGGAATAAGGTATTTGATTTTTTAGATGATGTATTAGCCTATTTATTAACAATAATTGGAATACTATCATCTACATATTTGCCTTTATTAAAGGTTCAAGGTGATATTAATATAAAAGTAGATTTAGGACGTGTTGCTATTGCGGCTGTTGCGGCTTTGCTAGTGATTGGAAAGCAGGAACAAATAGTGCCAGATAAAGAAGGTGATAGTGTAAAGGCCCGAGAAGGTAGAAAAAGAAAGTTTTTATTGCGTATGATAAATTCATTAGGACAAGGTGTATTATGGAGTACAATTTCTAATTTATAAGGAGTAAATTATGGGTGGACCAGGATCAGGTAGAAGAAAAGGTAGCCATGGTAAACAGACCGACATTACAAAGGCAAGATTATCAGCTGGAAGAAAAGGTAAAAAAGGAACTCCAGAATATGGTAAAGCATTTAGAGAGAATCTGAATATAAGTAAAATAAAATCAAATCTGAAACGAGATTATGCTAGGACAGGCAAAAAAGAAACATGGATTTATCATGGCAAAAGATATTCTGTTTAAATAATTAAGGAGCATCATGAATGCGAAAAGTATTTTTACTATTATTCTTGCTGGTTTCCTCGGCATTATTATTTTCACAGGAATTGGATTCGGAATCGGATATTATATTTACTTCCCAAGATATCGACAAGCTCAGATCGATCTTTCTTACTATATTGGAGAAGTCAGGGAGCGTGGAAAGCGAATTGAAGGCTTGGAGTCTAGTGTTAGACGATTGGAAGAGGATAACAGAATTATATCCTCAGAAGCGCGAACAGGCCTTAATATTATCGAAGGAAAATACAAAGTTAAAAAGTGAAAATATGTTTTTATCAATATTGCTAGGGGCAAGTGCTACTATAATATTATTTGAGTCAGGGTATATAGGATATAAATTGTTAGTAAGATAGTAAAATGCCCCTAGCCATACTTATGCCACGGTCAGTAGCCGGTAGGGGCACGAAGGTTCGATCCCTTTAAGGGGCAGAGATAATAATAGTGCAGCTTCAGGAACCGTTAATAACAATTCCTCATAGCTAATGAGTCCAATTAAATAATCCTTAATAAACCGTTCTGACGTTATACTCATATTACTAATATATAATATTATCACAAAGAAATAAAGTAATAAAAAAGCCCCAATCCGGTTAAGGATCAGGGCTTTAATGGTCTTTATTCAGTTACTTCGTAGCCATATTTTTTAGCTATCTCCTGTTTTTTGATATTTTTGCTTTTTTCTGAGAGTAAAAAATAGTAAGTCTCTGAGCCATATGTGATTAACTCTTCAAACATTTTTCGTGCTATTGTTTTATTTGCTTCTCGCGCTCCAGATATTTGCTTCTGAGCATCAGCACGAATCTGAGCAATTTCAGATTCTAGAGAAGTTAGGCAAGATTGGATATAATTTTCAATCATATTTGTAATTTCTTCTTTATCTTTTATAGATGTCATTCCGTTACTTCCAAATAATACAATTCCAATATTATTTACTAACTCTTTTATAGATTCTATTCTGCATTCTATTTTGCATTCTTCAGGATGATCATAAAGATAGTTTGCTCGCCCATCAGATTCAGCATCTTCTTTAGTATACATTTTCTCTCCTCCTTATTAAGCTATGAATCCTGATACAGTACCTTGTTCCATTTGCTTATTTAATGAAACGTTTTTGCCATCAGCTAATCCTTTATAATACCCTGATTTTCCTGAAATTTTTGCTGTATGATTTGATAAATGAAGTTTTAAGTTTTCCTGCATATACTTTTTAATATCAGCATCTTCTTGAACTACCAAAGCTTTGCAATTACTCGTATCTGAAAAATCAGCATAATACATTTTCTTAATTCTGGCGCAAATTGTTTCAGTAATGCCTTCTTTATATGAAGCTATTTCTTCTTTTCCTTCCAATCTTTTGCTCATTCGATCGATTGTTCCATATAGATAATTAATCATGTTTTTTGTAGCTTCAATATTGTGCTTTTTACCTACTATTTGGAGCTTGAATTCCTGGGTCATTCTTCTATCACCCATTTTTCTATAAATATTGCGATAGAAAAAACAGAAATTCAATTTTGATACATGAGAAGCTATTTGAAGCTTCCAGTTTCGACAGCGCCCACCATCCATGAACGTTACATCTTCCACTTCTGATTTATCTGACTTGATATCATCAAGCGAAAGATTATATTTTATTAATAGTTCATGAGCCTTGGCCAGCGCTGATTCTGCTTCAGCTTCATTCGGAGAATTTGAAAGAGCTAAAAGCTTTTCTATTTTATTCCCGACAGCTTCCATCTCAATATTCATAGTCACTCCTTATAGAAAGATTTGTAAAACTGCCCATCATCAGGAGTTGAACCTGATTTTTGCTCGGCTGATGGGCACTTGCGCTTATCTTACTACGACGCAAACCTTTTCGATAGCGTCTTGAGCGCTTTTCAGGATTCTGTTTCCATCGATGAAGGACGTGAAGAGCTTTTCCTGATACGTTTTGGTAAGTCGAAGCGGCTGGACATGGGAAGCAAAATCTCCAAAGGCATTATAAACTCCCCACGCATCGCCGGAGAATTTTTTCAGATCCTTGGCGTTGGAATAGATATCAGTGAATTGATTGCGAAGATTAGAAACATTGTTTTTTTCGCGATCGGTATCCTTATCATCCATCGGGAAAACCATGTCGATGATCTGTTCCAGCATTTTCTTAGAAACCTTTTTCTGCTGGTATTCTTCGGCCGTTACCTGAAGCTCATCCATGTACTTCGTAGCTAGGCCGAGAGTGATCGCTGCGTCTTTCTTTTTACCTTCCATGTCGCCCATATGCCGGATGGACCATGAACGCTTCGCGGTATTGAGCGCGAGCGTTAAAGTGTTTTGGCACACTACGCGCGTAGGAGTGAGAGCTGCTGTGATTGCTTGGGAACCGTCGTGTGAATTGGTGAAAACGAGATATGGTACGATATCATCGCCGAGGATTTTCTTCGCAGGCATATGGGCAAGCATCCATACGCGCTTTCCATGATTCAGCGATCCGGCTGACTCGAACGTTACTTTTTCTATGTCTGATTCAAGAAGCCCATCAATGAAAGCGAACGCATCGCGATTCTGCACGATTTTGTAATGATCGCTGACGACGCCGAGAATCGAATGATCGCTTGAACGGATGTTGACGACAGTCTCGGGAACCTCTGAGCCGTCTTTCAGAAAAACCTTTTCGGGAACTACATCCCAATCGAGCTGAGCTAGGCGGAGCGCATCGATCGATGTAGGTGCTTCCTGGACAATCGTGCCGAGCCCGTGCCATGCGGGCTGCTTGAAAAGGAAACATGTTTCGACGTTAGCGGGCATTTGACTCTCCTTTGAATTGAAAATAAAATTCTTCTTCGCAACCATTCATCCATCCGGCAAAATATTCTTTGTCTGACCAGTTGCCATACTCATCCACTATCTGCTCATCAGTCATGTTATTAAATTTGCTTCCGAGTGATCTTATCTTTTTAACTGTTTCAATTTCATAGTCTTCAAGCTTTTCCATACATTCCTCCTACTAAAATGAGATTATCCATAGCCCGGAGTTGAACCGGGCTTATACCGCTTATGGATTAGACCTTATTGTAATTTTGTTCGAGCCAGTCCAGGATTGACTTCGTTTCCTTCTCTTCGAAGACTCGTCCACCGCGCCCGCGCTTGACCACGATGCCGAGCGCCTTATAGCTTCTGTGAAGAGCGTTGGCGATTTTGCCGAAATTGCTTTCGGCGTAGCTTTCGGAAATCAGCTCCATCAGATCCCTGACTTTGAAATTGCCAGCCACATTGAGATTTTCCATACGATCCTCCCATCAAAAGACTTTCCGATTTCGTAGCAATTTTCAGCTACTCATCAGCCAGAATTTAACCCGGGATCGGAATGTTTTTAAATACTGCATCTCTATTTCTATTATTCTAATCGGCCGCCGGGGAATCGAACCCCGGACAATCCTTGTCGGCCACGCATTTATATATTAGTTGTATTATTCACCTTCAAGTGCGGCGGTTTCTAATGCACTTTCTACGGCTTTTTCACGTGTGGTTCCTTTCCCCGTACAAATAAAATTGCCAATTTCATCTTCGACGATGGCTTGCCAAAAGCCCCCACCGCTTTTAATGCCAAGATGTTCACCCCAATCTCCGATAACCTCGGCACTCCAGGGCTCAATCCAAGATGCTGTAACTTTCATTTCTTTCCTCCCTTTTCTTCTTTCGCCGATTGGCAGCAGATGCCAATTGCCGGACATCCTCGGCATCCACATAATTGCCTTCGCTCGCAATCCTTGGACATCTTTAGTGACTTCATTTAGCTATGTCCTTATTGTACTGGATTTTCATATCAATGATTTTCTGTACTTGAATAGCCATATTTAAATACCAATCAAATTCGCTCACTACTAAAGTATTCACTTTAGCATTTTCAAGCTTTTGCTGGTATCGATATTCTATTTTGTTATCACTATTTTTATTGATCCAAAAATGATATTTTTCATCTTTATTGTAATCTGTGGTATCATAAAAAACAATATCAGCATCTATTCTAGAAGCTTTTTTAATTTCCTTTTTAATTACTGTCTTAATAGTAGTGATTGCTTCTGAAACCGGGGCATATTCGCTCGGACTAAATGATCCTTCTTTTCTCGTCCGATTAAAAATGCCCTCGTGATAATCATTGTCACTTTCGACGTCAATAGCAATATAACCTGCATTCATACTTCCTCCTATAAAAATATCATATATGAAAAATCATTTCAGCTGAAGCTTCTTGATTTTGCTCATCGAAAAGAAGTCTGCGAAGATCTGCTACAGTCATTTCCTGATCCTTGACGTTAAAGAGCAATTGCCTTAATTCTCTAACCGTAATTTCCTTAACCATAAAATCCTCCTATAAAAAGATTATTGGCAGTGGGCGGAGTTGAACCGACCGTAGGGCTATCATCCTACATAACCGTATCCTGCCAAGATAAATTATTATTTATATTCTTTTTCAAACTTGCTAATATCTTTCAATACTTGCTTTTTAATATTTTCTGAAGCATTTTTATAATTTTCAATTTCGCTTCTGAATTGAGCTTTTTTGGCTTCGTCCTTCACAACTACGGCCATTTTATAGCAGGTAGCCAAGTCATAGATACCACTCGCGGTCCGCTTATAATTCGTTCCTAGGGCCATATTGCCCTCCTATCAACCAATTACCCTCAGCTTTCTTCCTCCGGGCTTGGGACCGGCATCGGCTAGCTTTACTACTATTTTTAAATTTATTCATTTACATATTACGATACATTTGATCATCAGCCATTTCAAATCGTGCTCTTTCGTCTTGCTCTTCCGGAGTTGCTAGCTCGTACCAAATCCGGTCATTTACAAAGTCTTTATCATATCCCGGCTTATCAGCGGTCAAGCCTTGCGTTGCATAAGCCCATTCCATTGCAGCTATGTCTCTTTCGCTTTCCACCGGATAGCCGTTCGGATCATCTTCTCCGGTTTCTGGATTGATTTTCCTGGTTTTCGTATTGCCAAATTTCTTGGTAAGCCAGAGCTTTGCAAGATATTTACCACGCATCAGGCCGCTAATCTGTTTGCCGCAATACAAAGCTTTCATATTGTCCTCCTATAAGTTTCTGGTTTCGTAGCAATTTTCAGCTACTCATCAGCTTCCTTTTATAAGGAAGGACCAGATATCAGAAGCGTTTTTCCGCGTCTTCTGATAAGCTTCTAGGACTTTCTCACAATCCTCACCGTTGAACCCTTTCAGCCGGTGCTGCTCGGATTGATCCGTGCCCTTGAAACCTTCGCGGCTAGCTCCGCGCTGCTTTATTTTTTAACTATACCTTATTATATATCCTTTTTGGGATTTGCGTTTAGAAAAGTGTAAAATAAACGATTAATTCTACTCTTTTTTAATCAAATTCTACTATACAAACGTTAAGTATAAATACTTTTTTATATATAAAAATTTATAGATTAGACGCTCAAAAACAGCTTATACGGGGTTTGCACCCTGAATCGTACAAGTTATCAAGGATCGGTATAGACCCCTGAAATTTTAAAGATTTAATTGGGTTTGGGTGAGATTTTGTCGAAGCTTACTGAGTGATTTACCAATGAGACGGCCTGAGCGCAGGATTTGCAGAAAAAGCCCCCGGTTGATGATCGATAATAGGGAGGATTTTTACATGGCTTACAAATATTGGTTTTACCACCATCCTGATTATACCACCGCTCACAGATTTTTGTAGGGAGCCGATGCTTATCACTATGAGCTATTTTTATATTCTGAACTTCTTTTCCATTTATATAGTCTGACCATTCAGCATTAGTGAAAGTGTGATTGATATAATAATGTAATGTTTTAGACTTATTAATATAGTGTTTATTATAATCTAATTTTTTCATTCAGGCATAAGCTTAATAGAAATTATAGATGGTGACTCAATATTATAATAATCATATTCTATTGTATCAGTGACTTTTGAAATATCATGACAAGATATAACAATTTCTTTCAATGAGTAGCCATCAATATAAGTTACTACGTATTTGTTCATTTTTTGCTCCTTACATATAATCACTTACATCAGATACTTTTTCATAATTTGGTAATTTTTCTATATCTTCCCCCTTCGGCTTGTCCTCGGAAGCGAGAAGAAAACCAACATAAAAAGCAGCCATGACGGGCCGATCAAACTTGCCCCGTCCCATATATAAATCACAAAAGGCACGCTCTTCCTCTGTAAACTGCGGCTCCCTATACCAATTTTCTATCACCTCATAAATCTTCACCCTGGCTTCATTGGTCATGTTTTCCTCCTAATAGAATTGATTTTAATACAATCCGCACAGTTAATTTCTGCCCAATCACCTTCGATCCATAAATGCCAATCTATAGCATTTATACTTAATCCGCAGCGAGTATGTTTCCCATGATCGTAGCCATGGATAATAACATCTTTAGGCATAGGACTGATAAAAGTATAATGCTGGTATGCTATCATTTTATTGCCTTCATAATTTTAGGTTGCACCCATCGCAATGGCTTTGCATTATCATTTAATAATTTAATACACTCAGAACAGTTAATAACATTTAAGTTTTTATGATCTTCCATCCATAAATACCAAACCTTTTTATTATTTACTTTTTTTATTCTTACTCCGCAAACCGTTTCTAAATGATTGATATTTTTTAATGCATGGGCTATATTTTCATTATTTTTATATACATAATATCTATGCCCAACTATTTTGATATACCCTTTATTGACTAGGTATTCCATTTCATCTATATGCTGTTTTATTCCATCTACGAATTTCTGGGCTGTCTTTTCTCCTATCATTTCATTGCCTTCATAACTTTATAGGCAAATACTATAGATTTATCGGGTGGTCCTTTCATAAATCCTCCTATCCCACAATTATAACTAATAATAGCATCATACCAATTATACAAATAATTATAGTTATCTAATAATAATTGCCTAGCTATTCGCCTAGCAACGTCTGAGTTATAAGGGTTATACATTCTGCCATCATTATAAGCATTGGCAAACAGTATCATGTTTTTATTATTTAATTGATATTCACCTTCATCTCTACTTATTTCTTTACCACGTTTATTGCGATTGATATTCAGTACATATTTACCATCATTGGATTCTACATATCGTACAGCATCCAATATTTTGTCTATATAAGGATTATTATGACATTGGGTAGGATTGACCGATACTAATCCTTCTGGAGAACATGAAAATAATAATATGCTTAGTAAAAATATACTACTTCGCAATTAAATATACTCCAATTGAAATGATTATCCCAATATTAATACCGATACAGATCCCTATAAACCTATGAAGCTTTTCATTTGGAGTTAAATACTTTTTATCAGCTTTTGGAAAATAATTACTCATATTTATTCTCCTTTAGTCTCTATATAAATTTCAATATCATTTTTCAACATACATTTAGATATTCTTTTTGCTTTTATGATTTCTGTTGCAGAATATATAGAGCCAACTTCTAAAATACTATTTTCAAAATGAGCGCACCAAACCCATGCTCCAGAAGATCGTTGCCAATATCCTGGATATAGTCTTTTGAAATCAACTAACTTAAGACCAAATTCTTTTCCAATTCTTGTTGCTAATTTATCAAATATTTTCATAACTGCATTTTACTGGTTTGCAAAAACAGTAAGAATCATTTAACTTATTGTACATTAAAATAATTCTATTTAGCCTAACCCATCCCCATCTGTCTGAGTAATAATTTAAATCACTATAAATGGTATCCCAATTTGCTTTACTTTCTAATTCTATCATATTAACATTTAATCCATCTATAGCTTCGGGAGGAATATTCTTCCATACTTTTCTAATAAGTCTATACAAAATCCATAATCGTTTATATTTATTAGTCTCCTTTTCCATTTTGATAACACTATTAAAAGTATACCAAAAAATACTCAGATGAAGCATATCTTTAATCCTATACCACATATTCATACAATCCTCCCTTATTTTCAATATACTTGTGGGCTCCCCCTAAATTGTGAAATCTTTTCCCATCTACTGAAAAAATATCTCCTACTAGAATCTGTTTGCCTTTATTATCAAATAGATTTGTCTGTTCTTTATATACAGATTCAATTAATGCAACTTGCCCAGCAGGAAATTCTTTATTAAGATCCTGTATTGCTTTTACATAATCAGGATCAATATGATCAGAAAATAAATCAGTATAATTCTTAGCTCGCTGGATAGTAATTTCATCCTCCTTAATAATGAATTTCTTCCATATGCAATAATCCGTCATCACCAGAAAAATGTATATTACGAATTCCAGCTTCGCGTATTGCTAAATTACAAATATTACATGGGCGAGCCATCCTAACCAATCCTCCACAGGTCATCCGCACTACCATTATGCTTTCAACTAATGATCTAACTTTTACTAATGATGCTATTTCAGCATGTAAATATTCCCTATCTCGCGTCCCATTTTTAATTGCTAAACGACTTTGCATAGGATGGGTTTTTTGATAACTATTTTCACCTATTGAAATAATATTGTTGTGATGATCTAATGATGCTGCTATTACCCAATATTTTTTATTAGAATTAATAACGTTAGAAAGAGTATCAATCAATTTTTGATAGACTTTTTCTAGCTTCATTAATCAATTCTATTTTTCAAAACTTCATCTATTTCGCCATTTTCTTGTCTTATTGTTTGTATCATTACTTTTTCCATCATTTCATTCATGTCTATAGAACTTATTTCTTCTTTAACAGATATTTCTATTAGTCTTTTTATTCTTTCAGATTTATTCATTTTGGCTATGTTATTTATTCCTGAAATTATACTCATATAATCCTCCTATTATTTCCCGCTATTCTCTATGAAGTGCCTCACATTGTCCTTAGTCAATTTGCCTAACACTTTTTTAACTTCCTTGCTCGGCGTAGTAATATAGACGATATTAGTATTGACTATTTGCCTGAGCGTATAGCCGGATTGCTGATAGGTTATCATTCTTTCACTGTATCCATATAATAATTTCTATTTTTATATTGTGGATGCAAGTCATCAAAAATATCTATCGCTATATTTTTAGCATTAGATTCTGTTTGGTAATCCTCGTCTATTTCTACCTTAAATATATCGCCCAGCAATTCTTTTGTTATTTTATCTGTTGCGTTACATAGATAAGAGACTTTCATATACACCTCATTACTATGATTATACATCGCTTTTACTCAGCATAAACCATAAATCGCATTATTCTAGCTATTATTCCGATATATTTATTACAAAAACTACTTAACGTTTGTATAGTATATTCATTTTCTTGGCATAATATTTGATTAAATATATATAGTCTTTTATAGTGTAAACTTTATTACGTTTACTATCTTTATATAGCTTTTCCATAAACTTAAAGCCATTTACTTTATACATCATATAAGCATAATCAGGTGCCTTCCCGTGGTGATGCCTAAAATGTATTGCGTTCCCTTTATGATTAGCCATAGCATGAGCATTCCGTTCATCATAACGCAAAAAGGGCGTTTGCTTAAAATCATAATAATGAGAGCATTGTAGTCCTACAGTATCACCAGTTAAAAAACATTTACCATCTCGTAATACTATATAAGAATTGAATAGTTTATTTAATTTATTGCGTAATGTTTTTGATGAAGGAGATTTTTTAGATTTAATCATCTCATATTAGGAAATGGATTAGCTGGACTCCCATCTCTATGTTCAAATTTTCTAGGATTGAAAGCAAATGCTGGATCATTTTCCATACCTTTTGGAATCCATTTCCCTACTTGGCAAATATGGCAATTTTTATTGTATATCTTATGAATCGAGCATATAGACCACCATATGGCATTTTGTGAATAACTCCATTTATGGTCTGCTGTACTACTAATTTGCTCCATTTTTAATCTCCTTGAAATAATTCTTTTAATAATAGTATTTTTTAGGCTTGTTCATTGAACATATCTATATATTCATCCCAATACATTTGTAATTTAACTATTCTGCCATCATTATAATCAGGGCCGTGCTTTCTATTTTTTAGCCAATATTCTGCTATTCCTCTTGCCATATCAGTATAATTATAGAAACCATTTTCTTTATTATTAAACCAAAATTCAATATGCATTTTAATCCAAGAATCTATTAATTCTTCATTGGTAAAATGGCAGGGTCTTTTTTCAATCCACATTTTTTATTGCTCCTAAATATTCTTTATTGAATAAATCTAATCCCACCAGAGTAAAATACGTTAAATCTTCACCATATAAATATTTTATAGCTTCTCGCTTAGAGCATTTAGTGATCAATTCATTATAAGCTTTCCAAATTTCAAATAGATCCTGCTTTTGCTTATCTGTATAGTTATTGCTTAATCGTCCGAATACTTCGGGGGGAGATTGGACTTTATTGAATTCTCGAATGCTTCCCATTTATTTATAACCTTCCTTCTTAATTCTTTTTGTAATTTGTTTTTAATAATGAAATCAATCATATTTTTTCTATTTATTTTTTCACTATTTTCATCCCATTGAATTATACTTCCTTCATCTTTCCCTTTTAATTTACCTTGTGGAGTTAGTAAATCATATAAATAATCAATGTTACTTTGGATATTTTCTACCCCATGATCAAATAGCATTTTAACAAATATGGTTCTGTATGGCCTAGGATTTTTCCCTTTTGTATTTTTAATTTTTATCGTAATGCCTACAGGAACATTCTTATTCAAAATCTTATTAACATTAGCGACCCAAAAAACATTATAAGCAAAAAAGTCTAATGCTTTTCCTCCGGCTCTAGTGTATTCTTCAAATGACATAGGATCAATATTTGCACGCACCTGAGAAATGATTATTAGTAGTATATTTTTTTCATCAATCATTCCTGCCAATTGCTTAAAAAATTCCTTAGATAAATATTTAGCCTTTTCCATCCCATATGATTTTTTATCAAAAGTTTTACCTTTTTTATATGCTGAGTATCTTTCCTCTGCGCGCTCATCTTCTTCTTCACTAGCTAATGCATCTAATGAGTCTACAATATAAATACCAAATTCATTTTCCTTTATTGAATCTAAAAACACTCGAATATTACAGTATAATTCTTCTACTGTATGGGATTTTATTTGCTTAGTTTTATCTTTAGGAATAATATCCATTCCATATAAATTCTTAGTATCAAATGAAAATCCAGATTCACAATCATCATATACCCATTTGAAAATGCCTTTGTACTTTGGACTATGATAAGTCGCAGCCAATGTCTCTATTGCTAAGAGCGTCTTGCCAGAACTCTTATCTCCGACAATATTAATTATTTTACCAACTTTATGGCCTAATCCTATACCGCCACCAGCTTGTATATCCAATAGATCACAACCAGAAGGGAAATAGATTTTTTCTTTTGCTGCTTTTTCTTTATTTGCCATTATTGCTCCACGTATGTTAGATAGATTTTGTTTAGTCAATTATTAATCCATATTCATTTCGTACCAAGAATCAAACCAACTATCATCATCTTGCTCTATTTCTTTTTCAGCATCTTCAAGATTGTAATTAAAATCACTTTCATCAACTATATTATCTATCATTATTTTCTCCTTAAATATCCTAGCTTTTAGGAGTACGCTAGGGAACTCATTATTATTACATTATTTTTATATTTTATTTCTTGTTTAGCTTTCGCTGCTCTTTTAAGCAGTCATCCCAGATATCACAATTATCCCCACCGCAATCCTTCTTAAACTTATTACAATCTTTCCCAAATACGTGTTTACTAGGACATTTGAAAACAGTAACCGGCTTACCTACTACAGTTTTCTTAGCTACTGGCTTTGGCTTAACTTTTGGTGCAGACTCTTCCTCTTCCTCCTCTTCCTCCTCTTCTTCACTATCCTCATCATCAGTGTCCTCGTCTTCATCCTCTGACTCGTCTTCGTCAGTATCCGTATCATCATCTTCACTATCTTCCTCGTCATCATCTACAGGATTA
>Ga0172380_10001936_pt1 | contig 34275 bp, 35 predicted proteins | sample Leawe162metaG_FD_119747 | JGI IMG/M metagenome (GOLD analysis project Ga0172380, IMG submission 119747) | Leachate microbial communities from a municipal landfill in Southern Ontario, Canada - Leachate well 162 metaG | ecosystem: Engineered > Solid waste > Landfill > Unclassified | place...
CCCCAGGCGCCTAATAAGGGCCCTAGAAATCGTTATTAAGTCAAAGTCGCCCGTTCCCCCACTCGCCAAGGAAAAGCCAAGATTTGACGCTCTATTTTTGGGGGTAAAAAGGGATGACAAAGAACTAAAAAACCTAATAGAGAAAAGACTGCTTAGGCGCATAGACGAAGGGATGATAGATGAGATAAAAAATCTCCACCGCTCCGGAGTTTCTTGGAAACGCCTGGAGGAATTTGGTTTGGAGTATAGATATATCGCACAATACCTCCAGAATAAACTGACGCTGGACGAAGCCGTAAAAAAGCTGCAAAAAGAAATCGAACACTACGCAAAAAGGCAGATGACCTGGTTTAAGCGAGATAGAAGAATTAAATGGATTAAAAGCTACAAAGACGCAGAATCAATAACTAAGCGGTTCTTATTGACTAAAAAAAGAAAGGTAGTATAATCTTACTTATTGGGAGACGCATATTTTTCATTGTCTCCAGACACGTAGAACCTTAAAAACCCTTAGGAAAGGTGAAGCCATGCTAACAACGTTTCAGGCGCTGAAAACTTCCGCGACGTTTCGGAACATTTTCCTCCTGGGCTTTGTACTTTGTTTCGTGGTTATTCTCACAACGCTTCTAAGCAGCACCAACCCGCTCACATCTATGTCGTTCTTGGTCTCCATCATCCTGATGGTTGCGTTCCTGATCGGCACGCTAGTGATGGAGCTGATGCACTATACGATCAAGAAGTCGATTAACCGATACAAGATGTCTGTCAACGCGCGTCTGCGCGCAAGAAGTCGCCCCGAAGGCAGCTGACACCAATGCAGAAATACGGCTGGAAAGGAGGTGAATATGCTATCGCTAGTGACGATTGCAGCATTTTGGGGAATCGCCCAGGTCGCCCTGATTTACGATCAGGCAACATTATGGGAGGAGCGTCCTCAAGAACTGCGATTCGCTGGCTACTGCCCAGTGGAAAACGATTCCGCGCTCTGCGCAATCGCGAGTCCTGAGATTCACCAAAAGCCTAGCACTTATGGCTAAAACCAAAAAGGCCCTTTGCACCAGCAAAGGGCCTATTCTTTTACACAAAACATTATTTAGAAAGGATTCTTTTAAGCAATTCCTGGACTATTTTCGGATTGGCTCTGCCGCGAGTTTTTGCCATTACCTGCCCTGCCAAAAATTGGAGGGCGTTTTTATTACCTTTCTTATAGTCCTCGACTGCTTTTGGATTTTGAGCTATCGCATCGTTTATGATCCCCTCAATTTCTGCCACGTCAGAAACCTGGCCCAATCCCTTATCGGAAATAATAATTGACGGGTCAGCTCCTGTGTTAAACATTTCAAGCAGTACGTCCTTTCCGGTCTTTGAGGTTATCTTCCCATCAGCAATTAATGTTACAAACTCAGCAAAGTTCTCAGGATCTATCTTACATTTAGTCTCAACAAACTGGCCTCCCGTTAAACCCAAAAGATCAGTGATGATATAGTTTGCAGTAAGCTTGGTTAAATACTTAAATCTGTCCTCATTCTGACCAGCCTCGGCTTCGCTCACAACCTTCTCAAAATATTCTCCCAAATCCCTATTATCAACGAATATTTCTATAGACTTTGGGTCTATGCTATACTCTTGGGCAAACCTCTTTCTCTTTCTTGCCGGCAATTCGGGCATTTCCGCTTGAATACTGTTAATAACTTGTGCGTCTGTAATAACTGGCGGCAAATCAGGCTCAGGAAAGTACCGGTAATCATGGGCCTCTTCCTTAACTCTTTGAGAAAAAGTCTCTGCTTTCTGGTCATCCCAGCCCCTAGTTTCTTGTATAACCTTTCCTTTTTTCTTTAATATTTCGCTCTGCCTTTCTATTTCATAGTTAACGGCTTTTTCAGCTACTTTAAAGGAGTTAAGATTCTTTATCTCAACCTTAGTTCCCAGCTTCTTTCCTGTCCCCATACTTATATTCACCTCAACCCTCATCTGCCCCTTTTCCATGTCTGCATCTGAAACTCCAAGGTATCTAAAAATTAATTGAAGTTCTTCGGCAAACCTCCTTACCTCCAAGCCTGACTCTAAGTCCGGCTCTGTAACTAATTCCATCAAAGGCATTCCGGCTCTATTATAATCAACCAAAGAATAATCAACTCCCTCAGGATGCATAAGCCTTCCCGTGTCTTCTTCTAAATGAACTCTGGTTATTCTAATGGTTTTTAAATTCATTTCTGAAAAATCCTCAGAGATCGGAACCTCGATATATCCGTCGTGACAGAAAGGCTTATCGTATTGAGATATCTGGTATCCCTTGGGAAGGTCTGGATAAAAATAGTTCTTGCGGTCAAATTTAGACTTCATGTTAATCTGGCAGTTTAAGGCAAGGCCTGTTTTTATAACCTTTCGAATAGCTTCTTTATTAGCTACGGGCAATGTTCCGGGATGGCCCATGCAAATCGGGCAGACATTCGAGTTTGCCTTCTTCTCATCTGCATCGTTCTTGCAGGAACAAAACATCTTAGAGTTTGTTTTAAGCTCCGCGTGAATCTCCAAACCTATTGTTGGTTTTAAAGCCATATTATTTTGCTTTTTCGCTAAAATATTTCTTAAGCTCTTCTTCTTTCCTCTTTATCTGATCTGGCACGCCTCTTCGCGCAAAATCATATTCGTTCATATCGGCAAGAAGGTACTTTGCCAGCAGAGGATATATCTTCTGTACTAGCTTTATTTTATCATGTTCTATCCTTCTATAGTCAGGGTGGCCCTGTGAAATCGTTCTTAATTCAGACTCCCAAAAGAAGGATCTTAAGTTTTGGTACTGAACGAATCTAACTTTGTGAGCGAGGGTGCAGCAATATTGCGCTACTTCCTCATCGTGTTTCTTAACCTTCTCATAAAGCTCTTCAGCTTGCGCGACCGCTGCTTTAAAATCTGCCTCCAAGTCTACTTCTTTTAACTCTACCGGGATATCAAATCCGTTATACGGACTGAACTTCTGCCTGTATTGAGTATGGACTCTGTGGCGGTGAAGATCTCTCCATGCGCCTATATTCATCGCAATTTCAAAGCGAAGATAGGTATTTTCAAATGCTCGAGGAATCTTATAATATCGCTGTTTTCTATCTTTTAAAACCTCTCTTAAAATCCTATCCTTATCTTCTTGGGATAAGCGCCTTACTCTTCCTAAAACCCTGCTGTATGGTTCGTGGAGTTCAGGATAAACGAGGCCTGCAATTACCTTATTCTCTCCATCGCCATCGTAATCCAGGAGCTTAACGTTTGTCTGGCTTGGAATCACTTCCTTTTGCCATTTTTCTTCAAAAAGAACTTTATTGATCCGCTCTCCCCTTTCTGATAGATATGTTCGATAAGCTTTTGAGTCGTCACTTTCGACTCTTCTTAAAAACGCAGGGATAATCTTATTTAATTCATCCAAAGCTTTCTGCCCTATCCATCTGACTTCTCCAAGCTTATTATCCAAAGACCTTGAGATCATATACTCGTATGCCTGGCCATTGCCAAAGAAAGACACAGAGCTTAATGTCGAGACCGGAAGAAGCTTGCGAGCAACGTCAAATGCCTTTGTCTTTAAAACTATTTCCTTTTCCTCTGGATATTTGCTCTTTAAAAGCTCGTAGTATTTGGTGTTTATTTGGGTATAGGTCAAAAAAAGATTATCCATCACTTCTCTGTACTCCTTCTCCAACCCCATGTCCGCCAAAGTCGGGTCTACGTAATAAAGATACTGGCCGTTAACTTTAGCTGAATAATCGACATAGCGAGTCGATTTTTCAATCGGCGCAATTCCCAGCCTCATATCCTCTATGTGTTTAATCCCGAGCTGCGAGATACCTGCGTAGATAAGATGAGATCCGGCCATTTGGGCGATGGAATCATCGCCAAATTGAGCCAGCCATTTGATATAAAATTCACGGCCTTTGGGATTAGAAAATATCACTTCCAAAGGGTTCTGATGCAAAAATTCAATCAAAGAGTTGAGGGATTTTCCGTATTGGCCCTGATCCTCTAAGAATGGCTTTATGAATTCGTTTAAAAATATTGCCCTTAAATCCTCTTTTGCACGGCTAGTTTTTGCGCATAGCGCGCCGATTACTTCTGGCGGTATAAAAGTGACAGCAAACACTGGCTTATCGATATTAGTAAAAAAGGGCTCGATCGCGTGCTTATCCTGTTCTGAAAACTCGGGCTTATCAAATACCGGCGCAAACTTTTCTATTTCCATGATGCTAAGAGAAGGGTGCGGCTAAAGATTTATGATATCTTTTTACCTTGGCTTCTCCGTAGTTATTTAATTATTGAATATTAAACTTATTTACTATTATATTCTTAACCTCCTCGAAAACTTCTGGGATTGATTTCTCTCCGTCAATTATTGTTACATTATTGACCTTTGTCGGCAATATCTCATAAGTCTTCCAAACCTTGGCCAATTTCTCTGCTTTCTCAAAAAGAGTTTTAGCAGTTCCCCGCTTATCGATTCTATCGATACAGACCTCGGGCCTAACTTTTAGAATAAACCCCTGGTCAGGCTCGTAAAAATTTTCGTTCATGTCAATTAGAGCATCCAGATCCAGGCCGTCTGAGGCGCCATAAGCAAATGTCGATAAGAAATACCTATCTGTTATAACCCACTTTCCCTCTCGAAGCGCCGGGGTCACAAGATTATCTAAGTGCTCCTTTCTGTCTTGAGCGAATAACCCCTGGAGCTCTGCCGGCTCAAGTTTTACCTTTTTATCAAGCACCTCTCTTATCTTCTTTCCGGCCTCTGAATCCTTAGTCGGTTCCTTGGTTGTTATAACCTCAATGCCCCTACCTATTAAAAAATCCCTTAGTAAAGAGATTTGGGTAGACTGGCCGGAGCCGTCCAAACTATCAAAAACAATAAACTTTCCTGGATATGTATTTTTGATCATATATTTGTAGTATTTGGTATTGTATCATAGCCGTTTTTTAAAAAAAAGAGGCTTTGGGCCTCCTTTAAAGTTTTACATAACGAATACCGATTCCAGCTTCTCTGAGAAGCGGAGTTCCGTTTTGGGGATAAGCACCCTTGAGCAAAACCATAGTTTCAATGCCAAGCTGCGCGATGAGCTTGGCGCAAACTTCGCAGGGTTCTGCTGTAAGATAAATGGTCGCGCCGACAGTTGAGACTCCTACGCCACTTTTAGCAAGGTTGGCAATCGCCCACCACTCGGCGTGCACTGCTCGGCAGCGCTCTATCTTTGTTCCCGAAGGAATATTCTCTTTGTCGCGCAGGCAACCGACCTCAGAGCAAAGAGCTGAACCGTCATGCTGAGCGTTGTAGCCCATAGAGATGACGTTGTTGTTCTTAACAATAACGCAGCCAAATCTTCTAGTCTGTCCGGTTAGAAGACCCTTTTTGTCCCGTCGGAATCTTCCGCCAGGACCGCGCTTGCAACCGCGGACGCAGTTTGACTTCTTGGAAGCAGCAACTGCTATTTCCATGAAGAACACGTCGTTTTGCCGAATCTCCTCAAAATATGCCTCAGTTCCTTCTGTAATACTAAACAAACCAGTTGATCCAAATCCTCCGGCGCCCCTACGAGATGGCGGCAATTCCTCGGATTCCTCAAAGACTGGTATGAGGGTCTCGGAGAATACTAGCTGGGCGACCCGCATGTCTTTTTCGACGGTGAAGGGATTAACCCCGCGATTTCGGAGAAGCACTCCGGCCTCGCCTCGAAAATCAGGGTCGATCGTTCCTGGAGAATTAGAAAGTTCGATGTCGAACTTATTTGCTAGCCCGGACCGCGGCCTGACTTCGCACTGCCAGGGCCAAGGGATAGCAAACTGCACTCCGATTCCGATCAAAACGCTGTTGCCTGGCGCGATAGTTATCGGCAGGTCGCAAAGCGGTTTTTTTGTACCCTTATCTAGAACACGCGATGCGTAGACATCATATCCGACAGCGCCGTTTGAGGCTCTTGCGGGAATGATGGCATCGGGCCGGACCTTCCTTATCTTAATGGTATTCATCTGTTTCTCTCCTTCCAAGTGTAGCGAGAACTCTCTTAATCTTGCGCACCATGTCTGTGGCGTTTGCGTAGCTTACAACCCGGATTGCTACCGGGGCAAGTGATGGAGATATACCCACGCCGTTTTTGTGGATACAAGCGATCCTAACTGCTTCAGCGTTTGCCCAACCAAGCTCTATTCCCATCCCTGTCGAGGGAAAGGAAACTTCTGCAATAACCAAATCGCAGGTTGCTATGAACTTTCGCGAAGAAAACGGCTCGCCGCTCTCTTCGTGGGGCAAAATGAATCTGTGCCGAAGGTTTAGGTCTGAGTTCCTGATAGGAATGTATAGCTCTTTACGAAAATCAAATTCGCGTGAGTGCGCAAGGTAAATCTTCATCCTGCTCCTTTCCTAGAAAGTTAGCTAAATCAACTGCCTGAAGCTGGGAAACAAGAAGGCCCATTGGATCCAGAAACTCGTTTTTCCCTTCAGGACAAAGAGCCCTCACAATACAGCCAGGGAAATCCCTGGCTATCATATGGGCAATGTATTCCGGGGTAAAAGACTTATGAATCCTCTCCGTCGAAAGAATCCACTTTTCGCATGGGTTTTTTCCGTTCCAACAATCGATTTTTTGCGTTAAAAGTGAAAGCTTTTCCGGGTCTAAGACAACTATGACCCAAGGCCAAGGAAGCACGCCCACGTATATCGGCGAGCTCCTTATGTGTCCTTCGCAGGACATAATCGTCGTAATGCCCAGGCGATGCAGGGCCCTTACTAGCTCCCTAACCTCGTTTTCTAGCTGAGCGTAATCTTCCTCAGGCCAGATTATTAATCGCGGCATATTCATCTCCCTTCTCAAAGGTGAAAAATCTAATGCTTATCTGGGTTGTTAATGAGCCAATAAATCATCTTACAATTCGACGGTCAATTGTCAAACAAAAAACCGCCCATAGGCGGTTTCTTATATTTATGCTTCTTTTAACCCCTCTTTTATGTTCTGATCGGCTCCGTATTGGTGCCTATCATCCAAAATATCTCCTTGCTTCCACTCTTCCGCCCAGTCTTTGACATAGAATATTTTAAACCCTCCCTCTTTGATAGAGCAGACAATCCGATCCAGCCCTGAGTTTAAAATCATTTTCTTGCAAATGTAGCAAGGGAATGTATCGTATCTTTCTCCGGTCTTTCCGTTTTCAGAGCAAATATACATTGTTCCTCCCAACAAGCTTACTCCGGCCCTTGCTGCGTTTATAATCGCGTTCATCTCGGCGTGCACGCTTCGGCAAACCTCGTATCGTGTTCCATGAGGAATTTTTAATTCATCTCGCAGACAATACCCTCTTTCCAAACAATCCTTTGTCCCGCGAGGCGCTCCTATATATCCTGCGGATATAATCTGATCATCCCTGACTATGATTGCTCCACCGTGAGCCCGAAAACAAGTTGACCTTGTCCCGATTTCTTTGGCGATATTTAGATAATACTGATCCTTAGGCGGCCTCTTTGTTTTTGGGTTATTGTTTTCCATATATTTTGTTTAGCATAGTCATTTTACCAAAACCACATTTAAAAGCAAATGTAATAAAAAGTCCTCTTTTTGCTAAAGAGGATTTGCTTGCAGGGCATCAGCGCCCAGCTACTTTTGCATCCAATATCTGGTCCAATATGTACTGAGCAGACTCAGCAATCTGGGATGGAGTCCCTGCCGTAGGGTCTGCCATAAAGTAGCCCTTTAGGCTGAAATAAATCTGGGCCTGAACCCCATTTCTTGTCTTAATGGCGTATACTCTTTCCGGGTTTGCAACTGGCTCTTTCTGCCATTTCATACCAAGCGCTTCAAGGGCTCGGATAAAATCCTCAACATGAGAACTTTGACCCTCAGCCATATTGCACCATCCTTTGGTTTTGTAGATTAAATGAACCACCTAAACAATAGCACCGCTCAAAAGAATGTCAATAAAAAAACAACCCATTTCTGGGTTGTTTTCTTTAAAAATCTTAGTCTACTATTTCAACACCCATATTCTTTGCTGTTCCTGCTATGATCTTCATCCCCTGCTCGATATCTGTGGTGTTTAGATCTTCCAGCTTCTTTTGTGTTATCTCTCTTAGTTGGGCTCTGGTTATCTTTCCTGCCTTAGTCTTATTTGGCTGGCCTGATCCTTTTTCGATTCCGGCTGCCTTCTTTATTAATTCTGATGCAGGTGGCTTCTTTAATTTGAAAGTATATGATCTGTCGGTAAAGATTGTTACCTCTACTGGTATAACAAAGCCAGCCTGATCTTTGGTGGCGTCATTAAATTTCTGACAGAATTCAGAAATGTTCAAACCGTGGGAAGCTAATGCTGGACCTACTGGAGGTGCAGGATTTGCCTTTGCGGCCTGTATTTGAAGTTTTACTACTGCTTTTACTTGTTTTGCCATAATGTGATATTATAGTTTCTTTATCTGCAAAGAGTCAAGCTCCACCGGAGTATCTCGACCGAACATGTTAACTAATACCTTAATCTTTCCTCTTTCAGGATCTACCTCGGAAACCTTTCCGTCAAATCCCTTGAAAGGACCGTCGTTAATTTTAACCATCTCGCCAATCTCAACGTCAATCTTAAAGTTAGGCTCCTTAACCTCCATTCTCTTCATTAAGTAGTCTACTTCGTCCTTAGAAACTGGTAATGGCGTGGTTCCTGCTCCGATAAATCCTGTTACCCTTGGAGTGTTTCTTACAACGTACCAAGAGGCGTCAGTAACTACCATTTCCACTAGCACGTACCCTGGATAAATCTTTTCCTCTGTAACCTTCCTCTTTCCGTTCTTGATCTTAATTTTTTTCTCTTTCGGGACTATTACATTAAAAATCTTGTCTTCCATACCCAAGCTTTCAATTCTCTGCTTTAGGTTCTTTGCAACAGCATCTTCATACCCGGAATAGGTATGAATCACATACCAGTTTTTTGATTGCTCGATTATTTGTTTTGGCATGTTTATTTATATAATTAATAGCCGCGGTATAGAACAAACTTCTTTAATGCCTCGGTAAAAACATAGTCCAGGCCCCCTAAGAATAGGGCGACTATGACAGTTACGAGGAGTACGATAAAAGTATACTTCAAAAGGTCCTTGCGGTTAAGCCAGTTTACCTTTTTGAGCTCCAAATATACTTCCTTTAAAAAACTCTTTAATTTTTGAACAATTTTCATGGTTTTTAAAATGGCCCGCAGGCCATCTAGCTATAGATTACCTGGATAACACAATAAAGTCAAGAGCAGCTATATATCCAAATTTTTAACTGTTTTTGCGTGCGTTTGAATGAACTTTTTCCTTGGCTCCACCTCTTCTCCCATCAAGATGTCGAAAATCTTATCTGCCTCTCTTGCTTCATCGACCATAACCCTTAAAAGCACCCTATGTGCAGGGTCCATGGTCGTATCCCAAAGCTGGACCGAGTCCATTTCTCCAAGACCTTTGTAGCGCTGGATGGATATTCCTGTTTCTCTCTTCATGTCCTTAACTACCTTGATCCTCTCTTCCTCTGAATAGGCATACTTCATCTCCTTTCCGTATTGGATCTTATACAGAGGCGGCTGAGCTATATATATGTAGCCTGCGTCAACAAGCGGCCTGAAGTGGCGATAAAAGAATGTTAAAAGCAATGTTCTTATATGCGCTCCGTCAACGTCGGCATCGGTCATAATAATGATTCTATGATACCTTAGCTTCTCCATATTAAAGTCCTCGCCGATTCCTGTGCCAAGAGCGATAATCAAGGCCCGAATTTCCTTAGAATCTAACATCTTGTCCAAGCGCGCTCTTTCTACGTTCAAAATCTTTCCTCTCAAGGGCAAAATTGCTTGAAAGTGCCTGTCGCGCGCTTGTTTTGCAGAACCTCCGGCCGACTCTCCCTCAACGATATACATTTCAGACTCCTCTGCCTTTCGAGACAAGCAGTCTGCCAGCTTTCCCGGCAAGGCCAAACCTTCGAGGGCTCCTTTTCTTAAAACAGTCTGGCGAGCGCTCTTTGCCGCGAGCCTTGCCTTTGAAGCCAATAAGCAATTCTCGATGATTCCCCTTGCGTCTGATGGGAATCTTTCAAGGTAATCGCTTAAGCCCTCGGCAGCTGCAGCTTCAACTGCGTTCTTTGCTTCAGGGTTTCCAAGTTTTGCCTTTGTTTGTCCCTCAAATTGAGGGTTCCTTATTTTTATAGAAACAACTGAGGTTAGGCCCTCTCTTACATCTTCTCCTGTTAAATTTTCGTCTTTTTCTTTTAGAAACCCTTCCCTTCTTGCGTAGTCGTTTAAAGATCTTGTCAGGGCGGCTCTAAAACCAGTTAAATGGGTTCCTCCCTCTGGAGTATATATGTTATTTGCAAAGCTTTCTTCAATGCATTCCATTTCTTGCGTGTACTGAAAGGCTACCTCAACTGCAATTTCGTTTTTCGTGGTGTTTACGGAAAAAATATTGGGATTTCTCGGAGTGTTGCCTTCGGTTAAATATTTTACATAGGAAGCAACCCCGCCCTCAAAATAGAAGGAGTAGCTAGTTTTTTCTTTTGTTCTTTCGTCTTTGAAGGTTATTTTAACTCCTCGAGTTAAATACGCTTGCTGCCTGATGTGGTTTAAAATTCTCTTTGAATCAAACTTAATCTCTTTGAAGATTTCGCTGTCAGCCTGGAAGGTCATCGTTGTTCCAGTCTTCTTACAGGTTCCTACTTTCTTAACTGGATATTTTACATCTCCCTTCTCGTATTCTTGCTGGTATAGTCCGCCGTCCCTGCAAACCTCGGCTTTCATTTTTGAAGACAAAGCGCAGACGACTGAAACACCAACTCCATGCAAACCTCCAGATACCTGATAAGCCTTTGAGCCGAACTTACCTCCAGCGTGCAGGACGGTTAATACTGTTTCAAGAGTTGATTTTTTGGTCTGCGGATGTTTCTCTACCGGGATACCTCTTCCATCATCATAAACTCTGACAAAATTATCCGGCAACAAAGCAATCTCAATGTTTTTACAGTATCCAGCCATTGCCTCGTCTAAGCTGTTATCTACAATTTCCCAAATAAGATGGTGCAAACCATCTAGGCCCGTTGAGCCGATATACATAGCTGGCCTCTTTCTTACTGCTTCAAGACCCTTAAGGACGTAGATGTCCTTCGCTGTATATTCTCCTTCGTCTTTCTTCTTTTTTTCCTCGTTTGTATCTGCTACCATATTTTTATTTATCGCCTTACTTCCCATCCGGGATTTTCTTCTAAGGCCTTGGTTATTTTATCTTGAATAATATTTATTTCCTCCGACTTTAACGTTCTATCTTGCGCTTGATAGATTATGTGGAATGCTAAGCTCTTTCTTCCTTCCAGCTTTTCATCTTCATAGATATCAAATAAGTCGATGTCTGTCACCAATTCCCCTCCGGTGATTTCCATTATGTTTAAAACCTCGTCTATCCGAACTTCGCTCGGAACTAAGACCGCGATGTCTCGCGTAGCCTCGGGAAACTGCGAAACTGGCTGGTATTCCCTCTCCTCGTCTGCAATCTTTAATATCTTTTCAAAATCCAAATCAAAAACAATTACCTTGCTCTCGATCCCCAATCCCTGATAGACCTCTGGGTTAATTTCTCCTAAAAATCCGATTTCTTCTTTATTAAATTTAATCTCAGCGCATTTTTTATGATTCCAGATTTTATTCTTACTGTCTTCGGAAGTAGCCTCAAACTCATCATACCAGGCATCGACAACTCCAAAGCGCGTAAGCAATGAGTCGACTATTCCCTTCGCCTCAAAGAATGCCTCTTTCTTATCGTCTATTATCGAAACAACTCCGGCCAACATTCTCTTTTCCGCAAGGCCTTTCTTTAAAAATACTTTTCCTACTTCAAAAAATTTAAAGTCTCTCCTTTTGTCTTGGTTTCTAGAAATATTTTTTAAAAGATTTGCGATCAAAGTCCCCCGCATAAACCTGTACTCTGCGCTTGTTGGATTTTTAATCTCAACCAAGTCTCCTTCTTTGTAGCCAAATAGTTTAGCTTCCTTGTCCCCAAAGAAAGAATAATTATATGTTTCTACAAATCCGGCTTCCTTTAGAATATTCCTTGCTATATCTTGCCAAAAGAAATTATCATTTCTTTTTGCTGGAGCCAAAGCAGTCATTGGAAAATCGGCTTTTATCTTATCGTACCCGTATACTCTGCCAACCTCCTCAACTACATCTTCCCGTATCTGAATATCCTGCCTGAACGTAGGTATTTGAACCGTGAGGACTTTTTTTGTCCCCACAACTCCAAAGCCCAAGGACTTTAAGATTCTGACCATTTCACCAGCCAGAATCTTCTTCCCCAATAGACTCGAGATGTATGCTGGTTCTACCTTAACTTTTCTTGGCAGAACTTTCTTTGGATAAATATCTATTATTTGACAAATCTTACCTCCGCCCAATCTATTTAAAAGAAAGTATGCTCTCTGCAGAGCGCTTACCGTTAAGTTGGGGTCGATTCCCTGCCCATATATATTTGAGGCCTCGGTTTTATGGTTTAATTTCTTTGCGGCAAGATAAACACTCCTTCGATCAAAATTTGCCGCTTGCAAGACGATATTTTTTGTATTCTGATCCACCTCGCTATATTTCCCTCCCATAATGCCGGCAAGGTCGATTAATCTCTGAGCGTCTTCGATAACAATGATCCCGTCATCTAACTTATGGGTCTTATCATCTAGGGTCACCACCTTCTCTCCTGCTCGCGAAAGCCTTACTGTCATTTTTGCTCCCAAAATCTTGTCGTAGTCAAAGACATGCAATGGCTGACCTGTTTCTAGCATTATCCAGTTTGTTAAATCAACAATGTCGCTTATGGATCTTATCCCTACTGATTCTAGGCTCTTTTTTAACCACTCCGGAGATTTTTTGATCTTAACCCCCTCAATAACTAGGGCTGAGTATCTTGAAGCTATGTTTGCAGAACTTATCTTTAGGGAAAGTGCAGCCAGCGACCCTTTTTTTGCGGATATTTTCTGAGTTTTTAATGCTTTTAGCTTTCCTCCTGTTATGGCGGAAATCTCCCGACTCAAGCCCCAATAAGATAGGCAATCCTGAGCCCTATTTGGCAATATGTCCAAGTTTAAAAGGAAATCTTTGCCCCTCTTCTCCACTCCTTCGACTTGAAAGCTGTGCATGGTCAAAAGCTCCTCTAAGTCCTGTGGAGTTGGAATGCTCGGGATATAATTTTTAAGCCAGTTGTATGAAAAAATCATATTTAAAATTGATCTAGAAATTTTAGATTCCCTGAACGAAATAACCTAATGTCATTAATTCTATACTTCATCATCGCAAGTCTGTCTAAGCCCATTCCAAAAGCAAAACCCTGCCAATCTCGGGGAACTAATCCGCAGGCCTTATAGACGTTGGGGTGAACCATTCCAGCACCCATAACTTCGAGCCAGCCGGTTCGCTTGCAGGCAGGACAACCCTTGCCTCCGCAAGTCAAACAGCTCATATCCACCTCAAATCCTGGTTCTACAAAAGGGAAGAATGAAGGTCTTAATCTGATCTTTATTTTCTTATTAAAAAATCTAGAAAAAAATTCCTCCATAATTGCCTTAAAATTTGCGACACTGATAGTTTTATCAACCATTAGTCCCTCTATCTGATAAAATTCAAAGTCGTGGGAAGCATCGGTCGCCTCATACCTGAACACCTTCCCGGGGGCAATGATCCTTAACGGCGGCTTATTCTCCTCCATGTACCTTGCCTGCACCGGACTCATGTGAGTTCTTAAAAGCATTTTCTGATCCTTTAGCCAGAAAGTATCCCATAGGTCTCTTGCAGGATGATCTGCCGGAACATTTAAAGCATCGAAGTTGTAGAATTCGTTTTCTATTTCTGGGCCCTCAACAACTTCAAATCCCATGCCCTGGAATATCTCTACTGCTTTTCTAATAGCCAATGTTATCGGATGCAAATGCCCCAATGACATTTTCTTCCCAGGAGCAGTTATATCAATCTTCTTGTTGCCAAAATCACTGCTGGAAAACGCTGCCTTCTTTACCCTGATCTCTTCTTCAAGAAATCCCTTCAGCTCGTTTGCTTCTTTCCCTACCTGCCCGCGCTCCTCTTTTTCTAAATCCTGCAAGGTTCCAAAAACCATAGCAATCATGCCCCCTTTTCCCAAATACTTTCTTTCAATTACGACTAAATCCGCCAAGTCTTTGGCTTCTTTTAGATCCTTTTCTGCGTCGAATTTTACTGCTTTTATATCGACTTTATCCATAGCAATAATTACTTCATTTTACCCCAAAAAAGGGACGAAAGCAACACTTAGGCTGGGGATAATCGCATACAAAAACCGCCCTGTTTTAGGGCGGCCATTATGCTCTTAAATATGTGTTATCTTCCGAATAAATGACGGAAGAAGTCTTCTATTACTGATATAAGATCGGAGATTATCTGGAAAAATTCTCCTTCATTGGGCAGGGGCGCAGTCGGCTCCTGGGGACCAGTTGGAGGCGGACTTGGCGGCTGAGCTCCAGTCGGCGGTTTTGGCGTTACCGGCTTGGTGGGTGGCGGAGTGACGGGGACTACAGGCGGCTCTGGCTCAACGGGCGTTTCTTTCTCGAGAAGCACAATCGATGAGTAGTCTACGTCATACAGGGTTCCCGTTTGATAGAAGAATCTTACGTAGACGGTTTTAGGACCGATGCCTTCGCTTAATGTAAAATTCTTTGTGGTCTCAAATGGCTGGACAACATAATTCCTGAAGGTTGGATCTTCTGATATGGCAATGCCCCCAACAGTAGGCTCATCGGGTTCCGGCTTTAAGGTGAGCACGACCTGCCTATTGTCCGTCGTTATGGCTCCACCGTTGATTACTACACTTGGCTCTGCCTCCGGTCCCTCTAATAGCTCCTCGGGGTGAAGTATGGGATCTTCTTCCGAACCCAAAGATCCTCCCGTCCCATGTTCCGGATTTCTCCATGTAGTTACAACTTTATAGTTTACCGTTCCGCAGGTAGAAGTATTTGAACAATTGAAAGATATCCATCCAGTATTCTCTCCCCAAGCATAACCCGAAAAGGCGCCCGTGCTGTCTATCTGTACCGGCGTCGCGAATAACGGATTAAAATTTATCCAACCAACATTTTCTCCATAAGCGTAGCCGGAAAGAAGCCCGCTGCCATTAGCTACTTTATATCCTGTCGTTGCGCAAGTATCATCATTAGAGCAGTTCAAAGATATCCATCCGATATTTTCTCCCCAGGCGTAACCGGTAAGCTCAGTATTGCCCACGCCCACGAGCCCTTGGGCTGATCCAAAGTCAATCCAGCCCGCGTTCTCGGAGTAGGCGTACCTATTCGTCGTGTCTATCGTCCCTGCGCCCGCGGGAAGAACCAAGGCCGCTGGAAAAAATTTAAAAGCGACTCCAAAAAAAGAAATGGAGAACGCAAAAAAGACAAAAATTACCGCCAGGATAATGACTTTTGGAAAAATTAACTTTAAAATGCCCCTGTCCATATATTTCATTTTACCTTATACAGGCAAAAAAGCTAGATAAACTCTTAATGGTCTTATTATTAAAATCGATCCCGCAATAATTTTCGAGCCAAGTTAAAAACGAAGCTGCTGATACGGGACCACCTAGGTTATTGCCCTCAAAGCGACCCAGTAGCTTATTAACGATAGCGTCAGATGAGGCAAATGATATCCAGCCGTTATTCTCTGACCATGCCCATCCAGACAAGCCGCCTTTTGAGTTCATCCTCACCCCTCCATACCTTGGATTAAAATTTACCCAACCGGCGCTGTCTGACCACCCATACCCAGAGAGATTTCCGCTTCCATCGTTTATAATCTCATACGCAACACCACGACAGGAATTATTATTCTGACAGCTTAAAGAGATAAGGCCGGCATCCTTCTGAAAAACATAGCCCCGCGCCACTCCCTCCAAAGCAGAGGCATAGTTTGCCGACAGAAAGACAATAGATAGGAGCGACACAGTTAATAATAGAAGTTTGTTCATTCTTATTGCCTTGAATTAATTAAATTAATGCTAGTGGACGCACCGGACGCCCGCTTGAGCACCAAACCCGATATTTGTCGCAGTGAGGTTGCCCCCACCATAGCTATAAACGTAATTGGCGTCATCGCCCGCTCGGTATGTGCCCGCGCCAAATCCCGGGATGCCAGTGCCATTAGGGAAAAACGAATCAACCATTGCCTTTGCCAATTCTATCCCGGTGGGCAGGCGCCAATAATCAACAGGCGTACATACTCCTAAGGTGCAGTTAAAGCCTACCTCGTTTTGATTTAAGTATGAACAATAAAAGCTGGCGCCGGCTAAGGTAACTTGCACCCAATAAGTGGGGTGAGCGGCTCGATCATCGGCAAAAGTGCCCACGCCAGAAGTATGCTCAACAACGCAGTACCAATAGGTACTGCCCTCTCCGTCCGTTGCCTCGCTCCCTACAGAATAAAGAGTCTCTTGCGACCACAGCCCAAAGCCCCCCTCGCCATTAGGGTCAAAAAGCCCGTTCCCAAGAGTGCACGACTCGGGGTAAGATCCGTCATAACAAAGTGCTGAACCCTCTCCTGTCTGCCACGTAAGAGTTGCCGGGGCTGCAGTTGCTGACCCCGCCACAACTGCCCCATCGCCGTCAAAGGCGTAATATCCCGTAATAACTTCGGCAGCGGTCGCTTCGGTGCCTGACCCCGGAGGAGTATTAGCTGTTCCTGAGTTTGTGCCGTAAAGAATTTTGTCGTTTGTCGGAAGAGCAAAATATATTTGGTCTAGCGTGTGCATTGAGGCTGCGGTGGGTCCTGATGGATAGATGTTATGAACACCAGCCGCTGTCCCTTCGGTTATTCGAACGTAAATATCTTCAAGTGTTTTGAAGCTTGATACTGGAACGCCAGACGGATTGAGCGATCCTGCCAAAACAATGACACACACGAAAGTGGAGGCTAAAAAAACTGTGACGATTGATTTAAGGATGGTTTTGCTCATGAATTGTTTATACTATTCTACAACAATTTAAAGTTACGGTAAAATAGCTATTATCTGTAAAACAACCGCTACATTGGAAGAGTAAAGTAGAAGGTGCTTCCCTCTCCCTCCGTAGACCCAACCCCTATTATCCCCTGATGAGATTCTATAATCCCCTTTACTATGGCAAGACCCAGGCCTGTGCCCTGTTTTTTAATGAAAGTATCCTTTACTTGAGAGAATTTATTGAAAAGCTGGCCTATCTCCGCCGCTGGAATTCCCCGTCCATTATCGGTGACCGCGACCACCAAGGAGTCGCCAATGGCCTTAAAATCTTCTGTCTTGGCGCCTAAAAACCATTTAATTTTTTCTTGCGCAGCTTCCTCCGTGATATCTTTTCCTTTTTTATGGGCTAGAACATCAATAGAAACCTTTCCGTTCTTCTCTGTAAATTTAATTGCGTTAGAGACTAAGTTGTTCAATACCTGAGAAACCGTAAAGGAATCAAAATTAACTTTTTCGCTAAGCCCGCTTCCGAAATGATTTACCAGCCTTACTCCCGAATCTTGGGCCAGCGTGCCGTAAAAGCTTATGCACTCCTGGACGACCTGCTTAATATCAGCGGCTTGTTTCTGAATCTGAAATTTTCCGGCCTCGATTTTTGCAACGTCCAAAAGATTGTTAATCAGCTCGAGCATATCCGTAGACTTTTTATACATCATTTGAAAATACTCTAGCTGTTCTGCTTTTTTCTGCTTGTTCTCTCTAATAAACTCGATCATCTTTTTTATTGTATCCAGCGGAGACCTTAGCTCATGGACTATCATTGAGGTAAAGTCCTCCCTCATTTTTTCTATCTCTTTCTCTCTTGTTATATCCCTGAAGACAACTACGCAGCCGAAGACTTCTTTTTCCAACCCAACAATTCCTTCGACCGGAGAGACTATTATTCTATAGAACCGATCCTGGAGCAATATTTCATCGGAAGAGAAAGTCTTGCCCAATTTAACGCTTTCTTCAATCTTGCCCCTAAAATCAAACTTTCCTCCCAAGCCGTCTACAAAATCAAAGATTGACAGTTCCTTTTTATCTGGTAGCCCGATTGCATTCTTTGCAGCAGGGTTTACTACCATAATCCTGTAGTCCTTATCTGTCATAACGACTCCCTCCGCCATACTTTCCACCATTGCGCTTAACTTGCCCTCTTCTATCGCGACAACCTCCTGCAAGCGAGTTACCGCCTGCGAAGCCTGCTGAGTTATCTTATACAAGATCGTCATTTCCTCTTCCTTATATAAGCCGCTCTCAGTGTCTGCAATTGTTAAAACTCCAACAAGTTTTCCTGCAATAACTAAAGGGATGTTAAAAAACGAACGGACTGGCTCCTCAACATTATCAGACAGGATCGCTCCCGATAATATTTCTTCGAATCTGATTTTTTTAAAATCAGTATTTAAAAGCGCCGATAAGGAACCTGTCATCCTTGTCTTTATATCGTCAATAAACTTTCGCGAAACTGATTCCTCCAAATGCACCTTAAATATTATTTTCTCCGGCTCAAGAAACATGTACGATACAGCACTGTATTCAATAAACTGGTGCAAGGATCCGGTAATTATATCTATGATATTCTGGACATTCAAAGAATAGCCGATTCTATCGCCCAATTCTTTCAATATTGAAAGCTCATACATCCTGCGCTTGGTATCCTGCTCCCTTTTTATTAAATTCTTTTCAAGTGTTCGGCTTTTTTTGTAAATAAAAAAGGCGCCGATAACAGCAACGGCAGCAATCAAAAGAGATACTAATATGGAAACTGCCATCAAAATTTAATGGACTTTAAATTATTTACCAGTTAGCTTTTCAGCTTCTTTTCTTGCGTCACTTAAAACCCTTAAAGATAGGGCGAACATAATAAACCAGATGATGAAAATCGGAAGCCCCAAATAGATGCCTCTCTGGTCTATAAGCATAAGGGCCGTGGTGACTATGCCCAAGCTATACATTTCTACCAAAACTGTAAGAACCAGCACCTTTGTCAGCTTCCCTATCAAAGATCCCTTAACCAATCGGTAAACACTCCTTCCTTTTATGAAGATGTAGATACTGCCGCCTATAAGGACGGGCCAGCCGATTATTAGTATTAGGTTTCTTATCATAATTAAATATTCCATGATTTAGAAAAATCTTTCCCGTTATTTAATCGTCTTAATGAATTTAGTCAGTTTTGACAGACCAAAGGCTAAAACGATAAAACCCAATAGCGGTAGTGCTTCGTGGAAAACGTCGTGCACCAGCCCCTCTCCGAGTATTGTTTCTGATCCAAACCCAGCTAGACTCTCAATAACCTCATCAATCACATTAATAGATAGGATCAATATGCCAAAGCCTATTGTTTTTAGGGCTTTTCCAACCACTCCGCCGAACCCTCCGACACCAGCGAAGATGTTATATATGATTCCGCCGACAACAACTAACGTAACAAGATTTATAAAAGTAACTATTCCGGCTTGGCTTTCCTCCTCGGCTGCCAGCACCGGTCCGGCAATGAGCAAAAGAGAAAGAGCGATTAACGGCAAAAATATATTTCTTTTCATATTAATTAAAATTTTAATACTTACTCAACTTTCTTGAGCTGCGGATACTTTGTAAATATAGAGCTTAGCGCGCTCTTAACGATTTGGCCCGACAGCTCCACATATGAGTCGATCAGCTTTTCGACTGCTTCGGCTGGGTCCCCCTTAATGTCCAGGACCTTTCCCGAATCATCAACCATAAGCCCTGCCACACTCCTGGCTTTTAAGATTGCGATGTCCGGCCCCAAGATAACCGCCTGCTTTGCGATGATCTCTGATAATAACCCTAGGTATTGATTTTTGTCCTCCATTTTATTTTAAAATAATTTATTACTCCGCGACCTTTTGTGTTATTTGCTCATCTCTAATTTTTGTATTACCCTCTTCACTATTTCGCTTGCAGTCCAAGCTGATTTAATAAGATAGTCATAGGCGCCAGCTGCCAAAAACTCTGCGATAGTTTTCTCGCTGGTTAAATTGGTAAGGATAATAATGTTTGCATCTCTGCCCCAGGCGTCTTTCTTTAGTTCCTTGGCCAGCTCCATGCCGCTCATAACGGGCATCATGATATCTACCAAAAGAAGGTCCGGATGCTCCCTAAGAGCTATCTCCAAGCCCTTTCTCCCGTTCTCTGCCTCCAAAACCACGTAATCCTCTTTTTTGAGGGTATCTACCAAAACTCTCCTGTACGCTATGTCGTCTTCGACGACTAAAACCCTTTTAGTTGCTGGCATATTTTTATTAATTCATTAATTGTTTAAGTGTATATGTATTATAGCACATCTAGTCGTCTTCAATCTCCCCGCCGTCATTTTCACCTCCATCCGGAATATTAACTGAATTGGTCTCTTGGATAGTTTGCTCTAACTGTGTCTGATTTATATTTTGATTTAATTCCCCGATATAATACTGGGTCAGCAGATCGTTTGCATAGCCCGAATGAGGCCTCCCTATATCCTTAGTAACAAAAGCATTGGTCGCTTCCTTGCCGCAGTAAGCGATTATGGTTCCTTGTCCGCCAGGATGAGCCGAAATTGAACCCGTAACGTTGTAGACCTTGCCACCTATTATCATCCAGCAGTCGGAAGCTAAATTATGTCTTGCCACTTCTGCCAAATCCAATAGCAGGTTGGAAGGGTTATTGCCGGCTGGAATGGAATTACTTACCCTGCCTACCGGCGAGTAGAAAACAAGCCCCGCCACAAGTATGGCGACTACAATTGCCCAAAAGATAAAAAGCGATATACCTACTATTACTTTCATAAAAAGTTAAACAATTCGGAATGAATATTATTTTTATTAACCCCAAGAGCGACAAATTGCTTAGTCAATGATCGTATAAAAGCGGGCGGACCGCAAACCAGAATATCCTTGCCGGCTAGCGACCCGCTAAGTCGCGAAACGGCGGCGGCGTCCATAAATCCCGATTCGTCAGAGCGCCAGATAATAACCCTAAACTTATTATACCCCGAAGAAATTTTTAATAAATCATCGGACAAGACAGCTTCCTCGCTGTTCTTTACACAATAATACAAATCAACTTCATAATCCTTAACTCCTGGATCCTTAATCATGCTTAAAAACGGGGCGATGCCTATCCCGCCGGCCAGCCATATCTGCCTCCTATTTGCCACGTTCCCGTACGAAAACCTTCCAAATGGGCCCTCTATTGAAGCTGCTGTCCCTACCTCCAAACTCTTTAGCTTATCTGTAAAATCCCCAAGAGATTTTATAACCAGCTTCAATGTGCCCTCCTGCGGAGAAGATGAGATGGAAAATGGATGGACCTCCGAACTTATGCCCCTGCCGATAAAACTTACAAACACAAACTGCCCGGGATTAAACTTCATCGGCTCTCCGACCGCCTGAAACTCGATTTCCACGACATTAAGATTGAGCTTCTTTACGCTAACAACCTTATACCTATAATTTCTATTTACAAACTTACTCAGAAAAGCTCTGTAGAATCCCGAGATTAACCCGAAGACCACAAAGACCATAATGTAATATCGCAGTAAGTAGTCTCTTGAGATGTCGCTGGTTGCCAAAAATGCATGCGCCACGGCAAGAATAAAGACAACCACCATAAACTTATGGGAGATCTTCCATCTCTGGTATTTTATCTTAATGTAAAAGGTAATTACCATTAGGGCTATCATCAAACCCAAAGATCCTATTCCTAAAAGAAGAGGAACATTCTGGAAAGATGGGATAAAGAAATCTGCTGCAAGGCGCAAAGATAATTGGACATATTTAACCACCAAGAATAATGGGTGGAATAATAATAGGCAGAAGGACAGCGCGCCTAACTTCTGATGAAAATTATAGGCGCTAGGCAAGCCGTAGAAAATCTTATCTATAAATTTAAACCTTCCGCTAATAATTAAATTTATAGAAAAAAGCACCAATCCAATTATGCCTGTTATCTGGCCAAGACTGGTGGCCGCCGTTGCGACGCTGGAGAATCGTAAATCAAGAGGCACAAGGAAAATCCACCTTAAAATAGGCAACAAAGAAATAATCAGTATTAAGGTTAATCCTATATTCTTACGTGAAATCATTACTTTATTATAACAAGAAAAAAGCCCCTTTGATATTATCTCGGAGCTCTGTTTAGATAAAATTTCTAGTCGCCAGGCGGCGGAAGGGTTATGTTTTCGGGTTCGAAAACTGTTTCTCTTCTGCCTTCTTCGACTCTTCCTACCTCAAGGAGGTGGTATCCTTTTTTGGTCCCGATTTGCAGGATCGTGTTGACCTCTTCCGGAGGCACGAAAAGATAGTAGCCGATGCCCCAGTTGAAAGTCGTGAGGCAATCCACAAGTGAAACGCCAAGTTCGCGCATGAACTGGAAGATCACGGGAACTTCAACCCACTTATGGATTACGTATCTGAACGGTCGCAAATCAAAAGCAATCTTAGATACTCCGCCGCCGGTTCCGGGCAGGATGGCGTGGATATCCACGTTTGCTTCCAATAACGACTCCACCAAGGAGACATATGAGCGAGTCGGGATAAGAGCCTCATCGCCCAACGTTCTTCCGTTCGGAAGCAGAGTGAGGAATTGGCGACGAAGCGCCATCGCCCTCTTTATGATAAGAGATACGCCGTTGGCATGTAAACCGGAAGACGTAACTCCTATAATCCGATCTCCAGCTGAAAGCTTCTGGCCCGTAATCAGCCGGGAGCTCGGAGCAATAATACCGGTAACGCATCCGCTCAATGATGGAGCGCTATCAACCGGAGGCTCGGCCTTAACAAGATAGCGAAGCGCCGGGGACTCCCCTGCTGGAAGCGCCATCCCGACCATTTCGCAAACCTTAAAGAAGCTTTCGGCAAGATCAGCCGCCCTCTTTTCGTCCTTGAACCAGTCGCTGTCTCCAGCGGCCACTTCATCGGTGAAAATCACGGGCATCGCGCCCTGGGCTATGACATCGTTGACCGCCATCAAGGCGGTGTCGATGCCGATGCCTTCGTAGTAAGAGCGGCCGTCGCCAATGAATTGCCGCATCCACTCAGCAATCCAGTTCTTGTTCCCAAGGCCTTCTTGGGTTTGGCACCAGATTGGAGTGAGACATTTGCACGTAAAAACCGTGCCATGAGAATGAAGAATGTCTGGGTTGATGTAAACTCCTCTGCGGTTTGGGAACGCAAGGGTTCTTTTCCCTACTGCGATCATTGCTCTCTTAAAAGGCTCGATCTTGGCGTAGTCTACGCCAGATTGAGCATATTCGCCCTTTCCGGGATCAGGCATATGCCTTTTCTCCTTCCTGACTTAGTGTCAAAGGACTTTTACTTAGATTACTAAGATATGTTTAAAAGTCAAACAAAAAACCACCCTATTAAAGGTGGCTCCTGAAAAAGCGGACCCAAGGGGATTTGAACCCCTGATCTTCTCCGTGACAGGGAGACGTGTTAAACCGGGCTACACTATGGGTCCAGGATTTATGCCGGCGGTGGGAGTCGAACCCACGACCTCACGCTTATGAAACGTATGCTCCACCGCTGAGCTACGCCGGCAACTGATGGTTGCGCTGCTCCGAATTGCACGGAGGCCTTCAGCTTATGAGACTGACGAGGTACTACTCCTCCACAGCGCTAAGACAGATTTTAACACAAAATAAATGCGAACGCAACTATTGGCTACTGCCTTGATTTGAATATCTCCAAGAACGCTTTGTGAGACACTTCTACCTTGCCCTTCTCTTTAAGGAGCTTCTTGCCTCTCTTTTGCTTTTCCAGCAGCTTTCTCTTTCTGGTTACATCTCCCCCGTACAAATATCCAGTCACATCTTTGGATCGCGCTCTTATTGTTTCACGCGCTAAAACCTTTCCCTGGACAACCGCCTGAAGGGCCACTGAAAATTGCTCGGCAGGAAGAATCTCTTTTAATTTCTCAACTAAAAACTTTCCCTCTCTGTATGCTTCGTCTTCAGAAACTATCTTTGAGAAAGCTTCTTCAACGTGTCCTGCAATCCATATTTCCATCTTAACCAAATTCCCGGGCCTAAAACCAAGAACCTTGTAATTCATTGAAGCATACCCCTGGCTTACGCTTTTAATTTTATCGTACAATTCAGTGACAATGCTTCTTAAAGGAATCTCATAAGACAGAATTGCTCTTTCTACTCCAAAGTATTGAGTATCAATATACTTTCCGCCCAAACCCTTTAAGAGCTCCAGGATCTTGCTTAAGTATACGGTCGGCATGATTACCTCAAGCAAAACTATCGGCTCCTCTGTCCGCTGAATATATGTTGGGTCCGGCCAGTCGGTGGCAGAATAGATAAATTCCTCCTTGTCCTTTTTATCTATAACCTTGTAAACCACGGACGGAGTTGAGATAACAAGGTTCAACCCAAACTCTCTTCGCAAGCGCTCAGAGACAATCTCAACGTGAAGTGTTCCTAAAAACCCGCACCTATAGCCTCTCCCCAAAGCTTCTTTGGTTTCCGGCTCGTAGATAAAGGAAGGATCCGAAAGTTTCAATTTGGACAAAGCGTCTTTAAGTAAATCAAAGTCCCCTGCGTCTTGAGGATAAAAACTGGCAAAGACCATTGGCTTTGGCTCCAAGTAATCATGCAAAGGCAAAATAGAGCCTCCCATCGCCTTAAACTGAGCGCTTAAAACAATGGTATCGCCCACCCTTACTTTTCCTGGCTCCTTTATTCCCGTTGCTATATACCCTATCTCTCCGGCCTTAATTATCCTTTGAGCTACTGGACCTGGCATAAAATACCCAAGCTCTTTTGTTTCTGCCTCAGTGCTTGTTGCAAGAAGCCTTATCTTATCCCCGGCGTTAATCTGCCCGTCCACAACTCGAACGAAAGCAAGTACGCCTTTGTAGGAGTCGTAGTCTGAATCAAATATTAAGGCGCGAAAAGGCTTGTTCTCTTCTATTTTTGGAGGCGGAACGCTTTTAATAACCTCTGCTAACAACTGGTCTACATTAAGCCCGGTCTTTCCCGAGATCTTCAAAACCTTATCCGGGTCAACATTTAAAAGCGAAGCGATTTCTAAAGAAGTCTCTTCAATTTTTGCGTCTGGAGAATCAATCTTATTTACCGCAGGGATAATAACTAAATTCTGTTTTTTTGCTAGCTCCAAGTTTGCCAAAGTCTGCGCCTGTATTCCTTGGGTCGCATCAACTAAAAGGATGGCGCCCTCAACCGCCGCCAGGGCGCGAGAAACTTCATAGGAAAAATCTACGTGGCCGGGAGTGTCTACCAAGTTTAAAATATATTCTTCTTTTTCAGAAGTCTTCCAATCCATTCTCACGGGCTTAAGTTTTATGGTAATTCCCTTCTCCTTTTCTAAATCCATTCTATCTAGAAACTGAGGAGTCATCTTGTCCTTTTTAATGGTATTTGTTATTTCCAAAAAGCGGTCTGCTAATGTAGACTTTCCGTGATCAATGTGGGAGATTATAACAAAGTTGCGGATGTTTTCCATATTATTTCTTTCCGTTGCTTAAAAATCCCATTTGGCTAAATATAAAGTTTCTTAATGCGGTTGCTTCGGGAAGTTTTAGAATGTGGGCGGCTACAAGATAAAATGCCAAGCCCAATCCTCCGGCCAATAATGTTTGGACAAATAGCAGCAAGAAGGTTTGTCCACCCATATATCCACCAAGAAGCTGGCGGACAAGGTATGTAAATATTACAGTCAGCGCGGTTGCCCAAAGAACCTTACCCAAGGAAGAAAAAATCTCTTTTGAGCGAAAATCTGGAATCTTAATTCGGAAGAATAAAAGCAGTAGCGCCAACTGGATAATCGCGTCCAGAGCTATTGCCAAAGGCAGTCCCACAACAGCAAGATTTGCCATTCCATCAATTTTTAATGCCTGGCTTAAAAACACAGAAAAGAAGTTTTGAAAGCTAAGTAGCCACACAAAGAAATATCCAAACCCTGCGGTAGTTAAAATGCTAAAGACGCTGGTTAATGCAGGAATCTTGGTGTTGTGCATAGCATAGAACGCTTTTGCCACTAAGTAAATCAGGCCCTGGGCGAATAGGCCGAACATAAAGATACCAAAGCATGCTGCGGTCAATTTTGTTGCTGACCAATCAAAGCGTCCGGTTCCAAAGGCAATTCTTACCAGGTGCGCGCGTAAGATAAATGCGATGGCAGATAAAGGGATTATTAAAAACAAGATTTGCCTAAAAACAGAAAAGAACCTTGCCAGCATCTCTTTCTTCTCCCCTTTTGAAAAAGCAAGTGATAAAGCAGGAAATACTGCTGTCGCAAAAGGAACTGCAATTAATCCAAGTATCGGTAAGGATAAATCATTTGCTAAGCTGAAAACTCCGACGCTTCCAGGGACTAAGGTTGAGCCGATTATAGTGACGACGACTAAGTTTATCTGACCAGCCGCAAGCCCGATGGCCCGCGGAATTGTTAGTTTTAGCGTAAGCAGAAAATCTTTATCTAAAAAGTTAAAGATTTTTTTAATCTTAAATCCAGTTCTAAAAAAAGCGGGAAGCTGAATGACAAAATGCATAGCGGCCCCAAGGACAATCCCCCACGCCAATCCCGCCAAACCCATTCTAGGAACAAAGAATACTATTCCGATTATACTTCCTAAGTTGTAAAATATCGGGGCCAAGGCAGTTATTAAAAACTTCTGGAATACCCTCAATATAGCTGAGATTATATTGCTTATGCCCATTAAGATCGGGCTTAAAAACATTATCCGCGTCAGCACTGTCGTAATCTCCTTTTTATCGCCGGTGAACCCCGGAGCGATCACCGAGGTTATTTGAGGAGTAAAAATAAAAAGAACCGCGCAGATAACAATGAGCCCCACCAAAGATAAGTTTAAGAGATTAGAAATATATCCGAAAGCCTGCTCCTTGCTCCTAACTAGGTTCTTAGTGAATATTGGGATCACCGCAACTCCTATGGCTCCGGTCATTAAAACCATTGCGATAAAGTCCGGGATTCGAAATGCAGCATAGTATGCATCAAGCTCGTTGCCCGCTCCAAATCTTCCTGTTATTAATCTGTCGCGCAAAAGCCCGAGAATAAAGCTTACAAATGAAAATACCGACAAAATCAAAGCAGCCAAGGAAACATTCTTGGCTTCGTGACCAGATATCTTCTTTAAGAGATTATGTATTATCATTTTTTCGAATAAGGATAAGCGGAGTCTGTTCGTCTGACTGCCCAGCCGGATTGTCTTTAAGAATCTTAAGTAGCGCAACTTCCCTGCCCTTTAAATCCTGGCTTGCGCCAAGGATATTCCCCCCAAGGTCATTCACATCGGCGACAAAGAAAGAAAGGTTAAATATCTTTTTTAATCCCTCGCAAAGCTTGTCGCAATCAACGGGTCCGAGAATTCCCATGTCAGCATATACGGGATAAGCCTTACCGTAAAATCCATCTATCTCATTTATCTGATTCCCCGCGATTCTATAGAAGGTCCCAGACCTTCCGAATATTTTTGCGATTACACTACAAACGCCGGCGAAAAATATTTTTGGCAGTCCCGCAAGGTTAATCGCAAGCTGCATTTTTAAGGGATTACCGACAGAAAATCCGTAAGGAGTTTTCTTTGCAAAGCGCGACAAAATTTTGGCCCAGAACCCAACCTTAATGTCTTTTTTATAGACAATCCTTTTTTGGAGGATTGAGACTATTTTTTGACCCAGAGCAACAATATCACCATTCTTTGAGACTGGCAAAACGTATTTCTCTATAATCCCCTCAAAGGTGTCGTTTATTGTGACAAAATGGGTCTTTACAGGGATGCGCAGCCATCTTTGGCCATCTATATCGGCTATTAAGTTTTTTCCTTGGTTTGCGCTAATGTCCATTAGTTTGAATATTGAAAATCATTTACTTAATTCTAGTCATTTTTCCAAATATTACAAATATTCAGGACTTGACATACTGATATAGATTTATTACAATATATGTGTCCTAGCAAGATAGATGATCGCTCTTTATTTATAAAGGGAGGAAAGTCCGAACACCAACGCCTTCGCAAGAAGGGTTAAAATTGTAGCGGCTAACAGCCGTCCATCGTAAGATGCGAGGTGCGAACAGAAACGGCTCTGATGGAAACATCGGGCATCCCTTCGGGGATAGTTTTGCAGAAATGCAAAAATGAAACGGCTAAATCCTTATTGGGTGCAAGAACAAAGCAGAAATCCAGGTTAATTTCATCTTGAATTTCTGTTAAAAGTAGTTCGCCAGAGCCAGGAAGTAATTCTTGGCCAAGACAGATGATCATCCTAGACAGAATTCGGCTTACAGGCTTGCTAGGACACTAAAAAACAGCTTTGAGGGAAGCTGTTTTTTATTACAACGCCTATATTCTGCAAACACCCTTAAGCCTCCTTAGCTTCACAAACCCGAGGCTCGTAAGGATAAGGAGCGCAAGCAGAAATATAGCGGGAACAACTATTTGGTAAATCCCGGAGAACCAAATTATCGAAATGTTGTAGAATCCATGAACAAGGACCGCGGTCAACAGACCCGCAAAAAACAGCAGGCCTTTATTTTTCTTATAATAAAAAGACAGGGCGACGAAAAATCCAAATGCCCCCGACGTCAAAGTATGCAGGAGCGTAGCCCCTACAAACCTTAAAAAGGAAAACTCCAGCCCCGACATAATCCCGAAGGGATCAACCAGGTAGATCATTAATAAGAGATTCTCTATCGTCGCAAACCCCAAGGCACAAACAATAAAGTAAAGCATGATATCCATCGGCTCGTCCACTGCTGAGTCGAACATGGCGGCTTGCCTTACCACCAGATACTTTGCCACTTCCTCGGTCAAGGCAACGACAAATAAGAATTTAAACAGTAGAAGCCACAAGGCATCGGGATCCAGCGACGGAAAAATAAAATCAATGGCTTTTAGAATCGACACCTCAAAGAGAGCCACAACAATCGCGAAAGCCATTCCCCAGACGAAAACCTTCATAATTACCCTTTTGGGTTCCGGGTGCCTGTCTTTCGTTAGGAAAAAAGCAAGCCAGATGATGCTGGGCAATAGGGCAAATATTATGTAAAAAACATAAGATGAGCCTGCCATTTATCTATTGTACTACAAGACCGACCTTTTAAACGACCACATGGCAATAGAAAGGGTTATTACTGCGAAGATAATGGCGATGACAAACCCCCAAAAAACAGTCATGCCATATTGATTATTAATCAAAATACTTCTCATGGCCTCGAGAATATATGTCACTGGATTTATCTGAACTGCGGTCTTATACCAGCCTTCCAAAAGTTCCAGCGGCAGCTGGGACGTTGTGATAAACGAGAACGGAAAGAAAAAAACATAAGAGGACTGCAGGATTCTTGGATTTTTGGTAATAAAGGCAAGCGACAGCCCTATCCCCGCCCAACCCATGGCGAATATAAAGGCGAGCAGAAGCACAGTCAAAAATCCAATCACCCCGCCGTGGAATGTTGCCCCGAATAAAATAAGAAACAAAAACATTATTAAAAGAGAGAGGACGGACTTTACTCCAACGGCCACAAGTTTTGAAAAGACAATGTACCATCTGTTAACCGGTGCCAAAAAGAGCCTATCCATATATCCCGTACTAATATCTGTAACCGTTTCGACTCCCGTGCTTCCGGAGCTCATAAATATAGAAACCAATAGTGCGACTGGGGCATAAAATTCCAGATAGCTTACTTGATTAAAGCCGGGCAAGGCAGCCACTTTCTGGAAAGCCGAAGAGTTAACGATAAAGTAAAAGATTGGAATCAAAAATTCCGGCACAACGGCCACGTATGGTCTTATCGCCTGTTTGAATCCCCTATTAAATAATATTAGAAACTTTCTTAGCTCTCTCATGTAATTTATATATCAATATATTGGTCCGGCGCCTTTAAATTAAGCTCCTCATCTGACATGCTGTGTCCGGTGTAATGGATGAATACATCGTCCAAGGAACCATTAACTTTTTTCTTAAGCTCCGAGGGACTGTCGATAATAACAACTTGACCCTTGTCGATGATAGCAACCCTGTCGCAAAGATAATCCGCCTCCTCCATGTAGTGAGTGGTTAAAAATACCGTAATGCCCTCTTTGTTTAACTTCTTTAAATAGTCCCAGACCCTTCTTCTTCCAACAGGATCAAGCCCCTCGGTCGGCTCGTCTAAAAATATGACAGCGGGCTTATGCATTAAAGCAACCGCAAGATCCAGTCTTTTCTTCATACCCCCTGAATAATTCTTAACCCAGGAAGAAGCAACTTTATCTAAGCCCAAAAGACCGAGAAGCTCTTTAATTCTCGCATTGATCTCTTTCTTCTCCATCTCATAGAGAGCGCCTATCAGCCTTAGGTTCTCCAGCGCACTTGCAGTAAGATCTAAGGTTATTCCCTGCATCGCAAACCCAATTGAACGCCGGATCTCGTCATCTTGTCTGCCAAGAGTGAAATTATTTACGATAACCTCCCCAGAAGTAGGCTCAAGGAGGGTCGCGATAATCTTCATTGTTGTGGTCTTACCTGCGCCATTGGGCCCCAAGAATCCAAAAAACTCTCCCTTTTTGACGGAGAAGGAAATATCTGAGACGGCTTTAGTCCCTCCGGGGTAAACTTCGGTTAAATTCTTTACGACAATAGCATCTGTAAATTCCATGATTAAAGCAGGGATTGATTTTTATGCGCATTGTCCAAAGCCTCGTTTACCATCTTATCTGCTTGAGAGTTTTTCTCTCGAGGGATATGCTTAAATTTAATTTTTTCAAAATCTAGCCTCAAATTCCACAATTCCAAAAAAAGCTTCTGGATCTTTTCATCGAGGACCTTATACTCTGCATTTAGCTGGCTGACCATGAACTCAGAATCGGATCTTACTTCTATCTCTGTATTTTCTGCAAGTTTCTTTCCAAACAAAGCTTTGAATTTCCTTAAGGCAAAAATTACTGCTTGATATTCTGCTTCATTATTAGTCAGATGGTCCCCCAAATATTCCCCGAACTTTTTAAGCTCTTGCTCCTTCTCATTGCAGATTACCACGCCGATTCCCGCTTGGCCGGGATTCCCCCTTGATCCTCCATCTGTATAGATTATGAATTTCTTCATTGTTTTTGAAAATATTTTATTAAACAACCCTTAAACTTATCTAGATTCTGATTCTTTATCCTAAATCCTGATGCCGGCGGATGCCCGCCGTAAGTTACAAGAAGCTCCGAGCATGAGGCCATAGCATCAACAGAATTAATGTTCTTTGGAACCCTGACGGATCCTATGCTCTCTTCACTTCCCTTTTTAAAGATGAAAGTCGGCTTCTCAAATCTTTGGCATATTGTCGAGGCAACAGACCCCGCCAAAACCAAGGACCAAGAATGATCACCCTCAAAAATAATTGTATCTGTCATCTTAGAGCTTAATCTTCCCTCAACCTCTCTTATTATCTCTTTTACCCTAAATTGCTTTGATTGATTTCTCTCAAGTAAGTCCTGCGCCATTCTCCTAGCGTCTTTTGGAGCGGAAGAGATAAGTAGAAGATACGTTTCGTTTAAATTATCTATTCGTTCTGAGATATTTAAAGCCCCGATAATCTTTTGAAGATTGTTCTGGCCGGCTGCAGTTTCATCGAAGATATCAAAGAAAGCTCGAAGGCCCGGCCTAAAAGTGTTTCTTAAATTTCCTATGCCCTGGTCAATATATAGCCTGTTCTCCTGCTCCTGGGGCATCATATCCGCTATAGTTGCTAAAGCCGTAAGCTCAAGGAAGCTATTTTTTAGGCTTTCGGAAAACTTATCATCCAAAACCTCCTCTGCCAACTTAAAGACCAGCCCCGCATTTGCGAACTGCTTAAATGGGTACTTATCTCCTTTTTGCTTAGGGTCAACGATGATAGAAGCCTTGGGCAATTTATCCAATATCTGATGATGGTCAATGATAACGACTTCGAAGCCAAGAAGGTTTGCTATTTCTACCTCCTCAACATTTCCAATCCCTAAATCAACTGAGATTAACAAAGCGGGAGCAAATCCCTTCAATTCCCCTAGCGCCTTTCTTGTGATTCCGTAACCGTCGTTTTCCCGGTCAGGAAAATAAACGGAGGAAATTTTTCCCCCAAGATTTTGTATAGTCTCTTTTAGAATAACGACGGACGATACTCCGTCTAAGTCCGCATCTCCGTAAAGTATTATCTTTTCTTTTTTCTTTACTGCGTCTTTTATTCTTTTAGCTACTTTCTTTAGATTTTTTATTTCTGGTTTTCTTGGCATGTTTTTAATGTCGCGCATTTACTATTAGTGGTTGCAGAGCAACCAGCTGCTCTCCCGAAAGAAAGCTCAACATCGCTCCGCCTCCAGTTGAGACGTGGTCAAATTTAGAGGATAAGCCCACCTTAGATAAAAATTCTACGGTCTCGCCTCCGCCAGTGACGGAGAAGGACCAGGACTTGGCGATTGCTTTTGCAATCTCCAAAGTCCCTTTTGCGTACTCTTCCTTTTCGATCATTCCAAAAGGCCCGTTCCAGAAGATTGTTTTTGCGCGCCTTATCTCTTTTTTAAATAGCTCTACTGATTTTGGCCCTATATCTGGCTGCTTTCCCTCAAATTCAACGGCATCCACGGGTCCGATTAACTTTTCCTGGTGGTCAAACTTCATCCCGGTCCTGTCAATTTCTTCTTTTATCAACCCCGAGACTATGACCTTGTCGGAAAATTTGAGTATATTCTGAATTAGATTGGCCTTTGTTTCAACTTTCTTTCCACCGACAATAGCAAGCATAGGCCTTTTTGGCTTTTGCATTATCTTCTCCAGCGTCCTTATCTCCTTTTCTAGTAGGAGCCCGACTCCCCGCTCCGTCATTAATTGCGGCAGCGCCACAACCGAAGCGTGCTCTCTATGGCACACTCCGAAGGCGTCGTTGATATATATATCGCCTAATTTAGAAAGCTCCCTGGCAAAGAGTGAATCGTTGGCGGTTTCTCCGGGATGAAATCTTAAATTTTCCAGAAGCAGTATTTCTCCTGGTTTAAGCCCGTAACTGTAGCTTTCCACTTCATATCCTATGCAGTCTGGAGATTTGGTCACCGGGACATTTAAATGCTTAGCTAATTCCTCCTGGACTTTGTCTAATTTTAAATTCGGCACAGCCTGCCCCCCAGGATCTCCCAAGTGACTCATTAGAATTATCTTTGCTTTATTGGCGAGAAGATAATTGATTGTCGGCAATGTTTGAATAATTCTAAAATTATCCAATATATTCCCTTGTTCGTCTTGAGGAACATTAAAATCGCACCTTACCAAAACTCTTTTGTTTTCTACCTTAAAATCACGGAGCTTCTTTATCATATTAGAATTTTATTATTTGCCCTGGGTTTATAACTCCCTTTTTATTCTTTTCTTCTTCAGACTCCTCCCTCTCTTCAATTTCTACTTTCTGCTGATCCTTATATTGGATTACTGCCTCGTCATCGTCGTCAAAATCGCCATCAACCATATTGCTATCGTCTTTCTTCTCAAGCGACTCCTCCAAAGCCTTTCTTAAATCCGCCAAATCTACTTCTTTTCTCTTTGGCTTTTCCTTCTCGATCTTGTTTCTTGAAGGCGAGAAAGAAACAACCTTCTGCTCTATCGCTTCCCTTAAGGAAACTGCCGGAGCCGCTGCCGGAGCCTCTTTTTCTGATGGTTTTTTCACTTTCTTTAAGCAATTCTTACAATAGATCGGCCTTCCTTTTTCCGGCTCAAATACAACCTTAGTGGGCTTGCCACAATTGGTGCAGTTGGCGTCGTAAAGGGGCTTGGCCCCGGGACCAGAAGAGAATGATGTCGGCTGGGGCTTATGGACCTCCTGGACCACCTCCTTGCCTGCTTCATCCACAAATCCCGACCAGCGATTAATCTTGTCTTCAACCGACTTAATGCTCACGCCGTATCGCTCCCTGCTAGCATTGATGATCTTTTCTCTATTGGAGCTTTCACTCGCCTTAATAGGGGCCAGAGTTTCAGCAGAAAAGGGCCTGCCGGCAACACCATCGATCATCAGCTTCAAATATATATTGTATTTGGTTAAAGAAACCAGATCCTGAGCGGTAAACTCCGGCATAAACTCTCGCTCCAAATACTCTGCGTCTTCTGCGCCAATTCTAAACAGGACCATTGTTCCCACGTTCCCGAAAACTGCATCTCTTACCAACTCGTCCATTTGAGCGATGTACTGGTGGCCCAAGATTAAATCTAGGCGATATTTTCTTGCCTCAGATAAAATGGTTGCGAACGACTCTGTGGCAAAGTTTTGAAACTCGTCGACGTA